>OFQX01000285.1_pt1 | contig 16019 bp, 21 predicted proteins | sample 1542951 | NCBI WGS metagenome assembly OFQX01 (sample SAMN07774215, study PRJEB24372) | wastewater metagenome | isolation source: WWTP Novara (Effluent) | place: Italy: Novara | collected 2015-12
AATACAGTCCTGTCAAAGAGGAACGAAGTGACGATGCAGCTTACCTCAAGGAACGAACGTGACAACTCCCAACTTTTTTTTGTAACAAAATACAAATAAAGCTTGACAAATAGTTAAAAATGTGGTATAATATTAGTATAAGCACAAATTATGTGTTATGCGGTTCGGTAGCTCAATTGGCAGAGCAACGGTCTCCAAAGCCGAAGGTTGAGGGTTCGACTCCTTCCCGGATTGCCAGAAACTTTGTTAAGCAACTTACATGAATCTAAATCTCTCCAAACTTAAACGCAAACATAAAAAATACGCCACTTGGCCAATTGAAAAGAAAATTGAAGTTGTCTCTCAATATTTAATTTTAGGCAACATGTCACTTGTCTCTGCTGTTACTGGTGTCAACCATCAACTCATTCGAGAATGGAAAGGACAACCTTGGTGGAAAGAGGTGGAGACTCAAGTCAGGGCTACTGAGAATCTACAAATGGACAACAAGTTGTCTAAAATTGTGGATAAGTCTCTTGACGCAGTTTTAGATCGTGTGGAACATGGTGACTTTGTTTATGACAATAAATCAGGACAAATAAAACGCAAACCCGTCAACATGCGGGATGTTGCGAGGGTGTCAGTTGATCTACTAACCAAACGAGAACTCTTGCGTGGAAATGCCACGGAGAGGAAAGAAGTTACACAAGTCTCTGTAGCGGACCAGCTAAAAGAACTTGCCTTAGAATTTGCCCGTTGGCAAAAACCACAACAACCACTAGAATTAGTGGAACGAATAGAACAGGACGAAGACGATGCCTTTCATGAAGAATGGGAAGAGGGATTACAAGAAGGAAGTTGCGAAGTACACGAGCAAACCGAGTGTAGTGAAGAAACGGACGGAACAGAATGCAGCACGAGCGAAGATGGAGAAAGCGGGCAAAGTCCACAAGGGTGACGGCAAAGCAGTGGACCATATCCAGCCTCTATCGAAGGGTGGTACAAGTTCTACAAAGAATCTCCGTGTGGTGCCAGAACGAATTAATGATTCCTTTAGTCGTAATTCTGATGGTTCCTTGAAAAAGAATGATGGTGCTAAACGCGCCAGGAAAAAGAAATAATGTATTTGACAGCAGATGTAATCAAAGGATTTAGTTCATCCCTCCTACAAAAGACCTTTGACTCTCCTGTCCAATCTCCTGCTTGCCATTACGAATGGTGGGAACTCTTCTGTCAGCCAAGTCCTATGGTGGCTATTGCAGCCCCACGGATGCACGCTAAAACCACTGCCCTCACACATACATACACCTTAGCTGCTGTTCTTTTTAGAGAACGAGAATATGTCTTGGTGGTTTCAGATACAATCTCCCAGGCTGTTCAGTTTCTGGGAGACATCAAAAAAGAACTCTTGGAGAATGAGCAACTACGTTCTCTCTTCAAGATTAAAGAGTTTATCAAGGAAACAGAAGACGACTTTATTTGTCTCTGTGATGATGGACACACCTTCCGTATTTCAGCTAAAGGTTCAGAACAAAAGGTTCGAGGACTGAAGTGGAATAATAAACGTCCAGACTTAATTGTCTGTGACGACTTGGAAAACGATGAAATTGTTCTTAACAAAGAGCGTCGTTTAAAATTCAAGCGTTGGTTCTACGCTGCTCTCTTGCCTTGTAAGTCCTATCGAGGTATTGTTCGGTATGTTGGTACAATTTTGCACAACGATTCTTTGTTAGAATCGGTGATGCCAAAGAGGTCTGACAAGTACACCGTTATAACTCCTCTAAAAACTTACTCAACCAAACGCAATCCGAGTTGGGTGGCTGTAAAGTATCGGGCACACACAAATGATTTCTCTGAAATCTTGTGGCCAGAGCGATATGATAAGACTTTCTTTGTAGACAAGCGCCAAGAATACATTGAACAAGGTATTCCAGACATCTACTCTCAGGAATATTTGAATGTTCCTATTGATGAGTCCTTGAGTTACTTCCGTCGAAGTGACTTTTTGGACTTTACTGAGTCTGATAGGCAGATGTTACAGAAATCAGATTGGAAAAAGCACTTTAATTTCTACATTGGTAGTGACTTAGCTGTTTCCCAAACTGAAACCGCAGACTATTCAGTCTTTGTTATTGGTGGAACTGATGAAAATGGGGTTTTATACATCTTCAGAGTCATCCGAGAACGGATGGACTCACAAGAGATTGTAGAAACCATGCTTTCTCTCCAACGTATCTATGATCCGATAGCAATGTCCATGGAAAAGGGACAAATTGAGAAGGCCATTGGGCCTTTTCTGCGTCAACGGATGCTGGAAACAGGAGATTTCATCACTTTGCTACCAGTAGCTCCTTCTGTAGACAAACTTACTCGTGCTCGCTCAATTCAAGCTCGGGTTAGGGCAGGGGCAGTTAAATTTGACCAGAAACAAGACTGGTTTCTAGACTTTGAGGAAGAGGCAATTGTCTTTCCTCGATCAAAACACGATGACCAAGTAGATGCGTTAGCATATCTTGGACTGATCTTAGACAAACTTATGGAAGCACCTACCTCGAAACAACTTGAAGATGAAAAATATCAAGACGAGCTAGAAGACTCCGACTTATACGAACAAGGACGCAATGGAACCACAGGCTACTGACAACCAAGACTCACAATTGGCTGTGATGCTAGAATCCGCGAACATTGCGGAGAAACTCGATGAAGATCGGCTAAAAGAAATTGCTAATGAATGCTACACTGGGTTCATGAATGACTGCCAATCCCGGTCTGACTGGGAAAAGGGAGTTGATGAATGGACAAAGTTGGCTAAGCAAACAGTAGAGCCGAAGACCTGGCCGTGGCCTAAAGCTTCCAACATTAAGTATCCTCTCTTGTCCACAGCAGCGATGCAATTTGCTGCTCGTGCCTATCCTTCTCTACTTCCTTCCGATGGAAAGGTAGTTAAAGCTAAACCAATTGGAAAAGACCCCGATGGGACTAAACTCCAAACGGCTACGGCAGTTTCCACCTACATGTCCTACCAATTGATGGTAGAGATGGATGGATGGGAAGAGGATATGGATAAGTTGCTTATCATGCTGCCTATCGTAGGCACTATGTTTAAGAAGACTTACTGGGATTCGTTGAAGAAGGCTAATTGTAGCAGCCTAGTCCTTCCTAAAAATCTGGTAGTCAACTACTGGGCTAAGAATTTAAAAGACGCAGAACGAGTTTCTGAAGTCTTGGCAATCTCGGAGCGTAAGCTTAAAGAACGCCAACAAAGTGGAATTTGGTTGGAGCTTGAACTAGGTGCTCCTCCTCAACCTGAAGCTAAAGGCAATGCTCCAAGTCAAGTTGATCAAACCACTCCATACACAATTATTGAACAGCATACCTTTCTTGATCTCGATGATGATGGGTACAGAGAGCCATATATTGTAACCTTCCACAAAGAGTCCAAAAAGATTCTGAGGATTGCAGCACGTTTTGATGATACCACCATCAGTCTGGATGAGAAGGGAAAGATTCAAAAGATTGATCCCATCCAGTACTACACAAAGTTTGGGTTTATTCCCAATCCTGATGGAGGTTTCTACGACATTGGTTTTGGTATCTTACTCGGTCCTCTCAATGAGTCCGTAAATACCCTCATCAATCAATTGGTGGATGCTGGTTCATTAAACAATTTACAGACAGGTTTCCTTGGAAAGGGCTTGCGTCTCCGTATGGGAGAAACAAGGTTCCAACCAGGAGAATGGAAAGTAGTAAATTCTACTGGGGATGATTTGAAGAAACAAATCGTGCCTATGCCTACTAAAGAACCTTCTAACGTACTCTTCCAACTAATGGGAAGTCTGATTACGTCAGGTAAAGAACTTGCTAGTGTAGCAGAAATTTTTGTAGGAAAGATGCCAGGACAAAACACTCCTGCCACGACTACAATGGCTACCATTGAGCAAGGGATGAAAGTTTTCACTGCCGTTTACAAACGGATTTATCGTTCTCTGGCCGAGGAATTTAAAAAGATTGCTCGTCTCAATCGGATGTATCTCAATCCACAAACCTATGTGGATGTGGTGGATATGACAGTTGGTCCAGAAGACTTTAAACTAGAAAACCATAACATCTTTCCTGGTGCTGATCCTACAGCAGTATCTCAAACTGAGAAACTACTCAAAGCTCAAGGACTTCTCGAACTCCTTCCCACGGGAATACTCAGTCCTGTGGAAGTAGTCAAACGTGTACTAGAAGCTCAAGAACAACCTAACTGGGAACAAGTACTTATTCCTCAAGTCGCCCAAACTGGCCAAATGCCTCCACCTCCACCTGATCCAAAGCTTTTGGAAAGTCAGGCTAAGATTGAGGCAATGCAACAAGCTTCACAAATTAAAGCTCAAGAAGCAGCCTTTAAGTCTGAGCTTGCCCAAAGGGATCAACAATTCCAATTGGCAATGAAAGCTCAGGCGGCGGATCAAGAAATGAGACATAAAGAAGTTCTTGCAGCCGTTCAATTAGCAATTCAAACACATACTGAGAACCAGCGTGTGGCACAAGACAAACAAAAGTTTATCCAAGAGACTGTCCATAGTGAATTAAACCATAGACAGCAAATGGCACATACAGAGAGTATGGCAAAAGTAAAACAGCAACAAGCAGCTAAAGGACCCAAGAAACCGTGAACCAAACAGACTTTATTGACTGGAAACGGCATCCTGTAACACAGGCAGTTTTTCGTCAATTACATCTTCGTATTCAGGACCTCCAAGAAATATTGAGCGAGCAAGCAGGTGCAGACCCTGTGAAAGATCGTGAATATGTTGGAGCAATTAAAGCATATAAAGATATGCTTTTTATCGAATATGAAGGCCCCCCCACTGAGGAGACTCAATGATTATTCCAGTCTTACATAGAATCCTAATCAAGCAGGATAAATTGGAAGAAACAAACAAAGATTATTTACGCGCCCGAGCGGCTGGTATTGTGATTCCTGATCATGAGGATAACAAACGAGCACAAGCAGGGGTAGATACCGGAACCATTCTTGCTATAGGAGAAACTGCCTACCGTGATTTTGGAACCACTCCTCCGATTAAGGTAGGAGATCGAATTGCATACGCTCGCTTCTCTGGAAAGTTTATTACTGATCCAGAAGATAATGAAGAGTATGTCGCACTCAATGATGAAGACATTGTGTGTATCTTTAAATAAATAGGAATAAAATGAGTGATGAAAATCTAGACTCTAGTGGGTCTGAAAATAAAGAAGCAATCCAATATACCGATGCCGAAGTAAAGGCAAGGGAAAGTGGATGGGTCCCCAAAGACCAATGGGAAGGTGATCCAGATGCTTGGCGTCCTGCAAAAGAGTTTAATGATCGCGGAGAACTCTTTCGTAAAATTGATGACCAGAATCGAACTGTAAAAGAACTCAAGAAGGCTCTCGAAGATATGAAGCGGCATCATGCTGCTGTTCGAGAAACAGAGTATGCTAGGGCTCTCTCCTCACTGAAAGCACAAAAGAAAACTGCTTTAGAAGAAGGGGATGCTGCTCAAGTTATTCAACTTGATGATCAAATTGATCTGGTTAAAGAAGAACAAAACAAACTTAAGGAACAACCTATTGAGGTTCAGGCTACTGCCAATCCTGAGTTTGTGAATTGGGTAGATAAGAACAAGTGGTACGAAACCAATGAGTCCATGCGCGCATATGCGGACACATTAGGACGTAACTTGGCTCAAAAGGGTTACACCCCTACCCAAGTCTTAGCTGAAGTAGCTAAACAAGTTAGACAAGACTTTCCTACTAAGTTCAGTAATCCTAATCGGGAAAAACCTGGATCAGTAGAGGGAAGTTCTACAAAAGGTGGAAAGAATGAAGATAATTTTGTTCTTTCTGATGAACAGCGTCGAGTGATGCAACGATTCGTGCGTTCTGGTGCGATGTCGGAAAAAGAATACATCGCCGAACTAAAGCGAATTCAAGGAGTTTGAAATGAGTGACAATAAAGAAGCAATTGCGAAAGCACCGAGTGGCCGCCCGCAGCGTACTCCCATTGGGACACGTAATGTTTTGACCGTAGCTGGAAAAGACCCCAACTATGTGTATCGAATTATTAATGACTCGGCAGATCGAGTCGCAGAATTCATGGAAGCTGGTTATGAGCTAGTAGCCAATGAGTCTGTAAAAGTGGGTGATAAACGAGTTAACAAAAGCTCTGCTGAAGGGTCTGTCAGCCAACTTTCCGTTGGTCAGGGACAGAAAGCGTATGTGGTCCGTATCAAGAAAGAATGGTACGACGAAGACCAACGCCTAAAGCAAGTTAGAGTTAATGAACTTGAAGCAGCCACTCGAAATAAAGCTCTTGATGGTACTTATGGAAAACTCGAACTTACTCGGGATTAAATGATTTAAGTGCCGTTAGGAAAATCTAATTATTTGCTTATTTGGAGAATAACTAATGGCAAGTGTTTCGCGTATTAATGGGTTTCGGCCTGTTAAAACTGTATCTGGTGCGCCCTATTCGGGCAAAGCCAATTTGTATTTTGTACCCTCTAGTAATAGCGATGTTATCATGGTGGGGGATGCTGTTAAACTAGCCGGTGATGCCCGTGCTGCTTCAGGTGCCCCTACGGTGGCCCGCTGTGGTGCTACGGACATCCCGATTGGTGTTGTGGTTGGTATCTTGTTCTCTGGTGTGGCTAATGAAGTTACTAACGTTCCAAACGTAAGTAATCTGAATACTCCCATCTACCGTGTAGCATCTACCGATCGTTATTTGCTGGTTGCTGATGATCCTCAATTGGTCTATGAAGTTCAGTATGCAGGAACCTCGGTTGCTGCTGCTACGATTACGGCCAATGTTGGGTTGAATGGTCAGTTTACTACGACTGCTGGTAGTACTACTACTGGTTCGTCTGGTATGCAACTAGATAGTGCTGGTCTTGCTACGACTTCTACGCTTCCTTTGAAGATTGTGGGATTCCCGGCTCGTCCTGATAATGTTCCTGGTGATGTCTATTTTAGTTACTATGTAATTCTGAATAGTTCCTCGTTTGGTTCTCTCGGTACGACTGGCGTTTAATCTTATTATTTTAAAGGAGAGACATAAATGTCGATTATTAATAGTGGCTCATTTGCCAAGGCTCTTTGGCCTGGGGTTAACGCCTGGTATGGTAAGGCGTATAATGAGTATGAAGTAGAGTACGATAAACTTTTTGATAAGTATTCGTCTAGTAAGGCGTTTGAAGAGGATGTGGGTATCTCCTCGTTTGGTCTGGCGGTTGCCAAGCCTGAAGGGTCGCCTATCTCTTATGATAGCGAACGGCAATCGTTCACGACTCGTTACCAACATGCAGTCTTTGCACTAGGTTTCGTGATTACTCGTGAAATGATGGACGATGACCAGTATGATGTTGTGGGACAGCGTAAGGCTCAAGGGCTGGCTTTCTCTATGCGTCAAACGAAGGAAGTGATTGCAGCTAACATCTACAATCGTGCCTTTACCTCCGGTTATGTTGGTGGCGATGGTGTCATTTTGGCATCTGCTTCCCATCCGAACTTGAAGGGTGGTACGTGGTCCAATGTGATTGCTACGGCTGCCGACTTGTCTGAGGCTGCTTTGGAACAAGCGTGTATTGATATTGCTGGATTTACGAATGATGCGGGCTTGCTGATTGCAGTTCGTCCTGATTCGTTGATTATCCCGCGTCAACTCATCTTTGAAGCAAAGCGTATTCTTGGTACTGATGGTCGTGTTGGCACTGACAACAATGACTTGAATGCCATTAAGACTCTGGGTTCTATTCCGAAGGTTGTGACCAATCACTTCTTGACGGATACGGACGCATGGTTCATTCGTACAAACGTGCCTCATGGTATGAAGTACTTTGAACGTCGTGGTGATGAGTTCGATATGGACAATGATTGGGATACTGAGAACGCTAAGTTCAAGGCTACCGCTCGTTACTCGTTTGGCTGGACTGACCCTCGTGGTATTTACGCCAGCGCAGGCGCTTAATCCATAATTAATTAAGCCCTCTTCGGAGGGCTTTTCAAGGAACAATTATGGCAATTAATTTTGTACAAGGTCAGGTTGCTGTTGGTGATCCTAGTCCTACGGGTCCGACTCCAATTAGTAATATTAAAGATGTTGTTACGAAGGTTGTAAAACTAACGTCTGCAAACTTTACTGTTACTACTGCAACAAATACTCTAGTAGCAATGCTTCCGGCTGATGCTACCATCTTGAGTATGAGTTACTGGAATAAGACTAAGTTGGCTGGTGGATCAATTTCTGCCGCAGCAATGAGTGTGGGATCAACTTCTGGAGGTACTGAGTTTGTCAGTGCTTTCGATGTCTTTACTACTGTGGGCACTATGGCTTTTCTGTCTCCTATTACTGGGATTATGCAGAACTATAGTTTGCCTCAAGGTGGTAACATTCCTATTTGGGTGAAGGGTCTTGCAACTACAGGTTCTCCTACTTCTGGAGAAATCTATCTCGTTATCGAATACGTTCGGTAATTTAGTAGGGGTCTTCATGGCCCCTCTTTTTATGGAAATATCTACATGAATGTTACCGCAACTCCTCCGAAAAACCAATCGGTTTATTCCATCTTTGTAAATCCCTCGACGCTAGGAGCTACTTCGGTGGTCGCTGCGAACACGGGAATGTCAATTCGTGTGTTAGGCTTGGCTCTTGTGTCCACAGCCGCTAATAGTGTAAAACTTCTGTCCGCTTCCACGGACATTACTGCTACTTTTCCTCTTGGAGCGAATGGTGGTCTAGTGCTTCCTTTCAATGAGCATGGCTGGTGCCAAACGGCAGTTGGTGAAGCTCTTCAAGTTAACTTGTCCGCGAACACTGCTACTGGTGTTCACGTACTCTACATTGTACTGTAATATGTTCAAAAGTATCAAACGACTCTTTTCTCCTAAGCAAGTTCCTGTTGCTATCAACAAGAATTGGCGAAATGGAATGTGGGTGATGTATGGAGAACAGATTGCAATTATTTCCAAGGTTGGAGACCCTTGTGAAATTCATTATGTCTACCCATTTACAGGTGAAACTGTTGGAGTAGACAACATCCCTCTCAATGCATTGCGTCAAGCACGTTGGATTGAAATTCCAGAATGCCGCCGCAATATTACTCCTGCAAAAGGATTGGAGCTAGGTTATGGCGCTTAATGTTCCTGACGTAGGGGAGAATATTGCCCTAGAGGCATTGGTTAATAAAACTGCCCCACAGAATCTTATTCTGAAACTTTACAAAAGCAATACCACTCCTTCTGACACAGATACTGCTGCAACCTATACGGAGGCAGTCTTTGGTGGATATGCCGCTGCAACACTAACAGGGGCTTCTTGGAATGCTGCTTCTGGTGGGTCTATTACATATAGTGCTCAACAGACCTTTACTTGCAATGCTTCTGCCACCGATGACATCTACGGATACTTTGTAGTCCAAGCAGCTTCTGGCATTCTAGTCTGGAGTGAACGAGATGCATCGGCTCCATTTGCTATCCGCAATTCTGGTGATGCTGTTAAAATTACCCCGACAATTACTGCGAACTAAACGATATGGCAACTTATTCTGAACTTTACGCTGTCTCTGGTAATAGCACGCTTCCGACTCTGGAAAAACAGATTATGGTTGCCTTGATGATTAAAGCTAATGTAATTGCCAAGTTGGCAAGTCCCACTGCTCCTCAAAAGGAGTTTGCACGCACAGCTTTAGGTGATCCATCTATCTATCGTCAAACTGTGATGAACTATATCTTGGCAGAGTATAACACTGCGACTGTTGCTACAATTGCTGCTGCAACAGATACTCAAGTACAAACTGCGGTAAATTCTGCTGTAGATACCCTTCTGGGGGTCTAATGGCTTCTACTAAAACTAGTAAAACCCTATACGCTTCTGCTTCCTTAGCAGCGGCTACTTCTGTTAATGTTACAGAATGGAATATGACTACGTGCTATGGAGGTTTAGCTTGTGTTAAACTTACCAATGGCGCCACAGCCCCCACCACTGCTCCTACTGTCACTTTCTATGTAGGAGAAGCATCTGGAACCAAACGTAAGTTATATACGGCATCAGGAGATACTGTAAATAACTCGGTCAATGATATTGTTTGTGAAATTCCTCCTTCTGCTATGTACTGTAATATCACCATTCTCAATGGGGCTACTAATGCCATTACAGTTGAAGCTTACGGACAAGAACTAACAACTATTTAATATGAGATATACACAACCACAGAAAGGCCCATTCAAACCCTCTACCTATTGGCTAAATCGTGGGCTAGAAATGGTCTTTCTAGGTGGTCGTGTGGTTTGGAATCGTGATCCTGCTGCTGTTGATATTATATCAGTGGGAGCAGGAACTCCTAAAACTATTGTTGCTAAGTCCGGTCTAGTACAAGGATTTGGTACTACTTACGGAACAGGTACATCAGACTATCTAACTGGGCAGAAACTACGGCCTCCTACAGTTAATGTAGGACGTTCAATTGTTGCTCATGTCTATCCTAATACTACTGGTGGAGGTGGATTAGGACGAATGTTTCAGGATGTATCAGGAACTGGTTTGACAAAAGGGGAGTCCTTTTATATCTCCACTACTCCTGGTATTACCTATGCATTTACTGATGCTAGTTCTACCATTACTTCAGCTTGGACTCCTTCCTTTACTGTTCCCACTGCACGTTGGATGGTATTGGGAATCTCAGTTCCCTTTTCAACTGCTGGGGCTACCACAGCTTCAGGCTACTTGGATGGGGTGCTAAAGGCTACCGCCGCTAATGCAACTAGTGTAACTACAACATCTAATGCTCCTACCGATATGGCATGGGGTAATAGACCTAGCGATTCTCTTCGTTACTTCGATGGGATGATTGGAGCAGTACTTATCTTTAATGGAGTACTTACTGCTTTAGAACATGCTCTCCTAGCTGCCAATCCTTGGCAAGTGTTTGATAACGATGAGTTCTCACTATGGGTTCCTTCTACTGGAGGAACCATCTACACTATCACTCCTTCAGGAGGAATAGCTCTTGCTGGTAGTTCTAGTGAGATTAAAACAAGGTTACAAAGTCCTAGTGGAGGTTTAGTTTTCTCTGGTGCTCCGGCACTTATCAAGACAAGACTGCAAACTGCTTCAGGTACTTTAACCTTTGGTGGAACAGCCCCTTTCTCTACAGCAGCAACTTATACTATTTCTCCTAGTGGGGGAATGACGTTTGCTGGTACTGGGAATGAAGTAAGGCAAAAAACTATTCTTCCTACTGGAACACTCTCATTTGGAGGAACTCTTTCAGAAGTCCTTGTACGAACCCAAGTTCCTTCTGGAGGAATTACTTTTAGTGGAACCTTAATCACATATAGGACTAAAGTCTTCGTTCCTACCGGGACAATTACATTCTCTGGAACTGCTCCTTTGATCAATCCTGCTGCTCCTGTGGCACAAGGTACATGGCGTACTCTAACTAATGCTGGAATATAACTATGAAAAATCATCTTGTTTCAGGAAGTTGGAACGCTCTTTGTGATAGTTGTGGAAGGAAGTTTAAAGCGTTTGATTTACAAAGGCGCTGGGATGGTCTCATGGTCTGTAAAGAAGATTATGAAGTACGTCATCCTGCGGACTTCCTCCGTGTACAGAAAGAGAAAATTTCAGTAGACTTTTCTCGACCATACCCAATGAATGATACCTTTATTCGCTATACCTGCTCTATTAAAGAGACTAACGGTAAAGCAGATATTGGTGCTGCTGATTGTGCTAGAGTGGATTTTGATATGCCATATGATTCATGGGATGTGACCACTAATTGGATTTATAGGGATCGTTATCCCGCAATTGCTGGCTTGGCACAAGCAGGAGAATCAACTTCAGGAATTGCACATAGTTTACAACCAGGAATATAAATGGCATCTACTACTTTTGTTGATGGAGTTACCCTCGTTGAAGCCTCTTGGCTAAATGATGTTAACGGATTTGTTTATTCAGGAGGTTCTGGAACAGTAGCTTGGGGTGCTATTACTGGAACACTCTCTAATCAAACGGACCTTCAGACAGCCTTAAACCTTAAGGCTAACGCAGCCTCTCCTACTTTTACGGGAACTTCCACTTTCTCTGGACCGATATCCATTTCTGGAGGAGTGGGGACTAGTGGACAATTTCTTACTAGTGCGGGAGCAGGACAACCAACTTGGACGACTCCCTCTAGCGGCACAGTTACGTCCGTTTCTGTGGTATCGGCGAATGGGTTTGGTGGATCAGTAGCAACTGCTACTACTACCCCCGCCATTACACTAACAACTAGTCTTACTGGATTGTTAAAAGGAAATGGAACTTCCATGTCTGCCGCTACAGCGGGAACGGACTATGTAGCTCCTGGAGGAGCGTTAGGAACCCCCTCTAGTGGAACATTGACTAATGTCACAGGACTTCCTTTATCCACTGGAGTTACCGGAAATCTATCGGTAAATAATCTTAACTCTGGAACAAGTGCCTCTGCTACCACTTATTGGAGAGGAGATGGTACTTGGGCCACCCCCTCTGGAAGCGGCACAGTTACTTCTGTCAGTGTTGTTACTGCAAATGGTGTCTCTGGTTCAGTAGCAACCGCTACTACAACTCCAGCCATTACACTAACCCTTGGAGCAATCACACCTACCACTGTTAATGGTAACACTATTACTACTGGCACGGGAACACTGACCCTAGCCGCAGGAAAAACTCTTACAGCAAGTAATTCTTTGACACTAGCCGGAACGGACTCGACAACGATGACGTTCCCCGGAACTACGGATAATGTAGTGTGTCGTACCAGTACAGATACCCTCACTAATAAGAGAGTTACCCCTAGAGTAGGTTCTACTACTAGTTCAGCCACTCCCACAATTAATACAGATAGTTATGATATCTATAAGTTAACCGCACAAACGGTGGATATTACTTCCTTTACTACTAATCTTAGCGGAACTCCCACAGATAATCAATGTCTTATTATTGAGATTACAGGGACCGCAGCTAGGGCCATTACTTGGGGAGCAAGTTTTGAAGCAAGCACGGTGGCTCTCCCTACTACTACAGTAACTACGAATATGCTTGCCGTTGCTTTTATATGGAATACCGCTACGTCTAAATGGCGTTGTGTAGCAGCAGTATGAGTGATATGCTTCGTCGTGTTGCATTGATGATGCAGAAATCTGTTGTAGTCACATATGCTACTTGGGATTCTGGATATAAAGATAGTAATATTACACTATCTTCTGGGAATTTGACAGCATCAGCTTCCACTGCTGTTGGTAATAAAATGGTAAGGAGCACAATAAGTAAATCATCTGGTAAGTGGTATTGGGAAATTACTTGCACTACTGTAAATACTATGTCTCTCGGATTAGTAACAAGTTCTGCTGCCACGAATTCAACTATTGGAGGTACTACTGAAGGAATTGCATATCGGTCTACTGGTGATATTGTATATATCGGTGGCGTAGTTTCTGCTGTTCCTGCAACATATTTTAATGGGGATGTAATCGGTTTCGCATATGATGCAACTGGAGGTACTTTTGAAGTATTCAAGAATAATGTATCACAAGGCTCTTATACGGCTTCTCCAACGGCTCCATTATATGCTGGATTCAGTTCAGCTACATCTGTGTCAGGAGTAATTACAGCAAATTTTGGAGCTTCTGCATTTGTATATTCCCCTCCTTCTGGATATAACGCAGGACTTTATACATAATATGGATTACAACACTAACGGACTCTGCATCCAAAAATTTGGAACTGCTTTTGACGGGTATTCTGGAGGATTACAAGTTTTACGAGATGTTAGTACAGCAAATGGTGGAACTCCCGGATTTGTAAATTGTGCTAACTATACCTATACTAAAGTAGGCCCCTCTGTCTCGCAATATGAGTGGAATGCCCTTTTTCTACTTGATAATAGTGCGAGCACTGGGGAAAATTGTGCTATGTATGCACAAGCTAATGCTAAGAACACTGGGAATACTTGGGCAGGATGTTTTGAAGTATGTGAAGACTCGGTTCCATCCAAAAACTCACAAATGCGGGCTCTCGAAGTTGACGTTGGGGCCTCTGGTCAAGATAATGGACAACGGTATGGAATACATCTTGTTGTAAGTGATGGGCCTGCTGGACGTAATGGAACGCACACCCAAGCAGAGGCTACTTATGCTATTCATGCCGGAGCTAGTGGTAGCTCCACATATGCCCGCTGGATGTACGGAATAGTGATGCGAGACTATAAGAATGCCGGTCTTTACCTTAATTCTTCCAACTCTATTCGAGGTATTCATGTAGAGGGAAAGCATATTGTCTCTCTTGATCTTTCCGGATCAGAAGATGCAACTTCTATTAGAATGAAGGCTGGGCAACGTATTTGTTTTGATGGATATGATAATATCTCCCTTCTATGGGCTAATGGCCGAATGAAGTTTTGTAATAGCAATACTCCTATCTTAGAAATAGACACCATTACTGGTGATATATATAAGAAGGGGATTAAGGTACTTTAATATGACCACCACTGTATTTTCTTCAGGGACAGTAATTACTTCCCCATGGTTAAATGACGTAAACAATGCAGTTTATCGTCCTGATCTTAAAACCACTATCGGAGGACTAACGGTAGGATCAGTAACTCTCGATCATTCTACTCCTGCCGGTAAAGTGGTTATTACTGACACAAATCCAATGTATTGGAATGCAGGTCCTGGTAAAATGTCAGTGGAGTTTGATCTCACTCCAAATAATTACTTTGCGGCCAATCCTAATGGACACTTTGCCGTGGTATTACGATGTGATACTTCCCTCATTGCTACTGAAGTTAGGGGACAAGGTATTGCTTGTGGTAATGCTACAGGCTTTCCTTACGGTCCTAGTGACTTGAATCCAACTCCTCTTCTGGAAACTTGGATGGGTAATCTAACTGTTCCAGGAAATTATACATTTCCTAATTCTGAAACTGCTAGATCATTAAGGTTTTTAGATGGAGTGCATTATCGTTTTGTAATTGAAGCTACGAAAACGGTTGATGATAAAAGATACCTTCGCTATCGTGTATGGAGTTTTCAAGCTACCTATAATACGTGGCGTGCTGAAGTAGACACTGGTGATGTGCTTGACCATAATGTTTGGTCAGACCTTACCAAGACTGGTCTTGTCTTTGGACATGTTTTTGAAGATAATTTGTCTTCGTGGTCGCTTCCGTTTACCAATGTTAAGGTAACTTGGGGACCAGCCGACTTAGCTGTCCCTGATCAAACTATGAAGTTGTCTCGTTATGGAGCACAGCTAGAAGGAGATTTAAACTTTATTGGCACAGGCCATAAAATAAAGGCTCCGTTTAATGCAGGACCTTCTCTAGCTACTTCGTTGGCAGTCCAATCAGCAAATGCAAACACTGCGACGACTTTAGTATACCTACCAAACGGAACTTCCACCGCAGCCAACACTTTATATTCAAATAATTCGTCTTCAACTTCTACTTACCAAGCCCTTACTATTGGAATGTCTGGTTCAGAGGGTTTGATTAACACTTTTGGACTCTCTGCGGCAAACCCTACTATTAACTTTGAAGTAGGTGTTGGAGCAGGAGTACGAAAACTTTCCATTGGAGCTTCCGACATCACTAGTACAGTGACCTTGGTGCTATCAGGATCAGCTGCCAGAGGAATGAATGTAACAGGTACTAACACTGTTGGTATTGATTTAGCTTCTAGTACAAATAGTGGATCAGCCATTCGTCTTAAAAATGGAGAAAATATTGGATTTGATGGAAGTGGAGTGTATAAACTATACCATAACACAACTGGTATTCCCGGTCTTTTATATAGTGTAAGTGGTGTGGCTAAAATTGTCTTAGGAGATGATGGGTCTATTGTCACTGAAAATACGTTTGCTCTAGTGTCTTCTGGAAATACTGCTACAACGGCAACTGCTGGAGGAGCATCAGCCCTTCCTGCCACCCCTTCTGGATACTTTAAGTTCCTGCTGGATGGTGTAACTATGAAACTACCTTATTATA
>OFQX01000288.1_pt1 | contig 15945 bp, 24 predicted proteins | sample 1542951 | NCBI WGS metagenome assembly OFQX01 (sample SAMN07774215, study PRJEB24372) | wastewater metagenome | isolation source: WWTP Novara (Effluent) | place: Italy: Novara | collected 2015-12
CTTATCTTTGTACCACCAACTGTTTTGTTGTAAAGATTAAACACTTTGTCTTCTATGGCTTTATCGCCAAACAGATGCCGTTCTTGATTAAGAAAATTACCAACAGATTGACCAATTTTACTCTTAGCAATCGCCTGACCTGCCTGTTTAACGCCAGGAATTTTTGTGACTAATCCACCAACAGCATTGATAGGAGCCGTTGCCATGTCAGCCAAATCAGCCGCCACACCCATTGTTGTCCCCTGCGTAATAGCCATAGCATTGATAATAGGATTATTGCCAAACTTAGAAGCCACTTCGTAAGGCTTCATACCTATGTTTTCATCAACTCTTTCTGATATTCCTTTTCCTGTTAGAGTCTTTAGTGCTGGATCAAACAGCGTCTTAAACGGATGCTCCTTGACATATCCTAGCCCTTGCGTGGCGATGCTATCAGGTTGAGGGGTTTCACGTGAAACATTTTCTACTTGCCGAGCCGTAGACAAATCAAAGCGTTTACCTACTGGTCTAGCCGTTGATAAATCAAAAGCCATTATAATTCCCTCAAGACTCGAATTGGATTACCATTAGCATCAACTTCTACTTCAGCTTTATTGCCCAATGCGTCTTCCATTATCACAATATTACCTCTTGACTCTCCACCACCAGAACCACCATCAGCAGACAATATATTATTAGCCGAATTTTCAATTTCAGTTAAATATTTTAAAGCATCGCCCTCTGATAATCCTTTTTGTAAAGCTGAAGAAGCATTCTCTAGGCGCATCCCTTCTTTCTCAGTTAATGCCCCAAATCCAGTAGAGCCTGTCTTGCTTGATTCTTTTAACTTCAACATCAAATCAACAACCAGTTTGTCTTTAAGCTGGTTATAATTGGCAACCCAATTCTTCTTATTATATTCAGCCGGAAACGGCGGCAAATCACCAGCCGCACCAAAATACTTCAACCCTTTTTTTAGCTCACTCACCGTTCTTAAGGTCTGTCTTGCAGAATCTTGGAGCATTTTCCCATGCATTTCTTGTTGCTTAATCTTATTCTCTTCTTCCATACGCAACTTATTATTCTCAAAATCAATCTTCTCAGCCTGTTTTTTTGCCATTGTCTGAATAATTGTTCGACTGCTCATATTGGCAGGGTTTATTCCGACTTTAGCCGCTTCCATTTGTAACTTCGGCAAATCAGCTTCGCTATCAGTAACTTTATAGTTAAACTTTCCATTCGTAATGTCTGTTACCTGAACTCCAAATCTATCTGGATTATCTGACAAATATCCAGCTTTACTCATTCCCTGACTATCATTCAAATAAGTATTCGCCTTAGCAATCTCCTGAAGCTGTTGCATACGATTCTGCTTATCGACTTCGGCTAGGCGTTGTTCTTCAGACCTTTTATAGATAATTTCTGCCAAGACAGACAATGGATTCGTCTGATTCTGGTCAAGCTGTCTTTCGTTAGGATTGATTAGGTTTCCGATGGTTGCCATATTTAATACCCCATTGCTCTGTTAAATCCAGCTAAAGAGCCTTGACCGCTTGCATTACCAATAGATGCTGTACCACCCGAAAATCCAGATGCGCCACCTGTTGCCCCACCACCAAACATCGACATCGCAACCTTAACTAAATCCGATAACTGCGACTGATTCGGAGCATTAGCAGTACCATACTTCGCTGTGTTATAAGAACCAACTAACGGATTTACCTGTCCCAAAATACTAGAAAATATAGAAGGCTGTTCTTTAGTCGTACTCATTTGACCAAACTGAACATTCTTATTAAAAACATTATTCAAAATATCAATCCTACTTAATTTCTCCTGTCGTTGCCGATTGAACTCCTTCATCTTAGCCTGTGCCTCAGCATTTGCTAAATCACGTTCTAAACCGCCATACTGGAACCCTGCACCGATACGACTTTGATTAATGTTCTCATTTGTAGCTTCAAGTCCACCAAGCCCCTGTGCCGCCTGTAACGCACGATTCTGTGAAGCATTATACAATTCACCTAATTTCGTAGCTAAAATATCGGACTGTTGCGCTCCTAAATCTGATTTCTGACGACCTATTGAAGTAGAAAATCTATCACCAGTAATCGCCGCCTCACGATTTAAAGCATCATTAGCGTCTCCAGTTGCTCTTGCCACCTGCCTTGAATACGCTGCAAATCCGCTTGACGGGTCATCAGGATTGAATTTCGTATCTGACAATGTCGTTAACGTGTTCCTTGCTGTATTAATACCTTCAGGAGTACCAGAGTTAAGCAAATCATAAAGCCTATTACCGGACATCGACTCCATTCCGGTCATATCAAAGTTACCTAACGAACCGTCATACGCCTCACCAAGATTCAACCCACCAGCCGAACCTGTTGCCCCAAGCTGTTGTAACATCTGTTGAGCCTGTAACTGCTCTTTCGTCAACATCGGGTCTAACGTCGTCGTCGAAGACCTGCTTTTAAACAAATCGCTAAAAAATCCCATATTTACCTCAAGGAAGTAACTCGTTTATTTTCTCAAGAGCAATACGAACCTGTGTTGCCCAATCACGGAAATTATTATAAACTTGCCTCTCATGCTCATCTCGTGGCTCTGGCAAGATTAAATCATTTGGAATTTCTACTTGATTAGCCATTATCTTCGAGCCTCACGCAATTTATACCCAACAATGAACTGCTTAATAGCTAAAGCCTCGTCTGTCTCAACATTAGAAAATCGAAATCGTATCCTAGAACTCCAAACATCAAAATATAAAATATCGGGGGAATAGTCGGATGGAAAGTCATCTGTTAAAGTTACAGGGCTATTTGATACTTCCGTCCATGTAATCCCCCCATCTATCGAATAACTGACAGTCACGCTACCGCCTTTAGCCCATAACTGCATTTCTTCCCAACGGCAAATACGCTTCTGTTCATCTTCAAAATCTTTTGTTTCCCACAGTGCATTTATCGCTGTTCCATTATCACTCGAAGAAAGAGAATTAACATAAAACGTCAATCCATCGGTATCAGAAATATTAATGAGCGGTGTTTGTGCTGATAAACTTGTTTCGTTCCATCTATCAGTATGCGAATCCCAAGATCCAGAAGCCTGATCCCATGTAATACTATTCGACTGTGCCGCTTTCCAAGCACAATTAGCATTAGTCCTAGTATCCTTATACATAACACGGTTAACATAATTGAATTTATATACCGTTTCTCCAGACTCTTGAGAACCAATCGGGATTCCTATCCAAACCTCGTCTAACTCACGAACCAGTAACCCCCATGCCTTATGTTTTTTCTCAGCGTTCAAACCGTCTCGTATCTCATCATTTATTGGGCTATCAACTAACGGTGATGTTGAACCATTAAATATACGAATACCATCATTAGCTAAGAATATCTGTTCACCTGTCGGTAGATTAACAATAGAATTATTGGCACAAGTTCCTGCTCCTGTCGCCTTACGGTCAAATCTAAATACTGCAGTCGTCGTTACAAGATAACCAAGATAAATTGAAGTTGATTTATGTACTGCAAGATAATTTCCAAAAATGTTAAGACCTGTTATCTCACCGCCATCTTCAACCAAGTCCTTTGCACCAGCGTTACCACTTGCCCATGTCTCAGGAGAAGCTGTATCACTCCATTGGACTCTGGTATCAATGTCAACACCGCCTTGTATGTTTGCAAATACTAAATATGTCTGATATTCTTGAACGAATTTTCCAACGGGAGGAGTGCCACCAAGTGCGGCTGTATTTCCTGAACCAGTCCATTTATATGGACTGTCAACACCATTTGTAATTACGAGGATTTGTTTTCCAGAAAGAAGGGTGATAGCTATGTCAACTAAATCATCGGTCGTTCCTGTTAATACAGCATGATGAATGTTAGACCATGTCGATGTGCCTGTATCATATTTCTGTACTTTCGTTATTCCTATACGTACATTATAATTTGCACCCTCTCGAACTAACTCTGCTCCATTCATTACTTCTTCACTGAGAGTAGATCCAAGAGCTGATGATCCTGCTCGCTTAGTCAATAATGCCCTATCAACAAAAAAGTTCTGCGTGTTAGGACTTGCATTATCTTTCAGGTATTCACCCGGTAAAGAAGTATCTAGTCCTTCGACGAGAAGCAATGAACCTTTTTTGAGTAGAGTTTGAGGCATTAGGCTGTTCTCTCCCAGACGTACTTCACAATATAAGGAGGAAGGTTATTATGTGCGACACCTCCTCCTGTTGAACCAGTATTTTCAGTGTCTAGAGTTTGCGTACCATCTCCACCAGCGTCAGAACCAACGCTACTAGCACCAGGACTTTTTGTATAGGTATGAGTATGCGCTGGAATTTCTGCTTCAGTAAGAGTATGCGTTTTTGCACCGCCAGTCTCATTAAGCGTATCAAACTCAGTTTGTCCTGCGTCAATACCAACAATTACTCGTCCTGCAATAGCTGTCCAAGTTCCAACTCCTAATAAGGTAGCTGGATTAGTGCTTACACCCAAAGTAATTACAAATCCTATCGGATATATAAATCCCATTATTGTCGCCAAAGCCGCAACATTCGCCGCAGGATAAACACCACCTAAACTCGGAGCATGTAACTTACCTGCCGAAGTAATCTGGATATCATTGTTATCTTCGTCGGTGTAAACTAATTCTGGCTTACCACTGACAGTCTGCCCGCCGAGAATCGTCTTTCCTGACGCACCAGTACCTAAATCTGCTTGTTCTTGAAGTGTACATCTTAAATGCTGTCCATTATCAGCAGCACTCCCCGACGACGGGAAATCATGGTCTACACCAATGACTTCTCGTAACTGAGTCTTTAGTTCACGAATGCGATTGTCACCTTGATTAAGTGCGTCTGATCCCGCCGGGGTCGTCTCACTCCAACTCGTAGTAGGTACTGACATAATTAAATTCCTCTAAATTCCATTGTACTCCATTGGGGAGTCATCTCTAATGTTAGCCATGTCATTGTTGATTATTTTCTGTATATCTGCCTCGTAAAGATTGCTCCACATTTCGGCTTCTTGAAAATTCTCTAACATTAAATAAATTTCTTTTAAAACACCATATCGAACAGTCTTGCGATACCTCGACGTAAAAGGAACGCTAGATGTACCAGAAACAATCGCTGTCCCTGCTTCTTGTGTATAAGGAATCCTAAAAACATAACTGTTTTTATCGACGGGAGGCCCAACTAAAACATCACCACTGAAAACACAATAATGAACTGGTGTTCCGGTATTCCTATTCCCGACGGTATCATTGTACCTGTCGCTATACAATTCATTGAATCTACCAATGGATATTTTCTTCAATGTCTGATAATCTTGATCCGAACTATCATCACGAACCATCGGGTCACCTAATAATCTTCCGAAATCTGTCGGTAATGTTATGGTGTAGTTCCCAATCGTTGTTATTGTTAAATCAGACGATATTGATTTGTAATCTTCCGAATTAAAACGTAAACGCATGTCCATCACAACATCGGTAATAGCCTCATATACCTCTGTTGATTTGTCTGTGCGTTTTAATACTTCCAATATATATGTATATAACTCTGAACCAGTCATTTATCCCTTACAGGGTGAGGGATTTCTCCCCCACCCTATATAAGTTTTATTTTCCAATAACTAATAATTCAGCAGTTGCACCTGTCCAATCCGTCGCAACTGTACCAGCGGCAGCGGTTGTAACTACGGTAATAACCAACCCTGAAAATGTGGCAAAAATGCCAGCCAAAGCAGCATCATAACCAGCGGTTAATTTTGGTATAACAAACAGAATTTCACTAATCCCATGCGTTGCCGCTGTCAATGTTACCGTATCAGAGGCAGATGCCGGAACGCATGTAATCTTAAATACTTTATAATCGCCAGAAAACTCAGTCGTTCCAGCTAATGTTCCTGTAATTGCTCCCATTTTATTTTCCTTTCTTATGGGGTAGAGCCTAAGACCTACCCCCTAGTTTTAAAAATTAACCAATGTCAGTTGCACCAGAATCGACAGTCACGATGCCATAATCCAAGCTATTAAACGCCGTCTTCTGGATACCACCGATAAGACCAGTCTCGAAACCGACTTTATTCTTGTAATCAAACGTTTCTTCAACCCATCCGTTCGGATTTTGGCATTCAGCAAAGCTGATAGCCTGACGACCGCACAGAACTGAACGAAACGCTCTTGCCCCAGCAGCCTGACCAGAAGTATCAAAATTAGCACCGCTCTGGCAGGTAGGAACATATTCATGCTCATGAAGAATAACGCCATCCCAGACACCTAATGCACCTGTAAAGATAGGGTTGTTGTCTCCACGAGTCTGAGCATCACGCTGTGCCTGCGCCCAAACGCTAGAAGCAGCAGTCTTGAGATCAGCAGCCTGCCACGGATGAACGAACATCACATAATAATCCTTACCATCAACACGTAATGGCTGAATTTTGACACCAGCCAACTGTGCCTTAACTCTGGCACGAGTAATAAGTGTCGTGGTTAAGATGTCTGTAGCTGCCAATGAATCCAGACCGGAAGCATCAGAACAGATATAACGTGAACCTGTACCAGCAGCTTCTTCTGACGTCGGAACTACATTCGGGCTATTTGACCATGTGGCATACGTCGAATATACAGAACTGCCAACATCAGTCAAATCAGTTTCAGTAACCCCACCTAACTTCATGAAAATCTGTCTTTCAATAAATTCAGCTTTCCATGTTGCCAGCTTATCTTTTGCATCCATACGCATATCATAAGCAACCTTCTGCTCATCTAACTTACCAGTCAGACGGACAGCATTACGGATTTGGTCAATAATAACACTCTGTGAATAAGAAGAAATTGCCTTTTCATTACCTTCCAATTCAGCATCACCAATGACACCACCGCCAATTTTAGTAGTTAAACCGAAAATAACCCTATCACCAGCCTGTTTGCTCAGCTCATCTTTAATCTGGATAACATTATTTGAATCTTTTCCCATCATTTTGCGCTGATTAAAAAATAAACCATCCATTACATCCTGATGGAGTTGTTTTAACCATACTTGCGCTCTAAGTCCTGATACGGATACCGTATTTGCCATTTTATTAGTCCTTTCGATTAAATAAAAAAAGAGAATCCCATCCTAGCTTCACAACTTCGTCGCTAGACGAGATTCTCTTTAAATTAAGAGATTTATTTTACAAAACATTAAGAGAGCAATCGCTCTTTAACGTGTTGCGGTAGTTTACGCCATTGTTCCGACGATAACCTTGCCGCTTCTTCGACTGTCAAATCCTCATAGGACACAACACGCCGACCATTACCACCGCCAACTGACGCTGACGTTTTTTGCTTCGACTCATTCTTTAAGATACGGTCGATATTTTCGTTTGTTTCCTTTTTAACGGAATTTGTCTCTTTCGGCTTACCGAATTTAGGATTTAACTTAGCTATCCCTACCACATAACTTGATACTTTGTCAAGCTCTACTTCTTTATTCTTTATCAACTCAACTAATCTTTTAGATAAATATTCACGCTCAATCGACTCGGGGATCTCAACTTTACCTTCAATAACTTCCTGTGCCTGTGTCATTATATCGTCGTACTGCTCACCAAATTTTACACGACCGAAATCTTCAGCGTCTTTAATGCGAGTGTTTATGAACCGTTCTTCTTGTGTCTTTCCTTCAACTTCCTGCTTCTTCTTGTTCTCAATATCTTCTAAATCTTTTTTGGTCAACGGTCGGTTAGCATCATCAACATCCTGCTTATTATCATTAATGATAGCCTGTAACGCTTCAACAGTAATATCATCCGCAGGCCCGGTCAGCACCTGATTAATACGCTTTAACTTCTCGATGGATAACGTGCTGTCTGTCTTTATTTTTTCAAGTTCACCCTTTAATGACTTTTCACGTAATAAAGCTAAATCCCTTTCAGCTTGAGCTGATTGTCGCTCTCTCTTATCGTGCTTCCATTTCCAATATAAAGCCTGACCGTTTTTATCATAATTCTTTAAGAGGACGGATTCGTTCTTTTCTGTCTCTTCAAATGTTTGACTATCGACCGTCGATTGAGTAACAACATCAGTAATAGATTTATATTCTTTCTTTTCATCGACTACCTCTTTCTTGACAATACCGCTCTTTTCAGCCATTTCCTTCTCGGCTGAACTTAACTCCTTCAAATCCTCGACGACGATTTCAGGAGTCTCTACAACTACTGGTTCAACTATCTCAACTGTTCCCTTGTCTTCCGACATCTTTCTTCTCTCCTTGTGGTTGCACTGCATTGGCTTGTTGAGCCATCATTTGCGCCTGCTCTATCGACGCAACTATCTTCTGCTTTGTCCCTTGCGGTAACATGCTTTCCCCTACCAAAACATCAGGCGGTATTGGAATACCTTTTGACGCCATATCTACCAGCGTCATATAATTACTCAATCTTACCGTCTCGCTATATGCACCCTCACCTATCGTGACATCGTAATTACCAATATTAGGATCATTTAAAACAGCATTTATAATCTCATTCGCCATCTCTTGGTCAACTTCTGTCTCTATCTGCCTCGTCATAGGATTCATAATTGGCATACCCATCTCGTCAGCTTTAGGCTTCTGAAACTCCTGATGCTTCATCAAAAACGATTCACCCAATACCTTAACCGCTGTCTCGACGGTGTATATCTCACCCAACTGGCTCAACATAAATTTACCCAACGTCTTTTTAGTCATCGCATAATTATCCAACATTTCCTGAACCATGACCAATCCCTGCTTCTGCTTTAGCAATATCGCACGACCAGACTGGTCATTATCAGAATTTGCCAGTAAATCAGGATTAACGCCAGACGATTCCTTTAAATCCTGTGCATTCTCTTCTGCTAACTGTGCGTGTGCCTGACTTAACGGGGCAGGAAATAACCGCTCAGGCTTACCAACACTCGAATCATACTCAATATCAATACCCGGAGAACTGCCATACTTCTTTATCTTACGCTTCTCCTGTTCCGTTAAACTTCCCCTCGGATACATCATCCCCGAATTAACAGAACTGTTCAAATGCCTTAACTCTTGAGTCCGACGCTTATTGAACTCCTCTTGCAAATCAACTAACCCTCGAACTACACCCTGATACGCCAACTCAACATCAATATTCTTTAAATCCAACCACTCTGCCACATAAGGAATCAATGAATATTTCTTCCACTTCGGATATGTCCACGAAATCTCGTCGATAATAACCTCACCACCAACATAAGACGCTATACGAATCTCAGGAACTTTCTTCGTTATCAACACCGCTTGCGGATTAGATGCAATATATGCATTACCAGCATTCTTATCCTCTACCTCCTGCACAACACCAGCAACTTTATCGACAACATAAAATTTATTCACATACGATTTATACTGATACTCAATCAAATCAAAACCATACTCCGACAAATCGTCACTACCTAAAGTCGCTTTACTCAGCGACGGGTAATCAACTCCCTGAACATGCTTTATCAACACATCCAGTTCAGCAACATTTATCTTGCCGGAATCTAACTTATCTATCTTCGATTCCTGATTCGGATATAACTCTATGAGTTGGTCTTTACTTAAATTAGGAGAGAATTTAATGAGGAACTTACCGTCGGAGAAATCGTACTCCTCTGCATCGGGATCAGGGAATACCTGCATACAACTGACATTACGAAACTTCATACACCCATTTAACAAGTCATACGTGTAGTCCATATACGGTTCAAGAAAATCCAAACCGCCCATCACCCCACGCTTGAACGCTAACGATGTCTTACTCTCTGCATCTGAATTTTTAACAACATTCTTTAATAACCTCGTCGTAATATCTGCCTTAATACCATCCTCTTCACCCTCAGGAAACGCTACATAATCACTCTTGCTCTGCCGCTCGATACCCGTCAATAACTTAATTATCGGCTTAATCTTATTTATCGTTAACGCCTTTACACCAGCTTTACGCAACGTCTCAACATCTTCATCTTCCCACTGCTTACCTAACGCAAACTCAACGTCCTTCTCAACGCATTTATGTAACGGAGACCAATGCTTTACCGCTATCTGGAAATCTTTTAGTATCTGCTCGGGTTTTACCATTTATCCCTATCTTAAACTTATCCGTCTCTCATCAAACTCTTTTTTCTTCTGCGCTTCATCCCGTACCTGCAAACGCTCACGGTATTTATCATAAGATAATCCCGTCGCTTTTTTCTTCTTCAAATCAGCGTATACTTCTTTATATGTTCTCTCGTCGGTATTAGCCATAACCTATACAGTCATCGGATTAAACTCATACTCCTCAACACCATTACGCTTCATCTCTTCCTTCTTGCTCCTGAACTCCACATTCTTCAACGTCCACACTCCATACACCCACGCATCTGCCCTATCGGGACTCTGACCTAATCGCTTCTTAGCATCCCCTTTATGCTCCATCTGTATCATCCCACTAGAATTAATAACCTTATATCGTATCGTTGTCAACTGTTTTCTTAGAATTTCATCTTCTGGATATAATACCCGCTTGTCCTGTATCTCCTGACTTACATACCACCACATCTCTGCCCGTCGGTTAAGGAACTTTTTGTTATCACCACTTCGCTCCGAAGAGTTTATACGCCACACCGTTCGCCCCTGCTCCGCTAACCTGTCCGCTATCCCAGCTCCTATCCCAATCACATCCACCGCCACATCGTCTATATTGTGCTTATACATCAGCGTTTGTATATGCCCAGTCACCTTCATCAAATCCTTATCGTGCAACACCAACGTATCTATCACCTTCGTATTCTCGAACACATATATCACACACTCGTCACCACCCATCGACGGGTCAACGCTAACTAAATACTTGCTCAACGGATGATGTATAAACATCCCCTCCAACGACTTTAAATCCGACGGCTTTATCAACACATACCTATCCGCCGTTACATTCCAATCGTTTAAAACGAACTGCGCATATATCTCTGGACGCTGTTTTTTTAAATCCGATAAGCTCTTTATAAAATCATCCGGCAATACATCCTTATTCTCCAGCGTATTCGCCTCTACACACTCGCTATTATCCAGCTTCCCTTCCTTCCACAGCTCCCGCCCCCAATGATCACCCGCATTACCAATTACAAACCCCGTCCGCTCCGCCATCCCATACTCAACAAATTTCTCCGTCGGCTTTAACATCCTTCTCAACCGTCCAAACAATAAAAAGAACTCGTTACTCGTCGATAACTCATCCGCCTGCTCTATACCGAACCATCCCAAGTTTATGTTTTGAATGTTGTTCAATTCTTCGATGTGTCTAAATAATATCTCCGAACCGTTCTTCAACTTCACACTTCTATTGCTCGTTACCATTAACCCCGTATACCGTTCAAAGTCTTTTACCGTCGAGTCTCTGAGGTCTGTGAACTCTTTACGGAATATTATCCCCAAATTGTCCGGTATTAACTGGCTATACAACATAGAACGGAATATCAATGACATACTCTTTCCCGTCGCCCACGAACTCCACATCCCCGGATAACGGATCTTACTAAATATAAACCTATCCTGCCACGGCTTTAAGTTTATCTTATCCATTTTATTTGTGTTCCTCGACGGTGTTTATAGTTACTTGTTCCTCGGAATGATTGCGGACGATAACAATATTCTGGATTTTCACGTCGGACTTTTCGACGCGCTCGAATTCTTTTAGATCGCCGAACTCCTTAGACGCTAACTCCGCTCCTTTAGCTTGCATAACTAAATCGTCCTCCTCGATGATAATAATATTGCCATCTACCAGCTTTTCAGTTTTCTTTTTGGCGTGTAGCAATCTATAAATAACTTGTGCTTTCGCAAGGCGTGTAACACCAGCTTTAGCCAGTGCATTTTCCTTCTGGGTTACATTACCGACTCTATCTATCGTCTCTGGCGGGATAACGGCAGTCTCTAGTGGTTGCATTGCGGTTATGGGGTGATTATCGGTTGTAGGTAGGTTGTCGGACACAGGATTATTAATACCATAGCTAGTATGATAATGCAACCAAAAACATAATACAGGGCATCCTAGCGCAATCTAGGAGCATACTAGAACCGCATCTAACCACACTTGATTAATGAAAACAAAATAGATATTCATATGCGCCAAAATTAAACTTATACTGTGTATAGCAAAATACATTGTTGATTACATTCTTTTACATTTTTATGTAGTAACAAGCAGTAACAAGTTTGTAACATTGTTTTTGCGTTGAATCCCTATATATTAGGGAAGCTGTAACTAATGTAACAGATGTAAATTACTTTATACTATATTAAATTAGAAAATAAAATATAAACAACAATGCCATGTAACGCCTTTTTCCGTGTTACGTGCGTTACATTTCCAGTTTTCAGCAAAAAACCAAAAACAATTAAGATCTTTTTTCAACTATTTTTTATTAATTATTACAACTTATTGCTATTTGCATAGTTACAACATACAACTTTTTAAAAATAATTGTTGACAAATGTTATCAATGATATATAATTAAATCAGATGAGAGAGAAAAAACACAAACAACTAAAAAATGGGGGTAAAAATGAAAAAAGAATACAGATTTGAAGTGAGAAATGGGGAAAATATCATATCAAGACACACAACGTTTGCAAATGCAGAGAGATCCAGGAATAGAAAATTAGCTTGGAGGTGTGGGATATGTGGCAACAATAAATCAGGATGGGGTAGTTGTAATCATGGATCGCACAATAGGGTTTGTAACGCAGGATATTATAATTCTAAAATCGTGCAAATTGCTTAAAACAATAATAACCCGAAAGAGGGGAATAAAATGGAAAATCTAACAATAGTTGAGCAAGCGAAATTAATGGGATCTCGCAATATGTATGAGGTTTTTAATGATTTGATCGCCATGGGAGACCGTGAGCCAACAGTAGTCTCGGGCGACCGGATATTGGATCAGCATAACAATGTATTGTTTGATTTTTTAGAGTTTTGTGGGGGCAAAAATGAATGGGAAATTATTTGCAAAAAATTAATTTAAACAACCGAAAGAGGGGATGATATGGAAACATTAAAAACACATGGTTTAGTTGTATCTGGCGGAATTAAGATTATAGGGGACAAAGAAGCTAACATGACAAGGGAAGTTTTAGACATGATTTATGACAATTTGGATTATAGGCAGTCGATATGTGATATTGGTAGTATTAAATATTGGGAATTACAAGACAAGAAATCGGCGATCGCAAATCTTATTGATACGGGAATTTTGAGATAAATCACTTTACACAAAGAAGAAAGATGCGTTTGAGGTTACATAGTTTAGGATGTGATGTTGTAATGACAGTCCCAAGTTTATAAAGTTTAATTTAACCTAACAACAACCGAAAGAGGGCAGAAATGAAAGCAATATATTTAAAAACCATAAAAGGATACACGGCACTGGCTAGATTTTTATCGGATGTACCAACAGAAATGTTAGAGATAGAAAAAAGCAAAATTGAAGGATTGCCAGAGTCTAGATATGTCTCCAGCCCTACCGTGATGGTAGAAACTAAGGGAAAAATGAAAATTGTTAGAGTAGAGACATATAGCGGAAATTATAAAATATTTCAAGTTGTTTAACCTAACCAACCGAAAGAGGGATCAAAATGGATACAGAAAAAGTAATAAATGCGGTTAGAAAGTTACATGACAATGCAAAGCCAGAAGGAACTATTGTTATTAATAAAACTATTTATCATTTAAGCTTCAACCGTTACCAAGGATTTTATACAGTTGTTAATTATGATACAAAAGAATATATCATGGATATAAACACTCGAAAGATTAATGAGGCTAAAAAGTTTTTAAGGGAATATTTTAATAATTAGAATTATTAAATAATCAACCGAAAGAGGGGCGAGGGATGAAAACAATAAAGTTTATATGTAAAGCAGTAAAGTGGTTCGATAAAGTAAACGGCAACACGTATCACTCTGTTAGGATCACACGGACAGAGGACGCAAAGACTATCAGCCATGAATGGACCTATGGTTACGGAGACGCATATAGACAAACGGCCTTAAACACGATGTTAAAGGCTGGCTGGCTTCCAGAGACATATAACGAGAAAAACATCTGGCAATATGAACGTGAGAACAATTACCCTATATTTTGGGATGAAATAAACGGATTAAAACGGGATATGATTGCAAACGGTAAAATCTAACCAATAACCATAATTTAATAACGAGATCATATGAAAAAACTCTATGAAAAAATAACCATTAAAATATTCACTGACGGAACATGGGAAGCAAAGAATTTCTTATCTCAACAAGTAAAAGACGATAATCCACACAAAGGTTTCCAGTCATATAGAAGGCTTTCAAATTGTTTACAGGAAGCAATTAGTAAAGAATACTCAAACGATAAAATTTAATCTAACGCCGTCCACGCGGACGGGAAAGGAAATAATATGAAAACACTAGAAAAAGTTAAGTTATCAGATTTACCGTCTAGAAAAGATTTAATCGGTAAGCGCATAAATGTTCAGCGTCAGGGCGGGAAATATCATTATGATTATCAAGATAGGCCGATGATGCGCGTATTTCTAGGCGCACGGCAATATCAGGACAAAAAAGCTGGTACATGGATTGAATGGCGATATGTTCCAGAGTGGGAAGATCGCGGGCAATATGGCGGTGGCTATGATTGCGGATATTCCGGCGTTGGTATTGACGGCGATTTATTTAATGAATCATATTTAGAAGTTTAACAACCCGAAAGGAACAACCAAAATGACTAAAGACACCGCAACGCCGAGCAATATCGAAGTTATTTTATGGGCAAACAAAGAATATTGGCTTGTTATAAATTCAGGAACAAAAGAAAATCCGCAATATTTACCGATTGGAAAAATTGACAGGGTTTTAAAGGCGGTCAACTCACATGAAAAGCTGGTGGAGGCTTTAATATTTGCAAAAGAGACGCTAAAAACAATCGGCGTTACTAGGGACACAATAGAACGCATTGAACAAGCACTTAAGGAGGCGGAATAATGGATTATAGAGCAATCCAATTAAAAGAAATAAGATCACGGCTTGTATATGTCATCCCTAAATCACTGTGCTGGGGGAGAACCCATGCCCATTGCGACGGAACGAGAACGGTATGCAAACATACACTAAAGAATAGCTACGCTTCATTGTTCACCTTATTGCATGAGATCGGGCATATTGAGACAGACCGCAAAGGGATGAAACGCTGTGAGCAAGAATCCGAAGCAACACTATGGGCGGTTAATCGGATTAAGGAACTTGGCCTAACCGTCAAACGATCTGTTTTGAGTAAATATAAGACCTATATAAAAATGACATACGAACGGGGAATCCGCAGAGGATTAAGCAAGAAAATAAAGTCTAAGCTATATATTTAAAACAAAAGAAAGGCGGAATAATGACCAATTCGCTAGGCAAATATAAAAAATGTAAACACGGCGCACCAGATGGCCTATGCACAAAATGCAATTACCAAAACACCGGACGCCGTAAAAGCACCGATCAATTTGTAGAAGCCGATGTTGTCGACTTTATGAGCGTATCGTATAACAAAAAATTAAAGGAGGCTACAGAATGCGAATATGCTTGTAATATGCTTATAAATAGCCTATAATATGGGTATAAAACCCATAACAGATAGGAGTTAGTATGAAGCTATGTATTAATTGTAATAAAGAAATAATAAGCAAAACAAAACACCATGAAAGGAAAAAGTTTTGTTCTGATTATTGCTCCGGAAGGTATTACAGGAAAACAAACTATAATCATACGGTATACACTATTCCAAAAAATACTGTTGGCGTTGTTCAAGAATTAATTGTTTCTGTTGATTTATTAAAAAAAGGGTTTGAAGTATTTAGGGCTTTAAGTACCGCTTGTTCTTGCGACCTAGCCATATTAAAAAA
>OFQX01000290.1_pt1 | contig 15787 bp, 25 predicted proteins | sample 1542951 | NCBI WGS metagenome assembly OFQX01 (sample SAMN07774215, study PRJEB24372) | wastewater metagenome | isolation source: WWTP Novara (Effluent) | place: Italy: Novara | collected 2015-12
CACGACCGCCAGGGGATGGTCGATGCCGTGCTGGCAGACAAGGAAGACCAATGACCCGAGAAGACATCCCCCGGACCACCCAGCCAGCGACACCGGCAGCAGCCCTTGTCGTGCAAAACAGCTACTGGAGGCGGCACCAAGCCGACCCTCCGCTGTCCATGGGCTATCTGCGGCCAATCGCGTTCGTGGATTTCTACCGGCCACGACAGCACCCGCATTCAACCGACAACGCGCCGTTGCCCCGCGACCTGGGCAGCAACAACCAAGGATGAAGACATGAACACTGAAACCACGAACCACGAAACCGCTGGCATTGTCGCCCCCGACCCGAACCGCGAACTGAGCTTCGGAGAAAAGGCCGTGGGCCTCGGATTCAACCCCGGCGCCAATCCCGAAGTGCACGCCTGCAAGGCCGGGTTTGCCGTCGAGATTGACCGGATGCACAACCTGCTCACCAAGTCTGATGACGCGGATGTGTGGCGGATGACCGAAATCGCCATCGAGGGGCTGCAGACCGCCCAAATGTGGGCAGTCAAGGCCATCACCTGGGAGTCCTGACGCCTTGCACTCCAAGAACAAGCCAGCCCAAACCGCCGCAGAGCGCAGGCACGTTGCCAAGGTGGCCGCGCTGCCTTGTTCTGTGTGCGGCGATACCGGCCCGGTAGAGGTTCACGAGCCCGAGCAGGGCCTGTGGTTTGCAAGCATTCCCCTGTGTATCCCCTGCCACCGAGGGCCGGACGGCTGGCACGGAACCCGGCTTCGCTGGAAGCTGCGCAGGGTGAATGAATTGCAGGCGATCGACAAGACATATCGGGCTCTAGCCCTCGCCGTTACTGCATGAGTAGCTATCAAAACAGGAGTGGAAGCAATGAAACTGAGAATCAAGACAGAGCGGGAATACAAAGGCTATTTGGTCCGGGTCTGGTGGGATTGGCTTGAAGTCGCCTATTTTGTGTTTGGGCTGCGTGGCCTGAAAGCTGAAATCGAATTCCCGTCTGACTGGCACGATCACCGCCGCGCATGGGTACGGCTGGGCTTTGGCTTGTTCACCCTGGCGTTTTCTTTCCCGTGGCGCTGGGTGGTGCCTGACGACTATCAATGCTCAGGGCCAACCTACGGGTTTAGTTTCTTTCAAGACGGCCTGCACCTTCACTGGGGTAAATGCCATGGCAAACGAAGCGACCCGATGAAGGTCATTCAAATGCCTTGGGGATGGCGGCACCGGCTGCATGAGCTTCTGAGCGGGCCTGTTGATGCGCCTTACACCTACACGCTGCGCTCTGGAGAGGTTCAGCAGCGGACCGCTTCTATGAACATAGAACGGCGCGTCTGGACGCGCCCATGGTTTCCGTACAAGCGCGAACGCCAGTACATCAATATCAATTTTTCTGAAGAAGTTGGCGAGCGCAGCGGTTCATGGAAAGGTGGCGTTTTAGGGTGCAGCTACGACATGCTGCCAAACGAAACCCCGTTGGCCGCGCTGCGCCGCATGGAACAAGAACGCAAGTTCTTCTAAACAGGAGCAAAACAGAGTGAGCATCACAACTGACTGCGTGGATTACATCAGCCTGCACGGCCCCGCCGATGGCGCACAAATCGCCGCCAGCTTGGGCATCACATACGAGCAAGCCCTGAAGGCGTTGAACAACGCCAAGTATCTGGGCAGGCTGGAAACCTACAAACCCGCTCAAACCTTGGGGCGTGGAAAAGGCCGGGCGCCTGCGGTGTACTGCATACCCGCCGCAAAGGAGCGGATCACCGCAGCCTTCGCCAAACGGAACAGCGTCTGGGCATTGGCAGCAGCATGAAGCACACCCTTGAATCACTCCGCGCCAGGACAACCGAGGATGGCGATTGCCTGATCTGGACGGGCAGCGACAACGGCAAGGGCATCCCCAAGGTGAAAAACGGTAACGGCGGCATGAGCGTCCGTCGTGTGGTCTGGGAGCTGCGCAAAGGGAAGATCCCCGAGGGAAAGCAGGTCATCGTCACCTGTGGACATGCCGGGTGCATTGAGCATCTTGCGCTGGCGACCAAGGCTCAAGTGTCCAAAGCAGCGCAGAGCCGCCCGGACGTGCGAGCCCACCGCAGCGCGACCAGCGCCAAAGCGGCACGGGCAAAGGCCAAGCTGACCATGGAACTGGCCCAGCAGATCAGGAACGACCCCCGAGAGGGAATCGTGGTTGCCGCAGAGCTTGGCGTGTGCAAATCCACTGTGAGCCACGTCCGCAGAAACCGCACATGGGTGGACCGGAGCAATCCGTTTGCCGGTCTGGTTGCTATGAACGACAGCAAAAGGAAAGCAGCATGAGAATCACCGACCGCTACGCCAGCGCCGTCAACAGCCACAGCCTGACCGTTGACCCCAGAACCACGATGAGCGACACCGACGTACTCGCCGCCATGGGCTGGGCCAGCCGCCAAGTCCCCATGGCCGTGGCTCTGGAGCGCCTGTTTGCCGGCGACAGCACCGCGGCAAACGTCATCGCGGCCATCCTCGCCCAGCAAGCCTTTGAGTACAGCTTCAGGATCGAAACCAAGATTTCCCGCCTGCAGTGCGCCGACATGGCCAAGGCCTGCCTTGCGTGGTACAGACACGGAACCTGCAAGCCCTGCGGAGGCCATGGCTACCTGCTGGCCCCAGGTGCGCCGACGCTCAGTGAGCGGACGTGCCCGACCTGTGCAGGGATGGGAAAGATCATCCTGGAGACGCAATTCCCGGAAGCCCACCGGGAGCTTGTACGATGGATGGCGGCCGAGTTGGAGCGCGAGTCTGGCAGGGCTGCGCCGGCAGCGATGCGCAAGCTGGCGCCGAGATTGGAGTTGTGATGACGACCGCCGAAGACCGAAAACAAATCTTGAGCAAGTATCGCAGTGGCGCCAAAAAGGCACACCTTGCGAAAACGTATGGGCTATCTGCCACGCGGATTAGCGCAATTATTGCGAGTGAGCATCGCAAAGAGCTAGAAATGGCCAACCCACCCCCGTTGCACGGGTTAACCGTGCGCGCAAAAAACACACTGCTTGGCGCCGGGCTGGAAACCAGACAGGAGATCCTGCAAGCCTATAGGGCCAACAAACTTAAAGACGTGCTCAACTTAGGAGCAAAATCGGCGGAAGAAATCCGGGTATGGCTGAATGAGCCTTTGCCGACAAAGCCAGTGCGCGACCCCTGCACTTGCCCAGACTTCCAGCGCGCGACCGAGGGCGGCACCGCAGACGATGGCTGTAGCCAAGCCATAGACAACGACAACGAGGGGCATTGGTACATTGGGCGCCTGATCGACAAGCCGCTGAAATTCTGCCCGTACTGCGGCAAACCCTTGCAACTGCCCAAAAATTGAGCATAATGCGGGCAAGCCAATATATCGGCCGGCTGGGCTTCAGTCGGTTACAAGACAAAGTTTGGCCGAAACCCCTGATGGCGGAGCTATTCCCAAAACTGCTGAGTTGGCAGTTTCCCTTGACCGGGAGAGTGAAGAATGAGCTTTGCCGAAATCAGCCGGTTGCCTTACAAGCATCTTCCTACCGACGTGCTCCTGATGATGCGGGAGAATCTGCGCAAGGAGCTTAGTAAGCGCGGGTATGGAAGTAACGTAGAGGAATTTCAGAAGGCCCCAGTGGGCGGCGGAATGTTTGGCCGTGGGGTCAAGCGGCCAGACGAAAAAAGCTTCAAAGAGAGGCTTGCACAGTTGGACGCCATCATGGCAGAGGACTGGAGTCATCTTTTTCCAGTAGGGAGCGACGAGCGCCGCTTTTATGTCTATGCCCATATCAACCCTCGAAAGCGAGCGGTAATCAAAGGCGGTGAATTCAAGCTGTACATGCCAGGATTGCCGTTTTATATAGGCAAAGGCTGCGGTCAGAGAGCTTGGCAATTGGCCAGAAACGAGGGGCACGGCGTTGAGCTGAAGCAGTTGCGCGACCAGGGTGTTGCCGATAGTGAAATCGTCCATTTGATCCGCCAAGATCTGACCGAGCAAGAAGCCTTGGAGATTGAGTCAAAGCTGATCTTTTTCTTTGGGACCAAGTTTGAAGCCGGACGGAAGGGGATTCTGGTTAATCTAGACTTTCCAGCGCGTCCAGTTCAAGGGCAATAGCCACCCCCAAAGATTCCGAGAAGCCCGCACAACGCGGGCTTTTTGCATTCCGAACCCCACAAAACCCAGCGCATCAGCTTCCGTCTCCTCCCCTGGGGAAGCGCCGCGCTGGCCCCAGCGGTATGAGTGGGCCAACGGCCCGGGGCAATCAACCGCAGCGGATTCTGGTCGATTCGTCGGGCTCCAAGTCCTGACAGGGGCCGACCAAGGCCGCACACCCAATCTGTCTCCGGGCTGCACACGCAGCCTTTCACAGCCCGCCAGCAGCAATGCCGGTGGGCTTTTCTATTTGCAGAGGACGCCGAATGCTCGACATTGACGCCGCTCTGACCAAACTCGCGGGCGCCGTTGGTGCTTGCGCCAGCCTTGCCTTTCTCAAGGGCACGTGGCCCGAACGTGTGGCTATGGCCATCGGTGGTTCGGTGGTCAGTTACTACGCCACCCCATGGGCGGCAGCCAAAGCCGGGCTTCCCGAAGGACTCAGCGGGTTCCTGCTTGGCCTGTTCGGCATGACCGTCTGTGCAAAGGTCTGGGAAGCCATCCAGGCCACCCCGATTGCCGAGGTCTGGAGCGCAGCCATTACCAAGGTCTTCGGCGCCCGGGGAGCCGGGAAATGAACTTCGTGACCCTGATCGCCTGCGGATTGATCGCGGTTTTCTGCGTGGCGGCCGTGTGGTCCCATAAGTTCACCGACACCTTGCCCCAGCGGATTGCCCTGGGCGTGGGCTGCGTCGGCGCCGTGGGCACCGGCTGGTACGCCAACCAAACACCGCTACCGGGACCGGTGGAACTGCTGATCTGGGCTCTGGCCCTGTTCTGCGCCGCGACTGGGCACAAATTGAGCCAAGAACGAAAAGCCCCCGAGGAAAGACAACAGCCGGCCAGCGAAGAACCTGACCGCCCATGCTGATGAGGGTGAAGTGAGAACCGCACACGACTGGTACAACGTGCTGTGCATGCTGGAGGTCAAGCCCGGAGTCGCTGCGGAGTGGGCTGAGGTGTTTGCCGATGTCGTGGAGCCTGAGACGTTTAGTGCTGGCGACGAAGACCTGAGCGCATTCCTTGGGCAGATCCTGCACGAGAGCGCCGGCCTGACCCGGCTGCAGGAATCCCTGACCTACAGTGCCGAGCGCCTGACCGTGGTTTGGCCCGGACGGTTCCCGACCAAAGCAGAAGCGCAGCCTTACGCCAACAACCCCGAGGCCCTGGCCAACAAGGTGTACGGCGGCCGGATGGGCAACACCGAACCTGGCGACGGCTGGAAGTACCGCGGCAGGGGCCCGCTGCAGATCACGGGACGCGACAACTACCGCGCAGTGGGCGAGATCATGGGCCAAGACCTTGAAGGCATGCCCGAGCTGCTGGAGCAGCCCCGTTTCGCGCTGGAAGCCGCGATTGCCTGGTGGGAAGACAAGATCCCCGACAGCCTGCTTGGCGACATCGAGAAAACAACCAGGCGGGTGAACGGCGGAACCCTCGGGCTGGCGCACCGCGAAGACCTGACCGACAAGGCGCGCGAGGCGCTGGCATGAGCATGATCTTTTCCCACTCGGAAATGGCCGACGAGGCAGTGTTTGGCGACTGGGTTTCAAACCGGAAAAAGCCCGTATTCAAGCGCGCCAAAAGCATGCGGGCGCGCCGCAAATTGCGCATGGCCAGCATGGAGCCGCCCAGCCCGTGGCGCAGAGTGGACCGAATGTTGGGCTGCGAACAGAAAAACCTGCTGGTGGGAGAAATCGGGCGGATTGATTCGTTCCGGTTTGTTGAAACCTGATGGACTGGCTGAACCCCGGCCGCTGGCTGCTGTACGCGGCATTCATCGGCGCCTTGCTGCTTGGCTACAACGCATGGGCCGATCACCAGCAAGGCATCGGGGAGGGCAGAGCCAACACCAGATGGCAACAGGCCACGGACAAGCTGAAGACCGAAGCGCGGGCCAAATTGGCTGCCGAGACGGCCAAAGCCGACAAAGCCACCGACGAGCTGCGCAAGTTCAAAGACGCCCAGGAGTTGAAAGATGCCCAAGCCCGCAAGACTGTTGCCGACCTTCGCCAGCGTCTTGCTGCTGTGCCTGGCGGCCGGCTGCGCGACCCCAACGCGCCCGGATGTGGGGGCGGTGGTAGTGGCGCCCAAGCCAAAGATTCCCCCGGAGCCCAGCATAGTGACCCAGACGGAACCCAAACCGGTGGGCTACTTTCAGCAGAGCTTACTGGACTACTCCAACGGCTCCAAAGCGAAGCCGACGAAATCAACATCGCCTACGCAGCCTGCCGGCCAGACGCCCGCGCGCTGAGGCAGCAACTCAACAACTGAAAGACCGCCATGGCAACCATGATGCCCCAACAACCCGCGATGCAAGAGCCCATGCAGGAAGAAGGCGCCCCCACCGGTGGATACGAAATCTGCATCTACGTGGGTGCTGACGGCCAGATCAGCGTGGGCGTGGAAACCGCTGAATACGAAGCCGCCGAAGAAGAAGGCGCCCAGGCGGCCGGCATGGAAAAGGAATCCATGCAACCCGTTGGCGACTTCCAGGAAGCCATCAAGACCGCCATGGACATCTACAAAGCCAACGGCAAGATGGCCGAAGGCCAAGCTGAGGAAGCCAAAGGCTTTGCGGAGGCCTTCAGCGTATGACGTACATCGCGGATCCAGAAGCGGCAGAACTTCAGGCGCGGATTGACGAAGCAAAGGCATGCCCCGAAACCCCATGGAACCGTGGGCGGCTTGACGCGCTTGAATTGCAACTGCAATGGATTAAAGCCGGGCGGCAACAACCCCTTGACCTGTTCCCGCCCTACAAGGCAAGGATGCAGAAGTACAACCAAGAAATGGAGCAGGTAGCCCGCAACGAAGCCCAAATGACCGTGGCATGGATCCGGGCCGCAGCAGGAGCAACAGCATGAAGGCAACCCTGACCCTGGAAGACGACGGCCTGGCCGGCGTGAAGCTCACCACCAACTTCCACGGCGAAGCCGCACCCAACAGCCCGGCACACCGCGCGGCCATCCTCCTGATGGAGCACATGAACACCCTCGGGGCACCGCAGGAAGACCAAGAACCCTTCAAGCTGGAAGCGCCGAAGCTGCGCCTCGTCGGGGTCAATTGACCATGCCAGCCAAGAAGACAGCGGCGAAGAAGGCGCCGGCAAAGAAGGTTGCAAAGCCTGCGCCCAAACGCAAGACAGGCCGCCCTACGTCTTACAAGCCCGAGTACGACGACATGGCCTACAAGTTCTGCCTGTTGGGCGCGACTGACGCCAAATTGGCCGTTTTGCTGTCTGTGAACGAGGACACGATCCACGAATGGAAGAAGGTGCACCCCAGCTTTTCCGAGTCCATCACACGCGGGAAAGAGGTTGCAGACGCTGAAATCGCCGCTTCTCTGTTCCACCGGGCCAAGGGCTACAGCCACCCAGAGGACGACATTCGGTCTGCTGGTGCTGAGATTGTCATCACTCCGACCATCAAGCATTACCCGCCAGACACCCAGGCGGCCAGCTTGTGGCTGAGGAACCGGCAGCCGGCCTTGTGGCGCGACAAGATCGACCACGAGCACAGCGGGAAGAACGGCGGGAAGATCGAGCACGAAGTAACGATGACGCCAAGCGAAGCCTACCGGGCCATTTTGGGCGGCTGATTGTGGATAACTTGGGCGCCTGGACCGTTGGAAGTGCCAGAAATCACGGGGTTTTACCCCAAAACAAACGGAAATGAGCCAAAAACCGGTTGCTGAAAATTTAGGCGACTGGGACTGGAAAAGCCCTGACTATGACGGCGAATTCAAGGAGCGGGCGGCAGCACTCAAGCGATTGAGGGCCAATCCTGCGGCTCTGCCGGCGCTCAAGGAGCACTACAAAAACAACCCGGTTGCTTTCATTGACGACTGGGGCATGACGTTCGACCCGCGGAATGCGGAGATTGGGCTACCAACCCTGATCCCGTTTGTGCTGTTCCCCAAGCAGGTTGAGTACATCGACTGGGTGGTAGCCAGGTGGCGCGGCCGGGAAGACGGCCTGGTTGAAAAGAGCCGGGACATGGGCGTGTCGTGGCTGTGCGTGGCCGTTGGCGTCTGGATGTGGCTGTTCCACCCGGGCGTGGTGGTGGGATTCGGCAGCCGCAAAGAGGAATACGTGGACAAGATTGGCGACCCCAAGTCGCTGTTCTGGAAGATCCGGCAGTTCATCAACCTGCTGCCCATTGAGTTCCGGCCGGAAGACTGGAACGACCGCACCGACGCGCCGCACATGCGGATCCTGAACCGAGAAAACGGGTCCAGCATCGTGGGCGAGGCCGGCGACAACATCGGACGAGGCAACAGAACATCGATCTACTTCAAGGACGAGTCGGCTTTCTACGAGCATGCCGAAGCGATTGACGCAGCTCTGAGCCAGACCTCGAACTGCAAGATTGACGTGAGCACGCCCAACGGGCCAGGCAATCCGTTCTACCGCAAGCGGCACAGCGGCAAGATTTCGGTGTTCGTGTTCGATTGGAAGGAAGACCCGAGGAAAGACAAGGCCTGGTATCAGCGCCAATGCGAGACGCTGGACCCGGTGATCGTGGCCCAGGAAATCGACCGGAACTACGAAGGCTCCATCAGCAACGCCTTCAACCCGGGCGAAGTCGTGCTTGCCGCCCAGATGCGAGGACCGGCCGACGTCAAGCCACACGGCGGCCTGCGTGTTGGGGTTGACGTGGCCAGGTTTGGTGATGACAAGACCTGCATCAGCTTCAGGCGCGGCCGGGTGCTGTTGCGCCAGGTCATCGCAGCAAAGCTCGATGTCACCCAAGTGGCGGCACGGACGAAGGCAGAGATCAGCGCCTACAACGAGGCGCCCGAGCAGATCGCGGTGGACACCATCGGCATTGGCGCTGGAGTCGCGGACATCCTGCGCGGCTACTACCCGGATCGAGTGGACAAGACCACGGGCCGGAAGCAGCCGATTGTGGTTGACGTGAACAGCTCGCTTCGCATGGGCAACGGCCAAGACTACAACTTGCGGGCTTTTATGTGGCGCGAAATGCGGGAATGGCTGAAAGCGGCCTCCATCCCTAATGACCCGGACCTGAAGACCGACCTGACATCGCTGCAGTACAGCTACCGGGCCGGCGAACTGCTGATTGAGAGCAAAGAAGACGCCAAGAAGCGAGGCGTGAAGTCACCAGACCGGGCTGACAGCTTGGCCCTGACGTTTGCCTACCCAGGCGCGCCACCACCAGCGCCAGTCAAGATTTTGACGCCCAACTATTCGACCGTACCCGGCATGGGCGTACTCGGATAGCCCACCACACACAAAGCAGAGGACCACGAAATGGCCACAGTCACCCCTACCAATGACGGCAACATCGCAGGAGACGGCAGCGTTGCCATGTTCACCTGGACGCCGCTGACCACGACCAACGCCGACGGCAGCGCAGTCGAATTGATCCCATGGGCCGACCGGTGCGTCCAAGTCACCGGCACCTTCGGCGCTGGCGGAACTGTCGTCATCGAGGGCAGCAACGACAACAGCACATGGGCGACCCTCTACCACGCCCAAGGATCGGCGGCCAGCTTCACTGCGGCAGGCATTCGCCAGATCGTGGAGACGCCGCGCTACGTGCGCCCCCGAGTCACGGCCGGCGACGGCACCACCAGCCTGACGGTTTCCATGACCCTGCGTCGTGCCAACCCGATGCGGACCTGATCGATGCGCAAGCCCGTACCGAAACCCGTGACGCCTGATCCCGCCGAGCGCATGGAGCGCCTGGCGCGGATCAGCACGTTCTTCACGACTGAGCGGGACGAGGCTGTCAGCGCGCGCCGGGACACCGGCATCGAGAAGGTTTGGCAGCAGGCCGAAGAAGCCTACCTCGGGATCGATGACGCCAACCGGTCAGAGTTCACCGGGGCGAACTGGGCCAAGCCCACGGCATTGTCTGGACCCGTCACGACCGGGTATTCCCGGTTCAACGATGGCCGCAGTACCGTTTTCATCCGACTGACCAGCCGGTATGTCGATGCCGGCGCTGCCAAACTGCAGGAGATCTTGCTACCCATTGACGGCAAGCCCTTCACGTTCACCGCGTCTCCAATCGCTGAAGGCGTGGCTGAGTTCCTGGACGACGCCCGCAATGTGATGTTGGACAACGGCCAGCCGGCGACCCGGGAACTGAAGCCCGAGGAAGTCGTGCAACAGCCGGGCATGCCGGCTCAGCCGACCGAGGTTCCTCTGAAGGTCAAAGACCTGGCGCAGGAAAAGCAGGAGTTGGCCGACAAGAAGGCCAAGAAAGCCGAAAAGCGCATCTACGACTGGATGGTGGAAAGCCAGTACCCGGCCGAAATGCGCAAGGTCATTTTCGACATGGCCCGGATTGGGGTGGGCATCATCAAGGGGCCGATCCCTCAGGTGCGCCGCAAGAAGGCCGTCAAGAAAGACAAGGCCGGCGAAACCACGCTGCTGATCCTGGACAAGACGGTCCCGGGCTACGAGTGGCGCGACCCGTGGAACATCTACCCGGACGCAAGCTGCGGCGAGAACATCCAGCACGGCAGCTACCTCTACGAGAAGGACTTTCTCAGCGACAAGCAGCTTCGCAACTTCATGCGCGACCCGACCTATCTCAAGGAGCAGGTCAAGAAGGTGCTGGACGAAGGCCCGAGCAAGACTCAAGAAGGCGGCACGCTCAAACTGAACCCGGAGAACAAGAAGGGCCGCTACACCGTCTGGTATCGCTACGGCCAGATGACCCGGGAGCAGATGGAGGAAATCTACTGCTGCAAGCCTGGCGAGAAGTTCCCGGAAGGCGAGACGTTCCACGCCATCATGACCATGGTGAACGACACCGTAATCAAGGCGGTGTTCAGCCCGTTGGACAGCGGCGAACTGCCTTACCACGCTTGCCCATGGCAGCGCCGCGCCGGGCACTGGGCCGGTGTTGGAGTCGCGGAGCAGATCTTTGCCCCGCAGCGCATTGTCAACGCATCAACCCGCGCACTGCTGAACAACGCCGGCAAGAGCGCCGGCAGCCAGATCGTGGTGAAGCAGGGCGTGATTGTCCCTGCCGATGGCGAGTGGATCGTGTTTCCCGACAAGGTTTGGTATGCCCTGGAGTCGGCGGCACTGGAGGACATCCGGCAGGCTTTCCAGACGTTCGTGATTCCCAACGTCACGCCAGCCATGCTGTCCATCATCGAGTTCGGCTACCGCACGGCAGAGGAATCGACCAGCATCCCCCTGATCACACAAGGCCAGACCGGGCCGACGACGCCGGACACCTTTGGCGCCGCCCAGCTTCAGAACAACAACGCCAACCAGTTGCTTCGCTCGGTTGGCTATGCCGTGGACGACTACATCACCGACCCCGTGGTTCGCCAGAGTTACGAACTGCTGTTGCTGGACCCAGACATCCCGGACGACGAGAAAGGTGATTTCGACATTGACGCCCACGGTTCCGCGGCATTGGTGGAGCGCGCCATTCAGGACCAGACCATCGCCCAGATGGGCCCCATGGTGCTGAACCCGGCATACGGCGTGGACCCCCAGAAGTGGCTGCAGGAGTGGCTGAAGTCCAAGCGGCTGAACCCCAAGGATTTTCAGTACACCGAGGCCGAAATCGAGAAGATGCGCAGCACGCCGCCGCCGCCGCCCCCGCAGTTGGCCGCCGCGCAGATCCGCGCACAGACGGACGTGCAGATTGCCCAGATGCGGGAGCAGGGCGCCATGGCACGGGACGCCACCGACACCGACCGGGATCGCGCCTACGTGCAAGCCGAGACGCAGCGCACCGAGCGGGAACACGAGGCCCGCATGGCAGAACTGAACGCCAAGCTGCAACTGGCTCAACTGGACTACGCCAGCAAGCGAGAACTCACGCTGGAAGAAGTCAAGGCCAAGTTGGCAGACACCACGATCAAGGCCAACCTGCAGCGCGAACTGGCCAGCATGAACGGCGCAGGCCAAGCACTGAAGCCACCGACTGAACCCCCGGGACGCGCGGCACCTGGCCGGGCCTACGAGCAATGAACGAACCATTCACCCTTGCCAAGGCTGACCGTGTTTCCTCGACATGGAACGCCTTGAAGAAGCACCTTGAACAACGATTGGAAGTCCTCAGAGCCCAGAACGATGGCGACTTGAACCCCGAGAAGACCGCCAAGACGCGCGGCCAGATCGCAGAGGTCAAGCGCATTCTGAGCCTGGACAAGGATCTTCCGCATATCGAATCCTGAATCCGCCGCCTGCCGCAAGGCACACGGCATTTTGCTGCACCCCACGCGCAAGCGCCGGGTGTGATGTGACGACGCCGCAGAGATGCGGCTTTTTTAATGGATGACTGCATGTACGAGGAAAACCAGACGGGACAAGTGGAAACCACGCAAGTGGATGACCAGAGCGAGGCGGCAGGTTTCGCATCGCTGTTCAACGACGGGCCCACGGAAACGCCGGCCGGCAACGAGCAGACGCAAACCCCTGAACCCGCCGAGGCAGCGCAGGAACCTGCACCGCCGCCCAAACTCGCACAGATCACCGAAGACCAATACGCCGAATTGCTAGCCCGCGCAGCCGCAGTTGATGAACTGAAGGCCGGGCTGGACAAGAAGGTGGACACGGCATTCGGGAAGATTGGCGAGATCAACCGTTTGATTGCCAGCCTCCAACAGAGCACGCCAGCCGGCGAAGCCATCAGCCTGAACGACGACGACCTGGCGGAACTCAGCAGTGAGTTTCCCGAAATCGCCGCCATGACGGCCAAGGGTCTGAACCGCGTCTTGTCGCGCCTGAAGGGGACGGGCGGAACTTCCCCGGACATTGAAAGCATTGTTCAGCAACGACTTGCCCCCGTCATGGAAGCACTGCCCACCCGGGTAGAGGCCATGGTGTCGGAAAAGCTGCTGGCCAAGGAACACGGCGACTGGCGCGCAATTGTCGGCAAGCCAGACGAGAAGACGGAATACCGCGCGTGGCTATCCACGCAACCCGCGGAGTACCAGAAGACCGTCAGCGAAACCTATGACTCTGTGGTGATCGGTGAATCCCTCACCCGGTTCAAAGCAGAGCAGGCCAAGGCTCAGGCCGCAGCCGAAGACGCACGCAAGAAAGCCGAAGCAGCCAACCAACGAAAGAGCCGATTTGAAGCGGCAGCCACGCCGCGCGGAATGCCCGGCAACACCCCTTTGGAAAGCGACGAAACCGCAGGGTTCCGAGCCGCCTTTGCCTCGGGGTGAATCAACCAACCCCCAGCAAATAGGCCGCCGTAAGCGGCTTTTTTTGCGTCTGAAAAAAGGAACAGGCCATGTCTGTCAATAGCTACCTCAACACTCCGTGGCGAATCGGGAAGTTCAAAGGGAACATTCTGAAGCGCGCCATCCCCAGCGAAGTCCTGCAGCGCGAGGGCCGTCAGGTCCAGATGCCGAAGAACAACAGCAACACCTACGTTGCCCGCCGCTTCCAGCCCTACGGCGCGACCGCGACCGATGCGAACACCATCAACCGTTTTTTCCAGAACGGCACTGGCGACCGCACGCTGTCCATGATCGCGGCCAATACGGCCAGCGAAGGTGTGACGACCACGCCGGATTCCATCACGCCGCAAGACACGACGGTGGTGATCCAGCAGTTCAACTGCCTGTACGGCTTCACCGACCAGACTTATGACCTGGGCGAAGACGACATTGCCAAGGAATGCGCGAGCATCGTTGGCGAGCGTGTGACGCTGATCAACGAGCAGATCGTGTACGGCGCCCTGAACGCCTGCACCAACGTGTACTACGGCGGCACCGGCACCAGCCGCGCCACGGTGAACGGCGGTGTGACGCTGAACTTCCTGCGCAAGATCGCCCAGAACCTGGCGGCCAACCACGGCATGATGGTCAACACGACCCTGAATGCCTCGGGTGACTTCGGTACTTCGGCTGTCAGCGCCGGCTATGTGGTGTACGCCCATACCGACCTGGAGCCGGACATCCGCGACCTGCCGAACTTCATCCCCGTGGAGAAGTACGCCAGCCGCAAGCCCATCAGCGACTACGAAATTGGCGCGTGCGAACGCTTCCGCTTCGTGCTGTCCCCGGATCTGCCGTCTGTGCAGGACGCCGGGGCCGCGATTGCTGCGACCGGTCTGTACTCGACCAGCGGGACCAACATCGACGTGTACCGCATGGTTGTCCTGGCCAAAGAAGCCTTCAGCCAGATCGCAGTGCGCGGCGAGTCGTCCACCGACCCGACCATGCTCATGCCCGGCCAGAAGGACAAGAGCGACCCGCAAGGCCAGCGCGGCTACGCGGGTGCCAAGTGGTACAAGGCCGTGATGCTGGAAAACCAAGGCTGGATGGCGTCTGCCAACGTGGGCCGCAAGGCACTGTGATGACCATGGCTGGGGATAACACCCCGGTCAACTAAACAGGAGAACCACAATGCTCAACACCATCACGCAATGGGTCAATTCGCTGGTCAACGGCTCCGACAAGCTGGCTTTGCTGCCGGTCTTCAAGGCGCTGGGTGATCGCTACTCGTCCAACACGTTCACGTCTGCCGGGCTTGTCATCAAGGCTGGCGGCAGTGCCGTCGTGAAGGCGGGTTCTGCGTTTTACGCCATTGCCAACGGCACCCTGTTGACCAAGACGGCCAACACCGACATGGCGGCGCTCTCGGGCACCGTCACCAATGCCAAGTTCAATGTCTTCTGCTTCTACGTGGATTCGGCGGGAACGCTGACCTCCGCCATGGGCACCGAAGGCGCTACCTTGGCTGCTGTGGTCATGCCTCCGCTCCCGGAGAAAAAAGCCTGCATTGGCTTCGTGATCATCAACCCGACTGGCACTGGCGACTTCGTCGGCGGCACCACGCCGCTGGATGACGCCACTGTCGCACCGGGCGCTCTGTATGTGAACACCGTCGGGCCGTTTGACCCGACTGTTCTGGCTTAACCCACTAAAAAGGAGTCCTGAATCATGAATCCACTTCAACAAGTCCCCCTGACCCTGGCGACAACTGGCGGTGTTTTCACCGGCACCAGTTCGTTTGGTGCGAACACCACCTACGCCACGACTGCGACCATCAACTACTGCATCAAGGGCGTTTTTGCAACGGCCAAGACCGCAGTGACCGGTGGAACCACGCCAACCACTGACGGCGCCACTGGCGATGCCATCACCTTGACGGCCAACAACGGCACTGTCGTGGTGTGGGGCATGAACAGCGCCGGCACGGTGAGCGTGTACCAGGGCAATACCGAACCGCTGGACGCGGCCGGTAACTTCACCAACGCCCCGCAGTTCCCGATTGTTCCCGACACCATCTGCCCGTTTGCGTACCAGGTCATCAAGGCCGGCGCTACGACCTCGGGCACCTGGACGTTCGGCTCCAGCAATTGGAACGCTACCGGCCTGTCGCATTCCGCGAAAGACCTGTGCACGATGCCGCCGCGCCCGGTGACCTCGTGATCCCCGAGGGTGAAAGCCCTCATTCCCTGAAGGCCCGGCTAACCCCCGGGCCTTTTTCATTTCAACCGGAGAACCCATGACCGAAGTCGAAAACCCCCCTGTACGCCGTCGCCGCGTCGCGCCCGTGACCATCACCAAATCGGTGGACTACACCGACGACCAGCTTGCCCAGCGTGACCCCACGCCGCACAGCCTGGAAGAAGCGCCCGACCTCAGCGACACCATTCAGGCGGTGGACCCCAAGCACATCGAGAAGGAAT
>OFQX01000291.1_pt1 | contig 15743 bp, 18 predicted proteins | sample 1542951 | NCBI WGS metagenome assembly OFQX01 (sample SAMN07774215, study PRJEB24372) | wastewater metagenome | isolation source: WWTP Novara (Effluent) | place: Italy: Novara | collected 2015-12
GATGATGAAGTTCTTGAATGGGCGAACCGCTACCGCTTTCCAATTGGCGTCCCAGCCGGTCAAGGTGGCGAGGTTCACCGCCGTATTGCCAGCCCAAAACATCGGCAAATCCTTGCCGTTCGACAGCACAAAGACGCCATTCAAACTGCCGCCAGTCCACTTGTCATCAATGACCCCCGTCGGAGCTGTGCCGGTAATGTCCGTCCGGGTAGTGCCGTCATCAACGTACACCGCAGCCAGCCCGGCATGCAGCCAAAATCGTGTGGTTGACGTGGTGTATGGCGAGATGAAATAGGGCGTCACAGCAGGCGTATCAAACACCTGTGTCGTTCCACGCACACGCGATGCGAAGCCGTCAGCAAAGCGCATGTTGATCGAGCTTGACCAATAGCCCGGCCCCAACTCTTCAGGCGACAGGTCGGAGTTAAGCCCCGCCCCGCAGTTCGTGATGGGATAGAGTGGCATCTTAGTAAACGATGTTGCCAGAGCCTGTTGGAGCATCACCCAATGGCACGGCATAGCCAACAATCATGTTGTCTTCGGTAAGGCCAAAATCGCACGTGATGCCGTTGGACCCCGCCAAGGTGCTAGCGCGAACAACATGGTTAAACCGCGATGTCACAGGAGCGCCGCTTGTGCCGCCGCCTTGTATGCCGGATTTGAAGCCGGTGATGTTGTTGCCTGTGATCGTGTGGGCACCGCCACTGCCGCCAAAGATGCCGATTGTGTCTGCGCACTCTTGATCGTTCTCGATCCAATTGCGCTCCACAACACAGTTTGAAGATGATGCGCTGAGATTGATCGCGCAACCTTCCCCGACGCCTGTTGCGCCAGCCTGCCGGTAGATATTGCGAATGGTGTTGCCGCGAATCTCGGACGTTGCGCCGCCGATGTTTAGGCCGATGGCATACGCCTCGTTCGTTGTTCCGGCGATGCCGTCTATCAGGTTGTAGTACAGCCGCGCAGTGTGGGCCGTCATGTTCACACCAAGGTAGAAATTACCCGACAAATCCAACTCTTGCAGGCGCGTCCAAGGAGTAGCCGACGCCACACCGCACCAGAAGCCGGTAACGCCACCCACCTGGCCGTCGAACAGAACGAGGTTATTCGTCGCCTCGCCTTTGACGCCGAAGCTCGGGTAATTGGGGTCAAGCCCAACGCCGCGTACCTTCTTGCCATTCATATTGATGCGGACACCCGCTGCCGTGATGTACAGCGCAGCGCCGCCAACAAGCTGGTTCACGTTGGTGATGGTGATGTCGTTGGCGAGGTAGTAGTCACCGGGTACGGTGATCTCGCAGGGCTGGGTGATGGGTGTTGTCATAGCTCGCAGCCAGTCCAGATGATCTTGTTGCCTGCCCCGGATATGAATGTCGTGGCGTCGCCTGCGGTCAGTACTCCAGACCCAACCACAGCGGCGAACGATCCACCCCCTACAGCCCCAGCACCAAACGCTACTGACGTGCACACGGTTGGCGTGAATGCTGTATTGGTGAGCGAGTACCCCGCCGCAGCTGCTGACAGCGTGATCCCGGTTGGCGCCCGGTAAGCAGGCACCCGGAACGGCGCCGACACATAGCCGCTTGTGGTCCCGTAGGCTTGAGCTGCGAGGTAAGCAGTCTCAGTGACCGGGAGAAACCGTTCGCAAAGACTCTGCTCAACGGTTTTTGAACGGGGCTTGAACGCTCCTGCAGTGGTCCCGCGCTCCAGGCTGACATTGCCAATCGTCAAGGTGCCAGAGATTTGCGCGCCTACCGTCAGCACAATCTCAATCCCCGTCACAGCGGCCGCTGGAATGGTGATCGAAGCCGTGTAGCGGGTGATGGTGCTGGTAACGGTAAAGGTGCCGGTGGCGATCTGCGTACGGGTCGGACTAGCCAACGATCCGAAGGTGTCTGCGGTGTTGGCGTAGTAGGCCGTCCATGTGACAGAGGTAAGCAGCGAGTTTGCAAGATCGACGCCGAACGTCGCCGCCTCGTCGTTCATGTCGTAGCTGTTGGCCGCTTCGATGCGTTGCCCGAAGCCGATGGCCGTAACCGATGCCGCGCCTGTGAACTGGTAGCGGTACTGTGATTTGACAGAGCCCGCCACGCGCTGGCCGGTGACGTTGGCGCCTGTGCAGTAGCCGTACCAACGGTCCACACAATAGGCCAGTGCGGCGGCAGCTGTGAAAGTTTGTGCAGCACCCTCGTTGCGCCGGTCGATGGCCATGCCGCCGTTGATGATGCGGTTGTCGTTGTCATGATCGACCCAGCTAGCCGTGGTGCCGTTCGTGCCGAGCACCTTGCCGGAATTGCCAGACTGCGCCGGTAGCACTGCCGTGACACCAGACGCCGCAAGGATGGCCGCTTGAACCTGCGCGGTAGACGCCGCCAAGGTTGTATTGTCAGCCGCCGCTTGTGTTACGACGTTAAAGCCCGTCGCCCCAGTGGTCGCAGCGCCTGCTACCTTGTTCACATCCGCAGAAGTCGGAGTAATCGCCGTCGCCGTGAAGTTGGGAAAGGTTGCCAGCAACGTGGACTTGATCAGGTTTAGGTGGTTATCACCCTCGGAGATCAAGTCGCCAGCTGCAGGCAACGCGCTGTTAAGCTGGCTGATGTACGTAGCGGATTCGACGCTCATGCTATCTCCGGGGTTTGATTTGCAATGCGCCGCGTGTCGGCTGTGCCTTGCGTTCGATTAACCTGCGCACAGAATCAACAGTCTGCCCAATTGACCCTGTGATTCGTGCCTCTTGTTCTGCGTCTCTGGTGTAGCGATAGGTTTCCAGCAGCGATGCCTGGAGATACAAGTCGTGGGCGTTGGTAAGCAACCAGTTAGTCGAGACCGTGGAAGACAGCCTGGAAACCGTGGCGCCGTAATAGATCGTGTAGGCGTAGCCTGTCCCGGCTTGTGGGTAGAGCCTCAGCGCGCCTGACTCCATGGTGTAGCCGTATGGCAGGCCGCTTGTGGCAGACTCTGCGCGCGGGTCAGACCCATAGTCGAGCGTGTATTCGCGCCCGCCGTAAGTGGTGGTCACTTTGACCAGATAGGAGAAATCAGTAGGAAGCGTGATCAGGCCGCCCGCAGTTGTGCCGGTCGCTGATGTCTCTAAGTCCCGGATGTTCAACTCACGGAAAATGAAGTCTTCCGCCAGAGAAATGAAATCGGGGATCTTGGCTGTCAGGTCCGTCCGGTGCGCGTTCTCGGCGATCTCTGTTTGCAGCGTTGCGTACGTCATTTCAGGAACCTGTCAAACGTCACCAGCTTGGGATTAGCCTTGAGCCACAGCAGAATCTGATGCTTGCGCTCCTCGGATGATTTGTACGTCTCATTGATCCGCGTAAGTTCTGCCATCGGGATAAATCCAACGTGATGCCCATCGCCCCACCTGTCGCTAGCCGTGAACGTGCGCCTTGCGTGCGCCTCTTCAATCAATGGCTCGGCGTCATAGGTGAGCTTGGTTACGGCATGATCCCCTTCAAGGATGATCTGACGCCGAATGCCGTAAGCGTTGACGCCTTCATCAAGCGTCACATTCGCGTCCAGTTCCATCAGATGTCCTCAACCGGGGAGACTTGAACTACACCGGCCGCAGCCTGTTGGATGGCCGCAATGTGCGTGCATCCATTCGTTGCAATAATCACGGAATCGGACGGCTGCACTAGCAAGTCAGTCGCTACGGCAGTCTGTGCACCCGTGCCGATACGCACACAGGCGGAAACGGTAGCCGACACCCGGATATATCGAGGCACCGTACCTGCTGACGATAGCGGGATAGTCGCCCCGGCTGATGCCGCGCCCGTGGTGATGTTCACACCTGTCGCGAAGATTTGTAGTGCCATGATTTGTCCAGACGTAAAAAAACCGCCTCAGTGGGCGGTTAGGTGGATTGCGAAACTAGGCTAAATATGTCGCCATGTTTTTCGGTAACGTACTCTCTCTATCGCGCTTCTGGAGACTCCATAGAGCGCCGACAATTCATTCAGCGAAAGGCTTGATGCTCTGATGCTCAATACCTGCTCACTTGTCAACTTGCTTGCTCCGTGGTCGTCTCCCTTTAATCCGCTTGGGAGATTTATCTTGCGGCCTCGTGCAAATGCATCTTTTATGTTTTGGCTCTGAGTGCCAGCTTCTAGGTGATCAGGATTTACACATCGCGGGTTATCGCATTTGTGCATCACCACCATTCCTTCTGGGATTGGGCCTTTGTGAATCTCGTATGAGAGCCGATGCACTAGCTTTTGCTTTGCGCCAGCGCCACCAAGACCAATAGAGCCGTAGCCCTTACCAACTAATCGGCCTTGCCACAGCCAACAGGCATCTGTCTTTTCAATATGACGAAATAATCGCTCTTCTACTGATCCTCTAGCGCGAGTGCCAATCGGAAGAAGTCCGGCGCGTCTTAACCTCATGTAATGCGTTGTGCACATTCCACGAGCACTAACGACACCGGAACAACCATCAACACAACAAGTTTCTGACATAACGGCTCCTGTAAATTAATACAGGCTCCATTATGTCAGATTTGCTACGCTACTATGGAGTTAGGTTCGCGATCTTGCTTTGCGCGGTCGGAGCGCGAACACTCAGAGCGCAGTCAGCCGTGATCAGCACCTTGTCGCTGTCGCCAGTCTTCGCAAGCGGGGTTTCCTTGAACCCGTCAAGGAAGGCCATGTCCAGATAGTCGGTGTTCAAGACGTAGGCCGTATCGCCGCCAGACATCAGGTAATGAGGGACAACGGACAGGGAGCCGAAGTCGCTCATGTACACATCAGCACCAGCCACCACCGTGCCTTGCTGCTGTTTGGTCTTCACCTCAAAGCGGTTTTGCGCAATGCCGGAGAAGGCAGAGAACAGCACCTTATGAGCGGGAGACACAACCAGCATTTCGGCGAACTGGCCCGAAGTGGTGTAGATGTTTTGGCAAGCCGTATCCAACAGCGCCTTGGTAAAGGTACGGTTAGTACCGCCAGTGACCGCCGCCGTAGGTGCGCCGGATGTCCAAGCTGCCGTTGCGCCTGCGCCGCCGTGGAGCGGATTGGACACGCACTGAACACCCAGGCCACCGGATTGACCAGCAACAGAGGTAGTAGCGGCAATGGCTACCTGAGTCGGCGACAACACCATGGCTTCGATGTTGCGCTTCAACTCAAGCATTTTCTTGCCCTTGAGGTAGCCCATTTCCATGGTGCGCCCGGCCTTTTTGACGATGTTCGCGCGACGCGACACACCGACACTGCCGTTAAAGATTTGCAGATGGTTGCCGATACGAACCGTAGCGACTTGCGCGTCAAGCGTCACGTCATCACCATCGATCATCTTGTTCGCAGCGGAGGCAGCGGCAAGAGAGTCGGTCTGCCATTCGTGGAAATCTGTGATCGCCGTGACTCGGCCCATCGCGGATGTAATGGGCGTCTCATTGGGCGACGTGTTGAAGATTTTGTCCATCAGGTCTTCGCGGTTGCCCTTGAGAGTGGCCTTCTGGTAGAGGTTGGTTGGGACGGTCATTTAAGACTCCTAGTTTTAACGTAAAAATTCAGCCAGGTCTGCCAATTTCGCCCGCCCGTTCTTGAAACGGTTGTCGAGTTCTTTTTGGCGGCGTTCCTGTGCCGGTGTTGCCTGTCTGCTTGGCAGACGTGGCGCGGATTGTGCTTTTTTGGTGACTTCAGGGGCTTTGTCCTTGAGGGCACGGTAGGCCACAGCGTCTTTCAGAACCATCACGAGCCGCGAATCATTGATCCCGCCCATTTCCTCGGGTTTGAACCCGTAGCTCTTCATGACACTGCTGTAAATGCTGCGCAGTTTCGGCTCGTCAATCTTGGCCTTTTCGAGTTCGGCCCATGACTTCTGCCTCTGCTGTGCGTCGTATGCGGCGCGTGCTTCTTCAGCGCGTTTTTGCGCCTGAGTTTTCTCGCTCTTGATCTCGTTATCAAGGCTTCCGAAAAACTCATTAAGTTGCTGCTGCCGTTGGCTCTCAGCCACCCACGCGGCGGGATCGTCGCGCGCAAGCTGGGCCATTTCTGCTTGCGTCTTGACTCCAAAGAGCTGGGACGCGGCACGCATAACAAGCTCCGTCTTTTCGACGTACTGGCTTGTGATTTCGTCGTGCTTCGATCTGAGGAAATTTACCGCCTCATGCTCTCGCTTGGCCAGCGCCTGAGTCTTGCGGGTGTAGTCCGCCTGACGGGTGTAGCCCTTGGCGAGTTCTTCAGCAGATACTTCCTCTGTTTCGCCGGTTTCTTTGCCGTTTTCGTCAAGTACGGGAACCTTGACTTTTAGATCAGGTGCAGGAGTTTCTTCGGCCTCTTCCTCTGTTGACTCTTCGTCTCCAGATTCTTCCTGTTGATCGCTTGCTTCTGATTCGGTGTCCGACTCTTCGTCGGGTGAATCTTCAGCGGGTGCGTCTTCCTCGTCTTTGGGTTCCGTTTCCGGAGTGTCCGACAAGTACGACGCGAGGTCTGCTAGTCCTCCTGCTTCGGGTGCTGATTCAGCTGGTCCGGCCATTTGGATTTTTCCTAGATTGCCTGCACTAGTCACCTACAGGCGTAAAAAAGCCCCAGTTAATGGGCTGTGTGGTTGGTGCTAACCGGCTTACGCTACACGCCTGAAGAATCGCCTTGCTGGGCCTTCGTCTCTGGCGTCATCAATCTCAATCTTCCTTTTGGCGAGCTTTCCACGCTCCACCAATCCAGCCAACAAGCCTTCAAATGTGTCTGCCAATCGAGCCATTTGTAGGAACAGAACTTGCTTCTCACGATCAGCGATAGAACAGCCTTTCCACTGCTCTACAACGCTGGCTTTTAGAAGCGTCATGGCTTCCTGATAGGCTGCGTTTTCAAGCACCGCCGTTGCATCAATCCCGCGTTGCAATTCTTGTCGTTGGTTCATGCGAGTAGTAGTAAAAGTTCTTCGTCTTCATCATCCCGAATCCTCTGGATGATGCGTTGGATATCGACTATCTGCTGATAGTTTTCGCTGGCGATTAGCTCACCAACGTTATATGGCAGCTTGTACGATTCGATCAGCTCGGCAAGCGGCGTGATCTCTACCGCTTCGGGCTGTTCTTTGAAAACCCTGGCAATTACCCGCTTCTTTGCGCCTCTGGATTTGGCCTTGGCTATCGCTGCGGCGGCCTCTTCCTCTGCTTCTATATAGGCGTCAACCTGTGCAACGCTGTCAAAGATCAGTATCTGCTTGCGACGGCGTATGTAGTATTTGCGCTTGCTTGTCCCGCCGTCACCGCCGCTTGATGCTCCATTCGCAACGCCACCAGTAAACCCGCTTGCCGTAGCAACACCAATCACGCCCGCAATGTAGCGATTCCAGGAAATACCGCCTGTAAAGCCTGACGCTACCGCCGTCCCAAGTGAGCCGGCTATGGTCGTTGTGTTGCCGTTTGTGACCGCCCCCTGAAAACCGCTGGCCGTAGCAGTTCCCAACGCGCTAGCAATCGTCCGGTTTGCGTTGACATTCCCGGCCAGTCCACTTGCAACCGCCGTGCCCAAGGCGCCGGAGATTGTGCGGTTCGCATTGACTACGCCTCGGAATCCCGATGCCGTCGCCGTACCTAGTGCACCTGCAATGGTCCGGTTTGCGTTTACTGTGCCCGTAAAGCCAGAGGCAACAGCAGTACCAATGGTGCCGGTGATGGTGGTGCCGCCACCAGCAGCCGGACGAGGAAACAAAAAAGCCTCCAACGGTGCGAAGACTTGCCAGGGGTTTGCCGACAGAACCGCGACCTCATGCGGACTTAGCGCGCGATTGAAATGCAATACCTCGTAATACTCCGCGTTTTCGAGGTTGTTCTCACCGGAAGGTCGGCCAACTGACACTGTAGTTATTGCGCCAACGGCTCTATTTCCGGTTACATCTGTCGTTACTTTTACCCCGTTTACATACTGCTCTTGACTGTTCACCCGCTTTACACCAGCCAGCACATAAACACGCCCAGCAGACAGCGTTGTAATTTTTGTTGACGCATTCCCGGTGGTACTAAAGACAGACTGCGAACCAGTTGAGGAAAACACAACAGGCTCTGCACTGTTAAAATTCAACGTAGGAACATAATGATAGGCAGCCTGTGCCGTAACGCTTCGAAATACTACTACCGTCGTGCAATCAAACGCGCTTGCAATATTCACCGTATAGGTAAATGCGCCGGGGACTTGTGTCGTTGGCGATTTGTGCGATATTCCGGCCAGTCCGACCGCTTGATACGATGTGCCACTAAGAACCGCAGTTGCACCCGATATTGAATCGCGCCGATTAGCAGCGTTCAGCGCAAACACCAGCCCCCGCGTGATAGGGTTGCTGCTGTCTATCCCGACAGCCGTTTGCGGCTGACTAGTCCACGGTGTACGCAACCGGCCCATGATTAAGCGTTGGTGTAAGTGATCGGGCGATAGGCCACGACGCACCCGGTGCCCAGCGCTGCACCGCAGTTGTTGCGGATGGCCAGACTCCAGCCGTCAGGCACAACCCCACCGCACAACGCAGCCACAGTGAAGTGTGCATCCAGTGGCTGCGACGTCGTGATGTAGGGAATTGAGGCCGCGCTCTTCATGCTGTTCGGGTCAACGATTGACGCGGAGCCTTCGCTGCCTGTTGGGCGTGTGGTCGTGCTGAAGTTCGACATGGGTGTCCAGGTCGATCCGTCATACATCCAAGGAATCAGGTACACATAGACGGTCTTGTCATTCGCTGCTGCGGTGGCAGCCGTGGACAGCAGAATCTGCACCTCGAAGTCAATGGCCTTGGTCGTGGTCTGGTTGTCCACCCTGTCAGACTGCCAGCCCGCAAAAGGCGTTGCAGTGTCGATGGCAAGTGACTGCAAATTCGTCACCGTCATGGCGACGTAAGTTCCGTAAGCGATGTTCTCGGTGGTCATTACAGCCCGCCTATGATGTCGCTAACAAGTTGGTCATTGAGCACGCCCTGATACGCCAGCACCCGCGCCGTAACCGGGCCGGTGGTGTCGCTGCCGGTTGCTGGGTAAGCAAGCAGCAATTCGGCCACCGTTGCGTACCGGGTGCAGGCTGTCAGCACGTTGACGCCACCCGCGCCCCCCGCCGTAGCCATGGCACCACTTGGGCCTGTTGGCAGTTGCACCACCGCATCACGCAAATCAGCGCGTGCCTGGGGCAGACTCATGTCAACGGTCTCCAGGCCCTGCAGCATGATCTGCAGATTGATCTGCTTGGTCTGCGCCAGCAATGCCCGGTTGGTGAATGTGGCTGTGTTGTCGGCTGCGTCGTTGGGCGTGTAGCTGGAGAACTGGATTGCCGCACGCACCGTCTTTGTAGGTACTTCGGTGCGCCATGCCTTGGTGGCGCTGGGGGCGTTGTAGTGGGCGGCTATCAACCACTCAAATGCAATACCTTCCAGCGGCTGGCCTGGCTGCTGTTTTGCAAGAATGTCAGCCTGCATTACTGCTTTTTGTGCTGGTGTCATGATGACTCCTTAGCTCTGCGTCATCCGCAGCACGCCCGACGCGCTCTCAGTCAGCGTCAACGAGCCAGCAACAAGGGAAATAGTGCCCGCCGTGCTCAGCTCCTGATACCCAATGCACTGCTTGTTGGCGGCTGTATCGCTATACAGAATTCGCCATGCAATATTTGTTGCGCCCCCAGCGTCCTGAGCGATAACTGCAGCGTCAGCGAAGTCCAGCACCGCCCCGGTCGCGTCCTTTGTCCATGTCACCGACGCCAACGTCACCGGCCCCGTGTAACTGGTGGCCGTGGCGATTTGGTTTGTGCTCATGTTGTTAGTGCCACCAGCCCCCCAGCACGGAGCCGCCAGCGTCACGGTAGGCGTCAAAACCGCAGTAACAAGCCCGAACTTGAGTACATCCGTATCAAGGTCGATCACCTTGTTACCGATATCGTGCAAGCCCTGTGCAAACCATTTCCAGTCCCCGGCTGCCATAGTCAAGCCCCCCTATAAAAAGAGCCGTGCATTTCTGCTGCAACTCGGTTGTACGCAGACGCGGCATCCACCACATCATCGAAATATCCAATGTGCTTGCGCTTACCGTTTACGGCGCATCGCGCAGCCCATTTGCCAACACCGCTGTTCCAATTGACACCCTTGTATCCCGACTTATTATTTTTGTGTGCGCTGCGGTTGCATTGGTTTTCTGACCTTGTGGCAAGTCGCAGATTGGCGATTCGGTTGTCCGTAGCTATGCCGTTCACATGATCGACTTCAGATTCCGGGAAATCGCCATGAAACAACGCCCATGCGACTCGATGGGCCGCGCGCATCTTCCCAAGGATCTTCACTCTGCCGTAGCCAAGTCTATTGACGCTTGATGCAATCGCGCCAGCCTTTACCGTTCCCGACGAAACCAACCAACGCAGTTCTCCCGTATCGGGGTTGTAAGAAAGCATCTTTCTAATCGGGTCAATCTCTCCTGCTGACATATCAGATCCCCTCTATACGGCCATCCTGGCCGCGTTGTACTGGTGTGAACGTGCCGCCGTCATCAATGCCTAGTGCCTGCCCGGTGTTGGGGTCGCGCACTACCTTGCGCGGTTTTCGTGGCGCCGTGATGTGGGCGTGTATCGCCTGCAGGCCCTGGCCTAGTCCTGCCATTTGCTCCATAACCGGCGCCAGATCAGACGCCACTCGTTCACCGGCCTGCTGCTGAATGGCTTGCGTTGTCGTGTCCAGCGTTGTTTGCCGGTTCATTTCGGCAATCGTGATCTTGGTCGCGTTGTCAACGTCAACCTTGTACTTATCGAGCTCAAGCTGCTTTTCTGCCAGCTGCGCCTCGTACATGGCTTTCATCTGATCGCGCTCGCCGTCCCTGGCGTCGTTCGACGCTTGCAATTCAAGATTAGCCTGCACCTCTTGCAACTTGGCCTGAGCCTTCAGTTGTTCAAGCTGCATCTGCGCCTGCATCTCGGCTTGGAACTTCATCTGCTCTTGCTGCGTCTGGGCTTGGAACTTCTGCGCGTCAGCCTGCAATTCCATCTGCTTCAGTTGCAACTCAGGCGGCGGGCCGGGCTGGAATGGCTTGGCCGGGTCTGGCTTGTTCAGGAAGTTTTGAACGTCCTTATAGCCTGCGTTTTCGATGATCTTGGCCTGTGTGTGATAGATGTGGTCCGGTGTCGCCAGCCCCATACCCATCAAGGCCATCTGGTTTTGCATGATCATCTGCAACTGCCCTGCCTGCGCTTGCTTGTCGCCAGTGCCAAGCCCAACATTGATGGTCATGTCGTACTGATCACGCCACTCGTTCGGGTCGTATTCTACAAACTTGTCCCGCAGACGGAATGCGAGCTTCTCCATCGTGCCGTCGGTCAATTCCTTAAGAATCCCGGCAAAAATTGGCTTTAGCAGTACCTCGGCAACGATGCGCGCAATCAACTCGATACGCTGGGCAGACTGCGATACATCAATCTGCCGGCCGGTCGCTGTGTTGTTCAGCGCGTCCGGGTTCATGCCCTGCGATGTGCGAGATACACCGGTGCGGTTCTCCCGCATCGTCTGGATGTACTCCAGTAGCGGCATCGTTGCACCGGCCACGAACGGGGTGATCTGTTCCGTTACCGCGTCAAGCTGGCGCACCCGGATAATCCCGCCCGGCCGCGAGTCCAACAGGTCGTCGATGTTTGCCAGCGGGCTCCAATTGGCATCCGTAAGAACTTTTGTGCGCGGGTTGTTGGCCAGATAGCTGCTGTTGAAAGTCTGGCGCAGCAGCTCGGTATGCATCTTCTGCAAGTCGCCCACGGCATCAGCAATCGACATGCCGTCCCAGCGATGGGTATTGAGCGTCGGGCTGCATGTGGCAATCGGCACATGCGAAACAATCTCGTCCTTCAGAATCTTGTCATAGAGCCGGTAGATGCAGTGCCGCTCCGCGATCCCGTCACCATCAGCGTCGATCAGCGCGTACTCCAGGCGCATCCAGCCTTCGGCCATCGAGTCGTCGGTGGCGTCTATATCGGTGTCTGAATTTGTGCTTGCGCCTGACTGTGTGACTTTTGACAGCCGTAGTTGCGCGTCAGCACTGTATGCAGCGCCGTCGGATGCTCTTAGCTCTTCGGCTGTAACCTCCAGGCCCATCATCTTCAAGTCAGTCACCGTCACGCGCATCATTCGACACACGTAAGGGCAATCGGACAGCAGCGGGCTAGTCCACTCCCGATCAATCAGCAAATCCTCTGGGCTGAACGAATCAACCTTGATGATGGTTTTCTCTTCTGTTTTCTTGAGCCGACCGTTGAACACCATTACAGGCATCCCATCCGGCCCGATCATCTCGGCTTGGTTCGCCTGTTCAATCTCCCCGCCCTGCTCTGTCAGCATGGCCAGCATCTCAGGTGTAGCGCCCTTGAATGGGGTAGAGCTAACCACTTCCTGCGTCTCTTTGCGCCACATCACGGCGCAGTTACGCACCGTCAGCATGTCCTTTAGCGCCGTGTACAGGATCAAAAAGCCGTTGTTCTGCTTGTGGAAAACGTAGTTAACTGCGTCCGTGGCCTGCTCGCTGGGCTCAACGTCTGAAGCCTTGGATGGCTCAAACACCACCGCCCGATCAGTCGCCATGAAGGTCTTGATCAACTGCGGCAGAATCCATTCCACCGTGTCTTGGATGTCGCTGCTGACGATCTGCGACCAGCCCTCTTCTTCATTGCCGTAGGGCATGCGGTGATACTCCCGCATGGCCGTCTCGCGTTCAGTCGCAAGCTGGCCCCAGACGTACGAACCGGCAGAGTCTTCCTTACGGCGCAGAATCTCCAGCAGTTCGTCGTCGTCCATTTTCATTTAGCGGCCTTGTTCATACGAGGTGTGTCCTTGTGTATTTGATGGGTGCTGCCTTGTCAGCGTTGCCCATTTCATCAACCGCCATGGCGGTGTAGCGGAACATGTCCGCACCGTGGCTGTGTTCGTCGTGTAGCGGCCCGGCTGGCTCGCGTGTGGCTTGATTGATAGCCCTTTGATAGCGCTTCAAACATTCCTGTAAGCGTTGCGTCTTCTCGTCGTCAAGATAGACGCGGGGGAACATCATCCTTGCGGCCTTGATGCCTTCTTCTATGTCCAACTGCGGCAGCACCTTGACATTGCGGCCCATCGCCTGCAATGCCTCTTCTGTGCTTTTGCCGGTCTGCGTGTTTCGCGCCCTTCCGTCATGTGGGATAAAGTCTGTGCCCCAGCGATATGGGTGCTTTTCAAGCTGGGCTATGTAGCTATCTAGTGTCCGGTGGCTGTCTTCGATGTAGCCGATGCACCGGACCTCGCTGCTCTGACGCTGCCATAAGCCAATCGTCATGGCGTCATTCCATCCCAAGTCCCAAACGGTATGGACTCGCAAAATTGGGTCATACGGCACAGGTCTGACGCGCTTTTCCTCGATCATCCGCACAACCTCGTGCCGGTAGATAGCGCCCTCTGCAACCCGCTTGGGCTGGCCTTCCCAGATATTCTGATAGTTCTCAGGATCACGGTTTAGCGTGTCCTGGCGCTCTTTTTCAAGCACCGCAGGAAACCAATGGTTATCGCGCCAGTTCATCTGCACGACATAAGCGTCGTCTGATTCTTCAGGCCTGCCCAGAACAAAACGCTTGTAGGTTTCGTCCGTTTCCATGTCAGGATTCAGCGTGATCCATATCTCGCTGCCATCCTTGCGGATAGTTGGTGTCAGTACGTCCCAGCTTCTTTTGGTGACAACCTGCGCCTCTTCCGGCCAGACAATGTCAACACCCTCAAAAGACTTGATCGACTCAACGGTGTGCTGTGCAAGCCCGGCAAACAAGAACAAAGTCCCGTTCTTGCCGCGTATCTCGGTTTCCAGCACTTCATAGAAAGCACCCAGGCCCATCGCCTGTATCTGATCACTCAGCAGTCGATGAACCGAATCCTTGATTGACTTCTGAATTTCACGTGCACAAAGTATGCGCATGGGTTTCTGCGCACCAATGATCAACAGCGCCCGTGCAACAGCCCAAGACTTCCCCGACCCGCGCCCCCCGTGCAGTACCTTCAGCCGCTTTGGCTTGAATAAGCATTGGAGCTTTGTGGGGAACTCGATACTCATTGCCCGACAAACGTTACCGTCAGGTTGTGATCGACACTCCCAGTTAGAGTTGTTTCAACCTTTTCGCCGTACTTCTTAGGCGCCAACTTGGATGCGTACCACTTGCGCGCATCTACTTGCAAGCGCCTGTGTTGCAGCATGTCGCCTTCTGTCGTCTCTCTTTTGCCGCTGTCGTCTACCTTGGTAGTAACACCCAGCAAAGGCGTGTCGGCGATTTGAACAATCTCCTCGGCCAAATAGTCAGCCTGCGCTTCTCTCGCGCCCGCGTATTTATTGCGGAACTCGGGCTGCTGCTGAATCCAACGCATCACCGTTGTGTAAGCTGGACGGCGATCCTCGTTGCACCAGCTAACAAGGCTTTTGCCGCTGGCTATATGTTCACAGATGGCGTCGGCCTGTTCCACTGTGTAATTGCTTGGCCTTGCCATGATGCGAGTCCTTCAGGGTATTCGCTAAGTTAGTGCGCACTCCCGCGCACGGTTCGAGGAGTTTGTCTTACCGTGCCTTTGCTCGTAGTGCGGAGCTGCTGTTAGTTGTAGGCCACTGGGAGCAGCGCTGGCCTTAGCCTGATGCGCCTTGTGCCTTTTAACCCTGACGGGCCATGAAGTGGCAACTGCTGGCGCAGAGCAGGCGGGATGGCATACCGGGAAGGAATCGAACCCTCACCCTTCGGTTTTGGAGACCGACGCTCTGCCAGTTGAGCTACCGATACACATTTGATTCGCCGCCCGCGAGGATGCGCCTCTTGCATGTAGCGTGCGCGTGTGGGCGTTAAGCTCGGGGCGGCTGAAAATGAAAAAAGCCACCGGGTTAGGGTGGCTTTTGAATTGGTCCTGTCTGTCCAGGCGTCACCGGTGCTTGGCCGGTCTATTCGGTCTTTCCCCGACAGTCATCATGGCGCGTCGAGTCTTCCAACCCAGCCACCAAGAGCTTTCAATTTGGCTCCAGGCATCTCACCTGGAAAGTTGTCGGAGCTTACATCCGCATCAGCCGGGAACCCCCAGCCTAGGCCAGCTTATGGCGCTGTGCCATGCCAATTCCTTGGTGGCCGTCTCTCCGGCCTGTCACCGCCTGTAGCAGTGGCTACTTCGACCGAATGCGGTTTCCGTAATCATGACAAGGCGATGCGATTCAATCGCCCACGCTCGCGCCTGCAATGTTGTTTATACCACTATTCCGGCATTAGTGCAAGCATCGTCCATAGGTGTTTACCCTACACTATCCCCGCACTGCTAAGCCTAGCCAGCAGCGCAGCCCGAGCCATGCCAAGCAGCTTATAGCGCTCTTCCCTGTCCTTTGGCAGTCTCTCGCTTCTCCATACGTGCACGCCAGATGCGAGGTTGCGCGCCTGGATCTGCAGCGCCGTCCTGTATAGGTGGTCCAACTCGTTGACGTGGAAGTCAAACGCCCGCATGGTCTGGTCGCGGATGGTGCCGTCGATCACGTCATTCTCGCTGTCCCATTGTCGACTGCTGCGAACGCCCGCAAACATGGCGCTGGTTCCATGGTTAGCAACGATCTGAAAGCCGCGCGCCCAGCGGTGCCAATCCGCAAGCAAGTCGTTTAGAAGCTCGTTGCTGTCGTTTTTCATCTATGGATGGCCCTTCATGTACTCGGCCAGCACCTGCCAGCCTGTCTTGAGGTTGTTGCGGATACGCGCGTTGCTCACGTAGCCGGATGCTGTTCGTCCACTGATGCCGAGGTTTTGGCCGATCTGCTT
>OFQX01000293.1_pt1 | contig 15721 bp, 19 predicted proteins | sample 1542951 | NCBI WGS metagenome assembly OFQX01 (sample SAMN07774215, study PRJEB24372) | wastewater metagenome | isolation source: WWTP Novara (Effluent) | place: Italy: Novara | collected 2015-12
GCCAACAACCCCTTACCAAACCCCTGCGAGCCATTGGACGGCGTAGACAGCAGCGTGGCCCCGAGTTGCAGCAAGCCCTGTCGCGCGGCTGCGCGGCGGTCTTCGTCCGTCAAGCCCTCGCCCGTGGCGAATTTCTTACCGATAAAATCGAGCAGGCCCATTAGGGTTTCTTGCCTCCAATCTGATTGCCGAGGAAACCGCCGCCAAGTGCGCCGATGGGGCCAAGCAGCAAGCCGCCAACGCCTCGCCCGATGTTGCCCGCGTTGTTGCGCGCCCAATTGCCTAGGCCGTTGAAGAATCCGCCTTGGTACTGCTGCGGGATGATGTTGGACGGCAGGGGAACCGTGGGCGCGATGATGTTGCCCTGCGCGTCGTATTGCAGGCCGTTGGTAGGCTGCGGGCCTTGATTGCCACCGCCACCACCTGCATACGGATTGGCCCCATACGCGGCATTGCCTGACATGAAGCCCGACTCCGGGCTGAAGCTGTAGCCGTCTAGCAGCCCCTGCATCCGGCCAATGGTGCCCGAGGCGTCGTGCGCCTTCATAATGTTGTGCGAGTAAATCAGCGCATCCGGGGTGACGCCTGCCGGGAAGCTGCGGCCACCGAAGGACAGTGGGATAACGAGCTGTTCGCCCACGTGATCCACGGCCACCACGCGCTCGGTGAACACGCCATCAGCGCGGCGCACGAAAACATCATGGCCGAGCATGTCGGGGGCGAGCGCATAGCCGCCTTCCGCGAGGTCTGAGCCTGCGCCAACGAAGTTGAACGGGGTGGTGATCGAGCAAACGAGCTGCGCGCCTTCGTCCGTGGTCAGCATGACGCACGGTTGCAACACTTCCGCGCCCTTCGCCTCCAGCGTGGACTTGTGGAAGCCCTCTAGCGGGTGGTGGCAGTCATACAAAGCGCCCACGGGGAGCTGTTCGGCTTTCATGCCGTTGCTCAGGTACGAGCCTACGGCCACACAGTCGCCTTCAAAGCCGCCGCCGCGCTGGCCCATTCCCTGCCAGCCATTGAAAGGGCTAGCGCCCTGCTGTTCCTGCACGGGCTTAGGCTGTGTGGCATTTTGTGGCATTCCGCCACGGACGCCGAAAGAGGGTAGATACCCTGCTTGGGTAGCGTTGTACCCATTCATAAAACCGAAGCCCGGAGCCTGCCCCGTCGCCAGTCCGTTGTTGAGCTGGTTGTATAGGTCGCGGTAGTTCGTGTAAGTCGGCGCGAAGCCCTGCGGCGACGGCGGCTTGACCATGCCCTGCGATTCTGCAAGCGGCTTGGTGGGCGGCTGCGTCTGCGGCGCAGTGAACAGGGACGGCTTAGTGGCGCCAATGGTGCCCTCATAGGGCTTAACGGGCACGCCGCCCTTGCCATAGGTCGGACGGGTTAGTGTGATTCGGTTATCAGCCACCTTTGCCACCCCACAACGAAGCGACCAGAGCGGCCCAGCCTGCGGCCTGCTGTCCGGTGGATTGATAGTTGGGGTTAGCCCCCGTCGAGGAAGTCGTGCCGGTCTGGTACGCGCCGTTGACGCTGTTCAGGGCGTTGCCCAAAACGTCAAGCTGGGAACGATCCCAATTCTGCTGACCCATAAAGTCGCCGTAGTCGTTATTCAACAACTGCTGCCACAAGTCCTGCTGATCCTGGCCCGACTCGTTCAGGCGATCCGCGTCCCCGTAGGTTCCCGCGTTGAAGGCCGGCAGACCGAGGCTCGCTTGCATCTGGCGGTTGCGCTCGTTTTCAGCGAATCCGCCCGCCGCCTGTAGGCCCTGAAAGCGCCGATCCTGCTGCGCGTTGTAGTCCTGAAAGCGAAGGTTTGACGAGGTGCGGCCAAGGTTCTGGGCCAGCTCATTCTGTGAGTTCGCCATTGCCTCCCGGTGGGCCGATCCACCAAACGCGCCGCCGCTACCAAACCCGCTGAGCAAGTTGCCCTGTGTGGAGCCGTAGGCGCGGGTAATGTCGGACAGGGAGTTGTTAACCGTGGCGTCTAGGTACGGATTGGAGTCTGTTGACCAATTGCCCAACTGCGCGCCGTACGGGTTTTCATTGCCCCCGGCAATCGTCCCCATCAACTGCTGACGGGCAAGGTCAGTCGTGCCCTGGTTGTTGAAGGCGTTTTGCCGGGTCATTTCCTGCGCGGTCATCTGGTCGGCAGAAAAGCCCGCCTGACGCTGGCCGGTGTAGGGCGTGTACGGCTGATTGCTGAGCGCAGACGAGCGGGACAGCAACTGCTGGTAGTAGGGTGTCGCCCATGCAGGCGGCCCGGACTGTTGCGTGTTCGTCGTGGTGGTGGTGGGCTTGTTGTTGCTGCGGGACATTAGTCGATCCTGTATCGGACGGATTCGGCGGCGAAGCGCTTGGCCCACCCTTTGCGGGGTGAGTCGAAGGTGATTTTTTGGAAGCCGTATTGCTTTTTGTGTTCGCGCACCCATTGCAGGCCAGCGTCGAAGTTCTTTGCCGCCGTATAGGCCAGCCACACATGCAGCACCGGCAGGCCGGTGAAGGTTTCTTTCTGCGCGATCAGGACAAGCAAGGAGCGTTCAGCGATGAACAACGCGGCCCGGCCTTCAGCAATTTCCCGGTAAACGTCCTCCGGTATCCAATCGCCGCCGCCCTTGCGCTGTAGCACCCGGAGCATTGGACGCAGCCCCGGCCACACGCTATGCAGCGCGTCCGGTGGCACGGCGGTGAACATCAGTTGCCGGTGAGCGAGCGGCAGGCGAGCCAGTCGGTGTTCAGGACGTTGCTATCGCCGTCCGTTACCCGAATCCAGCCCGTGATGACGTATTTGCTAGACGCCGCCCCAGCTTCCACCGGGGCGCTGTTGCGGACGAAATCACCCTGTTTCCACGTGCCGGAAGTCGGCGCAGTTGTCACTGAGTTTTCTATGGCGACGATGGAGCCATCCGCCAGCGCGTTGACCTGTTGGGCAATGTCGCGGAACAGGCTGTAAAGCTGACGCTTGAGCGAGGCGAGGCTGTCGTCCTGCGGCAACCGGGGGTCGAACGGGAGCCTCATTCCGCGCTACTGCCCTTGATTTGCACATCCAACCCATCCAAGCCCACTGCCGCCGTGAAGTCGAAGCGGAAGCGGTGCCAGCGAGCAGCGCGGCGCATGTCAAAGCGATAGCGGGACATGGCCACCGTGGCGTCACTCGTCGGGGTGTCACTCAGGGTGGATTTATAGAAGTTCGTACACGTGCCAGCCGTGGGCGTGACCCGATAACGCGGGGTTACGCGGCTTATGTAGGTATAGGCCGTGTCGTCGCCAAAGTCGCCAGTGACGAACCAGCTAGCACCTGGCGTGCCGGTGAGCTGTTGCAGCACGTGGGACGTATCAATGACGGCGGGAACGGTGCTATCGGCCAGCCAGAAAGGCGAGTCATAGGCGATGGACGGGAGGCTGTCATAGGTGCTGTAGAGCGCCCCAAGGCCGTCATAGGTGACTTGGCCGGAGCTGTACTGCACCGCCGCCTCAACGCTCGCAGACAGCTTGCCCCACTTGTCCTGGCGGTAGTTGTAGACGATGACCGAATCACATGCGCCGGAAGTGCTAGCCGTGCTGGGGTAGTGCCAGTAAACAAGGTCGCGGGCGGGGTCGGCTACGCCAATGATATTGGCCTGATACGTGCGGTTCAGGTCATCAAAGAACCATTCCCGAACAGGCGCGCCAATCGAACGCGGCACCGTGCCGTCATAGGTATAGAAGTCGTCCGTGCCGACGAAGAAGTGTTGCGTCTGCACGACCACAACCGATTCCTGCCCGGACACGCCAATGTCGCCAGGAATGCGCGACCACGACCAGACGATGTTTCCACCGGCATAGCGCCCCAGATACATGCTGGACGCCTTATAGGCGACCATATCCGGGCCTAGGGGATGCCCTGCGGTGATACGCCCAGGCGAGTCCACCAATCGCCCGTTGGCGCATTGGGTGGCGATAGCGGGCGTCCAAATGGTGTGGTCATACGCGCCGGAGCAAAACCAGCCGTCCGGGGTGTCCGTGCCATCGTTGTAATCGAACACCATGACGAAGCCGGAGGCCGTAGCGACAATGGCGGCAGTTGGTGCGCCGGCAATGTCAGCGAACGCGCCCGAGCTGGGAGCGGCCTGCAAACGCTGGGAGCGGTTGGTGGCGAGCGTAATGTCGCCAAACATGGCCCAGCGCCAGCGGTTCGTGCCGGTGTAGCCGCCACCCCGCGAGCGATCCGTCCAAACGAGGGACGAGCCTTCATAGATAGCCGCAGACGTACCCGCGAACAGGCGTTTTGTGCCGTTCAGCAGCTTGGCGACGTAGGCACCCAAACACGTTGCAGCGAGCGCCGGATAACCGGCTGACACGCGCGAGTTGCCCGCAGCTAGCCCCTGCGTCGTCGGGATGATGTTGTTGCAGTCCGTCAGGATTCCGGGGCTGGCCGGATCGAGGTCAGGCGCAAAGCCGAGCAGCGGAATTCGCATCAAGGCGTCCGGAAGTCCACACGCTGACGGGCGGACGGTGTAAACCGGGCGTCATTGGCCACCTGTTGCAGAGACTCCAATGCGCGGGTGTAGGCCGCAGCCCAAACCGTCATGCGCTGATCGTCTTGGATGAATGGCGTGGCCTCCATCAACGTCGCGTACAAGTACAGGTCGGGGGCGGACAGAATCAGCCAGTTCGCGCCAGCAGACAGGGCGGCGGGCTTGGCGTAATAGGTCAGGGTATAGGCGTCATCGCCTGCACCACCGACCACGCGCATGTTGGTGCCTTCGACGGCAAACCCTCGGGCCAGCGATCCGAAGCGGTCATTGATCGCTTGGGCGGACGCGAGCGGTTCCAACTCCATATCCGTCCCGCCGAAGTTCACGGATAGGCGGACAGGGCTTAGGAAGTCACCGGGGAGCGTAATCAGGCCAGCAGCACAAGTCCCCGTGTCGGTGACCAGCATCGTGGGATGCTTGAGGTCGCGGGAAATACGGACTTCGGCAAGCGTGATGAAGTCGGGAATGTAGGCCGTCAGGTCAGCACGCGCCAACCAGCTTGCAACCGCTGATTGCAGGGTGGAGTAATCGTTGATTGCCATTAAGCCCGGCCTTTCCAGATACGGAAGTCAGCTAGCGCCGGGTCATTCAACATGGCGCGTGCGTGAATGGGGTTAGCCATCCATTCGTGGAACGTGATGCCTTTGTCGAGGCAGTACTTCTCAACAACGGTGGGCGGGAAAGTGGCCGCGTGGCGCATTTCCCGTGAGCCGTGCTGGCCGCTATTGCTGCGGCCCTTGGCGTCCTCAAGGATCGCGGTAACGTCCTCGGTCTTGATGATCGAGAGCGTTCCGTCACTTTCCTTCTTGATGACGGAACTCATTACCACTCCATCGGGCAGACGCTAACCACGCCCGCGCCCGTGTCTTGGATCGCGGCGATGTGGGTGCAGCCGGAAACGTCGAGAACCACCGGGCCGCCATTGGGATTAATCAGCAAGTCAGTAGCCAGCGCGGTAACGCCCGACTGACCGACGCGGATGCGGGCAGCGACGGTGCAGCTAACGACAACGTACTTGGCAGCGGTGGCCGAGGAAGCTACCGGGATGGCAGCGCTAACCGAAGCCGCGCCCGTGGTGATGTTGATGCCCGTCAGCAGAATGCGGAACGGCGTCTTTACAGTGTTGAAGCTCATGCAACCCCCAAAAGAGAGGGGCCGAGATTGCTCCCGGCCCCAAATGCCACAAGTGGATCAATTACGGGGAGAGGTCGCGGATCTGCGCGTGGGCAGCTTCGTTACCAACTTCCAGGCCGTATTCCCAGGTCATCAGGAACTTCTCGGCATCGCCCGTCTTCGCCATCGGCGAGGTCTTCATCGGGTCGAGGGTGCGGAAAGCAACGTGCTGGAAGTCCACAAGGAACGCCACGCCGTTGGCACCGGCACGGCAGAAGCGATCCGGCACAACCTTCAGCTCATGGAAGTCCGAGATGTAGACGTTGATCGCCGTCATCAGGCGGCCTTCCTGCGCGTCCACGTTACGGGTCGAGTTACCAGCGAACGCCGACGCCAGCACACGATGCGCCGGGGTGACGAGCAGGGTCGTCGGGTTGCCGCCCTGGTTGTAGCAGTTCTGGGAGGCCGTCTTAACGAGGGCTTCCGTGAACGTGCGGGCAGTACCAGCCACAGGCGCGGTATTGGTGGACGGGACGGGAGCAACACCCGCACCAGCACCGACCGAGCAGTTGGTGGCAATCCAGCCTTCCATGCCACGGGTCACACGGGCGGTAGCCGCAGCGCCAGCGTTGTAGGTGGTGTTCTGAAGGATGCCGACTTCAACGTCGCGCTTCAGCTCCATGCCCTTCTTCACCTTCTGATAGGCGATTTCCGAGTCACGGCCCGCCTTGTCCACAATCTCCTGAGTACGGGAGATGAGGAAGTCTTTGCGGCTGATCTGGCAGTAGTTGTCCCACCGAACAGTCGGGGTGACGGCGGTATAGGTGGCGAGGTCGTCGCCTTCGATCTGGGCGTTCTGGGCCGCAGTCGCGAGGCTGTCGGACTGCCACTCGAACTTGGTGGCGCTGGCCTTCTTCTTTTTCAGGCCGGAATAAAACGGGGTATCGGTCGGGGAGATGTTGTCGATCAGGTCGGACAAGTCTTCACGGTTGCCTTTCGCCTGATAGGTCTGAAAGGTGGTTGCAAGGGTAGCCATTAGCGGGAACTCCGAATTTTGAGCAGTTCTGCCGCGTCATCCATCGAGCCGTATTTGCGGACTCGGGCCATCAGGGCCTTTTCATGGTCGGACGCAGCCGGGGATTGCCCGCTAGCACCGGGCTTCACCGCAGGCGGGGCAACCGCCTTGGGTTTCACGGGCACAGCGGACTTCTGTTTGCGGTACAACATCGCGTCACGTGCGAGCAGCACGGCGCGGTGGTCAGTCAGTTCTTCCAAGTCCTGGGGCGTGTAGCCCGTGGACAACAGGAATTGGCCGATTTCCTGCCTCTCGGCAGCGGCCTTTGCGGGGTCTTTCCATGTCGGAAGGGCCGCAAGCAAAAGCTCACCCTCTTTCTGGATGATGGTCTGCCTGTGTGCGTCGGCTTCGTCCTGCTGGCGCTGCTGTAAGGCTTGGCGCTCATTAAGACCACGCTGATACACGGCGACCTTCTCATCGAAGGCGGCTTTTCGCAGAAGGTATTGGTGCGGGTCGGACTGTAGGAGGGGCGCGAAATCCTGCTGGTCACCGAGCAAGCTCTGGTGCATCGCCGCCAAGACCGCATCCGCCTGATTAGCTTGGGTTGCAAGCTTCGTCAGGATGCGCTCGCGGACTGATTCCACCTCGCGGAGCTGTTCGGCTACCTTGGCCGTTTTCTGCCGGTAGTCCTTGTCCTTCATGTACCCCGCGACTACTTCGTCTAGGTCGAGTTCTTCCTCGCCTACTTTCACGCGGGCTTTCGGGGCGGGTTCTTCTTCGCCCTCTACTGCTGGCTCAGCTTCCTCGCTAGCTTGCGGTTCCTCTGGCTCCTCCGGTTCATCCTCTTGGGATTCCATCGCCGCCAGTTTTGCCGCCGCTTCCTCGATTGAGCTTTCGCTGTCGAGTTCCGTATCCGGTTGACTCGTGTTCATCAGGTGTTACTCCAATAAAAAAGGCCCCGAGGGGCCTCTGGTTACGCTGTCCACAATCCGGTGGTCAGCAAAAACTTGAATTCATCTCCTGGCTCTAGCGGGAATCCCGCTGATTGGCCTTGGTAGCTGGGTGGAGGGTCGTCACAGGGGACGATGGCCCGGCAGATGATCGCGGGCGCTAGCCGCGCTTCAGCGGCCCTCACAACGGGGAAACAGTGCCCCCAAGCTTTTCGCGGAGGGTGAACGTCGCCATCTGTCCGGTGAGGGACACTTGCTGCACGTGGGCCTTTACCCGGCCCAGCAGTTTCAGCATCAGCCACAACTTTTCGCGGCCTGCCTCGTCTTTTGCCTTGCTTTCCGTCCATGCGTCCTGCAATTCCTTTTCAATCGTGGCAAAGGCTTCAATCAGCAGCGGATTCTGCAAAAGTTGATCCGCCGCCCTGCCCCGCCGCTGTTCGTCTTCCAAGTTCATAGAATCTCGATCAGTATTTGCAGCAGTTCCTGCATCTCGGCGTCCTCCGCCAAGGCCCTTTCAGCAGACAATCGCTGCTGTTGCGCCATCAATGCGACGGCAGCCTGAATCTGTGTCGTGTCGGGGGCTACAACCAGCTCCCGCGCCTTTTCGATCACAGGCAGGGGCTTCGGGGCCGGAATATCCGGCTCCAAGTCCTTCCTGACAGGTTCTTTGCGTACCTTGATCGCTTCGGGGGCAATCTCAGCCCGCCGCGCCATCAGCCGCTTGAACCGTTCCGCGTCTTCGGGGTTATCGAACTCCCGTTCGATCCCGTTACGCTCCACAAACCACGTTTGACGGCGACGGCGGTAGTTCAGGCCGCCCCCAACCGCAGGGACGATTGCGCCCTCAACCGCGACTGAGCCCGCACTACAGGTGGCGCTTAGCCCCGTCAGCGACGGCGAGCTAGCCGTTGACAACGAGCCCGCACCAAACGAAGCTTGCGCGCCTGAGAGCGCGACAGCCGCACCCTGCGTGGCCGTGACGCTACCGGCTGCCGCTGTCGCTGACAGGCCCGCCAGGGCTTTGGCAAGGGCTGGGGCCAGGGTGCCGCGTTGCCCGGTCGCCGCGGATCCGGCCAAGGCTTTGGCGTTGGCCGGCGCCAAGCTGCCCCGGCCCCCGGTCGCCGCCTGGCCCGAAAGCGCCAGCGACCCCGTCCGGCCCAGCGTGCCGGCGCCCATCGACATCGACGCGCCAGTGATCGACGCGCCCGAGCTGGCGAGCGCCGACTTGAAGCTGGCAATCGCCGCCTCGGCGACGAACGTGTTTGCGTCGGTCCAGTCGAACGTGACTGACTGGGAGCCCGACGCCGAGGCCAGTTTCCAGACGGCCATGAAACCGACGTTGTCGGTCATGTTTTGACCGGCGGCGATCTGGGTCCAGCCCGACGGAACGACGATCTGGGCGTTGCTGTTGCTGGTGCTGTTCGGGTCCGTCACCAGGACAGCGACCAGCAGGTCGCCGACTTGGGTGCTGCTGCCGGCGGTCGTCGCCGTGATCGTCTGGATCGTATTGCTGTCGGGCGGCGTGACCGGCGCGTGATAGTCGCGGGTCCGTCCGCTGTCGCGAAGTGGCGAGGAAGTCGCCAGCCCGGAGACCTCGATCAGCGACAGGTAACCGTCGCCGCTCGTCGCAACGCTCGGCGGCGTGACCGTGTGGCTGCCGGCCGAGGCGCTTTGGTACGTGACCTGCACGCGCACCGGGCTGCCGCTGGTGGTCGGATTGACCGCCGCGGTAAACGTCCCGGCGCTGTCGGTTGGCAGGGCTGACGGGTTGGCACCCGTGTCGTCCCACCAGCCGCCCAGCGTGATAAGCGTGCCGCCCGTCGTGACGGTGCGGCTCAGCGTGGTCGGGCTCCAAGCATCGGAGGCCGTCCAGTACTGGATCGCCGGGCCGACGCTGGCGATCGTGATGCCCTGCGGCCCGATCGTGCCTTGCCCCGTGGTGCCGGCCTGGCCGGTGAGCGCCTTGGCCGTGGCCGGCGCTGCCGTGCCCGCCGCCATCGTGGCAGCGGAACCGGTGAGCGTAACGCCCGCCGCCGATTCCTTGATCGCCAGCACATGCAGCGACATTTCCGAGACTGAGCCGGAGCCGGTCTCGGTGACGGAGCAGTTGTACGACCCCGCCGACGCCGCTGCCTGGGTGAACAGGGCGGCGGCCCAGTAGGTATTGCTATCGGTCACCGACAGGCGGTTCGTAAAGCCCGCGCCATCGGCCAGCACGACAGAGCCGGAACCGATGACGGAACCGAACAAGACCAACATTTCGTTGGCCGTCGTCGTCGTGATGGAGCTCGACAGCGCATACGGGCTGCTGGTGGTGACCCGCTGCGCCGAAACGTCCGTCGAGCCCGGCGTCGAGCAGATGAATTCCTGCACGAAGATCGACGGGTAGCCGACCGTGCCGCCAGAGAACGCCACGGTAAACGTGTGGCTGCTGCCGCCGGTGGCGTTGTGGCAAACGTAGAGCCGCGTCTTGCCGCCGAACGACGACAGCGTGCCCTCGGTTCCGATCAGCGTGTAGGTGTTGCTCTTGCTGTCGGTCAGCGACGAAAACGTGCCAGTGTCGTAAGCAATGCCAACGACAATGGTCGAGCCGCTCGCCTGCGTCGTGATCGCAGACGTCGTATCGCTTGACGTACCACCATAAGTTTTGGTGGTGCTTGCGCCAAGCGTGATGGACATGGCTTACGCGATGCGCAGGAGGGCGTTCGTCGAGTCGTTGGTCGGCATGGTCAGGGTAAAGTTGCCCGCCGTGACCGTCTGACTGCCGAAAGTGTAGGCGGCGACCGCGCGGTCGTTGTTCGTGGAGTTGTAGATCAGCACGCAGTCGAAGGACGTGGACAGGGTGACCGTGGTCCAAGCAAGCGATGCGCTCGGCGTCCAGTACGCGGTCGTGCCGCTGGTGGTCGGGTTGGTCGCGTTGGTGACGGCCACGCCGCCGGCGGTGTAGCCCGTGCCAGTGACTTCGCCCGTGGTGCTGTAGGCGGTGGTCGAGGCATTGATCGTCGCGGACGCGAGAAACAGCGCGGCCTTGAACGAGTCGCGCGTGTTCGCAGACCGCGACGGGTTGGTGCCGGAAAAGTTGTGGTAACCGGCCAGCAGCTCGTTCTTGAACGAGGTGCAGACCGCCTGGGTGTTGGCCATGGCTCAGCTTCCTTGGTTGAGTGCGTGGACATGCACGCTTTCGCGCACGACCTCACCCTCGAGTAGATAGGTTTCGACGAATGTCACAGCGCCCGGCGGGAACTCCCAGCGGGTGCGATATTCAAGGCTCGACGAAGGCAGGTTGCCGTGCTTCGTCCAGATCAGCGGCTCGATTGCTTCTGTCATCATTCCTCAGTCACTTCAAAGTTGAACGTGCCGTCACCGTTCTTGCTGATACGGCCAGCCTTGCGCTTCGGGGCGGTAGGTTCGGGGGGTTGGGCGGTGCGTACCGTGGCGGCGGCATTGATCTGCGCCACTTCCACGGCCTGCTGTTTGGCGATCTGCGCTTTGGCAAGGTCGGATTGCACGGCCAGCTCGGCCTTCAGCACTTCCAATTCACGGGTCTGCGCCATCTCCCGCGTGAACTTCTCAAGCTCGATCTGGGATTCAGCCGTGGCCTGTTCCTGCTGGGCCTGCTGCTTGATGACTTCCAACTGCGCGTCGGCCTGAGACTCGGCCTGCACAATCTGCATCTGCGTCTGACCCTTCATCTGCTCAAGCTGCATCGCGGCCTGTGCCTTGACCTGTTCGGGGTCAGGCTGCGGGGGCGGCGGCGGCTGCGTCTCGGGATTCGTCCAGAACTGATCCGGATCGCGGTAGCCCATCTGCTCAGTGAGGCGGGACAGGGTGTTGTGGATGTTCTGCGGGGTGGCAAGACCGACCTGAATCGCCTTTTCCTGCAACATCAGAATGTTGTTTAGGTTGGCAATCTGGATCTGGCGGGAAGTGGCCGCCGTACCCACGCTGATCGTGGTGCGGTACTGCGTTTTCCACTCGCGGGGATCAATCTCAAGCCAGCGCCCGTTGATCTTCATCTGCATCGGGCGGTCTTGGTACTGCGTAATCAGCTTCAAGACCTGACGCCACAGCCGCTTGATGCCCGTCTCACCGATCACGCGGAGCATCAGCTCAACACGCTGCATGGCCGACGCCATCATGTCCTGAGCGGCGTTAGAGCCGATCTGAGACGATCCAAGGGCATCGCCTGCCACACCCTGGTTGAACTCGGTCACGCCTGTACGCGCGTCACGCACCTTGCTGAAGTGTTCCAGCATGGTTAGGCCAGCAGCACCGACGAAGGGCGTCTGAATCTCGCGGATATAGCCAATTTGCTTAACGCGAACCAGACCACCAGGACGCGGGTTCAGCAGGTCATCGAAGTTGACCCCGTTTTCCATGACCTCAGTACGCGGATTGTTCGCCAGATAGGCGCTATCCAAGGTCTGACGGGTCAGCGCGGTGTTGATCCGCTGCAAGTCCTCGACCAAATCGTACATACCCAGCCCGATTGGGCGGTACGGCATGAGGATCGGGGAGAACAGGGCAAAGGGGTTGTCGTCCGTGACCTCATTACGGAGGACAACGGCACCGGCCTTGTCTACGCGGCGGTATTCGCTGATCCCGTCGCCGTCGAAATCCACCTTGATGTAGCACTCGGTAAGCGTTACCTCGCGCTGGGACGTATCGCCACCGTCCGTATCACCCAGGTTCCAGCCTTCCTCGTAGCTGCGGCGGCTATCTTCCTCGCCACCGGCCAAGCGGCCATCGTCACCACTGAGCCGATCCACCAACTCCGGGTCATAGCCCATGCTTTTCAGGTCAGACAGCGTGCGCTTAACCTTGTGTTCCACGTATCGGGCGGACTCAACGCTCTTGGCGTCCTTGTTCATCCCGAATTCCTCGGGAGGCACACCCTCAACCCGGTACTTCTTGACCTGTTCGCGGCGTGTGACCGAGATGTTAAACAGTCCTTCCTCGGTCTGCTCCTGCTCGTCCACTTCAATAGACGGGTCAGCCAGCAACGCCTCTACGTCAGTCGGCGTCAGGTACTCGTAACGCTCCTTGCGCTCGTCCCAAGCGTCCTCACAGTACGCCTTGGTGACGCCCATCCGCTGGATCAGGCAATTCTTGATCGCGTCATGCAGCAGCGTGAAGCCGTCGTTCTGCTCCATGATCACATGCTGCACAAGGCGGGTCGCGTCCTTGCACGGCTGCTCATCCTGGGGGCCGTCAGGCTGGAACGTGGCCACCTCGTCTGTGCCCGTAAACAGGCGCATGGCTGACGGCATGATCCATTCAACAACGTCCATCAGGTCTTTGGAGACAACCGAGGAACGTCCGTCCACTTCCGGGGGCGCGAGCGGGCCTTTCGGCTCACCGAGATAGAACTCCAACGCCGTCTTGCGGGTAGCCGCCAGCAGGTCGTCATACCCCAAGGCGTTGTTACTCTCGCGCTCAATCAGCGCGCACAGCTCCGCCTCCGACATTCCTGCCGACGGTGTTTCTTCTTCTGGGGTCATCAGGCGGTCGCTAGTTTCTTGTAGATAAGGGGCTTCTGGGGCGGCGCTACCGGCTCGGCAAAGGTCAGCGCCACGGCATCCCACCCATCAGGGCTAGGGACGCCACGGCGGCGCATGTCTTCTTTGCGCTCAAGCTGAAGTCGGGTGTTGCTGTCGTACTTGTAGCCGGGGCCGCAGGCGTCAGCCTGTAGTGAATCGTCGTCGGGAATGTCCGCGCCGCCTTCTTCTTCCAGCCACTCAGCGGACTTCATCCACATTTCGGCGCGACGATTGAGCGGGCCGGGAAGCTCTTTGCCCTGATCGTCTAGCTTGGGCGGCTCATACGGCTTGCCGCCGAAGTTCACGGCCCGGACAACATCGCCATAGCCCTGCTCGACCAGCCGGTCATAGATGCCAACGCCCAAGCCGCCAACGTCGATGAACATGCGGGCGGGCTTCTCGGTGTCTAGCACCTGCTTGGCCCAGCCCGCGCACTCCATCGTCGTCAGCTTGTGGCGGCGCTCCACCTTGCTGACCTTGCGGCCTCGGCGGCGGGCCATTGCTGAGCCGTCATCACCGAAGCGGGCAGGGTCAAGGCCGATCACCAGCGGGCCGGACTCAGCGCATACCGCCTTGCGTGCCCTGGCGACCAGGGCAGGCTTGATATAGCTGTCATGGCCGCTCATCTGGAACGCCTCAGCCGCCGTGGCTGGGTATTCCTGCTTGAATAGGGCGGGGTCTTTCAACTCCCCGATTTTGTTACGCCGCCACGCCATTTGCTCAAGGCTCAGGCCGTAAAGCTCGGCGTATTCCTGTTCTTCAGCGTCGAGCGTGAAGTCAGCAGGCGGCGTCTTGCGGTATTCCTCTTGCCAGTACCACGGCACAAAGACCGCGATGAAGTCGCCCATCCCCCGCTCGGCGTCCTGCCACTTCTGGTGGAACAGGTTGCCAACACCGTTAGCGGTGCTTTCAAGGATGACCTCAGTACCATCCACATCAGGGACGGCCTGCAACACACCCGCCGCGTGAGTCTCGGCATGGGGCCAGAATGCGACCTCAGACCCATGGAATAGCTGTATCGTGCTAGACCGGCCAACGCCCTTGGTGCCGGCGGTGCCGACCTTGTAGCCGCCATCCAACACATCGAACACCAGCTCCTTGGCGTTGGCGGCTCCCGTGGAGGGGCGCACGGGCGCGGGGCAGTGTTCGTGATACCGATTGACCATCTCAAACAGGTTTTGAGTGGCCTGATCCTCATGGGTCAGAATGAAGGTCTTGCGACCCTCGGCCCAGGTCGTCGCGTGGTAGTACCTCGCGCCAACATAGGTGGAGCATCCCTGCTGCCGACCCTTCAGGATCAGCGCCCTCACCTTGCCCGTGGCGGCCTTCTGTTCCTCTAGGCGCTCATGGATGAACTCTTGCGCCCGGTTGAACTCAAACGGGGCCAGTTCGCCTGGCTTGGTCTTGATCCTCAGGCAGTTGCGGGCGTAGAACCTTAGATCGTTCCTCAGCCGCAGCAGCGCATCACTTGAGGCTGGCAATGAACTGCTCAAAGGTCATCGCCACATTGCCCGAGTGTTCCACCGCAGCAAGGCGCTGGTGAACGTAGGGCGCGGCAGACTTGGCGGCCTCTAGGCGCTTGGCCTCGTCGGCGGCCTCGTCACGCATCACCCGGAGCATGTACTCAAGCGGGGTCAGGCCAGACGCGGCGATTTCCTCGCGGGTCTTTTGAGTGGCCTTGTTAGGCACTCCGGGCTTACGCCCTGCCCCTGGTCGTGCGCCTCCGTTAGCCATGATTCAGGTTGATAGCTTTTCAGTCAGGCAGCGTTAGGGTCAGGCGTATTCGCCGTAACCCAATAGATGAAGTCGGCCTTGCTGTCGAAGCTGATAACGTCCCGCGAGCCGTGCGGGCCATTGGGGTGGATCACGAAGCCGTTAGATGTGACTTCGGTAACGAAAGCCAGCGGCGATTGCAGGAACCAAGCGGGGACAGCCATTCTTATTCTTCCTCGTCAGGCGCTGGGGCCTTCTTAAATATGGCGTCCCAATTGGACGCGAACTGTTCTTCATCCACGCTCTTGGGGCGCGGGGCATCGCCTTTGCCGCCGTTCAATTGGCATTCCTCGCGTTGTATTCCCGCGACTGCTTGACGGCAGTGGTCAACAGGTCAGGGGCTTGGCTGGCTATCTCTTGCGAGTACGCGACCTTGCTCACGCCACGGCCCGAGACAACGACGATGCAGGCGAGGCCGACGAAGGCCATATCGCCAACAAAGGTCGCCACTTCATCCGCCAGTTCTTCCAGCTCAGCGGCGGTTAGGTCTTTCACTTGGGCAACTGCTCAGCCGTAAACGCCATGCGAAACATGCCCATCTGGTAGAACAGGCCCTCGCCAGCGATGATCGAAATCACCCCGACCAATTCGCCTTCATCGTTGAACACCCCGGCACCCGAGTCACCGGGCCAGCCGTGAATGTCCAGCAGCAATACGCCCGTCTGCCACCCGCTCACCGTGCCGAAGCGCAGGAGGTTGCGGAAGCTGCCGGGGTTGCCCCAAATGAAGACGCCCTGCCCGACCCGTGGGCCGTTCGGGGCGATGGTGGCCCATTGCTTAAAGGTAATGTTCACCGTGACAAGCGAGTGATCCTCG
>OFQX01000294.1_pt1 | contig 15705 bp, 23 predicted proteins | sample 1542951 | NCBI WGS metagenome assembly OFQX01 (sample SAMN07774215, study PRJEB24372) | wastewater metagenome | isolation source: WWTP Novara (Effluent) | place: Italy: Novara | collected 2015-12
CGCGGGCCACTGGCACGATGACCCCGACTGGCCAGACCGTCGTCGACGTCGTGTTGACGGTCATCCTGGCGTTCGTGCTCTGGGGCGGGAACGTGAGGATCGGCTAGATGAGCCAGCCGAAGAGCATCCCGGTCGTGGCGGCGAGGATGGCGAGGCGGAAGCGGTCTCTCATACCTCTATTGAGTCGTTCGGGAGGCCCGGAATAGTCCGGGGGGCGAAAAAAAGTGATCTCCTCCTCCGACGAGCTCGCCACGCGCCCGGACGTGAAGCCCGCGCCGGTGCTCCGCTTCTGGGAGCGCCGGACGAACTGGTACCGGATCGCCGAATTCGAGGCCGCGCTCTTCTGCTTTCTCGCGGCGCTGTCGCTCCTCTTCGTGGCGGATCTGACGGACACCGCCATCGCCCACCGGTGGATGCTGGCGCTCGGCTCGGAGCCCGCGTGGATCTTCGCCTTCGCAGCGTTCTCGGTGGTGACGCTCATCGGCGCCATGTCACGCCCCGGAGTGCTCCGCTCGGGCTGCCTACTGGCCGCCATCTGGTTCTTCTCCTGCCTGGCAGCGGCGTCCTTCCATGCGCACGCGCTGGCGATCTCGTCATGCGCTTTCCTTGCCAACGCGGCGGCTCTTGCTGTGTCGTTCTGGAGGCGTTACGAGTGAGCGAGCCGCTCGACCTGAAGACGACGGCGATCATCGGCTCGATCATCGCGGCGGTGATCGGTGGGCTGAAGTACTTCGCCCGCTGGCGGACGCCCGAGGATGCGCGCTTCGACCGTGGCGTGCGGGACGAGCTTCGAAAGGAGATCGCCAGCTGGCAACGGCGCTACGACGACCTCGTGCGGCGACACGACGAGCTCGTCCAGCGGCTCGACCGGATACACCAGGAACTCTTGGACGAGAAGCGTGCGTGCGCGGAAAAGATCGGGGAGATGGAGGAGAAGATGCAGCTCTTCCTTGAGAACGCTGGAACGTGCGCGCGCGATGGCTGCCCGACGAGGATGAGCCTGTCGGAGTCGGGATCGTTCCGCCGCGCGATCCGCCGCGAGAGCGACGAGAACCACATCTCGAAGAAGGAGGACTGACCATGCCTGAGTACCCGACCCACGACATCGATCACCTCACCGGAACGGAGTGCGAGGAATTCGCCGCGATTCCCGAAGTCACAGAGGTTCTCGACGGGCTCGTGAACGACCCGGGATCGCAGAGCCGCTACATCTCGGAGCTGGCCCGTCTCCTCAGCGCGTACACCAAGGGGATGCTGGGCAACTCGTGACGGATTGGACCGCTGCCCATCCCGTCCTCGCCGAGCGCGTCCAAGCGCTCCAGGCGATGTACGCCCGTCGGTACGCGCCGGAGACGCTCGTCGTGACCAGCATCCTCCGCTCCGACGCGCAACAGATCGCGCTCTTCGCGCAGGGGCGGCAGAGCCTCGCGCAGGTCAACGTTCTGCGTGCCGCGGCTGGCATGACGCCCATCGACGTGAAGGCTAACGCGCACCGGGTGACGAATTGCGACGGCGTCCACAACCGCTCGCGTCACCAGGGCGTGCTCTACGAGGGGCGGATGGTCTCCCGCGCGGTGGACCTCGCGCCGTCGTGGGATGCGGACGGACCGGGGACGGGGAAGCCGATCATCGACTGGAACGACCGCGGGCGCTTCAACCGGATCGGACCGTTGGCCGAATCCGTGGGGCTGATGTGGGGCGGGAACTGGATCTCGTTCCAAGACCTGCCGCACGTGGAGCTCCCTGCGGACGTGCCGAACACGGCGGCGGTGGCAGCATGACCGCCGCCGCCCGCGTCAACCGCGTTCGCCACGCAACCGAGATGGGCAAGCCCTGCTGCCATCACGTCGAGGCGAACGCCGACGCGATCCGAACGGCCGGCGCTGTGATCGCTGCGCTCGCGCTCCCGGTGAAAGCGTGGCCCGTCGAGATGCCGCACACCGAGGAGGTCCACGGGCTCCCTGTCGTGCGGTACGCGTTCGCGGTCTCCGTCGTGGGGCGCGAGTGGCGCGGGTCCGGCAGCGCGCAGATCGGCGAGCTGACGAACCCAGCGAACTGGAGGACGGCGTGAGGATCGGCATCACCGGCGGGCCGCGCTGCGCGAAATCAACCCTCGCGCGAGAGCTGTCCGGCGGGACAATCCCGATCCGCTGCACCGATCCGTTCGAACTGGTGAAGGACCGCGAGGACGGCGTCGAGTACGTTCCAGACACGCACCAGGAGTGGAGCAAGGCGAGCGAGTACGTCGCGACCGACTTCCTGAACCGCCCGGGCCCGTGGATCCTTGACGGCGTCGGGCTGCCTCGCGCGCTCCGCAAGTGGCGCGACGCGCATCCCGGAGAGAAGGCGCCACTCGACCAGCTGATCGTCCTCATGCAGCCCGTCGTTCCGGTCAAGCCCGGTCAGCTCGCGATGGCGAAGGGCGTGAAGACCGTGCTCGACGAGATAACCCCGTGGCTCGGCGCGATCGTGGAAACGCGCGGCCGCCCGAAAGACCGTAACGCGCCGGGCGAGAATCCAATCGGCGACATTCTGATTTTCTTGACTTGAAGGAGAACACGAGCATGAGTGCATTCGCCGTTACCAAAAGCCTCGACGCCGCAGCCACGAACACGACCGGTGTCGCCGTGTCCACCGATGGCTCGACGCTCGGGGGAGTACCCGTTACAGGAGTCGTCGTTCACGTCTTCGGGAATGGCGCGACCACGAGCTCCACGACCATCGAGCAGTCGCTCGACAAAGTCGCCTGGGCTCCGGCGCTCTACACCGTGACGAACGTGAGCGCGTCCGGCGTGATCCTCGTCGGACCGCCGGCTCCGTACACGCGGGCGAAGACGGTGTGCTCGTCTGGGGCCGTGAGCGCGTACATCATCCCGAGTGCTGACGTGGCCCCGACGGGGTGGAAGCTCGCGCAGACTTGGGCGACCACGGGAGCGCTGACCAGCGTCGGGCTCGTGGCTCCCGCAGAACTGTCCATCGCGGGCTCTCCGCTGACCGCAGACGGCGACATCACCGCCACGTGGGCGACGCAGACGGCGAACAAGGTCTTCGCGAGCGCGGTCTCGGGTGGAGCGGCGACACCGGCATTCCGTGCGCTGGTCGCTGCTGATGTCCCGGTGCGCGCGTTCGCGGCGAAGCTCACCGACGGGGCGATCACTGTCGCGAACGAGGATCTGTTTATCACGAAGGGTTCGGCGCTCGGCTCGTCGACCCTCGCGACTCCGACCGCGACGACTCACGACAACTGGTCGCGGAAGATCACGTCGACAACCGCATTCGCACACGTCGTGACGGTAGAGACCGGGAAGGTGAACGGCGCAGCCGCGACAGGGATCACGTTCACTAGCGCGGCGATCGGCGACAGCGTGACGCTCACGGCGTACCAGGGAATCTGGTACATCACGGGCTCGACCGGCACGATCACTTTAGCGTAATGGGCCGCCACTCGCGCAAGAACCGCCAGCCTCGCGAGGCACCCGAGCTTCGCGCTCGGCTGCACCAGGCCATCCCGAGCGTCGGAGCAAACGTGCGAGTCTTCGCGACTCGCGACGGCACGGGGTACTTCGTCGACGGGAAGGGCGTGATTCACAAGATGCCTGGGCGGCTCGCGACGGAGGCGGTGAAGCTCAATGGCTGAGCCCGTCCGCTCCCCGCGGTCGGTCAGTGGCGAGCGCGCGGCCGCGTTCGTGGCGACGTCCACGGCGAGGGGCGAAGTCATGCTGAAGACCGAGGAGCGGTGCTCGGGCGGGTTCGAGGTCCACTTCAACGATGGGATCCTGATGCGCGTCCGGAGGATCGAGACCTTCGACGTGCATGCGGAAATTGTGCCGAAGAAACCGAAAGCGTAGAATGGAGTAGCGCTCCGGGATCGACTCCACGAGTCCCCCGGGAACCAGCGCGGTACGGAAGAACCAGCGGGCCCGCCTCACCGAGGCCCCCGTCCAGCGAAAAAGCAGGACGGGCATATGGCTCAGAAACGGCTCTTCACCTTCCCCTTCACCAAGTTCACGAAGCTCGCTGACGGTCGGCTCCTCGTCGAGGGCACCGCGACCTCCGAGGCGCTCGACTGCCAGGGCGACATCCTCGAGTACGAGGGCTCGAAGAAGGCCTTCGACAAGTGGGCGGGGAACGTCCGCGAGTCGCACGACCCGAAGAAGGCGGTCGGCAAGCGGCTCGACGTGTCGTGTGACGACGTCACGAAGACGATCACGGTCAAGTCGTTCATCAGCGCCGGCGCTCCGAACACGCAGAAGCTGATCGAGGACGGCATCCTCAAGGCGTACTCGGTCGGTGGCGACCCGAAGCAGGCGAAGCTCGAGAAGCGCGACGGGAAAGAGATTCGACGCATCACCGAGTGGGAGATGGTCGAGCTCTCCGTCGTGGACGTCGGAGCGAACCCCGACGCGAACGACCTCGTGCTCTGCAAGTCCGACGGCGCCACCGAGGCACTTGGCGAGGAGATCGCATCCGAGCCGAACCGCTTCGCGAAGGCGCTGGTCGACGCGGTCGGCACTGGCGCTCCAGTCCTCGCCGAAGAGTCACGCTCGAGGTTCCCGGCTGGCGCCACGCTCGCCCGTGTCTTCGGGAAGGGCGGATACCTCGGCTCGTTCGACGTCGTGACCGGGATCTTCAAGGCCGTCGCCTCCCCGAAGCTCGCGAAGAACTTCGAGTGGGGGATGCCAGAGGATGATCTCCACTGCGCGCTAGACTGTCTTCGCTCACTCCGATACCTGAAGACGTGCGAGATGGCCGAGGGCGAAGCTGGTGACGCGCAGTTCATCCAGGCCGCGATCGACGCGCTCTGTAAGTTCATCGCCGTCGAGGCTGGCGAGCTCGTGACGGATCTCATGGAACCCGGAGCCGGCGCTGGCGCAGACCAGACGATGGAAATGTCGCGTAGGACACGGGGCATCTCCGCTGCGGCTGCGGTCTGCTGCACGTCCGGCTGCGATTGCGGGTGCGACTGCGGGTGTGGAGCGACCGGCTGCGTGGCCGATTGCGGATGCACGTGCAAGTCTGGGTGCGGATGCGTGGACCCGCCCGCCGAGACGCTGGAATCGTCGCGCAAGCCGCGCACGCTCTCGACGCTGCGCCTCTCGCGACAGCTCGCCGCGATCCAGAAGGCGATCGCGGCGCAGCCCGCGCCGGTCGCGCCAACCGAATACCTCACCCCGAAGGACGGCGAGCAGATCGTCGGAGTACTCGGCAAGGCCATCACGGACGTCTCGGACACGCTGATCAAGGCGGTGGGCGAGCTCAAGGGCGCGACAAGCGTCGAGCTCAAGGCCATCCGCGACCAGGTGGACGTGATCGCCGCGCAGCCGATGCCGGGCGGTCCCGCGCGACGCCAGCCGCCCGCGGCGATGCTCCAGCCGGGAGGGACGCGCAAGGTGTCGTCCGTCCTGATGGGTCTCGCCGAGAGCCTCCCCGACGCGAACAGCCGGGCGCAGATGCGCAGCCGCGCAATGGCGTTCGAACAGTCGGGCGACTAACCGAAACAAGACGAACACACGGAGTCAGAAATGCATATCTCGCGATCAGCCGCTCCCGAACACGACAACGCCTTTGAGCGCTACATCAAGTCGCTCGACCCGTCGCAGCTCGACATGCTCAAGGTGAGCCTCCGGAAGTCGCTCTCGTCGCCGAACATGGACGAGCAGCTCCTGAAGGACGCCTCGGCCATCTCGGGCATGCAGACGGGGCTGACGATCACGCCGTACTCGCTCGAGAGCCCGGCGTACAACCTGTGGCCCGTCGTCACGCTCCTCCGCAACCGGATCCCGCGGCGCGTCGTGGGCGGCACGGGGATGCACTACAAGAAGCTGACCGCGATCGACACCGCGGAAGACTACGGCTTCGTCGCCGAGAACACGGACACGACCGCCGGCACCGTCACCGGGCGCGCGGGATTCCTCAAGATGTCCGAGGTGGACGGGTCGGCGACGTTCAAGACGCTCGGACTCGACAACTTCCTGACCGTGCAGCAGCAGTTCGGCGGGAAGTCCACCATCGACGGCGCCGACTTCAACAGCGAGGAGCTCTGGACGCTCGCGCTTCTCCAGGCCGTGATGATGCGCGAGGAGAAGGCGATGCTCGGCGCGAACGCGACCGCGCTCACCGCTGCCGCCATTGGCACTCCGACCAAGACCGGCATCACGCAGGCCGCGACCGCGACCGGCTCGCTCTCGAACTCCACGAACTACTACATCAAGGTCTCGGCGCTGACACTGAAGGGCTACCGGCAGGGCGCGCAGGGCAAGAACTCGGGCGGTACCGATTCGCCCGGCGAGACCGACGGCACGTCTGAGGCCACGATCGCGACGACCGGCTCCGGCTCCGCTGGCGACACCTCGCTGACGATCGGATGGAACGCCGTCAAGGGCGCGGTCGCGTACAACGTCTTCGCGGGCGCCACCACGGGCGCATCGGTGAAGTACAACCAGACGGTGACGACAAACCGCGCTGTCGTTGGCGCGAACGCGACCGCGACCACGGCCGCGACGCCGATCAAGACCAGCGGAGCGTACCTCTGCAACGCCGCCGATCTCTCGGCTGACACGAGTGGTTACGACGGGCTCATCTCGCTCCTCGAGAATGCGTCCGGCGGCTACTACAAGACCCTCGACGGCGCCGCGCTCACGGGGGACTCGAAGGCCGGATGCGCCGAGATCGAGGCCGCGTTTGCGTACTTCTTCACGAAGCTGATCTCGCCGACCACCATCTACTGCTCGGCCGCGCAGCGCCCGCAGATCGACCAGATCATCCTCGGCTCTGCCGCTCCCGTCATGCGCATCAATCTCAACGCAGGTGACAAGGAGATCAAGGGCGGAATCTCGGTGGGCTCGGTCCTGAACCGCTACTTCAACACGGACGTCGAGCTCGTGACGCACCCGTACCTCCCGGCCGGCACGATGCTCTTCACGTGCGACCAGCTTGGCACCTACTACCCGACCGCCAAGGTGCCGAACCCGATCGAAATGCTCCTCGGGTGGGACTACATGCGCTTCGACTTCGCGCAGAACTCTCTCCGGAAGGAGTCCGGCGTCTACGTGAACGGCTGTCCCGTGGTCCGGGTTCCGTTCAGCGTCGGCGCCATTCACTGCATCGCGTAACCAGGAGCGCGCCCGTTGTCGAACCCGATCACTCCGGCCCTCATCCAGGCTCACTTGCTGCTGGCGTCGATCAACGCTGATCAGACGACCCTACTTACCGCCATCGCTTCGGCTGTGCGGTCAGAGATCGAGCGGGAGACGGGACGGACCTTCGAATCGGCGGCCTACACCGAGGCCTACGACGGCAACGGGCGCGCTGTTCTCTACCTCCGACATGATCCCATCCTGACCGTCACGAGCATCACTCTCGACGGCTCAGCGCTCACTGTGGGCGCCGGTACGTCGCCCGTCTATCCGCCCGTTCAGTGCGTGTGGGACGGCGACGTGAAGCGGATCGGGTGCATCAGACTCACCGACGGCTCGTCGTTTTCCTACGGTATCCAGAACGTCATCGTCACCTACACCGCCGGATGGGGGACTGCCCCGGACTCGCTCGTCCGCGCTGGCGTGATGTGGGCCGCGCACATCTTCACGGCGGGTCGCTTCCCGTCTCAACAGAACGCGAACGTCGTCGCGCTTGGGGAGCGGCCGAAGATCATCACGGCGATGATCGCCCCGTTCCGCAAGCCGTGGGGCGTCTCGTGATGCGTCTCGTCTGCGTGCTGTTCGGACATCGGTATCGCGTCCTCGCGCGGTTCTCTCGGTTTGTTCGGAAGGTTGGGTGTGGGCGATGTGGGCGCGTGTGGGGGATGAACGATCGCGTCCGCGCTTTCGTCGAATGGGATAGCGAATTAGAAGCATTTCATCAGGGGATCTGGCCGTGAACAAACCGCCTGATGCGCTTGACGAAATTCTCGACCTGGTCTTTCCAGGATGGATCGGCGTTTTCGTTCCGGACCCGCAAACTGTCTTCGTTCCAGAACGCGAACATGTCACGTCCGGCGTCCCGTGCTGGTGCAACCCGGAAAAACGAGACGGGCTCGTGATCCACCGAGGTGGGAATTGAGTATAATGCACCTCACCTACTGCTCCGTTGCCGGCGGGAGCCGACGCACCTACCGCGGGAGGCTTGACCCCTTCCGCGGTACCCTCTCTCCCGGCGGTCCGTGTCGGTCCGGAGTCTGGTCGTGATCCAGATCGCACGCGCTCTCGTCGATCAGCGGAAGGGCATCGCGGCGCTCGCCGGGATCACGTTCTCCTTCGACCCGCAGATCGCCACGCTCGACACCTTTCCGCGGTGTCTCATCACCGTCAGGACGCCGGGCCAGGCGTTCCGCGGATTCGCCGTCGTCCCGTTCTTCGCGACCGAGCGCATCACGATGAACCCGGAAGATCAGCTTTCGGACGATCTCGAAGCCAAGGTCGATCTCGTCACGCGTGCGATCCTCGCGGCCCCGATCTCCTACACGCGGGCGTGTCGCATCCACTCGCAGGACAAGGGCCCCGAGGTACTCGGGATGTCCGGCTCCTCGCGCGAGGCCCTCATCACGTGGGCCGGCTATGCCTCGTGGGACACGCGTCCGTCGTTCGTGCTGTCCGCGACGTCGCTCTCAGTGCTGGCGGCCGGTGTCATCGGCTCGACGGTCACCGTCACAACAGAGGCGGACGCCGCATGGACGGCCGTCTCGAACGATGCGTGGATCACGATCACGGCGGGTGCGACCGGCACCGGTACCGGGACCGTGACGTACACCGTCGCGGCCAACGTTGGCACATCCCGCACCGGAACGATGACCCTCGCCAATCAGACGTTCACCGTCTCGCAGGCGGCGCCCTGACCGTGGCGGAACTCCTGACGATCACTGTGGAGCTCGACGCGAAGGAGATGCGCGAGGAGCTGGCGCGGATGTCGGACCGCATGGACCCAGACGTGCTCGACCCGCGACTCGCGAAGAGCGCGCTCGACGAGGTCCGTGAGTCGTATCAGGCGCAGCGTGATCCTGACGGGAACCCGTGGCCCGGGGAGGATCCCGAGTACCTTCGCGAGAAGGCCAGGCGATGGGGCGCGAAGCCGATGCTTCACGCGTCGGAGCGACTCTGGCAGTCGCTCGGCTTCACAGCCGAGGGCGACATCGGCGCCGTCAACGACCCGGGTTACGCCGCGGCGGTGAACGCTCGTCGGGAGTTTCTCGGGGTCGGAGAGGACTGGCTGTCACGCGCCGACGAGGGGCTCCTCGAGTACGTCGACACGGGCGAGTGGGTGATCCAGTGAGCCTCGTCGCACGGACCAACAAGACCCTCGTAGCCGATAACGTCCGGGCGTACCTCGCGGCGGACGCGACGCTCGCTGCGTTCTTCGGGACCGACCGAATCCAGGTGCGCGAGTACCAGGAAGGCGCGGGCCCGACTCCGGCCCCGTTCCTCGTGATCGTCCACGGACAGCTCCAGGACAAGCCGACGACGAGTCAGGCCGCGAACGCGCGGCTCGACATCGACGTGATGGCCTACCTGCCGCGCTACGTGACCGCTGACGCCTCGCTGACGACACCGAGTACACCGACCGCGGTGGCAGGCTCGACGGGTCTCCTGACCGTCACGAGGCGCTACGCCGTAACGTTTTATACCGCGACGGGCGAGAGCTACGCGTCGGATCTCTCGGTGGCCGCCACGGTCACATCGAAGCGGATCACCGTGACGATCCCGACCGGCCCCGCGGGAACCGTTGGCCGCCGGATCTGGGCGACGAGAAGCGGCGGACTCTGTCCGCGGTTCCTCGACGTGATTGCCGACAACACGGCCACGAGCTACTCGGACGAGACGCCGGACATCTACCTCGGTGACGAGATCGCGCCATACCCGGGCGACTACGGTGACGTCTTCGAGCGCGTGAAGCTCGTGCTCTGGGCGAATCGGCAACTCTTCCAGCTCGTCCCGACGGCGACGCAAGCGCAGCTGACCGACAGCATCGCTCTGTTCCGCGACTCGAAACCCGGCGTTGACGCGACGCGGAACCAGCTCGTCTGGGCGACGACCGCAACCTATTCACTCCACTACAGCATGAGCGACCGCGGGTCGCTGATCGAGGTCTGAAACGTGGTCATCATCATCGTCCCGCCCGACGAAATCCCGCTGATCTCCGGTCAGCTTCTCGCGCTCTTCGAGGCGCAGTCACAGGCGGCGCTCGATACCGCTACGGCCGCGATCGTCGCGCGCACGCGGCCCGCTGAACCCGAACCCGAAACCGACGCAGTAGGAGGCACAGAATGAGCCGAGCCGCGCAAGGCGCAGATGTACTCGTAGGAATCTCTCTCGACGAGACCGTAACCGACGCGGGCGCGGCGGGGCATCCGCATCCGGTCCTCGAAATCATCGCCGCGCCAGCGGCCCCGGTCACCGCGCTGGGTGCAGCCGGGAACGTCACCGGGACAGTGATCCACTACGTGATCCTTGTCGCCCCGTCGGGTCGCACGGAGCTCGGGACCGGCTCGACGCCGCTCGTTTGCACTTCGGATGCGGTGTCGCTCACGGTGATTCCAGTCTCCGCGTCGAGCGAGCCGGATCAGTTCCGCGAGATATGGCGGTCCGACCTCGTTCACACGACGCCGTACTACGTCGGGTCGATCTACGACAACACGACCACGACGTTCAGTGACGACATCGCGACCGACAACGTGAATCTCGATTTCAATACGACGGCGCCGTCGCTGAACCAGACCGGCAAGAATGGCGGATTCATCTTCCTCCAGGAACCCGAGGCGCCGAACATCGGAGCGGATTACAAGTACATCCGGTCGAAGGGGCTGACGGGCGCTGGCGAGCCTCCCGCAGCCCCCGGCGACATCGACATCCCGATCACGTTCAAGCATGCGCTCGAGACGAGCTTCATCGTCCCCGGCACGGCGGCGCTACTCGGCAAGCCGAGTACCGTCACGCGCAACGCCGACGGGACTTCGCAGTACGACTGGAACCCGTCGCTCTCGAAGTTCGACGCGTCATCGCTCACGCTGCTGCTCAGCGAGGGGCGCCCGATCCGGCCCGAGATCTTCCCGCAGGTCGTGTTCTCGGAGATCGACGGCGCGGTCAAAGGCGCCGCGCTGGTCGAGATCACGCCGAAGGGCATGGCCGCGCACCACACGCTATATGGCATTCCGAGCATCACGAGCTCGCCGAACGCGGCGTACACCTCGGCGCCGATGCTGAAGGGAAACAACCGCGCGGACAGCGTCCACGATACGGCCGGCGTGACCGCTGACCTCTTCGTAAAGGTCACGACCGCCGCGAGCGCAGGGACGATGGTCATCAAGTTCAAGCGCGGCTCAGCCTCGAGCTACGGCTCGACGACGGTCTCAGTGCCTTACGACACGAGCGCACCGAAGAAGCAGATGCAGAGCGGCTCGATGACCTCCGAGTGGGTCGAGTGCGTGGACTCGAACACCGGTCTCCGGTACGGTGGCGACACCGGCGAGCTGCGTCGCCCGCTGCTGATCTGCTTCCCCGGCGATGTCAGCACGATCCCGCTGAACTCCGAGTGGAAGTTCCCTGCGAACGTCAACTCGTTGATCCCCGGCGCGGGCTCGACTCCCGGCACGCCGGACTCGTGGTACACGGGATTTCCCGCGCGCCACCTCACGGGCTACCGCTTCACCTCGGCGCACGCGATGCTCTACTTCGGTGAGGGCGCGCTCGCAAGCCCCGCGACATACCTGCCCTCCGAGGATTTCAAGTGGAAGATGACCTCGGGCATGAAGGCCGTGAAGCCGGACGGCCGCGAGGCCGCGAGCACGGTGAACTTCGACCGTACCGGATACCTCGGTCTCCAGATCGACGTCGAGCGGCGCTACGTGGATCGGCGCTGGAAGCGCTACCAGGAGCAGGACATCCGGGCGAGCGTGAAGCTCCTCATCGAGGGCGAGGCCCCGCTCGTGCAGATCGGGACGCGCTCGGCGAACCGACTCACGTATCAGATCCTGTCAGTCCAGATGCGCATCGACAAGACGGCGGTTCCGATCCCGGGGCCAGACACGCTGATGAATCCGACGTCGTTCGTGGCGGAGCAGTACCCGGGGCAGGAACTCTTCACGGTCCGGATCATCGACGGACGGCACCGCTGGTCGTTCAGGTAGTCGATGGCTGATAGGTCAGCCACCTTCAGACTGAAGACGGAGAGCGACGCCTCCGGCGTTGACGAACTGTCCGCAGCGATGGCGCGTGCGGAAGCCGCGACGAAGAAGCTCAGCGACCCGAACCTGACGCCGCGCGGGCTGCAACGTGCGGTGATCGAGGCGGCCATCGCGACGGACCGGCTGAAGGACGCGATGGCCGCGTCACAGAAGACGGGCGGGCCGGTGACGGCGGAGATGACGAACCGAGTGAACGCGTTCGTGACCGCTGTCGATGCGGCAAACATCCGCTCCGCGAAGATGCGGGACACCGCGGCCGACCTGCGCGTCAAGGGCGACCAGGCCGCTCAGGGCTTCGAGAAGATGACGCAGTACGGCGGCTCCGCGACGTCGATGATGCAGGGGCTCGCGGACTCGTCTACCGGTGTCGTCGGCGGATTCGGCAAGGCAGCACTCGCCGCGTTCGGATTCGTCGAGGCGCTGAAGCTCGGATTCGAGGCCGGGAACAAGATCCGCGCAGCGTGGAAAGACTGGTTCGGAACCGACATGCCGAACCTGACAAACTGGTTCGTCAAGCTCGGTACCGGCGTCGACAACGCGACGGGCGCGTTCGACCGGCATGGAGTCGTGGCGCGGTCCGCGATCGGTATCCACAACGAGAACCGCCGCGCGATCACGGAACTTACCGAGAAGATAAAGCTGCTGGTACCGGAGTGGGACAAGTCAGCTAACGCGCTCAGCAAGAGCGTTCAGTTCAGCACGCTCCTCGATGCGGAGTTGAAGAAGCTGTCCGCGGATCACCAGAACATCGTGAAGTACGCGAAGGACCACGCCGAGGCGATCATTGAAACGCTCGCGCCAGCGATCAAGGCCGGCACGATCACAGTTACGAACATGAGTGTCGAGATGCGGGCCGCAGTCCGTGCAGCTCTCGATGCTGTCGACGCGGAGAAGAAGTACAGCGAAGCGATCGCCAAGGCGACCGAGAAGATCAAGGAGAAGTTTGCGGCCGAAGAGCTGGCGATCGCGAGGAAACTGGTTGCGGCAGAGAAGGAAGTAGACGCGGCGAACCTCTCGATCCAGACGGCCACGAAAGAGCGTGACGCGAAGATAAAAGCCTTGAACGAGATGACGCTCTCCGACGAGGAGTACAACAAGCGCAAGCGCGAGATCGTCAAGGAGACTGCGGAGAAGGTCGAAGAGGCCGGCGAGAAAGAAGAGGGCGCCCAAGACAAGATCGCCGAGGCGCACGAGGAATACCAGAAGTCTTTGGAGGCGTCGAACAAGGCGATCGCGGATGCGACGCAGGGAATCAAGGATCAGGCAGCTGCCTACGACACCGTGAAGACGGCTATGTCTGCTGTGGACGAGGCGTTTGACCCGATGTTGGCGGGGCTCGGGAACGTCGAGAAGAGCCTCGGAAAGCTCCCTACTGTGTCTGACAAGGCTGCCGAGCGGCTGCGCGCGCTGCGCGAGGAGATGGCGAAGACCGCAGAAGCGGCGCGGCAGCTGGACGCAGCGCTCAACAGTAACGCCGGTCAGGGCACGCTGAAGGACAAGTGAGTCGATGGCGCTGATCTCTTCGCTCGTGGGGCTCGGCGAGGCCGCCAAGGACGCGCACGCACAACTTGGCTCTCTCACCGAAGCGCTCCCGGATCTTCTGAAGGTGAGCGAGGCAATCAAGGAGAACGTCCTCGATCCGCTCGGCGAACTTCAGAAGGTGCTCGACACGTTCCAGGGGCCGGCGCTCGGATTCAAAGAGGCCTTCGAGAAGATCGCGAAGGCGGTTCACGATGGAACGTTCGACATCAACGAGGCGCGCGAGGCGATCGCGGCGCTGCTCGGGATGCTTGAACGCTTCGCGCTCGCGGACCGTCGCGCGGGTGACCCCGGGAAAATCAACGAGATCATCCAGGCGCTCGAGCGTTTCCTCTCCGACATGTCACGCAACGGCAGCCGAGGTGGCCGCCCATGACACTCATGGTCGTCGCCCCCGGACTCCGTGACGCGGTCCAGGTCGTCGGCTACTCGTTCTCGATCCCGCCCGACGGCGGCACGCAAGCCGTGCCGACCTACCTCGAAACCGTCGAGTACTTCATCGACGGCACGGCGCACGTCTCGCGGCCGCTCCAGTGGACCGACCAGGTGCTCGGCATCGCGAGCCCGGACGTCGGCCGGAAGTGGCAACTGAAGCTCCCGTGGCGCACGCTGAGCACGAAAGACTACGTCCAGCTCCAGGAGCTCCAATCGAAGCCGGGCCCGATCGACGTCTGCCTCTGGCGCCCGATCGTCGAGCGCTTCACGATGGACGGCGTCAAGCGGACTGTCACGCTGTCGGCGCTCCCCGCCGTGGTGCAGAATACCTTCGCGCTCGCCGTCTTCCCGCTCCAGTCGGGGACCGCGCTGATCGCGAATCCGCCCGATGGCTGGCGCGCCTATCAGGCTCAGGTCTACGTCGATGGCGTGCTCAAGTCGCAGAACTACGCCGCGTTCCCGACGGCCGCGGACGCGTTCGGGCGCTGTCCTGTCGGCATCCCTGCAGATTCCGCGACGGCCACGCTCGCGAAGGATGTCGTCGTCGAGGTCTACTACGTCCCGGTCTTCCGGTGCCGTCGCGCCGGCGCCGAGTGCTCGTTCCCGCAGGCGTTCGACGAAACGCTCATGCTCCAGCTGGAGCAGCTCGGATGACCTGGCGCAAGGGACTACGGGAGAACGTCTACCTCGCGGGGACGCACCTTGCGGGTCCGTGCGAAGACCTCCGCGTGAGCGCGGCGTACATCGAAACGGCCGACTACGTGCGGGACACGAGCGCCGTCGTGACGCGATCTCCGGTGTGGGGGACGTCGGCCGTAGGCGCGCCGGACTCGCCGCGGAAGTGGCGCATCGAGATGCGGTACCGGCTCGGGGTGAGGCCAGCGACCGACGCGGCAGTGAGCGCGGAGTACTTCGCGCTCCAGCGCCTCGCGGCCGACGCGGGACTCTTCGATCTCTGCATTTTCAAGCCGATCGTCGAGACGTTCTCTCAGTGCTCCGGCCGCACGTCGTTCCGCCTCTCCGCCGGGATCGCGGTCCAGCAGAGCGGCTCCTCGGGGGCGCCGGGCTGTCTCCCCGCCGGGCTCACGCTCCTCGCGGGATACTCCGGCTACGCCACCGAGGTCTACGCCGACGGCGTGTCGATCTCGCCGACGTGGGAAAGCGCCCGCGACACGAACGGGCGCCAGGCGTTCACGCCGGCTGCGAGCTACGGCGTCGGCTCGGTCCTGAAGGTGGTCTACGTCCCGGTCTTCACCGCGCGGCGCGTGGTCGCTGAGCCGATCTTCCAGAAGCCGCACGGCGAGCTGATGCACCTCGTCATGGAGAGCTATTAGGTGAGGAACGCCACGAGCGCACGACGGACCAGCTCGGCACGCGAGATCCCGAGGAGGGCGGCGCGGGCTTTGACGCTGCGGACGAGGGGAGCCGGGAGGCGAACCGGGAAGGACGCGGTGTCGCCCTTCCCGGAGAGGCTCGGGCGGCCGATCGGGCGGGCCATGTCAGTCAACCTCGATCCAGATCAGCTTCGGGTCTTCCTTGGCGATCTCGTACGCCAACCG
>OFQX01000296.1_pt1 | contig 15690 bp, 26 predicted proteins | sample 1542951 | NCBI WGS metagenome assembly OFQX01 (sample SAMN07774215, study PRJEB24372) | wastewater metagenome | isolation source: WWTP Novara (Effluent) | place: Italy: Novara | collected 2015-12
TGGAAGCGGCCGGGGCTGATTTGCCCGCCTCCTCGCCCGCCGCACTGGCGGCCTCCCTCGCCGCTCCGCCGCGTTCCTGTTCCTTGGGTGCCGCCTTGGTCAGGTTCCCTTCGGCGTCGAAGGTGCAAGGGAACCCGTTATCGGTGCAGGCCTCCCGCCACTGGTCGGCGTGCTGGAAATAGGCGTCCTTGCCCTCAAAGCGGCGATCGACGATCGAGCAGCCACCCTCGATCTTGCCGCGCTTCAGGGTGACCTTGCCATCGAGCTCGATAACCAGGTCGTTCTCCTCGAGCTCGGCGTTGCCGTCGGTTTCGCTGGTGCCGGTCTCGTCGGCGTTGTGCTCGATCGTCTTCGGCGCTTCGTCCTTCAGCGGGTTCTTGACCGGCTGGAAGCTAACGGCTTCCGGATCCTTGCCGCCAAAGTCGTAAAGGTCGTCATCCCGGCGCACCAGGTCGTCTAGGTCGCTCGACATCGGCAGGCGCTTTGACAGCCGGCGGAATGAACACTTCATGCCCATCTGGTCAAACCAGTTTTTCCACGCAGGGCCATCTTTGGCCTTGCTGATCGCGCGGATTTTCTCGATCTCGCTGACGTCGAGCCGGTTGGCGTAAACGGTGCCGTCCTTCAGCTTCGCCATGGAGAACGCGCACACCATGATGTTGCGGTCGGGCTTGTCGGCGGGCTCGTAGAAAATGTGCTCGCCGTCGTCGTCTATCCAATAGCGGAATTTGTCGCCACCGTAGACGAAGCCCGCGGTGATAAGCGCGATCTCGCCGCTGTTACGGGCCTTCTTCATGATGCCGCCGATCATCGGCATCCACTGCACTTTCTTCACCCACTTGTCGGGCTCTTTTCTTGCCTTGTTGGCGACGTTGGTGTTGTAGACCACGAGCGCACCTTCGCGGCTGTCAGGCAGCAGGCCGTCCTGCGCGGCCTTCATGCTCGCCTCAAACAGCGATTGCCGGTCGGCCTGCAGCAGTTCGGGATTGCTGTTGACGGCCGTCATCACCACGCGCATGAAGCGCTCGACCGGCATGTGCTTGGGCAGCGCCAGCTGAAACTGCGATTCCATCTTGACGAAGGACTCGTGGAATTGCGCCGCTGGCGTCAGCTGTTTCGTGGTCTCGGCCATGGTCTTCCTTTCGAGGGATAGCGAGCGCGACTATCGCGCCCGCAATTACTTCTTCGACTTCTTGCCCTTGGCCCTGGCGTCGATCGCCGCGGCCGCCTTCTTTGCATCAGGCGAGAACATCGGTTCGTCGTCGAACCAGAAGCCGTCGGCACCGGTCAGCTTCGCTGCGGGTTTTTTGCCGCCGCGCGGGATGCCGTGGCTGTAGGGCGGCAGCTCCTGCATGTCGGCGTGCGCATTCCACATCCGATTGTAGCAAGCGTGCAGCTTCGGGTCGCGGGTCGAGGCCTTGAAGTTGGAATAGACGATGCGGTCGACTTCCGCGGCGAGCGCCGCCTTCAGGTGGTCGCGCGGCACCGCGGCGCGGAACAGGTAATCGGACTTGGTGTAGCGGGTGACGACCACCGGCCTGAAGCCGTGAGTCGACAGCAGGACTTCGTCGTTAAAGACCTTTTCCAGGTCGCCTTCGCGGCGGGCCCGGATCATGACTTCGGACGGTTTGCAGTCCTTCGACACCGCTGAAAAAAAGGCGTCATTCAAACATACCCACACGGTCAAGCCCTCCTGCGTTGAGGGACGCGCTGAACCAGCGCAATTGCCGTTTCCGGCGTGGTGCCGCGCGAGATGCGCATCCAAACAGCGTTGTAGTTGAGATCAAGGCGGCGACAGGCTTCGGCGAGCGGAATGCTTTCGCCGTCGACGACTGCTCGTGCAGTATTCCGGCGGTTCGCTACCTGCTGTTCTTTCGTCGCCCACCGCACATTGCCGGGCTCGTAGTGACCGTCGTTGTTCGGGTAGCGGTCGATCGAATGAAGTGGAGAAGGCCGAGCGCCGACGCAGCGATAGAACGCGGAAAAGTCCTTGCGCCATTCTTCGCAGATTGTGACGCCTCGCGCACCGTAATCCTTATACGATTCCACCTTTGGGTTCAGACAGCGGCTTTTGATCGACACCCATGCCCGATATTCCGGGTCATAGGATTGGCCGTGCTTGATGTTCAGCTGCCGCTCCTGGATCTTGCGGCCCTTGGCCGCATCGATCAGCGAACGAACAGCCCATCTGTAGTGCTCGCGCTCAGACTCGCGAAGCTGAGACCATGCAACAAACGACCGCCTCGAATGGCGAGGCAGCCGTAATAGGTGTAGGCGCTTTGCGGCAGTCTCAATTTGGTGCCGTTTCCACATGGGCTTCCCTTCCTGTGTGGCTTGACTAAACCTACAGTATAGTAATCAGCGGCCGGATGCAAGGGCCCTTTTTATGGGGGCGGCGCAAGCAGAGCACAGGGGGCGAGCGTCGGCACTGGCGAGCTCGACCCAATGGCAGCCTATGCCTACGGTGCGCCCACCAATCTTGGTGACGTCAGGGCAGGCGTTGTGCTCGGTGCAGCCGCATACGCGGCAGGCCGGGCCATCGTTCTTCAGCGGGGGATTAACCGGGGGCATCAGTGCCGCTCCAAATAAACCGAAATGCCCAACTCGCTGACGACGAATCGGTTGACGCTCTCGCCCGGCCGCACAGCGCCATAACGGCGTAGCGCGTTTTCCAGCTGCTCCCATGAACAGAAGCTGACGACGCCACCGCCGCCGGGCTCCGTCTCTGTCAGCGGGTCGCTCTTGCTCTGAAAGGCTATCATCATCCCCTCCGCCTGGTCGCGCGGCCGAACGTGACCGGCATGGTTTCGATGTCCAGTTCTTCGACCATGCGATTCGGTACCCACCGCTTCGCCGTGCCGAATTTCTCGATCGCCATTTTGAAGTAGTCGATCGACACCGCGATGTCGGTGCCGGCGCCGGTCATGATCGGATTGCCCGGGGACAGCGTGCAAGACCATGCGTCGGGTGCGCCCTTCTTCGGGATGAACACCAGCTGGAAACCGAACGCCTTCTCGGCTGCGCATTTGTTGAGGAAGTCGAGCACCGCGGCATGATCGTTGCGCGCGCTGTTCAGCTTCTCAATCTCGCCGTCGTCATTGACGACGAAGGCGTTGCCCTCCGACAGGAGCCGCGGCATCTCGCGCCGGCCGTCGCTGTAGTGCTGCGCCGGAATGTCGTAGCGGTACGTCGTGATGTCCAGCTTGCAGGCGAGATCCATTTCCCGCTCGCGCTCGTTGGCGATCGTCTTGATGTCGCCGATGCCGCGCAGCTTCAGCGCGTCGAGCCGCACCTTGCAGCGAACGCCATCCTCGCGCGTCCAGAAGATCGACACTTCGGTCAGCGCGTTGTCGAGGCAGCCCTGCAGCTCGGGGTCGCTGTCGATGATTCCCTTGCAGCCAACCACGAAGTCGTAGTCGACCTGGGCGAGCAGCTCCTGCCCTTCCTTCAGCTTCCCCTTGGCGGCTTTCGTCAGCGCGGATTTCTCCGCCGGCGTCAGGTCGTCGTCGTCGCCGTAGGGCCCGCGGACATAGATTGCTTCGAACGGTCCCTTGCCTTCCAGCAGCAGCTTGTGCGTCGCCTTGCCGAGTATCTTCGACGGCGTCGGGTTGCCGTCCTTCTTCTTCTTCGGGTTCATCGGCGACTTGTGCCAGAACAGGTTCGCGCCTTTGAACAGGTCGCGGATGTTCGACGAGCCGAGCGCGGTGTCGGCGTGGTAGCGATCGTCAGGCAGTCCGATGTAAATGCCGTCTGGTAGCGACGGGTGTTTCTCGTAGTAGCTGGCGAGGGCGGCGGCGAGTGCCGTGCGGCGCACGGGCTTCTTGTCTGACATGGGCTTCCCTTCCGGTCAGTTATGAGGGGGTCGGCTATACTCTCGGTTTAGTCTCTTGTCCATCCGCATCATTGGGCTCCCACCGAATTAGGAAGCCCTCGAATTTGCCGGCGCCGTGCTCTTTAAGCCAGAACGCGTGCATGTCGGCTGCGGTAGCGAAGCCGTCGGCGCGCGCGAAGGCCTCGGGGTCGATCACGAAGTCCGAAAATTTCAGCTTGGTCTTCAGAACGTCGATCGAGATGGGTACCACATAGACGCACGTCGCCTCGCCGATCAACTGGCACTGCCGGGTGCGCATCGCGGTGTAAAGCTGCAGTGTCTCGCCGGCGCGCGCATGACGGCGCTTTCCGACGGCGCGGATGGTCTGCCGCTTCGGTGGCGGAATCATGCCGTCGATATGCTCGTAGTAACCAAGGCCTGAGCGAATGGGGTCGACGAATTGCTTCTTGAAGCCGTAGGCGACCATCAGAACAGGCTCCCTTGCACCAGGCCGCGCGCCTCGTCGAGTTTGCGCAGCAGGCCCTCGCGAATGGCGAGGATTTTCTTGGCGTGCTCCGGGCTGGCCGGCTCGATCGTATCGAGCGCGTCGAGCGCCTCGCGAATCGTGTCCGTCGACTCGCCGGTGAAAATGTTCACGTAGTTGTCGACGTGGGTGCTCATGGAGCACCTTCAACCATGAGACCGACCTTCAGCACTTCGACGTAGTGGTGACCGACGTCGCTGTTGAAGCCAATGAAGTCCCACGTCGGGCCAATGCTGTCGCCGGCAACGCCGGTGAACCTGGCCGGCTGCCACTCCGGCGCCTTGCGGCTCGACGTCACCAGCACCCAATAGAATTTTCCGACTTTCATGCTCTGCTCCCTCGCAGTGTTGTCGCCGTTGTCGATCATTAGCCAGCAACGGCAGAAGCGATCGACCGTCACGGAATCAAATCCGTAACCTTGCACTTCAGCCGCGCGGCGATCGCGCACAGTCGAACAACAGTGAGTGGGCTTGCGCCGGTCTCGTACTTCTGCACCATCTGTTCACTCACTCCGATCGCCTCGCCGAGCTCGGGCTGGCCGACTTCCTTTTTTCTTCGCATCTCGCGCACCAGCGCTCCGATCTCCGCGTCGCTTATCGTCCTTGCCGGCGGCATTGAGCTCTCCCTTTTTCCGCAAGTCGTTTTCGATTTCGGTGCGGGCCAGCACCACGTATTGGTCGAACAGGTCGAGCCGCTTTTCCGGCACGACCACTTCCATGAACAAGACCTTGACGACCATCATGGCGGCCTCGATCTGCGCTGGCCCTGGCACCAGCAGCAGCTGCTGCAGCGCCAGCCGAGCAACGCCGCGCACGAGCTCGTTGACGTCAGCCATGCCAGATCATGAAGCCGCAAAACGCGGCCACAAGCCCCAAGGCGATAATCACCACGTTGAAGCCGACGCCTGACAGTCCGGCATTGCGATCGGCTCGGCGCCGCTCGATCTCCGACAAGTCCCATCTTTCGAAGCGCATCAGTTCAGCTCCGTTGCCACAGCTTTGCGCAGGGTCGCGCAAAAGCGTTCGACCAGGTCAGCGCGCCCTTCCGGCGCGGTGGTGTTGATGATGGCACCGGCAAGACTGCCGACGGCCACGAGCTCGTCGCGCGCGTCGGCTTCCTCCGGTAGCGCCTGCATAAGCGAGCGCATGATCTCGCCTGAATCCATGGCGGCCTCCCTCGAATAGGGGACGCCATAGACGTGAGTCGGTTCCAACGCGCCAGCCGCATCTTTTACGGGCTCCCCGGTTGTCCACCGCTCAATGACGGCAATCCGGTGACGCGATAGCGGCGCTCCATTGTCGGGGGCACCGCGTAGAAGGCGAAGTCGGGCATGCCGAGCAAGCGTCGGGCGCAAATGCGGTGATTGCCGTCGACCGGGATGCGATAGAGCGTATCGCCGATCGTAATCATGACCTGCAGCGACGGTTTCAGCACCACCGGGTCGGGCGCGGCGCCGGCGGTGTACTGCTGCACCATGGCGTGCACCTTCACCCAATCGACGTTAGCGTTCGCCAGCGCCGACATTGGCGGCAGGATAGACATCGGCACCGTCTCCGGCCTGCCGAATTTGCCGGCGTCAGCGTCACGCTGAATCCGGGTGACGTTCCACGTCACTTCGATTCCGAAGATGGCCGGGTCGGTCGAGAAGACATCGTCGCCGATGTTGCAGCCGGTGATTACGAAGACTGACATGCGGTCTCCTCCCGCAGCTTCCGGATCTGCGCGCACGCGCGGTTCAAGCCGCTCTTGACGGTGCCTTCCGGAATGTCGAGCGCGGCCGCGATCGCCTTGTAGGTCTTCAGGTCGACGTAGCGTAGCTGCAGCAGTTCGCGGAAGCGCGGGTTCAGCTTCTCGACGTGCCCGGCGTCGCTCGTCATCAAGTCGAATCCCTTGGCCGGCGTGTTGTGTGGCGTCATGGCGCTATCCCTTCGTCCCATTCGTACTTCCCGCCTTGGCTGTAGTCCGAAACCCATGCCGGATATTCGTCAGCCGTCAGTTCAGCTTCGCTCATCCGCGCAGCCCTCGCACGATCGCACCGGCGATAGCCACGCTGCCAACCTCGCCGTATTCGTTCGGAGAATTCAGCGCGTCGGCGATGCGCTTCAGGCTGACGGCCGCAGAGATCGCGGCCGCGGCCATGGTGGTCCCGTAGTCGATTTCGCTTGCCGCAAATTGATTGGCGGCTGCGATCACATTTTCGGCTTCCGGTTCAAGCCTTCCCTTTTCAAGAGGCATCGACGATCTCCCCGTTCTCGATCACAACACCGCCGCCGGCGACGTCTTCGCCGACGCACTCCATCAGCACCACGAAGCCATGCTCTTTGGCATCGGCTTCCAGTGCGGCGCGCGCGTCGCTGTCGAGCAGCGAGCCTTCCCGCACCAGCAGCACGCGGAGCTCCGGCTTCAGCGCCATCAGCAGTGCTGTCGACACGCGGATCTTGCGCGCGGTCGACGCCTGATCGAACGGCAGGCCGTCGAGCAGAACGTCGCCGTCGGCGAGCGTGAGCTCCGGAATGGGCAGATCGGCATCCTCGATCGCCTCGCGCCTTTCCTGATCGAGCGCTGCAATATCCGTCGTCAAATCGGCGTAGCGCTCCTGCAGGCTCTCGTACTCGGCGTAGCGCTGCAGGCTCTCCTGCCGGCGGCGCGCGCCGGCGTTGATCGCCTCGGAGTTGCGGATGGTCTTCTCGATCGCCTCGACGTCGATCGGCTCCGGCACCGGCTCGTATTCGCGGATGGTCTTCTCGTGCTCGGCAATGCCGGCGCGCAACTCCTGCAGCTGCTTGACCAAGATCGCCTCTCGGTCCTGCATGCCTTCCAGCTCGTCGGCGTAGCGGCCGCGGCGAGCGTGTTCTTCTTGGATCTCCCGGTTGGCGCGGTTTGCGTCCATCAACGCGGCCGCGGCCTGGGTGACGTCGACGAGCTCGAGCGGCGCGTCGGGCGGCACGATGATGGCCTGCCACGCGCCCTTGGCCTTGTCGCGATCGCGGCCGACCTGGGTGCGGTCTTCGAACAGCGCCTGACGTTCAGCATCCTTGGCGTCGAAGTCGAAGTCGGGAATGAGACCGCGCACGAGATTGTAGCGCTGCTTGGAATCCATGGTAGCAAACTTCAGCGGGTCGTCAGCGATCGGCGAACCGCGCAGCGCGTCGAGCACGGTCTGTTTTTCTTTCACGCGCTTGCCATCGCGGAATTCGAGTTTGACGGTGCTGGTGTAGCCGCGCTTCAGGTCGTCGGTCGCGACGATCGTTCGCGTCAGCTTCAGGTCGGTGAAGTCGAGGAAGATCGAGGCTTCGTTCTCGCCGGCGCGGATGGGCTTCTCCGGAAACGCGGCGGGCCCGGCGATCGCCATCACGACGGCGTCGAGCACAGAGCTCTTGCCCTGGCCGTTGCGGCCGCTGATTTTGAACAGCGGCTTGCCGTCGGTCTTGATCGCCACGGCCTTCAAAGCCTTGACGTTAGTGGCTCGCACTTCGACAAGCCGGTAGTTCATGGGGACATCTGCTTTCATTGGCGCGGCTTCCCTTTCTCGCCAGTAGGTTTACTTGTCGACCGGGAATGGGCCCTGCAGGCCCTTCTCAATCAGGTACTTCAACTGCGCGCCCGGCTCGATCAAGCCGACGGCCTGCAGCGTGGCAAGCACTATGCCGCGATGCGATCGCGACCGGTTGCGCAGCTTCTCGCCGTTGTCGTTCGGGTCGGCTTCCTTGTCCTTTTCAAGCATGCGCGCGACGTTGGTGCGACAATCTTCCTCGAGCCGGATGCGATAAACGACTTCGACAATGTCGGCAATCTTTTCAGCGTCCACGGCGGATTCCCTTCTTTTTCGCGGCCTTCTTCTGCGCGCGGCTCTTGGTGGGTGGTACGGCGTCGACCAGCTGCTGCAGCATGGCGACGCGTTTGGCTGTGTCGGACGGCGTCTTCAGCTTGGCACCGGGCCCGCGCGTCATGTAGCGCTTTTCGCGCAGCGCGCGGATGCTGTCGACGACCCCGCGGTCAGTCGGTTTTTTATCCATCGGCTTCCACCACTTCCGTCCATGTCACGATAACCGGCACGTCGACGTCGACGTCGAGGCGCGTGCTCGAATAGTCGCCGCCACCCGGGATGTTGATATAGACACGCGCCGTCGCGGGGATGGCGCGCGCCTGGCCGCGCAAAAGGTCGCAAATCTCGGCGCCGGTAAGGCGCATAGTGACGGTCTGTTTGGTCTCGGTCTTGATCTCGACTGTCGGCATGGGTTTTTCACTCCCTGGGTTTGTGCAGCGTCAACATGGTGGTGTTGATATTGGTCCCGCTCTCACCGCGTCGCCGATGCCGGCAAGCTTCAGGTCGTACTCGGCAACGACGTCGACCAGGCTGCGCTGCAGCGCCGGTGTGTTGGTGTTGAATGTAGCGTGTGCGTTCACCGTGGCTTCCCTTCCCTGTGTCGCCGGACAGCTATACTCACAGTTTAGTAGCCTTGTCCATCCCCTTCTGCAAAAAGGTGAGGCCACCGGCGACCGCTTTTTATGTGAGTGACAGTCGACCGGCTCACGCCGTACGCCTTGGCGACAGCCGCATGCAGGCCCGGAGCCTTCCGAATTGCTAAAACGCGAGCAGGGTTAAGCCTGTAGTTGGGTTTTGTTTTTAGATCGCCACGAAGCAATTCAGGCTTCCCGCGACGCTTCCTATTGTTGGCCGCGCGGTCTTCCGCATTATCCCACAGGTCTCCCCATTTTAGGTTGGCGTCGACGCAGTTTAAGGGATCGTCGTCGCGATGCAGCACCCACGTTTTTCCCGGTGGAGGCGGGGGCAAAAAGGCCTGCGCCACAAGCACATGAGCGTCGATCGTTAAGTTTCCTCCGATGTATGGAAGGTGATAGCGGGGGCGCCCTTGATTGAAGCTTGGCTTCATTAGTCGGCCGTCGGAGGCGCGCCTAACGCGGCCGTCGTTGCTCACGAGATATACTTCGCACCCCTTGATCGGCTTCCACTGTCGAAGCTTGGCGACCTTCATGGCACCCTCCCTTGGAAGGCGACGACCATCGCGATTATCGGGGACAAGTCAAAATTTTTTTCGCCAGCGGTTACGTTGCATGGGTACGCAAGTCACCACTCTGAAGAACCAAGGGTTTTTCGACCAGGCCGTAACCGTAACCGCCTCCGTACCCCTTTCCGTACCCGTCGGCCGTACCCTTGACGAATGTCCGGTCGACCGGTTACGCCGCAGGCCCCGCCTCGCGCGGACTCAGAGTAAGGTGGTAGAGGCGAAGGTACTTCGTACCTTTCGCCCTCTCCGTAACCGTAACCGACGCCTTTGCCGGCAACATCCAAGGATGACGGTTGACGGAATCCGGAACGCTCGCCAATCTGCCGGCCACTGATTCCACGTCGAAGGCTCGTCACCTTCCAGAAATTTCGAATGCTGCGCGCCGCTGTGACGAGCCCGGTGTGACAGCTACGGCGGCCCCCGCTTCAACGCGGGGGTCGCCACCTTCGGGGGTTAAAATCATGGCAAAGCGCACGTCGATCGAGTCCGAGCAACAGCCTGCCGGCAAGGAAATCCGTCTGCCGGCGGACAGCACGATCAAGACATTCAACTCCGCGTTCTGCGAAGCGCAGGAGACGGTCGATGAAGCGAACGACCAGCTGAAGGATGCGGCGGACATTGCCAAAAAAAAGCATCTGAACGTGTGGGCGTTCAAGATTTGCCAGAAGCTGTACGACGACGTGAAGAACTCCAAGAACGAAGCACTGGCTTCGGAGAAACTGGCAGTGAAGCTGGCGCAGCTCGACAAGATCCGGAAGTACTTCAAGCTGGATGAGCTCGCCAACCTGCAGGGCCGGATGTTCGCTGAAGGCGAGATCGGCGCCAAGGGCAGCGAGCCGCCGCGCGAGCGGGACGAAGACGGCGAAGAAGATCCGCGGCCGCGCCACCTGCGCCAGCCGAGCGCGAGCGCGGCCAGTGTCGAACCCGGGGCTGCTGCGAAGGCGGTGCAGGATTTGGCGGCGAAGTCCGGCGCCACGCTGCCGGACGCGAACCTCGATAAACTCGGCCGCGGCAAGCCTGAAGACACCAAGCACTAACCCGGGAGGGGCCCGTGGTAAACCTGACTCCGGTCAGGCTGGCGTATTGCGCCGGCCTGATCGACGGTGAAGCGAACGCAGATCGCACAGCGCTGCAGCGTGACCGCGTATTTTTGAAGCGGTGCGATCGTTTCTATTTGGCGATGAAGCGCCGCGTTGTGAGCAACAACGGTGTAGCCACGAGGCCGCTATGAACAGAAGAATCCTTGGGATTGATGCAGGAATCAATGGGGCGTGTGCGCTCTACTGCCCTGACGAGATCGTGCCGACGCCGTCCGGCGGTCTGTTCGATATTCCGACGGTCGGCGAGAGCAAGCAGCGCGAGATCGACTATGCCGAGTTGCGCAATCTGATCTACGCATTGCAGCCGACTGTCGCCGTGATCGAGATTGTCAACGCGTTCATGCCGAGCCGGAGCGGCAACCGCAAGAAAAGCGAGCAGGGCGATGAAGCGGATTGGGGTGCCACGTCGCTGTTTCGATTTGGTGGCTCCTATTTTGCCATCCATGCCGTCGTCGCGTGCCTCAACATTCCGCGCCACCGCGTATCTTCGCCGACGTGGAAGGGGCATTTCGCGCTTAAGGGTAAGGCGAAGCAGGAAGGTAGCGGCATTGACGATAGCGCGCGCCAGTTGGTGCTGCAGCGCTGGCCGGCACTGCATCCATTTCTGAAGCGAAAGGGCGACCAGCACCGCGCGGAAGCTTTTCTGACGGCCGCCTGGTACGTGCAGACCGACGGCGGTCTGATAAAGCCGCCGCGATCGCCGCGGCGACCGAAGGCGGCCGAGAGTATTCGAGCAATGAGATTTTCAGGCGATGACGGACTCGACATCCCCGAGTGAGGAGCGGCCGCGGGACCGCATCTATTCGTGGGCGCTGTACCGCATTTCGATTCTGCAGGAGTTTGCGCGCCGACACTGCAGCAATCCGCAGTGTGGCGCGCGCGACGAGGAAGGCGAACCTATCCCCTGTGCCGGCAAGGAATGCGGGGAAAACAAAATTCACGAGGAGCACCGCCGGGAGCTCCGGGCTATGCGAGACACCTGCGCGTTGGTTGAGTTTTTGGAACGCAAAGAGATTGAACAGAAGGCCGACGATGACCGACCGAAACGGAAGCGTTGAAATTATCGGTGCAATGATGGACCGGCTGCCGCCTGTCGGCAGCGTGTGGCCCATGAGCGAACGCGTGCTGTGGCTGCAGGCCATGGAGTCGGTGCTGCACATGGTCTACGGGCCGGTGGAGACGATCGACGTGTCGGGCTTGCTGCCAATCCAGCGCGAAGCCGCCGGCAAACTGATCGAGGGCCTAGCCGAAGAAAACGCGCGGCGCGCGGCTGCCGCACAAAGTTCTGCCGAGCCGACGGACGAGGCTTTGGCCGGTAAGTCTGACGTGGCGAGTGGGAGCCGAGAGGCGAGCACCACGGAAGCGTCGGATGATTCCCGGGTGGGTGGCGAGCGGTCGAGTTCGGCAGAAGCTGCTCCCGCAGAGGAGCGCGAAGATGCCTATAACGCTGCAGCGCGCGCGGCCGCGGCACGCACTGCGCGTGCGGCAACCAACGTCGGCGGTCGGCCTTCGAAAGATCGGCCGCCGCACATTCCAACCAACCTGGCGATGGCGATCGAGGGCATCAAAAAACTTGGCCCGTGTTCGGCAGTGCAGCTGCGCGCTTTTGTGCGTGAGACTTATTGGCCGGATGCGCCGGATCATTGGGCGGCAACACTCTACGACTACGTTAAAGCGCGGAGGCTTTCGCGCGATGGAGAGGGCCGCTTTGATTTGCCTGTTGCGGGCGCGGAGCCCCAATCGTTGCCCGCGGTACGGTCGAAGCCGGCGGCGCCTCCCGTGGTACCGAAGCCTGCACCGCCGCCAAAGACTTTTTCTCAGGGCGTCGACTTCGAGCACAACGGCCGGAAGACAAATCTCCCGACGTCGCGAGCCTATGTCATGGCCGGCAAGTTGCGCGTGGTGATGGGGCAGCCGATCGACGAAGCATTTTTGGCGACCTCTGTTCTCGGCTCTAATACCGAAAAGAACCGCAACGACGCGCGCGACATTTGCCTTGGCCTCAATGGCCCGCTGTCTGCGATCGGATTGCAGATCGAGTACCGCAAGGGCGTTGGCCTCACCATGCGGGAGATCGGCGAGTGACGACGCACACGTTCTTCGCGCCGCTACAGCTACGATCGGTCGATCTTCTCGTGATCGACTATCCGTGGCCGTGGCGAACGTACAGCGAGGAAGGCCGGAAGAAGACACCGCAATATGACACGATGGAGCTGTGCGAGATCGAGGAGTCGCGGCCGCAAGATTTGCTGTCGCCGAAGGGCATCGGGTTCTTTTGGGTGACGTGGCCGTTGATCGCCAAGCAGTCGCGCATCATCGAAGACGTGTTCGGGCTCGAAGTGCGCACCGGCGGCGCCTGGTCGAAGCGATCGCGCACCGGCAAGCTGCGATGGGGCCCGGGGCATATCGTGCGCACCGTTTGCGAGCCTTACCTGATCGCCGCGCGCAAGGGGCACGGCTTCAAGGGCCGCGACTTCAAGAACTTGCTGGAAACGTTCGGCGAGCGCGAGCTGCCGGGGTTTGCGCGTGAAAATTCGCGTAAGCCATCTGAGTTCTATGATGAGTTGGAACGACTAACTCCCGGTTGGAGGAGAGCGGATATTTTTAGCCGTGAGAACCGACCTGGATGGACTGCTTGGGGCCGTGAAGTTGGCAAGTTCGACAAAAAATAGAACCTGCGATCGCTGTCGCAGAAGGAAACCTTTGGAAGAATTCGGACGCCGCACTGGCCGCGGCGACGGTCGTGCGCGCGTGTGCAAACGCTGCGTTTCAGATCGAAAAAACGAGCAGAATGCAACCAATCGAGCGGCGGTCGCCGATCGCCAGCGCCTATACCGGACCAATCTAACGCCGCGGCAACGCGAGGAAGCGCGACTGCGGTCGATGGATTATTATGCTGTGCACGGTCAGCGCGCGAGGGATCGCGCGAAGCTTCGCCGACTGGAATTGCGGAATGAAATGCTGAACGCCTATGGCGGCCGCTGTTCGTGCTGCGGCGAGACTGAAGATGCTTTCCTTACGCTCGACCATGCCAACAACGACGGCGCGGAGCATCGTCGCAAACTCGGTAATACTTACGCGACATGGCAAGACCTGAAGCGCTGCGGCTGGCCTAAGCGCGGATTTACCTTGCTTTGCTACAACTGTAATTGCGGGCGCCATCGCAATGGCGGGGTTTGTCCGCATAGGATGCCTCGCTTGCGATATGTATCGGCGGGGGACCGCTAATGGCCTTCGACGATCGCGACATTGCAGAGATCAAGTCACGGCTGACAATCAGCAACGTGATCGCTTCGCATATGGAGCTGGTGAAGAAGGGCGCGGGCGAGTGGGTGCAGAAGGGCAACGAGTCCTTCACGGTCAACGACAAAAAGGGCCTGTGGTGCGAATTCGGGAGCGGTGGCGATGGCAAAGGGCACGACGTCTTCGAATTCCTCACGACATACGCGGGCCTCGACTTCCCGACGGCGGTCGAAGAATGCGCCAAGCTTGCCGGGGTCGATGTTTCCAAAGCCAAGCAAAACGGAGCTCGACGCGCTGCGCCTTCGTCTGATCGAGCTGACGCTTCACGAGCACCCCGTGCTCGATCTCGTGCAGGCGGAGAAGAAGATTCGAGCGGAGCTGGAAACGATCGGCTTAATGGAAGTTCACACGATGCTGCAGAGGATGCCGAGCGCGTTTCCCGCAGCCCTGCTGCGGCCGGTACAAAAGAAATAGTCCGCGAGTGGGACTACCGCGATCTCGAAAACAATCTGCTCTATCAGGTGGTGCGCGTGCAGGAGCGCATGGCCGACGGCGAGTGGCGCAAGAACGCTGCCGGCAAGCCATGGAAGACATTCTGGCAGCGCAGGCCTGCTGGTGATGGTGCTTGGATTTTGGGGCTCGACGTTCTCGATCGAGAGACCGGCGAGCCGATCGAATTCGTCAAGCCTGCAAGACGCGATGTGTGGCTCAAAGCCACCGAAGACCGGCTGAAGTGGAAGAACGTCACCGTCGGCACATTCGCCGATCTCGGCAACGTCGAGCACTGGCTCTACAACGCCAACGCTGTCATCGACGAGCTGCAGGAGCCGAAGGACGACCAGCGGCCGATCTTCCTGCCTGAAGGCGAAGGCAAGGTCGATGTGCTGATCGAGTGGGGCCTGCTCGCCGTCACTAATTCGGGCGGAGCAAAGCACTTCACCGAAGCTTGCGCCGAATTCTTCCGCGGCGCGCGCCACGTCATCCTGCTGCAGGACAATGATCGTGCGGGCGCCGAGCGTGTGGCGAAGATCGCGCCGATGCTGAAGGCGGTCGGCGTCGACCTGGTGCAGGCCCTCAACTTCAAAGATGTTTGGCCGAAGTGTCCGATCAAGGGCGACGTCAAGGACTGGCGCGACAACGGCGGCACGAAACAGGAGTTGCTCGACATCGTCGACGGCTTGAAGCCGTGGGAGCCGGAGCCGTACCGATCGAAGTTCGGCGCGAAGACCGCGGCCGATCTGTCGGCGCCGGCGCGCGCCTATCCATGGCGCATCAAGGGCATTCTGCCCATGCACGACAACGTGCTGCTGATGGGGCCGAGCCGTTCGGGCAAGACGTTTGAAGCGCTCGACATGCTGATGCACATTCACGACGGCAAGGACTTTGCCGGGCACAAGACGATCGCCGGCGGCATCATCTATCTGACGTTCGAAGGTGCCACTGGTTTCGAGAACCGCGTGCGCGCCTATCTGGCGCATCACGGCAAGACGGCCGCCGACCTGCATTCGTTTGCGTGGGTGACGCGGCCTCCGAATCTGTACGCCACCGAAGACAACGCGAAGGCGCTGGCAAAAGAGATTGCGGAGATTGCGCAAAGTTTCCGGCTGCCGCTGGCGGCAATCGTGATCGACACTCACAACGCGGCGACGCGGGGGTCGAGCGAGATCAAGTCGGAAGACATCAATCGTATTCTCGAAAACTACCAGATCCTCACCGACACCTGTCACGCGCCGCTTATCATCATCGGCCACACGAATGCCGAAGGAAAGCACCGTGGCAGTGAGCTCCTGTTCAACAACATTGAAGCGGCGATCCTGGTTGAGCGCGTGGTGCTCGATGCAAAGAGGGGGACGGAGAAGCGCGACGACAACGGCCGCGTCATTCGCCGCGGCGTCATTCGAAAGCAGCGCGAGGGCGACGATCATCTGCAGTGGGAATTCGTGCTCGAGCCCGTGGTGATAG
>OFQX01000298.1_pt1 | contig 15680 bp, 9 predicted proteins | sample 1542951 | NCBI WGS metagenome assembly OFQX01 (sample SAMN07774215, study PRJEB24372) | wastewater metagenome | isolation source: WWTP Novara (Effluent) | place: Italy: Novara | collected 2015-12
ACAAAAAAACAAGGAAAGTGTACTCAAAAAAGCAGAGTAGAGAATCATTAGTTCGCACCATTGTTTCTTTGAGGAAATTGGGGCATCAAATAAAAAATACAGAAACAACAGTTGAGGAGTTAGCAATTTGTATTAAAGACCAAAAAGAATCAGCCGAAAACTTATGAATATATTATCATTAGGAATAGATGTTTCAGGTTTTTCTCCACAAAAGAAAGCTGTCCTTAATGAATTTATTACTTTATTCGAGAAATTAAAGCAATACGATGGTTTAAAAGTTAACCCTATTGCAGGAGATGGATTAGTTTCTTTTAATACATCTTTAAAAGAAACTACAAGGCTTTTGGATGAAATTAAAACTCAATTAGCTCAAGTTAAATCAGGTTTAGCTCAAGTTAATAGTTCCGCTAGTTCAGGTCAAGGTATAAATGTTGTAATGCAGAAAACAACTGCATCAACAGCTTCAGCTACAGGAGCTATTAAAACATTTACGAGAGAAACCAACTCTGCTTCATTAAGTGTTGAACAACTTGGAAGAAGCCTTACAAAAGGATTATCATTATTAAGGAATATTGCATATATACTACCAGGTGTTGGTTTAGCTGGATTGTTCAACTATGCTTTTCAGGGTATAGAAGAAGTTATACGTGATATGGGATATCTTGGAGAAGCTGAAAAGGAAGTTGAAGAAAGAACAAAGTCATTAAGAAAAGCCGTTGAAAGCTTAGTTGAAATATTCAAAGAGTTAGAAAATAACGACTTTGAATATAGTCGTACATTAGTTAAGCTTGAAGAGAATTTTCTTTCTGCATTAAAAGCTCGTGGTGTTGAACAAGGCAGATTGCTTGAACAAGAAAGAGTTCTTGCAAAAACACGACTTGATAATACTAAAATAGGTCGTTCTGATAAACCAGAAGAAAATTATCGTCTTGCTGAATTATCATTAAAAGAGCAAGAAATTAAAGTTCAGAAAATGACTTCTGGACTTGATGACCTTATAAGAGAAGGTATAGGTAATATTTTTGGTAATAACTTAAGTAGAGAAAACTTTAATAAAGCTGTTGAAGAAAGAGAAAGAAATCTTAAAATTGAACAAAGGATACTTAATGAGCAAAGAACAAACTTATCTGAATATAATAAAGCTGTAATTGATGAATCTAATGCTAGATTAGCAATAGATAAATTCAATTCAGATCAGGAAAGAAAATTTGTTGTTGATACTAATAAAGATAATCTATCTGTTATTGTTGACACAAACAAGAAAATTCAAGCTGACGATAAGACAACGCATGAAGAAAGGTTAAAGTCTATTGAAGCTGAAAAGGTTGCTAATATTGAACTTGCAAGAATAACAAGGGTTAATGTTACTGGAACTGGTGCTATTTATGGAGACAATAAAAATCCTGAAGACGACAACCTTAATGTATCAGCAACTCCAAAGGAAATATTAATAGCTTTAAATAAGCAACTCGATGATAAAAGAAAAGCTATATCATTAGCAGATCAGCAAATTGAAAGGGAAAATGTAAGGTTTTATCAAGCTAATTTAAAGGCAAAAACAGAAATTGATAAAAATGAGCTTGATGAAGAGGCTATAAAACAAGAAAAGATATCAAATAATCTCAATAATTCACTTGAAGAAAGATTAAGTGCATATACAAAATATATACTTCTTAAACAACGTATTCAGGAAATTGAGTTTGAAAAAGATATTCAGGCTGGGCAATCTGAAAAGTTTGGTAAAGGCTCATTAACTGGTATTCAAAAAGATTCCTTACGTTCCAATAGAGATACACAGCAGTCAAATATTCAAGCTGATGTTCAAAAGAAAGTTTACGATATAGTATCAACTTCTTTACAAAAAGAACTAAAGGCTATTATTGATACAAATAAGCTTGCAGAAAATGAAAATTCAAGAGCTTATGCTAGTTCATTGCGTGCTTTAAATGACTTATATGATAAAAAACTTATTCGTTATTCAAGATACAAGCGTGAAAGAAAACGTATTGATGAGCAATATCGTGTAAAAGGTTTAGACATAGATATTAAGAACGATCTTGAAGCTATTGAAAGAATACAAAATCAAAGAGATAGATTATTACAAAGTCAAAAAGACGCTCAAGTAAAAACAAAAAAGACTGGTGATGAACTTGAGTTTGCAAAATCTGCAAATAAAAATGGTGATTTATCTAAAGAGCAACTTTTATTGTATCAAAGAGAGTATGACGAAGCTGTTGGAAATGAAGAGGCTATTAATGATGCAATAAATAAAACAGATCAAGAGCTATTTGAAGCTAAAGAAAAGCGTGATAAAGACGAACTTGCAAGAGAAAAAAGGAATCTTGAAAAACGATTATCGATAATCAATCTTTTTGCGGAACTTGAAAAGAAAATATATGAAGCTGTTAAACAAGCTGGCGACCAACAATACGATGATAGAATAAGAAAAGTTGAAGAGTATAGCGATGCACTTCAGGAAGCTTATGATAAGCAAATAGCCGCTGTTGAAAAATCATCTCTTGATGAAAAGAATAAAACAGCTTTAGAAATACAGCTTAATGAGCAAAAGAGCGAACAAAGAAAAGCTGATATTCTTGAAGAAAAAAGACTCAAAAGAGAAAAAGCTGAATTTGATAAGAAAATATCAATAGCACATATAGCTTTAGCAACAATAGAGGCTGTTGTTGAGGCATTAACAGCAGGTCCTGTAACTGGTGAAGTTCTTGCAGCTGAAAGAGCTGCTTTTGGCGCTGCTGAATTAGCTATTGCAGTTGCAACTCCAATACCTTCGTATTTTCAAGAAACACCAGAAGGCGGTCACCCAGGCGGTATCGCAAGATTTGGTGAAGTCCCTGAAATAGTAAAAGAGCCTTATAAGCCACCGTACTTGGTTATGAATGAAACTATTGGATGGCTTCCAAAGGGAACTGAAGTAACTCACGCTTTTGATACCCCTGTGTTTGATAATGTAAAGTCTGATGGGTGGGCTCAAACAAAGTGGCTTGCAAAAGAAATGAATAAAAATAATAAAGAAATTAAGAATATATTTAAGCCAACTATTATTATTGGCTCAAGATTTGAAAATAGAAGAAAGCAAATACTCGGTAATTAATGAATAGAAATCTCAAAGATATATATATATTTATCTATGATGATAACGGTAAATTCCTTAGGGCTAAACAAAACCCTGATGGTAGCTATTCTATTACCAAGAATAAAGATCCTTATCCATTAACTCATACTCCGTCAAATCTTTTACAGTCTCCATGTGAATTTTCTACAAATGGTAAATACTTTAGTATGCAAAGAAGTATTAACTATCCATTAGATTTTACAAATGATGGCGCTGCTATTTTAAGAGACCGTTATTACAATGGTAAAGGAGCTTTAGAAAAGCTTTATATGACTGTTGTAGAGTGGAATGGAGATCGTGGGTTGCATGAGCTTTCTTACAATGGAAAGTTCGATATGGGAGATAAAGATGAAGACCCAAAAAGTGGAACTTTTAGTGTTGCTACTGTTGATGATTCTGCATGGGGAGTTTTATCACAAAAAGATGGTGTTGAGTATGATATCGAGTGTAACGCTACTAATCCAAAAGCTATAAGAGTTTTAATAGATGAGTTTACTTTATTAAATACAGCTACATATCAGCCTGTTCATTCTTTAATACCTTATGATACATTAAATAACTTTTATAGATTTACTTGTCCATTTGTATTAGTGAATCAAGATGGAGACTCTTTTGGATTGATATTTCAGAATCAAGTACAAACTCATTTTCCGTATGCCTTTCTTAATCCTATAGTAGACCCTCTTATATTAGGATGGTTTATGTCTACTTCATATACACTAAACGGAGTTAATTTTTCTGGAAGCTTTATATTTGATGTATTTGTTTATTTAGGAAGTTCAAATATAAGTAACACTTTCAATGTATACTTTAGATCAAATTTAGGACAAAGGCAAAGGATAAGTCCAATAGTGTTCCCTGCAACTGGTGCAACAATATTAGCAGGTCAAAGGTATAAGTACGACTTTGATTTTACATGGAATTTACAACCAGGAGAAACAGTATTTTTTATAGTTGACTATGTTGTAAACAATGGACCTGCAATATATCCTGTTGTTACCAATATAGCTGTAAAAACAAAGACAAGTATACAGCCAACAGTTTTTTATGCTATTCGTCCAAAGGATTTTGTACAGGATCTTGTTGTAAAAGCTACATTTGGAAGATATGGGATAGGTAGTAATTTACTTGAACAAAAGAGAAAAAGTGTAGTTACAAGTGGTGATGCTATAAGAGGATTTCAAACTGCAAAAATATACTCTAGTTTTTATCAGTTTTTTAAAAGCTATGACGCTCTTTATTTCTTGGCATTAAGAGTATCTAATGGAGCTTTATCTATTGAAAAGGCTATTGAAGTGTATAAACAAGATACTAATATTATTGATATTGGTGAAGCTATTGATATTAAGTTAAGGTGTGCACTTGAATATTTCTGTAATGAAATTAAAGTTGGCTCACCTAAAGTTGATTATAGGCATCCAAGTGGAAGGCTTGAATTTAACTCAACTAACTCATTCTCATTACCAATAGATATAACTGATAAAAAAGAAGATGTAGTATCATACTATAGATTAGGATGTTTTGATATTATATTTCTTTTATTAGATTATCTTGGTGGAAGTACAAAGGATAATACTGGAGATAAATCTGTGTATATTGTTGATATAACAGATGAACTTGGAACAGCTGTAGAAGATATTGAGACATTTGAAAATGTTACAGTTAATAACGCTCCTTTAGAACCAATAATAAAAACTCCTTTAACAAATGATATTATAACTTTTAATAAACCAGTGATTCGTGGTATTGCTCCTCCAAGTTCAAATGTTAATATTTATGCAGATACTGTTCTTGATGGAAATACAACTGCTGACATTGATGGAAATTGGAGTTATAATATAAATACATCTTTGAGTGAGTATATTCCTGGAGTACAAACTGGAATACATATTATACAAGCATCATTTACAGATTTGTCTGCACCAAACTCAACTATATCTATAACAATAGATACATCTTATTCAACTGTAGAACAGATATTGTATCCAAGAGTTCAGGATAATCTTTATAATAATAAACCATTATTAAAAGGTATAGCTCAAAAGGATACTAATATTGATATATCTTTGGATGGTGTTATAATAGGTTCAGTAGTAGCCGATGCGTCTTGTAAATGGGAATTTCAAGCTCCATTAATACCAAATGGAGCTCATATACTTTCAATAAACGCTGGCATTGATACAGTAAACTTCAATGTTGACAATGCTGTAGCTTTTCCGCTGATAACTTATATAGGTTCAGAACTTGATGGATTTCTTATAATAAACAATCTTCCACTTATAAAAGGTGTTGCATTGCCAGGAACTCCAGTTACACTTTGGCTAAATTATATTCAGTATGCTACATTAGGAACTGTAATTGCTGATGCAAATGGAAATTGGGAGTTTCAAGTTATACCGGTGACATATCCAGACCCTTTAAGTGGATTGCCAATAATATTAGCTCCAATACAAAATGGAGTAAATGTTGTTTCAACATCTTTAGTTAACCACACTGTTGGTATTGTAGTTTCAGGATATAAGTTAAATCGCCCATCTTACAGTTCAATAACTGGAGTTGTTGATAATACTGTTTTTAATACTTTATTTTCACCAAAGAATATGATTGAGCAAAGGAATCCTCTGTGGGCTAGTATATTCAAGAAAATACCACTAGAGTTTATGTATTTTGAAACAGCTGACAAGAACGGAAACTTTAGAACTGTTTTGGGAACAAAAGTTACACAAGAGAACACAGATATACCAGCTTCATCTTTTGGGGAACCTTTACTTTTATTAGAAGAGGCTACAATTAAAACAAAGACAAATCAAACATTTGCTAAAGCGTTATACAACTTTAATAATGGAGGAGTTGTAAAATCAACTTATAGAGGAAAAGATATTTTTGCTCTTCCAATAGGAAGTATGAAAATGTCTAATATAAGAGCTGATATTCAAGAGTGGAAGTTGTTATTATCTCCATTAACAAGCTATACTACTTTACTAAACTTATATCGTAATGGACTAATAATAAATCTTATGAAGAACACAATCTATCATAGCGATTATAACTCACTTCATTTTGTTGAGTATAATTATCAACTTCCAGAAAAATTCTCTTTTAAAGAGATATATGATGACTGGTTTATGAACAGAAATGACGCTTGGGCTGACAGTCCAAATTATATTCAGAAGTTTAAGAAGATTGATGTTATAAGAGATCAAGTAATTACTAATGGCATATCAAATCTTTCACTTAAGATGTGCCGTTGTAGAGATGGTTTTCCTATTCATACTTACGCTTACAATCCAATAGCTCCAGCTCCAATATCAATTCCAGAGATTGTTCTTGAAACTCCTGACATTGATTTCGATGAATACCCAGAAGATCAATACTTCTTCCTTTTGATGTGCGGAGATTTAATATGCGCTGTATCTGAAAGGGTTGAAACAAGAAGAAATTGGATTATTGGTAAAGCAAGAACAATACTTATTGAAGCTAATAAATCTGTAAATGATGTTGGTTTCTTTTATTCAACAGGAATAAGAACTATAATCCGTGTTGAAGGATTAATAAAAAAATGGCAGCCTGATATAAATACAATAGTAGCTCAAGAAGAAAGTGGCGATACGGATATTGTTTGGTCACAGGTTTCAAGAAAAAGAATTGTAAGGTATGGTACAGCAAAAGGGCTTCCTGATTATTTAGCAATGAAAATAGCTTTGGCTATAGTTCTTGATAATCTTCAGATAGAAGGTCAGGACATGGTAATAGCCAATGATGACAAAATAATTCCTTCTGAAGATATTGAAGGAGTTCCTTTGTATTACTATAATGTAAGTATGACAGCCAAAGAAAATACAAAAGGTAAAGTTTTTGCTGGAGATCCTGATTCAGATGTATCTGGTGCAGTGTTAAATATTGATGGAACTGCAATAGGTATGCCTGTTGGAAGTTTGGTTACAATAGAATTGACAAACCAGTAAATGAATGATTTTAACGGTCATGGTTGACCGATAATACAAACCACATAATGTATCACAAAAATATAAATGTACCGTGAAATTCAATGTAGTGAGTCGACACGGCACTTTTTCGGTCAATAACCTTACAATAAAAACGACAAATATCAAACTATGCCAACTGTAGTTTTAAATCTATATACAAAAGCATATCCTTTTATAAGTAATAGGATAAGAGCGTCTGTATTTTTACAATCAGACCCTCAAGCTTTAATTGCAAGCCAAATTGATACTGTTTCTGGACACCCAGCAAGAGTATGGCAATTTCCAGGTTTACCAAGAACAAACTATGGTTTTTCATTAGATGAGATAAATGGTTCTGGAGACCCTATTAATAACCTTGCATTATTTGATGTAGTTCCATCAGAGATAGATGGATTACTTACTCGTAATGATGAGCAGCCAAAAGCCGGTACAACTCCAGGTTTTGATAATGGAGGAACAGGATTTATTTTTGACGGAACTGAAATATCTCCAGGAGTATTTAAACCAAACTATATTGGATGGGAAATAGTTCCTTCAGAACTAAATGGTAGAGGAATACTGATAAGAGGAGTTGATTATACATGGGATAAAGACACTGCTGAATTTGAACTTTTAATCCCAGGCGATGTGTTTCCTCCAGGACAAGTTTATAATATTCACTTTGAGCCAGTTCAAAATCCAGCTGGCAATAGTTATCCTACAATAATAGACTTTGAGTGCATATTGATAACAATAGGCACTGCATTTGATACAGGATACTTCGGAAAGAAAGTTATCGCTGAACCTGCTGCATTATTAATTGAGTGTACCTTACCGGATATTTTAACTGTACCTGTTGGAAGGAAGTTAATGATTGAAGTTGGAGGAACTAACATAACCTGTTTAAAGTTTAAAACAACAGGTTCTGATATTATTAAATGGCTTAATGGAAATATACTTGTTCATCCAAATGAGTCGTTGAGCATATATCGCTTCAGACGCAGTGTAGGAGTTGACGAGTGGAGAGTCTGTGATGTATTCGGAAACTTTGCAACTGTTGGAACTGTAATCGCTTCAGATGTAGACCAAGGAGATGCTTTCAATATGCAGTTATTGGATGGAAGTATATTAAGCATAAAACAGTATGCAAGGCTTTATGAGGAGTTTGTTTTGAATTTAGATCCTTCACAAAGATGCAATTTTGACGATTGGTCAACAGGTAATAATAAGTACCTTTATTCGCTTGCAAACTCTGCAAATCCATCTTTTCTTGATAAGTTTCATATTCCAGATAGAAGAGGATTGTACGAGAAAAACAATAATACCGGTAAACCAGGAGATCATGGTGACTGGCAAATGCCTGACCATCAACACGAAGGAACTCAAGGAACACTACCATCAACGCTATTTGGAAGAGGTATTCCAACAAGAACTATTGGACAATATAACGGAACAACTTCAAACAAAGCTGATTTAACAAGTAAGCCAGTTAAATCTGATGGAACCTATATTACAAAAATAGGCTTAACAAATGAAGTCGAACATTACTTAATAAATAAATTTGTTTTGATATGAAGAAAATAATAATAGCCGCATCAGTATTATTCTTTTGTGGATTAACCGCAAAAAGCCAGATTTATGTTCCAAAAGACCCTACTGTTTATGGAGTTCATCAGTTACGTGCAAAGAATGATAGTGCAACGCATATAACGCAAAAAGCCAGCCAGCAGACAAATACAACTGATACAACAGCTCAGATATTTGTTGATGAATCAGACGGTAGTTTAACATACTACTATAAGCCATTAGGATATGTAAAAGTTATAGGTAATAATATCCGTGATACAGCAAACTACCACAATCCATACTTAAGAGCTGATACAGTTGCAGGTCATCCATATCAACTTGACTTATATGCTGTTGGTTATGCAGATAGTTCTAAGGTAAGTAATGATTCTGTATATTTCAGAATAGTTGGAGCTAAAGATGGAAGTTATACTTATTCATGGGTTTTTCAGTATATGCAGGGTGGCGGTGGAGGTACTTCTTATACAGCTTCGCAAGGAGTAGAATTAATAGGAAGTAATTTTCAATTAAGAGATACTTTACCGGACGGTTTTGGGGGTGCTTCACGATTTATGTGGGTTTTTAGTAAAGGTGCATTAAGGGCTGGTAGTGCCAGTGGTAACAGATGGGATTATGATAGTATCGGTTCTAAATCAGTAGCGTTTGGAAATAATACTAAAGCATCAGGGGATAATTCGTTTGCAGCAGGAACAAGTGCAAGTGCAATAGGTAGCGGCTCTTTTGCATTTAGCGGAACTGCTAATGGTACAAATTCTGTTGCTATTGGAGGAACTGCTAATGGCTCACAAGCTATTTCTATATGGTCTGGTGCTGCGGTTAATGGTGGAGTTGGAATACGTGGAACTGCTACAGGAAGTAACTCTACAGCAATAGGAGTTGGTGCTAAAGCCATCGGTGACCAATCAATATCAATTAGTAGTTTATCATTTAGTAATTCAAGGGCTGCTGGAAATGCCAGTACAACCATAGGATATATTGTTACGGCTAAGGCTTACGGTGGCTTTACTTTTGGTCTGGTAAATGATACTACCGATAACCCCTCTGCAATATCAACAGGAGCATTAGCCACAGACAGAATATTTCAGGTTGGAAATGGCATTGATAGCAGCGGTGCTCCAGTATATAGTAATGCCCTTACAATGTTACGCAATGGTAATACTGGATTTAACTTATTAGTTCCTGACAGTAATGTCACTGTTCAAAATGGTATATGGGGGAAACGAGGAGTAAGGTTTTCAGCGTTGCCCACAGCGGCAGGTAATTATGCAGTTCGCATAGACAATAATGGAAATTTGTCTAAAGCAGACACTTCCTCCGGTGGAGGTACACCAGCAGGGAACACAGGTAACTTACAAATAAAAGGAATAGATGGTAATTTCTATACACCGGGTGGTGATAGTGCAACAATAGCAGATAATGGCAGCGGGGTTACATCATTACTTTTGAAAGGGTATTTAGGAATAGGAACTACAACGCCGACACAAAAATTTGTTGTTGCAAATGGGAGTGATGGAGTTTTTATAGACGAATTAGATGCAGGGGGAGGAGAATTTTTACGAGGGTTATACAATGGAGCTACCACGGATATTATTGCCGGATATAATACATTAGATAGTAAATATTGGTTTGCGAACGGCAATTATAAGTTTGGTGCATCTGGACACGAGTTCACCGGCAACTTAAAAGTAACAGGAGATATATCAAATGAATCAAATGTTAATTTAGCGATAGTTAGTGGCTATACATCTGGCTTTATTTCTTATGATGCAAGAGTAGCGTGGATAGGTGATAGAAATAATGACTTCCATAACGTTTTTATAAAAGTTGATGACGATAATGAATTAGTAGTCGTATCCACATTAGCCGGTACAGGAACAAGGGCTGTATTAACAGATGCAAGTGGGGTATTGAGTGCGCCCGTTTCAGATAGAACAGTAAAGGATTCTATAAAGACATTGGACTACGGATTAAATACTTTAATGAAATTAAAGCCAGTTTCCTTTTATTATAAACCTCAATATAAAAATTTCGGTACAACAAGACAAGTAGGATTTATAGCACAAGATGTTCAGGAGGTAATGCCAAATAGCGTTTATACCAATAAGTCAGGAAAAACAAAAGACAAACTTGGAATAAATAAAGAAGATATAATTGCAGTATTAGTAAAATCAGTACAGGAATTATCAGCTAAAGTTGATGCACAAGCGAAGGAGATAAGGAAGCTGAAAGCAAAAAAGAAAAATTGACAGTTAAATCACCACAATAAACCCCCTCAATCCAACAACAACGGGGAAGGGGAAACACGAAATAAAATGAAAAAACTAATCACAATTATACTAATCGTTTCAGCCCTTTACTCATGTAATGGTGAGGGGGATTGTCATGATTGCTATACAGTAAACGTAGGAGGAACAGAATTTTCAGCCAGTGATCCCTGCTTTTATATTCCTGATACAACAAACCTTAGCCCTTTAAAAAGAGATTTATCAGAATACTACTGGAAAATGCAAATGCAAACCTGCCAGCGGGAGCAAACCGATTCCTCAAACTCTTATAAAGATTCACTAAACACATTATTAGGATTATGAAAAAAATATTAATACTACTTTTCTTTTGGACAAATTTTGTCCACGCTCAAAGCACTTATTATGTCAGCCCGGCTGGAAATGATGGTAATCCCGGCACATTATCACAGCCTTTTAAAACAGTAGCAAAACTATCTACTACCCTTCATTCAGGTGATATTGCTTACATAAGAGGCGGTACATACACCCCTGCCAACTTACCGGGTGCAGGCGTTCACTTCTTAATTCAAAACCTTGTAGGATCAGCAGCAGCACCTATTAAAATATGGGCATACCCGGGTGAAACACCTGTATTTGATTGTCAAAGCATAACCCCTACAAACCCATATCCATTTGCTTTTGTTATCAGTAATTCAGTTTATGTCCATATCAAGGGATTAACTATTAAAAATCTTAAACAGATCGCATCGGGTACGGGAGTAAGCCGGGGCTTTATGTTTTCAAATTCAAATAACTGTACAGCCGAATTACTCAACGTATTTAATATCGGGGGAACGGGCGTAACACTTGAATCCAGTAATAGCTGTACATTCCTTAACTGTGATTCTCATAACAATGGGGACGGCGTAAGCCCGGATACATGGAATTTCGGCGATGGCTTTACATGCACCGGTGGTGATACTTCAACTGATATTTGGTTTGAAGGATGCAGGGCATGGATGAATGGAGATGATAACTGGGACTTTTTTGCATGGAGTGGAATGAAAGTAACCATTAAGAATTGCTGGAGTTTTTGGGCAAGCATTAAACCCTGGGGAATCTCAGGTACACAACCAAGCGATGCAGCAATGACACCGGAAACCCCAAGTCTATGGCTTTCGAATAACGCTTACAGGACATCTACAACATCAGGGGAAGGGTTTAAGCTGGGAGGGTTTAATGTAGGTGGACCGGGGCCAGCAGGCGCACCCACAACGCTAAAAAAATATCTGATTAACTGTGTTTCATTTGATAATTGCGGAACGGGTTATTCAGAGAATATGTTAGCACAGTACTCTCATCAAATGTCCCTTGTTAACTGCCTTGCCTTTAATAATGGAAATGATGGTTTTGGATTCGGTGTAGGAAGATCCGTAGGGATAGCACATATATTCAAAAATTGCTGGGCATGGAATAACAACCATTTGGACACCGGGGCCGATTGGGTTTATGACGGGCTAAGTACAAACGTATCTAATAATTATTGGGAAACGGTTTACAACGGGGTTAACTATGGAAATTTAAAAGGAGGAACGGTTACGGCATTAAATGGAAGTGACTTTGTTAGCACAACCCCTACCGGAGTTACCGGGGCCCGGCAGTCAGATGGTTCTTTACCGGTAATTGACTTTTTACACCTTGTCAGCGGTTCTGATTTAATAGATAAAGGAATAAACGTAGGCCAACCATATAGCGGCACAGCTCCCGACCTTGGGGCTTTTGAGTATACCACAGCGGTTACACCCGTACCTCCTACCGCCAGCGCAGGGCCGGATGTATCCATTACGCTACCCACAAACTCAGTCACAGTTACCGGTGTAGGTACAGGTACTTCTATCACCTATCTGTGGACAGCTACCGGGCCGAATACTCCAACGATCACAAACTCAACAACCACAGCGGCGACATTCTCAAACCTTGTTGTAGGAACATATAAAGTAGGATTTCGGGTTACAAACGGCTCAAGTAATGTAGCATCAGATACTATGGTTATCGTTGTTTCCAACTCAGGGCTATTAATAACCCCTACAAAACTTATCGAGGTAAGGCTATATAACAGTAAGATACTCGTAAACTTCACGGCATCTATTAATACTGGTACAATGGAATTTAGATTGGAAAGAGCAAATACATCAGGGGTTTTTGATGCTTACACAACAGTTATTCCCAAAACGGGAACATCAAGTTATTGGTTTATTGATGGCTCACCAATTACAGGAAATAATAAATATCGTATCGTATCAGTGGACAAAGGAATTGATAAGCCTGTGTACACATACGGGGCTGAATTTATAAAAAAAAAGTAATTACGTAAATCTATTTATATGAAAAAGTTATTATTCTACTACCTGTTTGCAAATATCACTTCGATATTATTAACCGGATGCTCACCTGCATACCAGGATGGTGGATGGGCAATACCTGTAATAGGTATTATCGCTACGATAATTTTTGCTGCACTGGCATGGCGTGATTTCAGACGTGGTGCATGGTACAGAAATCATTGGAATGTCAAAATATATACCGATGAATTTCTTCCTATCTGGAAGAGTCCGTATTTCACTTTTACTCTGATAATGATCGTTTGCACGATTGTGGCAATAATTGTAATGAACGGGGATAAGTAACATTTAAAACCTGAAAATTGAAATGGCTGTGACACAAATTGAAACTAAGGAGCTAAGGGGTGTAAGCCTTCGCACTCTGTATGCTATCATCGTAGCAACAGCTACTATTGTTTTAACAGTCTTTGGAAGTTATTCTTCATTGAAGGGACAGATAAAAGAAATGCAATCACAGAAAGATTCTGATTCCAGGTACAATGATCTACGAATGAAAATACTTGAGCAGAGGCTTGATGCAAATGATATTCAGTTAAAGGAACTCAGTAAAAAGTATGATGAATTTGTAAGCCAATCAAAAGAACAAAAACAAAACGAAAAATAATATATTATGAAAGAGAACTTTTTTAACTCGATGGTCATGGAAGGCGGAAAAATAAGCCATAAAAGAGTGATCGCTGTTTGTGCAGCAGGTGTATTATGCTGGAGTATTGTTTTTGCTATGCTAAAAGCAAGTGTTGCAGCCGAAAGACAAACATTGGTAAATGCGGTAATGATATTTGTTTTAGTGATGTCGGGCGTTGCTACCGTTGCTCAGATTGTATCTATTGTAAGAGGTACACCAACTAAAGATGAAAATCCAAAAACTAATTCATGAAAACATTCATAAGAATCCTACCATGGATTGCCTGCATTATCCTGGCTATACTACTTATTCGTGGCTGTCATAAATATCAATGGCAGAAGCAGCCAAAGGTTGAACCTGTAAAAGAACAACAAGCAAAGGTTCAGGTGATTGTAAAGGAAGATACCCGGGCCCGGGATAGTATTTTAAAATTACTTGACCAGGAAAAAGAAAATACAGAAACGCTGACTGTGATCAATTCAGAAATTCAGAAAGACTATAACACTTTACAACAAATGGTTGCCGGCCATGTTGAAAAAGACTGCCCACAAATAACTCCTGAATTGGAAAGGCTTGCAAAGAAGAGAGAAGATGAATTGAAATCTCATGGCCAAATTGTAAAAAGCCTCAATAAAAGAATATCATTAAAGGATGCTGATATAAAGCAATGCGATCTTACTAAGGGTAGGTTGCTTTCCAGGCTGGACAGTTCCTTCCAAAATCAAACTGCCCTGCAGAAATCAAATGACAAGCTCAGGCCGAGGACACAATTTGTCCTATCTGCTGAGGCATTTGGAACATCCGGAAAGATTCTTAACGGTTATGGTGTTGGTGCCGGCTTGAGATTTAAGAACGGTACAATGATGCTGATAAAAGGATATGTAATTAACGGGCAGCAGAATTATGGTGCACAGGTTGTATTTCCTATTTCATTTCGCAAATAAGGTGATCCATGAGTAAAGTATTATGCCTTTCAAAAAAAGCGATTGTTGATCTGATCATCGAGCAGGAGGTATCGAGTGAAGCTAATTATAAACAGCGCCTGCAGTATCCTGTATGGCCGGGAGGAACATCAGGTATTACGATCGGGCTTGGATATGATGTCGGAAATCAATCGGTAGAACAGATCCACAAGGACCTCGAGGGCATACTTACACCTGAAGATATATTCAGGCTTCAGAAATGTGCCCAAAAGATCGGAACACTTTGTAAGCAGTTATTACCAATCCCTGTTAAAGTATCATGGGATCAGGCACAGAAGATATTTTACCGCACTTCAATAAAACGTTATACCCGGATGGCAGCATCTGTTTATGATGAATTGGAAACACTTCACCCGTATGAGCAGACAGCTATTGTCGGACTTGTATATAACCGAGGTAATAATACAAAGGATAAACCAGGTGATGATCGCCGTAGAGAAATGTACCTGCTCATAGAAGGAGAGCAGCCGATGAGACGCCTGCGACCCGTAGAGGTCGGGTGGCGCCTGGGTGACGCCCGCGAGCCGCGCGGGGGTCAGCTGTGGGTGCCGTGGGATCGGACCGCCGGAGTGATCGGGCCGCAGGGATCGGGTAAAACGCTCGACCTGCTCGCCCCGGCCCTCATCGACGCACCGGGCGCGGCGCTGACCACCTTGACGAAGGTCGATGACCTGCTACTCACCTTCACCGCCCGGTCCACTCGGCAGCGACCGTGCATCGTCCTTGACCCGTTCGGTCTGGTGCCCGGGCTGCCCGAGGT
>OFQX01000300.1_pt1 | contig 15672 bp, 31 predicted proteins | sample 1542951 | NCBI WGS metagenome assembly OFQX01 (sample SAMN07774215, study PRJEB24372) | wastewater metagenome | isolation source: WWTP Novara (Effluent) | place: Italy: Novara | collected 2015-12
GACTCCCTGGCGCTCATGTATTGAAGCGTGCGAGTCTGTTTAATATCCATCCATACCGGGCTGGCGTATTGCTGCCAAAGATCAACAGGAAACGATTCATGGGTATGCGTAACCGGATCAGGGTTATCTCCAGGCTTGCGCACGACAACCAGATAATCAGCAATGCCCTGACGGCTCATTGTTGAGTCTTTGCGGAGTTGCTTATAGAGCAGGCCGAGTGCTTTTGTGCGCTGCATGGCAACTACCGGGTCTTTCCATATGCAGACTTCCGGCCTTTGATCGACTTCGACTGACCGCAATCCGGGCAGAGGAAAGTTATGAACATTGCGCCGCGCATCTTTTCGTGATTGTCCGTGGCGTCGCAGAATGACTCGACGTGTCCTGGTTCGGCTGAGTAGGTCATAGACCATCTTCCATAAACACAAGCCCAAGAAACACCAGCGCACCGATGCAAAGCATTAGATCGCCGGCATAGATGACGACTGATTGCAGGATGGTGACGATTTCACTCATTCTTCACCTCCGGACTCTGCCCAGCGCATGGCTTTGTTCGCCATGAACAACGCTTCGGCGCAAGTCATCTTGCTCGACCGGATGTAGAGATAACCATCTGCGTCGTAAGCAATAATGAGCACATCCTGCATACCGTTTTCTGCGTCACATAAAGCAGAATGGAGCGCCTGAAGAGGCGTCATGCTGGTGTTCGGCGCCGGTGACATGCGGATTATTGGAGTGCTCATGAATTGCTGCCCTTGAATTGTTCGCACACGAACGTCGGCACCACATATTCGCCAAGCAGATTGCAGCGCACCATCGGATAGGCCACGCTCGGGCTATGGAATGCACAGTCATTGCAGGAGCATCGATTGAAGCCCATCGCTTTCATCATGGAATCAACGGTGGCGTTCATTCGTCGTCCTGCGGCACATAGCGGAACAGGCGCGGGCAGAACCAAAGGCAGAATCCATAGCTGATTCCAAGCCAGATCAGCGCGGCGATAATCAGAGAAAGTAGCGTCATTTCGGCTCCGTTTTTTCTAGAGCCTCTATCGCGCGTTCGATTACTCCTATGTCGTCGCTGTTATCTTGAATAACAAATAGAGCGATTCGCAGCATCTCAACGTGCTCACGGAGTTGGTTGCGCTCTTGCTCAAGACGGTCGCGCACTCCAAAACTAAACTCTGTTCTAGATTTCCATTCGTCGCGCTGCTCGCGTAAAAAATGGATTTCTTTCCCATCCGACTCGATGATTCCGGAATCTGTTTCGTGCTGCGCTGCAAAGTCATGACACTTCTCAACTAGCCGAGAAACCTCGGCATCCATGCTGGCGGAACAAGCTGCCCAAGCGTCTTTTGCAAACACATACATTGAGTCGTACGGTTCGCCTTGCTTGGAGGTAAACCATTCGTCAAAGGTCATTTCCGGACTCCTTCCGATGTGGTCGGATTGATACCGGCAACCCGGCAAACGATAGTGGCCTCATAGAGCTTCGCCTTAGCCCAGTTCTCTAGGAGGTCATTGATGAAAGCTGTCCGACACTTGCCAGTTGCAGAGCAATACCCGTCGAGAACGTCGATGGTTTCCTTCTTTGCCTCAAAGCGGATTTCTGGCATGGCGATCAGCGGAATAAAAAAGCCACGAAGCCCGAAGGCTCTACGTGGCGAAACCCGGCTGTCAGTCCGGGAGGAGGGAGACACGGTTAGCACTTGGCAGACCTGAAGTAGTCGGCAAGCGCCTGAATGCTTTGGACGCCAGGATTAGGAGTGACGCCTTGGTAAATCTTAGCCAGCGTTGAATACGGGACGCCTGTTGCGGTGGCGATTTCTACGTGCCGCCCCTTGTTTTGCTCAAGGTTGCGCAGCACATAGTCAAGTAGGGTTTCTGATTTCATGGGCACATGATAATCCAAATTTGGACGACAAACAATAGCCACAAAAGGATTTTGCAATTCCAGAAAATATCTACATGAGCAAACAGACTAAACAGACGATGGCCGCACGCCAGAATCCTGCTTACTTAGATACATCGGCCAAAGGCTCCCCCTACCCCATAGGGCAAGGAAGCTAGGCTATCGGCCCGCACAATGCGGAGCTACATGAACAACAGTGGCAAGCTGCTGTTCCCCCTGGCGTGTAACTTAGGCGAGCCAGTCGGATTCTTACGGATTTGCACCGGAAGCCTTTCGGCCCCTTACCGATACCCTGATCTTCCACGCAGCCGGGATTCGCTCTTACTAACGGATGGAGTCCGAGTAACGCGACCAAGAAAAAGCCCCTATAGGCTTGTGGCTTCCAGGGGCTTCGGTATTTATCGTAGCGCCTAGCAGCTTGGTCACACTTTCAGCCACTTAGAAACTGAAGTGCGGATCAGGCTTCCCCTGATCTCTGCTAAGTGACTACACCGCTTACCAGGCGGTATAGGTCGAATTCTACACATTCGAATAAAAATGTCCAAATATGTATTGACTGAGTTAGCCAAATATGGATAATAGGAACTGTCGAAACACAGCAACAAACCGCCAGCCGCATCCGGTAATGCCGGGCAAAGACTCTCGCAACACAAGTTCGATGCAGCCGCAGTGGAGTAGCAAAACCAGAACGAATTAGTAGCAATTAACAACTGGAGGCCGACATGACCAAGCAACAGACAGCAAAGGCAACGCCAGCGTTCTTTGGAGCTGGACATGAATACGTCTTCCAGGTGGGCAACAAGCAAGAGGTAGTTGTCGCTGGAAACCAGACAGACGCCACGCATGCGCTGTACGCCTATTTGAAGGCCAACGGGAATTACAGCAAGGCCGAGTGCATTGAAGAACGTAACGCCGAATAACCATAGGGAATGACCATGAAACGCTTTACCGCAATTCTTCGCCGCGCACTGCTTGCGTTTCAGATGCGCTCACTGGAAATCCAGATCGCAGGCCAGAACGAATGCCTTGAATGCGTTGGCGACAAGCTGCTGCAAGGCCGGATCATCATCGCCCGCAGTGTGGCGCGTCGTGAGCTTGCGAGAGTGCGGGCTGAATACAACGCCACCTTGCCACCGGGACGCCGTGTGACGTGGAGCATGGCATGACCAAGGACGACATCCGCCGCCGCCAGGCCGACATGGAACGATCGCGCCTTTGGGCAGTGCGTATCTATGCCGTGACCTGCATCGCCGCTACCGCAATCTGGATCAAGGTGCTCTTCCAGGCGCTCTCAATGATCGGAGGCAAATGATGCTGCAGCTTGATGCCAACGAATCCGCACTGCGCGGCTACATGCGCCAGCAGGACGACGCAGAAATCCGCCAGCGCATGATCGCCGAGCGCACCATCGAACTGATGGCCGGAAAAGACTATGCGCACGACACCGGAGACAACATCATCGAGGCGCTGGACGAGTGCAACCACATGCAGTCAGAAGCCATCGGCCTGGAAGCGAAGAAAGGCGCGCTGCACCTCGGTAACGCCATCCTGGCGCGCAGCTTTCTGTACTGGCACCAGATGGCCACGGACAAGGCGACCGACGAGATCGACGCCGAATGGGATAGCTGCCGCTGTCATGGGGCAGGCTGCAAACTCTGTAATGAGGATTAACGAATGGCAAATAGCAACCATGAGCAGGTCGCAAGCCCGCTCGAAATCACCAAGGAACGTCTGCGCGAATGGAAAGCCTGTGCATCTGGCTATAGCTGGTTCCTGGAGAAGTTCCAGCAGGGTGGAATGTTTGGCGATGTATACAACGCCTTGCGCGATGATCGCCGTTATCAGGATGGCGACTGGCTGGTCGAGCGCGTGTTCTCGCAACTCGACGCCGGAACGAAGGCCGCGCAACTTGTTTCGATCACGGGCGCCGACAAGGCGAAGATCGAGATGCTGGTGAAAGACTGCGGCGGCAAGGAAGGTGAAGCTGCCACGACCGGTAACTGGGCCAACGCTGCCACGACCGGTGAGCACGCCGTCGCCGCTGCACTTGGCATCGAAGGCAAGGCGAAGGCCGGTATCGGTGGTGCAATCGTCATCTGCTACCGAAACGACGAAGGCCATCTGATCCACATCCGCGCCAGCAAGGTCGGCGATAACGGAATCAAGCCAAACGTCTGGTATTCGCTTGATGCGAACGGAGAGTTTGTGGAGGTCGCGGAATGACCACGCCGAACACTCTGATCGCTGATCTTGCTGCATAGGTCGAAGCCCTGCGCCGCAGCAACGCCAGGCTTGTGAAGGTTGCGCGCCGCGCCGAAGGCTTCATCGCCGGATTCGAGGACGACGACACGCAAGAAGGCATCCCGGCGCTGCTGGGCGATCTGCGCTACGCAATTGCGGAGGCTGTCTGATGGTCTGCAACTTTCAAGGTTTGCTCAAAGCGCCGACTCCAGCCAAACCGCTGCCAGTGTTTATCGCCACCTACAGCAACGGCTTCGGTTTCACGCGCCGCGAAATCACCGCACCGACCCGCTTCTCGGCCTACGCCAAGGCAAAGGTATACAAGCCGGAAGGCCACATGCTGACGCATTTGCGGCAGAAGAAAGGCGGGAAGTGATGCCGCGCTTCGAGGTCATCCTGAAACCCACGTCGCTACCGAAGAACTACGCCAAGGAACGCGGCGCAGAGTGCCGCCTAGTGGTCGATGAAGCCGACAAGCAATCGGCGGCGATCAACGCCCGCAACTTTGCTTCGCTGTCCGGGTATCGCGGCTACGCAATCACATCAATCAAGGAGATGGATCAATGAGCAACGCTCTTACAACGCTGACCAGCACGCTTGCCAAACGCTTTGAGCTTGGCGACGGAACTGGCCTTGTTGAAACCCTGAAAGCGACCGCTTTCAAGGGCCAGGTATCGGACGCGCAGATGACCGCGCTGCTGATCGTCGCAAACCAGTACGGCCTGAATCCTTGGACAAAGGAAATCTACGCTTTCCCCGACAAAAATAACGGTATCGTTCCTGTTGTCGGTGTCGATGGTTGGGCGCGCATCATCAACGAACATCCGCAATTCGATGGCGAAGAATTCGAGTATGGCCCGGCATTTACCCACAAAGGCAAGACAGTTCACGAGTGGATTGAATGCGTAATTTATCGGAAGGACCGCAGCAAACCGACTCGCATCCGTGAATTCTTTGATGAAGTTAGTCGTGATAACGCAATCCCGTGGCAGAGCCACCCGAAGCGCATGCATCGGCACAAGTCGCTTATCCAGTGTGCCCGCCTGGCCTTCGGTTTTGGCGGAATCTATGACCAGGATGAAGCAGAGCATATCGCCGAGATTGAAATTAATCCGATGGCCGAAAATAAGGAGCCGGAGCAGCGAAAGATTACCGCGTTGCCGCCCTACCCACCCGAAGATTTCGCAAAGAATCTCGACCTCTGGCGCAACGCCATCGCCGAAGGAAAGGCCAAGCCGAAGCAGATAATTGCCCGCTCTTCGACGAAATACACGCTGACCACCGAGCAGGTCAAGGCCATTCACGACCTCGCCAAGCCTGTTCATGTCGACAACGACGGCGTGATCGACGGCGATTTCGTCCGTGAATTTGAACAAGGGAGCGCAGCATGATCGAACTTAACTTTCAACAGGGTTCTCCGGAATGGATGGCAAGCCGCAAGACCACGCGCAACGCCAGCGACTACCCTTCTGCGCAAGGCTTGAGCAAGAAATTCAGCCGGTCTGATCTTGTTCGGGAAGCCGCAACCGGAATCGCGCGCGAGTTCTCACCCTATGTGGAAGAGAAGATCCTTCCGAACGGGCATCGCATAGAGGCTCTGGCGCGGCCGATCGCCGAAGAGATCATCGGAGAAGAGTTGTTCCCGATCGTCGCCAAGTCAGACGACGGCTATCTCGGCGCAAGCTGTGACGGCGCAACGATGCTCCTTGATACCGGGTGGGAGTGCAAACAATGGAACGAGGATCTTGCCGCGGCCGTCGCCATCACCGGTCGGGTTCCCGAAACCCACGTCGGTCAGCTTGACCAGCAAGGCCTGGTGTTCGGCTTCGGTCGAATCCTGTTCATGGTCACAGATGGGACGCCAGAAAAGTGCATCTATTGCTGGCACACTCCGACCGTCGAGGCCAAGGACAAGATTCGCCCGACGTGGAAGCAATTCGACGACGACGTTGCCAACTACCAGCACGTCGAAGCCAGGCCGGCCGTAGTTGCCGACACCATCGAAGACCTACCGGCCCTGACTGTTCAACTGGTCGGCCAAGTCACGGCATCGAACCTCGATTCATTCACGACCGCCGTAACCGCACGCATCCAGGCGATCAACACGAAGCTGGTAACGGATGCTGATTTCGCCAACGCCGACAAGATGGTGAAGTTCCTTGACGACGGCGAGAAGCGGCTGGATCTGGTCAAGGCGCAAGCCCTAGCGCAGACGGAAAGCATTGACCAACTGTTTCGCACCATCGACAGCCTGAAGGCAGAGATGCGCAGCAAGCGGCTGACACTCGACAAACTGGTGAAGGCCGAGAAGGAGAATCGGAAGGCTGAGATTGTTCAAAAGGCAACCAATGAATTCAACAAGCATTGGCAGTCTCTAGTTGATCGTGTCGGCGTTCGATTCGATACGTCGCATCCAGGAATGGGAGAGGCAACAAGAGGCTTGAAATCTCTCGACTCCATGCGCGACAAGGTATCCGTCGCCCTGGCAAATGCCAAGATCGAATCCAACGCCATCGCCGATCGGATCGACGCGAACCGCAAGGCGATGGGCGAACATGCCAACCTGTTCCCCGACTTTGACAGCGTTTGCACCAAGGCCGCGGACGACTTCGCCGCACTGGTTTCAATGCGCGTTGCGCAGCAGAAGGAAGCCGACGAGAAGCGGCTGACTGCCGAGCGCGAACGCATCCGTGCCGAGGAAGAAGCAAAGGCGCGGCGCGAAGCCGAGCAGAAAGCCCAAATGGCAGAGCATGAGCGACTCGTTGCGGAGCGCGCAGCAGCGCGCGAAGCAGCAGCCAATCAGCCGCTGCAAGAGCAGCCGGCCGCTTGTGTTCAACAAATGCCGAAATCTGAGACACAACCAGCTTCGACCGAAACAAGTGAGACACAACCCGGCGCCACGCTGAAGCTCGGCGAAATCAACGCCATGCTTTCCCCTGTCTCTGTCAATGCGGACGGACTGGCATCGCTCGGCATTCATCCGGTCGCCACCGACAAGAACGCCAAGCTGTACGAGGCCAGCAAGTTCCCGACGATCTGCCGGCTTATTTCAGAGCATGTCATGGCGCAGGCGTTCAAGAAGGCAGCGTAAATATCAATGGGGTGAATGGACGAGCCGCCAAAGCATCCTGTCGCTATGCGACCACCCCACCAAACAACAACAGCGAAGGAAAAATTAAATGTGGTTCAAGAACCTGCAGCTTTACCGTTTGCCCACGCCGTGGCCAGTCGACCTCGCCAAGTTCGAGGAACAACTGGCGCGCGGCCCCTTCGTCAAATGTCCGAGCAACCAGCCGCTGAGTCGCGGCTGGGTGTCGCCGCGCCGTGACGGGGCGCTGGTCTTTTCGCTCAATCAGCAATGGCTGATCGCGCTGTCCGTCGAGCAGCGCCTGCTGCCGTCGTCGGTGGTCAATGAAGAAGTCAAAGAACGGGCCGAGGCGATGGAAGCCCAGCAGGGTTACGCGCCCGGCCGCAAGCAGTTGAAGGAAATGCGCGAACGGGTGACCGAAGAACTGATGCCGCGCGCCTTTACCCGCCGCCGCAGCACCTTTGTCTGGATCGACCCGCAGGCCGGCTGGTTCTGCGTCGACGCCAGCAGCCCGGCCAAGGCCGAAGAGGTCATCGAACACCTGCGCCACTGCCTCGATGCCCTGCCGCTGGCTCTGCTCCATACCCAGCTCTCGCCGACCTCGGCGATGGCCGACTGGCTGGCTGGCGGAGAAGCGCCGGCCGGTTTCACCATCGACCGCGATTGCGAACTGAAGGCGGCCAGCGAAGACAAGGCTACCGTTCGCTATACCCGCCACACGCTTGACGCTGACGAGGAAACCGGCGGAGAAATCAAGCATCACCTGGCCTCCGGCAAGCTGCCGACCCGCCTGGCGCTGACCTGGGACGACCGGATTTCCTTCATCCTCAGCGAAAATCTGGAGGTCAAGCGCCTCGCCTTCCTCGACCTGCTCAAGGAAGAAGCCGAGAAGAGCGCCGAACACGCGGACGAGCAGTTCGATGCCGATTTCGCGCTGATGGCCGGCGAACTGTCGCGCCTCCTGCCGCAACTGGTCGCCGCGCTCGGTGGGGAGGTTGAGTGATGAACCCGCCGCCCGCATTCACCCGCTGCCTTGGCCACGCACTGGGAGGCCTGCCGAACGGTTGCGACCTGCGCGACGCCTGCTCACGACACCTCGCCATTCGTACCACGCCATTCGACGGCTCGTGCACCGTCGCGCACCGCTGCTGCACGCTCACTGGCGATGCGCTTATTCCGCTTGCTGAGGACAATCAACCATGAAGATGGCCAAGGCCTCAGAAGCTGATTTGCGCATGGCGATGGATTTGGCGAACGTCCTTGACGATATAGAGCGCGGATACTTTCCATCTAAGTTTTCAGATGATGAAGACGATGGAATTGAATGGATCGACACACGAAATAGAGAACAGTACGAAAGGCTGGTTTACAGCCTTAAGCTGCTGCTTAACCAAGGATCAATTTCCCGCGTGATATGGGGAATGGCCGTCGTGTGCGACCCGGAGAACGAGGCCATAGACCCAGATGCTGACACGATAGAGCACCACCCGAAGCGATTGCAGCTTGAGAAGCAGCGCGACGAACTACTGGCGTCGCTTGAGAATCTAACCAAGCAGCGCGACGCGGCAGCAGCAAAGTGCGACGAGTATTTCACGCAAGCGAAAGAGTTTGAGCAGCAGCGAGACGAACTAATGGCAGCTTGCGAAAAGACCATCTCTGAAAACGGGCATCTTGCCGATGGCGATGTTTGCACGCTGATTGACTTCAAGCGGGCCATCGCCAGCGTGAAAGCTAATATTGGAATGAAAGGCCAGCAATGAGCGGCAATCACAACATGTTTTGCTCTGCGAATAATCCAGTTCAACGAGATCCGAGCGGAATTGCCGAGTGTGCCGACCACCTGCGCAAATACAACGAATGGCGTCGCGGCGACCCGGAAGACAACAGGGAAGTAGAGATGCCGCACCCGCGCGAACTCGGCTTGAATATCGACTTCGCCGTTGCGGTACTTGATGCCATGTCAGGCCACGATCACCTGATGGTCATCGCCGCATTCCGCTACTGCCTTGGTCGAATGACCTACATCGTCGGAGATTGCGCAGACTGGCTAATCAAAATCTGGCCGTTTCTCAGCGTGCAAACGCAAAACATCATCAAGCGTGATCTGGAAGAAGCCTTTACCCGCGACGACGAAGACCGCGAAGCTGGCAGAGATTACAAGGCACTTGGACACGACTGCGACCGCGATGAATGGTCGCGCGTCAGAAAACTGTGGGAAAACAAATGAGCATCCTATCCATGCTGCTGAATCCAATCAGCGTGCCAAAACCTACTAAGGTTCGCAAGGTCATCGACGGGATCGAGGTCAAACCGCCGCGCAACAAGTCAGAAGAATTGCCAAAGCAAATTACTGGCCGCTTCGCTTCCAGATCAGCACAAATCCGCCATGAAGTCATCAAGCGGATGAAGTCAGGGAAGACCTACACCGTCATGTCAATGATGAAGGAAGTCGACGCCAGCGAAACTGCAGTCAGTAACGCGCTTGAATGGCTTGTGGATAACTCGCTTGCTGATCGCCAGCGCGGTGAAGGCCGCTATGACTATGTGGAATATTTTATGCCGAAGTTAGAGAAGCCGCCAGTCAAGAAGAAAAACCACAAAGGGTCTATCTATTTGATTGAACGGAACAGAATCTTGCACGAACAGACTTTTGCAAAATACAAAGCTGCAGCAGGTGACGATTGGATTAACACGCCTGACCTTCAACGTGCGCTCGGAATGTCAAATGACTCTGTAATTCAGGAGCTAAAAAACTGGCACGCAAATGGAGAGATTGAACAGAGACCGTTAAAAGGCCATGAAAATGCTAAACGGCCAAGGTTTGAATGGAGATTCAAATGAATGAAAAATGGTCAATTGGCGACGGTAAAAACAACGCAGAATGGTGCGTGTTTAAGGGAGGTGTCTGTGTAGCATCATGTTCAACAGAACACGGAATTTTCATATCAGAAGCGCAAAATATTGTGACAAAAATGAATGAAATCGAATCCATACGTCAGCAACTCGCCGCTGCCCTCGCCGCGTGCAAGCTGAAGGACTCGGCTATTCAACACATTATTTCGGGGGCGCTTTCACTACCACGTTTTGCTGAACAACAGGCAAAAGAAGCCCTCACCATCCAACCTGACGACTCCGCGCTCAAGGCGTGGCTAGGGGGGCCTGTTGCCGACTTGAAAATTAGAAACGATGGGGTGGTTGTGTCTTTGCAATCCAGACTTGTCCGTCCAGAACTTGCAAAAGGGGATCACAAACTCTACTCCCCGAAGGGACTGAAATGACAATGCCGAAATTCGAGCCGGTTGCCAAAGTGCTTGTTATTGATGAAGTAGGGCGGGAGCTTGTATTCAATCTACAAAAGCCCCTCCACACCGCCGACCAACTAACCGAAGCCTACGAGGCCGGGAAGCTGGATGCTACACCGGAGTGGCGGCCGATTGAGACTGCACCAAGGGGCGTATTAGAGATATTGCTACGCTCGCCAAATGGAAAAATAGCTAATGGGTACTGGGGGCAAGAATGCAATAGGGGTAAGGGTGCTTGGGTATGGCCCTATGTAAAAAGTGAACCATCCCACTGGATGCCACTACCAGCCGCACCGAAAGGAGAAGCGTGATGACCTTTGAAGAATGGAAAGATGGCTACGGCCTTGTTCTTGAGCCAAACTACAGCAAGGAGACTGAAGCTGATTGCCTTGCTGCATTTAATTTCGGGAAGCGGGAATCAGCCGTCCTTATCGAGCGCCAAGCCGCGCAGATCGAGCTGATGCGGGAGGCTCTTTCGGATATTGCTGACGACTACGAGGATCGCTTCGACATGAACAGTCCGAGCACTAACCCCGGCATGAAGTATGTAGTAAAGCAATCTCGCGCCGCACTCTCCTTCACCCCTGACCAAGCCCTTGAGCAGTTCGCCGAGCGGGTGCGGGAGCAGTGCGCAGTGCGCATTCAGTCGTGCGGGCTGTGTGGCAGAGATTTGGCAAACGAAATCCGCGCCCTCAAGGAACTGCCTTGACCTACCGCCAACATAGATTTTTCATCCCTTGCTTGACGAACACGTTATTCTCATGTAACATGAACATATACGGTTGATTCCGACCGTTTCTTCCCAGGAGGCTCCCACCATGTACTTTCCCCGCAACACTTCCCCCGCACCTTCCCGCGAATCCTTCGTGACACGGGAAGCTTACGAGCTCGAATCCACCTCCCGCGTTGTAGAAGGCTCAGGTCGCCCCCAGCTGGAAGTCCGGTCGCGGGAAGTCCATCGCCGGTTCTTCACCACCCGCCCTTGGACGCTCACCTCCGCCCTCACCTACATCGCAGCAGGCGGTCGTTTCGACTTCGATCGCGGGGTAGACTTCGAATCCCAAGCCTCCCGCACAGCAGCCGGGGAAGCCCAAGCCACCCGCGATTGGCTGCTCTCACTCCAGGACTCCAGCCATGCCGCGTAAGCCTTCCATCACCCCGAACAAGCACATTCACACTACCATCCCAGCTGACCTCGCGGCCCGCCTCGACCTTTTCCTCTGGTCCGACGTTGAAAAGCGAGTCCCGCAGGGGGCATATCAATCTTTCTTCTGCGACGCCATCCGGGACTTCTTCAACAAGCGCACGGTCGACGTTGCTCCTTACATTCCGGAGGCTACCATCGGGCAGCATCTGATCACAGCAACCCCCGACACGCTTCGGGTTGTCTTGGCCGCATTGAAAGGAGAACAGGCATGACAACATTTTCCCAGACAGTCACCCTAGACTTCGGCAACCTTGGCGAGCATGAAGTTCAGGTCGATTACACCTACAGTCCTGGCCGTCCCGGAAAGATGTATATGCCGAACGGCGACCCAGGCTACCCGGACGAACCCGCCGAAGTCGAAATCCTGAACGTATGGCTTTACGAACTCGACGTTCTCCAGTATCTCTCAGACCGCTCCTACGACTCCCTTCTCGACACCATCAGCAGCAACCACTCTTACGAGGACTAATCATGGCAACCCCTGAACTCAACGCAAAGATCGCAGTATGGCGCCAGTCTGCCCTCGACGGCACCCTCACCCAGGATGACCTCCGCCAAGCCATTGACGCCCTTCGCGGGGAACGTCGCAGCGCCTCCGTCGCCTCGGACAAGTCCCGTAAGGCCAAGGCAGTCCGGGAAATTCCGTCGGCAGACGACCTGCTGTCCGAACTCGAAGGACTCTGATCATGAGTATCATCGTTCCTGTCTATCTTACTGATAGAAACCGCTCTGAATACCTCCGTGCCACCACCGACCAAGAGCGCCTTGACAAGTCCCTACTCTACTTCGGTCCGCTGGACATGTCAAATTATTGGACCAAGCTGGGGACCGCCGAAGTCATTGTAACGTGGGCTCCTGAGTCCAACATCCGCGAAGCCGAACTCGCTTCCGTCGATTCCCAGATCGAGCAGATAGAGAAAGCTGCCCGGCAAGAGGTCAACCGCCTTCGCGAATACCGCTCCACCCTTCTCTGCATCGAGGCCCCGAAATGAAACTCAAGAAACTTGAAATCCGTCGTACTGAAAGTTATGACACGAAACCCCTCACTCTACAGGGTCTAGTTACTCTACAGGGTGACACCGGGCAGCAAGACATAGTGCTTTCTGCTGGTGCAATATCTCGGTTGATTGCGGTGATATCTGACGAGGTTATAACATCCGCAAAGAACAATGCGAAGATGGTTGCAAACTCTATGCGCGAAGCTTCGGACGAAGTGCTCCTTCTCGAGCATGACGGGAGAATCGAATGACTCGCCCGCCCTTCCCAGAAGTCATTGACTCCACCATCATCGCATCCTTCCGCTCTTGCCCGCGCAAGATGCAGTTGGCCTACCTTGAACACTACAAACCCAAGGTCGTATCCGTCCATCTTCACGCCGGAGCTGCCTACGCCGCCGGCCTCGAAGCGGCACGGGAAGCCTTCTACCTCCACGGAATCCCGGAGCAGGAAGCGATCGAAACCGGCCTTGGCGCCCTGATAAAGTCCTACGGCGACTTCGAATGCCCGGAGGATTCCGCCAAGTCCCTCAACCGAATGATGGGGGCCTTTGAGTTCTACTTCGAGCGCTACCCTATGAGTGAGGATCAGGCCGTTCCTGTCACCCTCCCTGGCGGTGGCAAGGGGATCGAGTTCTCCTTCGCCGAACCCATCGACGCTACCCACCCGGAGACTGGCAACCCCCTACTCTACGTCGGTCGCATGGACATGATCTGTGACTACGCGGGCGGCTGGTTCGGAGAAGACGACAAGACCACGTCCTCCCTCGGCGCATCCTGGCCCAAGCAGTGGGATCTCCGCAGCCAGTTCACAGGTTACTGCTGGGGCGCCGAGCGCGCAGGTTTCCCCCTCCAAGGCTTCCTCGTCCGGGGTGTCTCCATCCTCAAGACCAAGTACGACACCATGCAAGCCTTGACCTACCGCCCCAAGTGGATGATCGAACGCTGGTATGAACAGCTTCTCCGCGACGTAGCCCGTCTCAAGGCTATGTGGGAAACCGGAGTGTTTGACTACTCCCTCGACCACGCTTGTAACGAGTACTCCGGCTGCGAATTCCGCCAAGTCTGCCTGAGCCAAGACCCCGATCCCTGGCTTCGCGGCTCGTTCCAGCGGAAGGTCTGGGACCCTGTGAATCGCCGGGAAATCATTCTGGAGAACTGAGTTGTGCCAGAGCCATCAGGAAATTCAACTGTTTTGTACATGGAAGGGGAATCAGTTGTTGGCCAGCGTGAAATCTACTGTTGTGGCTACTCCCCCTCGACAGGTGTTTCTGTTTCCGCATACTGGCCGCACACAGCCTACTTCTGTCCGATGTGCGGGGAAATCTGGGGAAGGGCAATATACTCTCATCACTTTGATTACAAGCCTATACCACAATCTTCCTGGATAGTCGAAACTAGACGTTGCGTTAAACATGGCGACGGAACTCTTTTAACTGGCCAGTCACTCGACCACTGCAGTACAAACCTTTTAACCCGCGAATTCCTTGCAATACTAGAAAACTGGAAAGAAGACCACTATGACTACTAGCGCACACAATGATATCTCAAGGCAGAATTATAGCCAAGCAATGGATTTAATGAACGCTTCCCGCGTCGATACTCCGGCAGTCTCTGAAGTCATGGGGCAGATGCAGGAATTGGATGCTGGAGTAAAGAACCTCGCATCACACATCGACAGGCTGATCGACAGACTTCAACCTGTACTTCACATCCAGCCAGCTGAGGTCAACAACACCAAGGAACCATTAATATCCCTTTGCCCATTAGCCGATAGTCTTCTCACACAGAACAGAAAGATACTCGACCTCGCCAACGTAGTTGGTGCTACAATTGCTCACTTGGAACTATAACATGACTGATACCACCACCTCTTCCACCCAAGCCACTACCCTCATGGGGCCAAAGGTCCTCCTCGAAGGTCCGTCTGGCGTCGGCAAGACCCACTCTCTCGGAACCCTCGTCGACTGGGCTGCCGCACAAACCCCCGCACCGGAGGTCTTCTGCCTCTTCACCGAGAACGGGCTGGAGTCTCTCCTCGGATACTGGCGTGACCACGGAAAGGAAGTCCCGGCTAACCTCCACTGGCACGTCGCCATGACGAAGACTCTCACGCTCGACTCCCTCATCACCGGAGCAGATAACGTGGGGAAACTCTCCTACGAAGCTCTCACGAAGATGCAGGATGGCGGGCGCTCCAAGAACAACGCATTCCACAAGATCCTCTCCGCCTGCGCCAACTTCCCCGACGATCGCACGGGCCAGAAGTTCGGTTCCGTCGACTCCTGGGGGGCCGACAAGATCTTCGTCATCGACTCCCTCTCTGAACTCGGCAACGCCAGCATGAAGATGGTCATCGGGAACAAGCCGACGGCGTCCCTCCCTGACTACGGCGTCGCGCAGAACAACCTGATGAATTTCCTCAGGTACCTGACCCAGGGCTTCGACCCCTGCGTCATCATGACGGCGCACCTGCAACGCCAGACCAATGAGCTGACCGGCGGGGTTCAGCTGATGACCAAGGGCATTGGCAAGGCAATGGCGGACGACATCCCGCCGCTGTTCTCTGAGGTCCTCTACGCCTACCGTGAGGGGCGGGAATGGTTTTGGGATACCAGCGCCCCCAACGTCACGACCAAGACGCGGTATCTGCCGATCAAGCCCAAGATCGTGCCGGATCTGGGCGTGATCCTGGACAAGTGGTACAAGCGCGGCCGCACCTGACCGCAACGAAACCGCTGACAGGCCGGCCGTCTGTCAATCAACCCAAGGAAGCAACCCATGTCTTTCGACTTCGATCCCAACGCATTCCTCTCCCAAGAAACCACCGCAGCCTCCGAGCGTCGTGCCCCCGTCCCGGCTCAGGACTACGTCGCCACGATCAAGGAGATCAAGGCCGACCGCTGGCAGTCCAAGGACAAGCTCGACCCC
>OFQX01000301.1_pt1 | contig 15669 bp, 7 predicted proteins | sample 1542951 | NCBI WGS metagenome assembly OFQX01 (sample SAMN07774215, study PRJEB24372) | wastewater metagenome | isolation source: WWTP Novara (Effluent) | place: Italy: Novara | collected 2015-12
ACGACTACTATAAAGACGTTGACAAACTCAATCAATGAGCTAATCTCCGGCGATAAAGTACAGGATGAAAAGCTTAATTCTATTCAGCATACACTTGTCAATCACGACAACGTTCATAAGCTCATGGAAGCTAATATGGGGTTGATGGAAAAGGACTTGAGCCAAGTAAAGTCTGATGTAGCAGTACTCAAAGACAGAGGTAGTAACAATGGATATAACGCCCGTAAAACCGCTTGATCCATTTGATAGACATGTAAAGTTCAAAGTACCGGAACAGGTACCACTAGAACCTATTGTATTATCAGATGAGTTAAAGAAGCAAGGTGAGATTCCAAAAGAGTTTCTAGAGTTGACGTGGTTTGAAGAGATGCGTCGCAAATACACATTTATAAAAGATGCGGTACCTAGTTTTTATTTAATATTAAAGGGTAAAATTATGAAAGATTGGAAGACAACACTTACAGGAGCTGTTACTTTATTGTCGACAGTGATTGCATATTTTGGTTTTCATGTTCCTACTGAAGTACTTGCTGGAATCATCGCGGTTGGAACATTCATCGGTAGTTTCTTTGCCAAGGATGCACCTACAGAAGGAAAATAACAATGGCTAACCCCAAGCTTGACAAAGTAAAGAAAGGTACCACTGTAATGACAGAGGAGCAAAAAGCTTTTTGGGCTGAGAACGATCGTCGCAACAGTCCTGAAGGACGACGCATCAGGGATAGTATAGACCAAGCTCAAGGTGCCGCTTCCACTGCAAGGGTGCGTGCGTTACGCGAGGATATTGAAGCTAGAGCAGAGGACGGCATCCAAAGCGTAGATTATAAATCACAAGAAGAACTCAAAAAGAAGCGCGACATGGCAAGGCGTAGAAATGCTATGAATGCTGCTGATTCATTATCGAGAGGTGGCATGTAATGGCTGACGAAAAGAAAAAGCCTATCAATCTAAGTACTGACTTAGGTGTTGAACTTGAGAGGGAAGCAGAAGAGCGTAGAAAGAAACGTAAGGCTGACAAGCTTAAGAATGCTATGCTGTCTGCTGATTCACTGTCTAGAGGTGGAGATACTTTATCTAAGAAACCATGAGCTTAAAAACAGATTACTACGACGGAGCTACAGGGCTCAATACTAAAGTCAATGATTCATTTGACCTTGGTGTTGCATGGGTAACTACGAACTTGACTACTATCAGTACAAACCTAAAAGCTCAAGCAGCCAAAGGCATGACTACGTTCTCTATGTCCATCGCTACTTCAGACAACCTAGCAAACATGATGGATAACAACGCTGACAATAAAATAGCGTACGGGTACCTAGCAGGTGTGCAAAAAGGACTTGCTGACCAAGACTTATACTTTTTTGAAGTGGTACCTGTTGTTAGTGGTACTACTGCTTCGGCTTATGTTCAACTTAACTTTACAATGTAATGGCTAACCAGTACGGCAATCCATACGGCACCATACCAAACTACCTTACAAGGTCTCTGACTATACCTAATGGCAGCAGCGGTGCGGTATCTCCGGGTACCGTTACGAATGTAAGTCCAAAGTCTCCAGCTCCACTTGGGAAGGTTCCGCAAAGCCCTAATGGTCTTTACCAAAATGGCATACTCGGTCAACTTACTGGTAGCTTCGACGATTCCTCAAGTGCAGGATATATGGCTCCCCCTTCTGATCCAAGCTATTCGGTACCCGAACCGACATTCCCTGCACCTCCCACTACCGGGAGCCCGGCAACAAGCAGCAGTACATCAACAAGCGGCGGTACTGGTCCGGACTTACTTTTGATTGGCGATACAGCTCTCAGCTTAATTCCCGGCATAGGTGGTGCTGTAGGATTACTTGGCGGTGTGCTTAATGGAGTATTCGGTGGAGAGGAAAGTAAACGTCTTGAAGATCCAATTACTACAGAAGCACTAAAACGTCTTACATCAGCTCGTGACAGTATCACAAACATTGACCCGGAAGCTAATCGCAGAATGACCGACCAAACACTTGCCACTCAGCAAGGAGCAGCAGTACAGAACGCACTGAATGCGAGTCAATCACAATTAGCCAATCAAGGTGTCGGTGGTGATATAGTAGCTCCAAACGTAGGTGCTATCGCTAACAGTACAGCAGCCGTAGGTGCAGCAGGACAATTTGCAGGTGCAAGGTCACAGAACAACATGCACGCTATCGAAATGGAGCAGCAACGAGCACAACAGCTCAATCAAAATGCAGCAGACTACGGAGCACAAGCAGCACAAGTAAACTTACTGCATCAACAGAAGCAGAACTTTGGTAGCACTTTGGGTAATGCTTTACTAGGTGGTATTGCAGGTGCCGGTAGTGGTGGAGGTATATTAGGACAGCTTGGTCAGGTAGTAACAAAAGACAAAACTAAAATTAAAGTTGGTGATTCGACGACAGGATAACAGGTACCATTATGCCACAGTTTAATCATTTTGAGACTAAGTCAGGTCAGCGGATTGACCCTACGTTTGGACTGAATGCTTTGTCAGAAGAGTCGGAGCGCAAGACTAAAGCACGTGAGCAAATGAACACGGCTGCTATGGTGTTACGTCAATCTCTCGGTCAACGTGGCAAAGGTTTGAGCACAGGTACCACTGCGACTGTAAGCGAAGGCGGTGGAATAGAATTCACAGGTACCGATGCAGCTAAAGACGAAAGTAGACTCTATAATACCGGTACCGCTAACTACGGTAAGACAGGTAAAGGTATTAATACAAGAGAAGTGGTGTCGAGGGATGGACTTAATGCACTTAAGGCACAGTTTGGCGCACGTAATGCCCAAGCAGCACAAAGTCAAGCAGGTATGCAAGCGGCAGGCAATAATGCTATTGGCGCTTACAATGCTACCACTTTGAATACTACTTTACCAACACAAACCGGTGCCACTGGTACCACTACTCAGTCAAATAATACCCCTACTCCTATATCGCAAACTACTTCTACGATATTAGGTGGGGTGTTACCTGCTTCTTTGATTGCACCTATCTACCATAAAGGTGTGTCCTTGCCTTTGTCCAATACACAGCCAGCGGCAGCACCTGTACAGCAATCAGGAGGGCAACAACCCGGCCAACAGCAATCATCATCCATGCAAGCAGGTACATCGGTCAGCTATGCTACCGGTGGTGGTAGTAATAGCTACCAAGGTACCCCGCAGGTTGACAGTACAACCGAAAGTGATATTGAAGTACGTGACCAACAGAACATGAACCAAAGTGACTTAATGGTAAATGATGCTATGCAAGCATTGGCTTTCCATTTGAGTGGTGGGCAATCACCCGGTACCTTTAAGAATGCGATAGATCAGAATAATAAAACAATGAATGCAACGAACAAAGCACTTGCTAAACAAGGTACCAGTCAGACTGTTAAAGTTGGAGCAGAAGGTGAAACATCATCAGCTCCAACCACATCACTCACTATGTCCAAAGACCAGAAAGTAGCGAATGCAAGCGGCACCCCAAGGCAAGCACCAAACATGAAGAAGTTCTTTAATCCAAGTGGTCAGGATATTGATGTAGAGTCCAAGGCCGGCATGCTTCAATTCAATGGTAAAGTTAACGGTGTATCCTTGGTGCTTGAGCCAAACGTCATTAATCACAGCTCTACTCAAAGTGAATTTGTCAATTCATTCAATAACCACTACAATGGCGTCAGCACCCCCTACGGCAAGGACAAATACCAAATCAAGCACAATCCGAAGACGGGCAAGGACGAAATATTTGTTGACGGAGATTCCGTTGGTTACGTTACACCGGCAAAGAGTACAGGGCAATTCGACAAGACGGGAACGTGGACTTATGGAGGTGTACCTGCAAAGCAAACCTACGGCTTGATATTTACAAAGCCGGTATCAGAAACAGACTTTAATCAAATAACAGTACAGGGAGCAAGGTAATGAGCGAAAAGAATGCAAGTGTAACATCTATGGGTAGAAATCCATTGGTACCGGTTATCGAGGAAGATGTAGTCAAAAAAAAAAGATTCAAGAGTTTGACGACCCACTCCTTCAAAAAGACTGGGATACCAAGCACAGTGAATGGCTAGCACTCCGCAAGAAGTACTACAACACCACAGATATTGGTGTTGATAAGAGCGAAGTATTAAACCTACCGAACGATAAAGGCCAGTCTGTCGAAGGTATGACCGGGGTGTTGAAAGCGCTGTATGATGCCTCACTCAAGACAGGCAAGTACAAGCTAAAGGACATTCAAGGACTTGATGAAGCCAAACACGTTGTTGGTGAAAGTGGTTGGTTTGGTAGTAATTACAACAAGAACCTCTTCCCTAAAGGTGGCACCAAGTCCAACAAGACAGATGAAGACGGTACCATTGTCGTTGATAACGGCGACAAGGTTGACAAGATAACACTCCTTGCGGAATTACGTCGTAAGGAGATTGAACTTGATAACATGAAGAAGATTTCCGGATATCAAGGTACACCACGTACCGTCCGGGATAAACCTGACTATATTGCACCACTCACCAAGACTTCCACGTCTGCTCCAAGCTTATCTAATCCTACAACGGTACCTTTCCAAATGGTACCTGATAAACCTTCTATAAACCCAAAAGTACCTGACCTTAAAAAAGCTCAAACAGATGCTTTTGGTACTCCTATAACTCCATTTTTAGATACTCCTAAGAACCCTATTGACAACGCAGTACCTAATCACGGGTTTGCACTGACAAAAGTACTTCCACCACAGAAGGACTCTCCTATTATACCTATCTCAGATACCGGCAGAGATAAGGTGGGTGTGACATTACAAGAGCAAGCACAGCAACATGTACCGCAGATACTAAAGAAGCGTCAAGTGTCCGAGGAAGGGCTTAAGCAGCTTGAAGAGAGTGCTGCACAGGTACGTCAGCAGAAGCTCACCAAAGAGCAACAAGTACAGTTTGAAAAGTCTTATAGTGAACAAAAAGCACGGCTTCAAAAAGATATAGATGGTACCCATAAATTTGATCCTGATATTGCCTATTATCATTTCAACAACAAAATTGGTACCATTGCTCAAAACGCCTATGGAAGTGATAAAGATGGCAACGTAGTGATACCAAGCCAAAGTGCGAATAAGAATCAGCTTGACGCTTCGTTCTGGACTACATTAAAGCAGATTGCCGACCATGAGCGTAAAGCAGGTACCTTAAGCAAAGATATTACTGACCAAGACATTATTGATGGAGTACTCGGCAGTAGGTCTGTACTGCATGACATTATGGGAGATGAGTACGCTCAATTACGGAATAAGTACCATACATTCTTTGAGCAGTACAAAGTAACCCGTGACGAGTTAAATGTACTTGATGGACAGTACAAAGCAAAGGGTGGAGTAGAACAAGAGGTACCAATAGTAAGTGGCGGTAAAGGTGTAGAAGGTGGTGGTACCATGAAAGGTATAGTGGTACCAAAAGATGAGGTGACATGGAATGATATAAGAAGAATCAATCAAGATATTAGTCAAGGTGCAAGTAATGTTACATTCGATCTATTAGGTCAAGCAGGTGCATTCGTAGCAGGTATGTTCGGAGATAGCTATCAGCATCAACAAGAAGTAAAAGGTACCATTGAGAGGGGTGGTAGCAGAGCAGCAAGGCTCTTGAGTGGCGTGACAACTATTCTACCTAACCTTGTATCATCTGCTGTTAATTCTGACGATGACGGTAGTAATGCACGTTCAGACTGGAAGAACATTGTGGACTTCTTTACTGCAGGTAAGACCTACGAGTCACCCACTTCAAGTGAGCTGCATTCTACCATGAAAAGCATGGCCACTACTGACGAGCAGAAAGCACTTGTTGAAGGTACCGATAGTGCTACGAGAGATGTAGTGCAAGGTGTATCGGAAATTGCTATGAGTATCGGCTTTGGTGATTTCAATGCAGCAGGTAAGATTGCTACGGGTATGGGTAAAGGTGCGAACTACCTCAAGAATGTTGCTACACTCAAAAAGACTGCAATGAATCTTGACGAAGCTACACTGACAGCCAACCGAGTAATGAACGTACTTGATGATGAAAGGGTGTTAGGTAAAGGATTCGCAACACTCGTACAAGGTACCACTGAAGGGCGTAAAGCAGTGCTAATGGCTAAGATGATGTTACCTGCAAAAGCAAGCCTTGAGGAAGCCGCACATCTTGCTACGACTATGGCTATACAGCACGTAGCACAGCATGCCGAAAACATGACAGTAGATGATATCAAAGAAGGCGTTAGAACAGGTATGATATTTGGGCTTATGAATGTAGGTCTAAGCAAGATGTTCGGTGGACTTGCACAAAGAACTGCGGTAGCCAAAGGTGAAGCTCGTGGACTCGAAGGATCACAAATAGCAGAAGACATCATTAAACGTGGTAGAATCTACAATATCATGGGGCAGATTGCCACTCAGCCAGCACAGTCTAAGATTGCGCAGGCCATGAATGACGGACACTGGGATAAGGTGTTTGACCCTACGGAGTACTTCAATAGGCAAACGTTCATTGATGCTGCTATTGGTGGATTAGGACTGAAGGACTTGTACAAGTCTATTGCCAAGACACCGGAACAGAGGGAAGCATTTACTAAGATGTTTGATGCTACTATTGACAGAATGGCTCGCGGTGAAGCTACGCCCGAAGACGTCAAAGCTGATATACGGAATATAGTAGAAGAGGTTACCAAAGAACCTGTTAAACAGGAACCTATCAAAACTGAGGTGGTACCTAATGATATTACCCCTACCGAGATAGTTGCCGAACCAATAGAGACTGCTGTAATAGCTCCAAAGGTCGTAGGCAAAACTCCATCAGGTACGGACATAGTAGAGCAGTCTACAGCACAGAGTTTCATTGCAAGCAAACTTGAACAACAAGGCATCGAACCGGGTACCGCTACAGCCCGTGATTTGTCAACAGTACTTGAACCTAACAGCCCATTTGACGAGTTTCTCATCAAGCATGCCCAAGGTAAAGGTGGAGATACACAGGTAGAGCTATTGAACAAAGTAGCACTCAAAGGTGAAGAGGTGCCGGGTAAGTACACAGAGAATAGATCAGGTAGAACAATCAGCCTATCCAATAAACTGAAACCTGAGTACGCACCTGAAATTGTACGTGAAGAACTCATGCACAATTACGTAAACAGCACTGTTGATAATGATGCTGATTTTAGAGGTGAGATGCAAGCTATACTTGATGTAGTGGCTAATCACCCCGAGCTTGACAACTTACTGACGCAAGGTTTTGGTGGTGATATAATGACTGATGTGTCGGAGCTTGTCAACGATGTCAAAGGGTACCATTTATCATCTACCCCACATGAAGGCAATGACCCTAATGCACATATCAAGGAATTTATTGCCGGTGCAGTTAAACCTGCAATCATAGAAGCAATGAAGCAGATTCCGTACGAACAACCAGCAAGCGAAAGTAGTAACACTAATAAAGGTACCGGTAAAAAGAAGGGTGTGTTTAGAACGCTGTGGGATAAGTTCGTAGATGTATTGTCAAGAAAGTTCAAGAGAGCAAAAGGTACCACTCAAGAGGAGCATAAGTCAGCATTCGAAGTATACTTTACTGCACTGTCGAAGGTACCGGTAGAAGGTGACCCTATTGACAGCATGCCCGAACAAGAAAGTGGTGCTTTGGCTAATACCATGTATCAGTTTACAGGCAAGGAAATTACTCGTAATGACATGACTGAAGAGAACATGCTGTACGCTGATGTTATCCGTAGGACACTTGAACAGGAGAAATACCCGGCAGAAGTACTGCAAGATGTTATTGAAAATACATTGAAGTCACAAGACGGGCTTGCTGCTGTGCTTGAAGAGACAGGGCTTAGAGCTAAGTACGAGAAAGAAGGAATTGCACATGCTGAGCGTGAAGGTATTAACTTTCATGACCTAAGTCCTATTGATAAGTTCCGTACTGTAGCTAAGGCACTGATGAACAGGCAGGCACTTACACCTGCTGACAGTGAAGCTAACATCGGCAAGATATTTGGACGTGAACAGAAGCAGTTAAAAGGCATGGCAGAAGGTGAAGATATTGAAGCTATACGCGGCATGGACAAAGATAGTTATACAGCAGCGGAGCTTATTCGCGGTACCCTTGGGTTACCTAACCTTGCGCAAGCTGATAACTACATTACCGAGCTTACAAAGCACAACAATCCGCAGACATACCTTGAAGGCATGGATATACTGAAAGCCAAAGTACTTACTGTTAATCCCGAGCGTGCTAGTGACTGGGATAAGGCTGTGCGTAGTATATGGAGGAACCGTCAGAATGCTGCACCTATTGATAATGTACGTTTGGAAGGTGCTTCTGTTGAGCGTGTAAAATTAAATGGTACCCCTGAACAAAATACAATGTTGAATGAGATAGACCTTGCAAAACAGACACTCAATAACCGCTCTTCATCAGACGAACAAAAAGAGTCAGCACTTGCAAGGATAAGTGTCTTGCAAAAGAAGCTTGAATGGTCAACTGAAATGGCATACCAAACGGTACCGGTGACTGAACGTAAAACTAAGAACGGCAAAGTACAAAAGTACCGCAATGCAATGACCGGGCTTGACCGCAGTAATGAAGCACTGAAGCAAGAAGCTGTTGAGGCGGGTTATGCTCAAGCTCCTACTGTTCAAGTTGCTGTTGATAATATTACGAAAGCGGTACCGAGGCAAGTTCACGAGACACGCATAGAAGATACTATGAGTACCCATGATGATCGTGGCTATTCTATTGCCGATATCCATGATGCTTACGAAGCAGAATTGCAACTGCTCAAAAATAATGGTACCTATATGGTTAAGATTGGCAATAAAGGTGGACTATTGTATAACCTAGCTCCATTGCGAGATTACGTTATGCAAGACCCACTGCCAAGATTAACGGAACTCAATGACTACAACTTATGGAAAGCACTCGACAGCCATGAACTATGGCAGGACGGAGTAATAGGCGATAGGTTCAATAAGCTCTCCCGCGTGTTCTCAGCTACGAAAATACATCAGTTGATGAATGTAACGGGTAAAGCATTTACCGACCTCCAGTTTAAGGATATAGCCCGTCTATCGGTACGTCAAGGTGGATATAAAACAAAAGACGGTACCATTGTCTCGTATGAACAAGCAAAGGAAGCATTTGATAAAAATAAAGAAGCCCTGCAGGTACCATTTGAGAAAATAGCACAAAAGCTAGTTGTACTCCACAAAGGAGTTGGTACCAATGAAAGAATTACACCTTTTGCATATAGACCAAAAGCAGCTAATGCCAAAGAACAGGAGAGAGCGTACTTTCAGGAGCTACTTACTCAAATCAATGCAGTGTACCATTGGAAGTTTGACCCTGCCGGTAGTCAGTACTTCAGTGATGCAGTAAAAGGTCTCCCTAAGATAGCAGAGAAGTATGCAGGTCTATCAACGGGCAGTAGCTACGTAACGTACAAACGCCTTGATGATGCACTGATAGCTATGGGTTACGAGCAATGGTCAAGTAAGACCGACGATGACTGGAGACATGTACACGGTGTACAGACAATCAACGGTACCAAGACTATGAGATTTGCAGTACTCGATGCTGATGTATTCGAAGTGGAAGAGGGTGCTACCAACTTCATTAAAGATGTACTCGGCAAGGAGAACACTGACGGTGCATTGTTCGTATTCCACAAAGAACACTTCAACGTACTTAGAGCACTTGCTACTGCTGATAATGCAGGTCACGTAAAGACTGCACTCGTTACGCACGACAATGGTTTTAGTATGATGAACAAAGGTGACACTCACTTCATTGACGTTGACCATTACAAGAACCTCGTGGCTGAGAATCCCGAACTTGCACCACAGCTTGAATGGATGTTCAAAATGGCTGACGGACTAAAGAGGCAAGGGCTGTTCGGTGTAGCAATGCAAACTACAATGAAGGGCAAAGGTACCTACCGTCCTGCACTAAGTGGTGAGATAGCATACAACAATAAACGTCAAGCAATAGGTACCAAAAAAGGCGATGGTACCATAGACTTAGACAAGGATAGAGCCAAAGAGGACAACTTAAAAGCACAAATAGCTATCCTTGAAGGTGGTGCTGTACCTGACTTTGCAGTACTCAATATGGACATTCATGGTAAGAATGCCGTTTCCTTTGTCAATTCAAGTTCGCCAAACAGTAGAACAGTATCGCCCGGATTATCTATCAACATGATGCCAAGGTTTGTTGATGCTGGTGGTAAGTACTACGAGAAGGTCAATAAGCATGTCCTCGCTTTCCAGCAGAACATGGTGCAAGCTATGAATAGGCTTACTGATGGTTATGCTGTGCTCGCTGATGTTGCAGGTGGAGTTTCGGGCAATCGCTCTACGGAACAGCTACAGAATGCTGGTACTTTTTTGCGTGAACTTGCGGCACATGTCCGCAGTAAAGAAAACAGTGAATTCAGCGGTATCAAGACTTCAAAGGAAATCAGCAAACAGATAGACTTATGTGTCAATAAAGATGGACTTGTCAGGCCTTCATTGGTACCGGGATTATTACTGTACCCTGAACTATTCCAAGGTAGAGTATGGCAAGGTAAACGTGAGAAATCACTTGCACTGGAAACTATCGAACAAAAAGGCAAGGACTTATACGACGGTAAATCGTTAGGCGTAACAGCCACAGTGCAGCCCGACCTGACAGCACGAGCTGATTTTGCCAACCTGCTCAAAGAACTTGGAATGACTGAAAGTGATATTGGTACCGATTTGCTTAATGGCATGTGGGATGAAACAGGTTGCTATGCTAAAGGTAGTCAAGGTACCACTATTTCACGGGATAATTTTGAGAAACTTAATAAGGCTTTGCGTAGGGCAGGTTTACCAATGCTTACTATAGGCTCCAAAGTATTTGTGAAAGTTACACCGTCCGACGACATAAGTTCATTCGCTCCGTTCGTACTAATGGGTCTTACGGAAACAGCAAATACGATCATGACTAATCGTGAGTGGATGATGGCTATTTCAGGTAGGGATAATGATGGAGATACTATCGGCATGTTTGTTGACAGTCCTGACTGGAGAGATGCTGATGGCACTAACCACTTCGACTTGCTGCATAAAGCATTGACCGACCTCGGTATGCACACAGGTGTAGAGAAGAAGGCAGACAACCAAGCATTCCTGATGGACTCCATACTGAAGTTTAAGAACGGATTCTCAGATGCCCTTGAGCACATCCGCATATCTGATGGCAGCAATCCAAGACCGTACAACCCTCCGGTGAATCCACTGCATCCTGATCATGCAGAATACTTACTTGGAACCACACGAGATATTGGTACCGACGTTACCAAGATACATGAGATTGCGCAAGCACTACAGAATACTATTCATAAATTTGAAAAACAAAAAGATGGTACCTATGACTTTGCTTATAAAAATCTAGTGCTCAACTACAACCCTAAGATAATGGGTAATATGTCACTGTACAAGCAGTTCGGTGTGGTTGATATGTACATGCCTCAAGGTGCAAACTTAACAGACCTACTCTACGGAAGCTTTATCAAGAAGGTTGGTGACGGTAAAAACTATCATAAGTGGTCGGAACTTACTGACGAGGAACGTGACAAAGCAATAGCAACCTTCAATAAGTGGACAGCTACTGCTAGTGGTACTGTAGTCAAGGAAATAATGAAGGGCGGTACCGGTGAATTTCCAACGGCAAACGGTACCATAGACAAGGTACAGCAACACTTTGACATGGTAGGCAAAGAAGGTCAATCAATCTCAAGTCAAATGCTCGTAGGACTTAAACCAAGGATGCAATCAGAGTTCCCTCAAAGTGGTATCTATGACATGTTACAGGAAGGACTTGCTGACTTACGTGCCGAGAATACTGAACTGCAGGACAAGTACAGACCTACCATCAATAAGATTGCACCTGTTCTTCGTATGGTTATCAGTAAACCGAGCAAGGACAAGCATAATGACAAGAACTACTTTACCGAGCTTACGTCTGACAGGTTTGCGTACAGCAACTTCAAAGAGCAGACTCCTCAAGACAAGGACGTGCAGGTTGCGATGCTTACTGCATACTATTACGCTATCCAAAGTAGTGAGTGGAATCCTATAAGAAACCAAATTATAAACGGTACCCCTATCGAAATATCGAGTGATAATAGTGGAGTGTTTTTTAAGGTACCGGTAGGACTTAAGAAAAAAGACTTTTATCTTAAAGATGTAGTTAGAAACAATGGTACCATTAGCCCTGAATTTACACAAGCACTATTCAAGACAGGTACCTCGACAGGTGTTATATTTAGCGACCAAGTAAAGGCTGCATTAAAGGTACCACCACTTACAACACAAGAGTCAAACTACCTGACAGGTGCTGTCCTTGCAAACGTAGGTAAAGAACTTGAACGTAAAAGCAAAGGACTTGAGAATGGTGACCTGTTCGTAGGCAATGCACTGATAATGGAGCTGCCTGATGTACTAACCAAAGATGACGGAGCTTCCGGTACCTTTGCCAATCATACGCACTTCAACGACGATATCAAGTCCGATCCAATGGCCGTGATTGCAGGTTCACGTGAGAATGGTATTGACCCATTGGTAGGAATACCCGGGCAAAAGGTATCAGACTTATTGAAGTATGCGGTAGGTAGTGGCAGTAGGTATCTTGAAGACGAAGGCTCCAGTGGAGCATTGACTATAAAGCAGCCTATACTATCAGATATCGGCAAGTACCTCAAAGAAGCTTTTGGTGGTAAATGGGATGTACGTAATCCGGAACACCTACAAAAGATGACTGATGACTTACCGCCTCTATTTGAAAAACAATATGGTACCCTTTTGACACCTGACAAGATGAACGAAGTTTTGTCTACGTTGCACCATACTCTCTATCAAGACTGGAAGGAAACCAGTGGGCGTAGAATGACAGCAAAAGAAGCCAATGCACAGTTCGTAACATCCATACAGCAACTTGACCGTAGTTTACGGAACAGCCGTACTGCAATCAAAGCTGCAGGTGGTATCAAGGCATGGGTGCAGAAGATTAAAGACTTTGTACATTTTGACGAGGTAACGCCGTTCGAATCTAATACTGCAGCAAACGTAGCTAACAGACTTGCAGAAGATCGTATGATTGCAGTGAACAACCATCCCATTGGTATGGCAGTGAACTTTGAATCTAATGGTACCATTACAACTTCTATGAAGACTTTGGGTGATACTGTGGACATGGAATTACTGACTAAACAGCAAGTACTTGATGGCAGTAAAGGTATGCTCAACTACGGTGAGTTTTACCGGCATGTAAAAAGCAGTGCTGATGGATTCACATTTAGACTTGAAGATGACTTACGTAAAGTCAAAAAGGCAATGACTGAAGGTGTGCAGTACGAACCAGCTGATTATGGCACCTTGCTACAAGCAATGGAAGGACATGAAGTACCAGAGCTAGACCTTAGAGTACATTCAAGCGGTACCGGTGGAGCGTACAACGTAACAGCATTTGTCAACATCGAAGGCAGAGAGCACGCATTTAGCTTGAACGACAACAATCTTAAAGGTACCATTAATGACGCATTCAAAGGTTTGAAGCTAGGGTTTGTTCAGGGCAATGTCACAAGCAAGGTCAAGTTCAAAAGGAACTACGACAAGGACACCCCTGACCTTGAGAATAGACGTATATTCCTTACGGAAGCAACTACCGGTAAATCACAATGGAACACTGAGAGTCAGCAGTTTGAGCACGTACAAGGTACCGCATATAGTAAAGCGCGTGATAGAGCCATGGAGCTTGGTGAGATGTTATACTTACATGATATTGAAACGAAACAATGGTACCAAGAAGACCCAAATAATGGTACCCTTGAGCCTATTGATGCTCCACCTACAGAGGCAATGGCTAACGATAAACTACACATCACATCCAAGCTTGAGAACCATGCAGTACTGACACAAGAAGTACATCACAAATACATTGATGAGCTGTTGGCTACGCACGGACTTGATGCAGGGAATGCGCGCACAGCAGAGGAAACAGTAAGCTCTCAAGTAGTGCAGGACGTTTCATCGGGTAAGGAGCGTGACGTAAAGAAAGCACTTGCAGGGCTTATCATGGCTAAGATGATACAGGCAAAGCTTACCATGACTCAAGTAGAGTTCAGTAAGAACATTGACTGGATTATGGAGCGTGATAATGACAAGGTACCAGCTCACTTGAGGACATACGTTGACAAAGTAGGTAAGGATATGACCGATGAAATCAACAACAGAATACAAGCAGAGCAAGGTACCGACTTTACTGACGTTATCCGTGACATGAGTAAAGTAAAAAGTGAATCTATTCCGGAAGTCATAGGTATCTTACGTAAGTTTATCAAGGACAATGGTGAGGACGACAAGGTATGGGAAAACATAGCAGCTTCATTGTACCGGCATGAGTTGTATGAAACAGGAGTACCGAGATACGAGCTTACACGTCAGATAAAGAATATCAAGAGTACGTTCGATCGTGAACTTGCCAAGCTTGAGAGAGCAATGGGTAAGTCAGCAACAAGAGACTATCACAAAGCAGAAAAGGTACCGCTGACGAAGGATACAAAAAGGTTTGGTATAGTAGATATACTCAAGCTAATTGGTCAAGACCAACACTTATCATTAAGCTTGGAAAATCTACTTGACAGGTATAAGGATTCCGGTAAACACTTACTGCAAGTGCTTGACTATGTAACGCAAACACTGTACTTGCAAAGTCCTGACCCGAACGATATTGCTCATAGAAACATACTGCACTCAATGAACTCTGCGGGACAACGTGGAGAGCTGAGAACAGTAAATGAAGATATATTCCAATGGAGGAAAGATGCAGAGCGTATGGGTGCTACAGGTGACTTGTTCCACAATATTGACCCGGGTACCATATTTGATGCTCAAATACTCGACAACAAAGGTGAACCATTGCTACTCAAAGACCAGTCATACCTTGGTACCTTTATGCGCGAGACTGTTGATAAAGATGGGAAAACGGTTGATAGGGTACCACATATTGTTGCGCTTGATAACACAAGCACTCAAGTAACATGGATTAACCTCGAGAACGTACAGCAAATGAACAGTGCTATGAGCAATGACCCCGACTTCAAGGTTAAGTCACGGGAAATGGCACGGAGTCCTTTGCTGAGTGATGCTATCAGTAAACTTGGACGGTCAATGAAAAGAACGGAACGTGAGAAGCTTGAGGAGATTGACCCCGTGAATGTTACATGGGATGGTAATCCTGCTAACACTACAGCAGAGCAGAACTTCGAGGTAAAGAAGTATGTAGAACCATTGGGTAAGGGCAACTTTGCTGCACGCATGGAAGTGCTTGACACATTCCAAGTGATAGATGAAGAGTCACAGCAAATGTTCAGTAGGTACCGTAAGTTTGGTGAGTCTATGCAGGTAGCAGCTACGTACTTACATCAGAATGCTGCAGTAGGTTTAGCAGCTGCTGCTGTCTATGGCGCGGTTGGTGCTGCGATTAACCCTTCGCTGGGTATGCAGTACTTGAGAGCAGTAGCGAACACAGCCGGGAAGTTCATGGTATCACTAGCACAGCCGGTAGTGCAGAACTACGTTGCGTTAGGCTCATTACTTACCCGTACAACTGAACAATCATTTGCCGAAGGACTGGTA
>OFQX01000304.1_pt1 | contig 15653 bp, 19 predicted proteins | sample 1542951 | NCBI WGS metagenome assembly OFQX01 (sample SAMN07774215, study PRJEB24372) | wastewater metagenome | isolation source: WWTP Novara (Effluent) | place: Italy: Novara | collected 2015-12
TCTGGGGCAACGCCGCTCACATTTCTCCCGCCTGTGAAACTGTGGGGTTTGGTTCCGGGTTGGGTCCACCGGGAAGGCTGAATTGATCCTACCGGGCAGGAATTGGAAATCCCAAAGCGGCGTTTATGGCTTTGCGAAAGGCTATCAATTTTGCTTATGAGGCTCATTCCGGCCAGCGGGAACGCCGATATTCCTCATCGGAGGCGGCGAGGTATCGCTCTCGCTCGTCGGGATCTCGCCGGAGCTGGACAGGCAGGGCGACGTACTGGGTCAACTCGCCGTGCATGGCCTTGCTCGGCCTGAGTTTCTGCGGACGGTTGAGGAGCCCGGTGATTCGTCGTCGAATGGCGACAAGCATGGCCGCGAGGGGGCAATCTCTGGTTGCGAGCGTGCGTCCCTTGAACACCACCTGCCACCCGTCGGGCCCGTGCTGGAGCCTTATGGCCGCGGCTCGCATGACGCCTTTGCGTCCCCGCTCGTAGTTCTTGCCCCGCTCTCTCACGCCCGTCCCCCCGCCCAAAACCTCAAACTCTCATACGCCTTCCACACGGCCTCGCACAGCGTCGGCCCGGTGCCGGACACCCAGCGGCCGGCGGGGTTGCGGAGCTCGACGCAAACGGACTTGCGGAGCGGGCAGAGCCACCAGTCGGCGACGGCCCAGTCGTGGTAGGGGTTCAAGTCGCCCCCATGGATCGCCGATGAACCTCCCATGAACCATCTCCTCCTCTTGCGGCTGTGCTTCTGGGCCTTCGTGGCTCTCTGCTGATCCAACCCCGGGGCCCGATTGCCGCCGGGGCTGGCGCGTGTGATGGGGCTACGGCCCCGCGGTATTTCGTCACCCGATCTTGAGCCCCGTCCCCGTCGTCCCATCCGGCAGCACGATCTTCTGCCTCTCCGCCGTCTGGATGGCCTTGGCCTTGTCGAGCGCCCGTTGCAGCGTCACGACGAGGTTGTCGATGGGCATGGTCCCGGCGAATCTGACCCTCCCGTCGTCGGGGATGATGCCCACGATCACGGTCTGCATCCCCGCCTGGAGCAAGGGCGCCGCGGTCTGGAGGAGCCGGTACGCCGCGGTCATGGAGATCGCGACCTCACGTTCGAGGATCTGGGCGGGGTTGGGTTGGGGGGTGGGGGCGTTCACTTGGGTTCTCCGTGGGCACGACTTCATACCGGCTCTTCGTCTTGGGGCTCTGGCGGACAACGCCATCCGAGACCATTCGCTCCATCGTTCGCGACGCGCCGACGTATCCAAGTCCAAAGGCCCGTTGAAGGCGCGAAATGGTCATGTACCCGTCCACGCGCGTCATCCGCACGGCGTTGTCATAAAAAAAGTCGGCGTGTTTGTCGTTGTTCACTTCTTCCCGCTCCTCACAACCGTCCCCCGCTCCCCCCGCTTGGCCTTGCCCTGTCGGATCATCGCCGAGACGTGCCGCTCGACGGCCTGACGCGAGACGTGCCGCCCCATCGAACGCGACAGGCGCTCGGAGAGGTCGCCGAGGTTGACGGGTTTGGACGATCGACCGATGGCGGCGCGGACCTTTGGACCGAGCCCGAAATGGTACAGCTTCTTCATAACGCGCCGAGGAGGGATCGAACCTGCGACCTGCGGATTTGGAATCCGCCGCTCTGCCAACTGAGCTATCGGCGCTGCAAAATCCCCGTTCCGCTCTCGCGTACCGGGGTGTGGTGGTTCAGGGTCGAGGCCCGTACTGGAGGCGGGCAACGGCCACGTCTGCGGTCTGCACAATTGCGGTCATCGTCACCCCCATCGCCGCGAGCACGGAAACGACGATGATGATGGTCCGCGAGATGCACCTGTCGATGGGTGCCAATTCGGTCGTCGGATTTGTCTCGGACATTCTAAAAGCTCCTTTTGGTGGTTCACTCAACCGTCATCACGCCCTTGTCGTCGTCCCAAACCGGGCACGGCCACGACTTGAGCACCGGGATAACAGCGTCAACGAGCCCGTGCTCCACGAGCGGGGCGGACGCCTCATGGTCCCGGGCCGCGCGAAGGGCGGTGTCGCGGATCTGATCGCACACGTCGGCGGACGCCTTGTAGACGTACACCGCTCGCATCTCCCAAGAGGCGTGGGCGTCGCGCTCTTCGACCAGGTTCTTGACCTGTTCCTTGATGAGCTTGATCGTGTCGTCGTCGGCGTCGAAACTCTTGACCTTCTCCAAATGCCCGGCGATCGAGTTGCACGCCGTGTTCATCACTTTCCGATGCTCCGCACGCTGGGCGGCGTAGTTCGCCTGCCACCCTTGCGTGCGGGTCGTGAGAGACGACAGGACCGCCTTGTCGGCCTCGGCCATGTACTGATCCCGCCACTTCGCGAGGAAGAGGTCGGCCCGGTGGGAATTGGACTCGTTCGATGGGATGGGTTCGGCGGACATGGGGGCTCCTGTGGTGAGGGGTTCGGGGACACGATCAGACGGGGGCGTGCTCATTGAATCGGGCGACGAGACCCTTCCAGTGGGCTTCGGCTTCGGCGCGTTGCTTTGCGATCACCGCAACGGTCCGCCCCGTGACAACCCCCCGGCGGCGAGCCTCTGCCCGGAACTGCTGGCGGGTCGGAACGGCGGGGACCATGCCGTCGCCACGCCACGCGGGGATGTAGTCCATCGGCTCACCCTTGAAATGCGACGGGCAGAGAACGCGGCCACGACGGAAGCACGGGCGGGAACGGTACTGGCCGGGACGGCTGAACAAGTCGCGAGGCGTGTAGCTGGTCAGTTCGCCCGGGGTAATTGCCATGTCAATGGACATCGTCGTCTCCTGTGGTGAATGTTTCAGACTCCGCAGAGTGTAGTCGAAAAATATCCGGCGTCAATGTTGCAAATCCGAAACATCGCGGATATTCTCACCTCGCCGGAAATCGGCAGGAGTGAAACATGGCAATCACGACGGCCCAGCGCGGCAAACTCTCAAAGTTCATCGGAGCCTCCCGCATCCCCGCGATTCTCGGAAAGGACCCGTGGAAGTGCCCCGAGGACGTGCGGCTGGAAATGCTCGGGCTCACCGAGCCGACCAAAGCGGGCCCCAAAGCGGACATCGGCACGGCGTTCGAGGGTGCGATTCTCACGCAGATCATGGAGCACACGGGGGTCCTGTACAACAGCGACCCCGAGGCTCTGGAGTTCTTTCACCCCAACGGCGTGATGATCGCCCACCCTGACGGCCTCGCGTTCGATAAGAAGTCGATCGCCGAGTGCAAAATGACCAGCATGTCCGAGGACTGGGGGCAGGACCTCGACGCCAACGGCCTCCCCGCGCGGGTGCTGCTCCAGGTCGTCGGGCAATTCTCGTGCATCCCCACCGCCGAGGTCGCACACATCGGGGCGTTTCTGGTGAAGGGGTCAGACTGGGAGTTCAGGTTCTACACCGTGCCCAGGCCCGTCGAGCTGGTCCGCGAAGTCACCGACGCCGTTGTCGAGTGGCACGCCCGGCACATCGTCGAGGGGCGGCTGTGCGAGGATGCCCCGAGGGCGCTGGAGTCGATGAAGCGGATGAAGCGGGACCCGGAGGCGGTGGTCGAGGTCGAGTCTGTACTGCTCGACACGCTCTTGGACGCGACAGAGAACCGCAAGCTCGCCGAGAAGGCCGAGGCTGCGGCACAGGGCGAATTGCTCGCCGCGATGGGCACGGCGTCTCAGGCCCTTGGGATGGAAGTGCCGGCGTCGGCGGCGGTCGATCCGCTCGGGCGTCGATACTGGCTCAAAGAGGAGTCGGCGGGAATGCGGGTCAACAACGATCGCTTCCGTGCCGAATACCCCGACGTGTACGCGGCCCTGGCCGAGCCGTCGACGAGGAAGATGCCGAGATGGTCGGGTTTGCCCCGCAAGGAGAAGAAGTAAATGAGCACGACCGAACAGGAAATCACCGTTCGCGACATGGTGGCCGAGGCTGTCGCGAAAACGTCCGACCCCGAGAAGGCCACCCGCCTTGTGTTGGCACGCCTCGCTAGGTCCAAGGGCGACCAGGACGCTTGGAACAAAGAAACGGTTGCGGAGGCCGTTTCAACGATGGTCCACGAGAAGCGTGGCAACGATCGTGCCGTGACGGTGAACGCCTCGTGGCTCGACGGTGACGCCCCCGCTCAACTGGAGGCCCCGGTGCTGCGGTCGATGCTCGACTACTACACCGTCGGCGCGAAGCGGCTGGGCGATTGTGTTGCCGACGACCTTGCGACGGCGAGGGAACAGGCCGAGACGCAGCGAAAGGGCTTCGCTGTCAAGGTCGCGTTCTTCGCGATGCTCTCGGATCGCATCGGCAACAAGCGCGTTCGAGACATGTTCAACGACCGAACGATCGTGGAGTTGCACCGTGCGGCGGAAGGAGCGACACAGTGATAACCAAGATCAAGAGCGAGAGCGGCCGTCCCAGTCTCGGAAACCGGAGCACATCTGCCGCCTCGCCTCGAACTAAGACCGGACGACGGGCCATTCATGACAAGATTGCCAGTCAACACGAGCCCGCGCCGGTCCCGACAATTGCCACGAGCCCCCGTGATCCCCACGTGAACCACCATTCACCCGGGGCCGTGGTGACAACTCGCGCGGGGAAGGGCCGCAGTTGTAGCGACGACCATCCTGCTTCTGCCCTCCCCGCACAAACAACCACCGAGAGCGGCCAGTGGCAGTATGGTGCCCCGCTAGTGAATGCCGCCTCGGTTGAATCACAGGACGCGACGGGCCAGCGCCGAACCGAATGCCAAAGAGCACCCGCCCGCGCGTCCAAGAAATCCAAATCCGGGAGCGACCGATTTGCCTGCGAAAGCCAACTCTTAAGCGTCGCCCCGGACCAGAACCACGACGCGAGCGGCCCGATACGCCACGATCGCCAATCAGTTGTTGCCGCCGCGTCCGATCCACTGGCGGGGAGGGACCAGGTTCGACCTGCCACCCTGTCCGGGCATGTCCCCCCCGCCACATTGCTCCATATCCGCCTCCTCGTGAAACAGCGGAGTTTCCTCATCGACCAGCGCCGACGCACAACCCTCTCGGCGGGTGCGTTCGTCCGATCCGTGCTCCAATGGAGACGGCCCATCGCTGGCGACAAGGCACACAATGAGAGGATGAAAGCTATTCTCACGGAGGCGGGCAAGATCACAGAGAAAGGGCTCGCGGGCAAACTCACAGAAGGAAACGCCGCCGTGGTCGTGATGATGGGCGCGTTCGCCGCCTCACTCGCCCCGATCAACGCCACGATCAAGTCTCTGGAGAAGCAGATTTGCACTGTGGTCCGCACGCTCCCGATCTGGGCGTGGGCCAAGGGTGAACGCGGCATCGCCGAATGCTCCATCGCCGCCGTCGTCGCGTTGCTCGGCGACCCAGGAACCTACGCGAATCCCGCGAAGGTCTGGAAGCGGCTCGGGCTCTCCGTGACGAACGCGGCGGAAGTCGGCGAGCGCAACCCGCTCGGGTCGGCGATGAAGAATCCCCTGCACGGCTACAGCCCCCTCAAGCGTTCGACAACCTACGTCATCGGGACGTGCATGGTGAAGTCGAAACACCCGATGGTTGAGTCGGTCCTGAAACCGCGACGGGCACACACCGCGACGACACACCCTGACTGGACCAAGGGACGGAGCAACAACGACGGAATGCGGATCATGGTCAAGAAGTGGCTTGTCGTGTTCTGGAAGGCGTGGCGGTTCGGGGCAGAGTTTGACCCCAAGCACGGGGGAGCCAAATGACCCCCTCCCTCCTCATCGCCTTCGCCCTGATCGGCGTGCTCGCGGTCTGCGTTGTCGTCCTCGCCACCGGAGTCGCCCGGCTCACGGAGAGGGTGCGACAACTTGAGCGCCGGGCAACAGTCGGCACCATCCAACTCTCTCGCGGCACCCTTCGCGTCGGCGGAGCCACGATCGGGTCCGTCGAAATGACCGGCGGCGAACTCGTCATGGAAGCCCCGACCACCACTCCCCCGCTCTCTGTCAACTCACTTGGAGGAATCTCGAACCATGTCTGAACCCTCCCGCATCGTCGAACTCCGCATCCGCAACGTCAAGAGAATCCGCGCCGCCCACATCACGCCCACCGGGAATCTTATCCAGATCACCGGCAAGAACGGGCAGGGCAAGACCACGGTGCTCGACTCGATCATGTACGACTTTGGCGGCGAGAAAACCATCCCAGAGGAGGCCCTGCGGCGCGGGGCAATCTCGGGCGAGGTCGTCGCGGACATTGGAACGCACGTCGTGACCCGCAAGTTCACCGAGGGCGGCAAGTCCACGATCGCGGTTCTCGACAAGAGCGGCAAGCCCGTGCCCTCCCCGCAGGCGTGGCTCAACTCGCTCGTCGGGAACATCGCCTTCGACCCCCTCGCGTTCAGCCGTCAGGACCCCAAGGAGCAGGCCGCCGCCGTTCGTTCCGTCATGGCGGACGCCGGGTATACCCCCGCCCAGATCGAGGCCTACCTCCGCAAGGACACCGAGGATGGAGAGGACGCCCAGGGAGAGGACGATGGGGCCTCCAACGCCTCGGGGTCTAGAAAGCGGGCGGCCCGGAGCGTGAACCCCGACGACGTGGACGACATGCGGCGGGACATGCAGGGCCTGGCCTCCACCATGCAGGCGCAGATCCAGGAACGGCTCCAGGCGAAGTTCGATACCACGCTGGAGTCCGTTCTTGACCAGCACGAAGGTTTGGATACGCTTATCAAAGCCCGTACACACATAGAGTTCGGCGAGAACGCCGATCCGGTAAAGGTACGGGAGTTCACGAAGGGGCTCAGGCGGGAGATCGCCTCCGAACTCGCTCGTGATCTTAGGGAGAAGCTCACCGTCAAGCGGGCCCAGAACCAGGGCGGCTGGAAGGACGAGTGGATCCCGGAGCAGGCTGCCGAGGCCGCGAAAGCGGTACACAGCCGGTGGCGCACGTTCATGGGGGACCCGGGGCGTATTGGGCGCATCGGTGAGACCTCTATGGGAACCGAAAGTTTGTCAGCGAAGAAGCCGGTGCCCGAGCCCGTATACAAGAAGGGCATGTCCTCCAGCGAAGCCCAGGCCCAGTCCCGTGATTGGGCGGTGGACTACCTGCTGCGGGGCATCCACGACTCGGGTGCCGATTCTCGCGCCTAGCCCACCGGCTAGTATCACGAAAGAGAACGAAACATGGCAGTGACTCCATATGGCTCGGGAGCCCCGGCAAACTCCCTGTACAACACGCAGTCCATCCGCATCGAGGAGATCATCAATAAGAAGATGGGAATCTTTCTTCCCACCTTCGACAAGGTGTGGGAGGACATGATCGTTACGAACCAGACCAACGGGCCCCAGTCCGATCTGGGCCGTGACTGGCTGATCGTCAAGACGTTCATGGGTGGGCTCACGGGCGTCGTCGAGGCGGGTGGACCCGGCTCCGACTTCACCCTCTACGGCGACCCCGCGAACACGGCCCAGGGCGCGAAGCTCTTTACGCAGGGTCTCACCAAGACCTTCCCCAATCCCATGAAGGGCATGAATCAGATGCCCTTCCGCCTGGGCGTCCCCATGCGTTCGATGACGGCCAACATCATGCTGACGCTCGGCGAGCTTCAGGCGGAGGCCACCCCCGCCTTCATCGGGCAGATCGTGGTCCCCAAGATGGAGGGCTTCGCGCGGCACATCGCCTTCCAGTTGTGCAACTACTTCTACCTGTCCCAGAACCAGAACTATCGGTTGACCAACACGACCACGACCACGATCCCCGCGATCGGCTCGGGCGCAGACTTTTCCTTTATCGAACTGGACTTGACTACCACGAACTATGGCGTCCACCGCTTCGTGGAGGGGATGCTCGTGGACATCTACGACTCTACGAATACGCAGTTCTACGTGGCGGCCACCACGGATACGCAGTTCTACGTGGCGGCCACCGACCGCTCCCAGTGCAAGGTGATCCTGCGTGCCTTCAACCCCACGACCAACGCGGTGATCTCGGATCTTCGCACCGTGGACGCTGGCGGCACGGGCGGCACGGCCCTGAACGGCGTGGCCAACCACTACGTGGTGTTCGGCGGGAGCAAGGGCTCGGCCACCACGCCCTTCGCGGCCAGCCCCTACTTCACGGGCATCTCGGGCATCCACTCCTGGATGAAGTACGGCGATGACCAGGGGTCCACCGAGACGAACAACAACTGTCTCCTGGGTGCGGAGCGTGTGGGCACCAACTACAACATCAACGTGAACACGCATCCCGAGTTCAAGTCCCTCTACTTCAACCACGGGAACCAGCCGCTCACGGAGCACTCGCTCCGCAAGTACCTGGCCCGGTGGCACGCTTCCAAGTCCGACATCTACGGCCAGGACATCGACACCCTGATCGCCAGTGACGGGGTGTGGCTCGCCTACCAGTCGCAGTTGATCGCCCGCGAGTACTACAACCGCACGGGCAAGCTGGCGTCCCTCAACAGCCAGGGCTCCGAGGGCGGCTTCACCTTCGAGTTCGATGGCCGCTCCTACAAGGGGTACACGAGCCATTTCGTGGACGCCAACAAGGTCTACGGCATCAAGCGGGGCGGCGGGAACTGGAAGCGGTACGTGCCGCCCGATCCCCGTGGCGTCCGCCGCTTCGACCGGACGGACTCGTGGATCCCCTTCCGCTTCGTGGGTTCCGCGCTTACGCAGACCTCCTCGAACCAGATCCCCATCTTTACGGCCTCGGGCAACCACACGATGGTGACCGAAGGCGTGCAGATGCCCGGGATGCTGCGTATGCAGCTTGTTCCTGACCAGCCCGCCGGACTGCTCATCGACAACGTGGCCGAGGACCGCGTGTACGCCTCGAACTTCTCCGTGACCTGATCGTCGGGCGGGACCCCCGAGAAGGGGGTCTCTCCCTTTTTCAACCTGGAGCCCCCATGCACGTCGAGATCATTCGTGATCCCCGAGAGACCCTCCAGGCCTCGGGGATTGTTCTCTCCGATCGCCACCACCTCCTGGGCACCTATCCCTGGCTGGAATGGTGCCAGAAGCAGGTGCCCGAGGCCCGCCTCTTCGTCTACCACCACGCCAGGAGCGATCGCTTCGAGTTGTGCAACTGGCTCTACTCACCCTCGGAATCCACCGAACCCCTCTTCATGGAGATCGAGGGATTCCAGGGAGACCCTCGCCATCTTTGGCCCCAGGACCTCCTGCCTCCCATCCCCATGCAGTGCCGCCTGCGCCCCATTCAGGAGCACGTCGAGCGCCAGGTTCGCATGGCCCAGGACGCCGAGAGCGCCCGCACCCGCGAGCGTGACATTACCGGGTGGGCCCGCAAGGACCGCGCCAAGTACCTCCACACCAAGAACCTCCATATGGAGGCGGAGGCGTTGGCCGCCGGACACGGCCACTACACACCCCCCGAACTGATGGGCGACCGCCACGCCGAACTCATGGAGGAGTTCAGCACCGGCAAGACCTCCTACTTCGTGTAGCCCACCCCACCCTACACTTGGGGCTGGAGGGACCTTCTCATGCACCCGACCCACTCATACTTGTACACGCTGCTGGAGAGGATCCGCCACTACGTGGAGCATCCCGACCTCGACGCCAAGTATAACAACGACTACATCGTCCGCCACGTCATCATGCCCTGCACGACGGACGTGCTCTCCCGTCTCAACAACAACTCGCAGAGCCAGATCATCCTCTCGGCACAATTCCAGCTTACCGAGACCGACGAGTACTACCAGTTGCCGCCCTGCGTCCAGGAAGTGCTGCGCTTCGTGGTCACGAGCGCCGATGGGAGCACGGTGCTCTTCGACATCGTGCCCCGCGACATCCAGAACCGTTATGGGGCGGGATGGCGGCTGGAGGGAGTAGGTGGGGCCCTCCGCCTCGTCATGGACAAGGGGCTCTCCACCGCCGCGACCGTGGCCATCTGGTACATCTCCAACGGCGACGTGTTCCCGCACTACGCGATCGACGGCACGGTGGAAACCACGCTCTCCTCCTCGGGGGGCGCGTCCCAGGATCGTGTCATGCTCTCCGCCGCGCCCGAACTCGGGGACGTGGATCGCCGGGAGAACGCCTACGCGGGCTGCGTTCTTCGCATCCTTCCGGCCACGCCCCGCCCCATCGAGGAGCGCATTATTTCGCGGTCCTACCTGGAGGCCGACAAGTGGTACGCGGACGTGACCACGCCCTTCGTCCACACCCCGGACGGCCCCACCATCTACGAGATCGCGCCTCCCGCACACCAGGCGCTCTACGAGGCGGTGGCCACGCTCGCGGCCCTGAAGCTGGGCGTGGGGCTCCGCATCTCGCAGACCCACTCCGGGGACCTCAAAACCCAGTACAAGATGGCGCTGAAGACGATCGGTGACAACCTGACGTTCATGAACTCGCGGAAGCCGCACTCCTTCGTGCCCGACACCGTGGACAATCCACAGGCCCAGGGATGGACCTGGTCCGGATCCCCCTCCATCCGTTGAAAGGTCCCTCCAGCCCGGGTGGGATGAGACATGCCCTACGACTCGTCCAGACAGGGTGCGTATCTCATCAGCCAGTGGCTCCAGAAGTTCCGCGCCTCGCTGTCGCCGGAGATGCTGGCCAGGTTCAAGAAGGGGTTTGGACAGGAAAAGATCCGTGATCCCATCCAACTCCAGTACCCGCTGGTGCTGGACGATTCGAGGACTCCGGTGCATCTCCCGGATCGCACGCTGGGCGTGGGTGGCTTCAACACGATTCCACCCGGCGGCGATGATTGGGCGGATCTCCCGCCCCCCGTGATACCTCCCGCGACGGGCGGCGGCACGGGCCTTACCGCCACCGCCACCGCCACCTCTATGACGACGGTTCCCACGTCGTCGGGAGGTCCGCCACCATCGTCGGGGGCATCGAGCGTGATGACGCCGGGGAGTTCCGACTTCGTGAACGTCACGGGGTCCGAGGCCTCTTCGGGGGGCGGACCCCTGGCCCTCTGCGCCACGTCGTTGTGCAATCCGGAGTTCACGAGCACGAGCGAGTGCAACTCGATCGCGGCGACGTTCGGAGATGCCCAGTGCCCCCTGTTCCTAGCCTTTGAGGAGACCGCCGATCTTGCATGTGGCGGAGCGTCCACCAGGACCCGCTTCTACTCATTGTGCGGCTGCCACCTCTGTTACGACTGGGGGGCTTTCCCCGACATGAACTGTAGTGATAACTCCCTGCAATCCTATCCTGTCCATGACGCGGCCTGGAAGTGCTGCTATCTGGCGAACGCGGACAACGTGTGCTTCGGTTCGCTCTCGTTGAGATGTCGCACGGTTTCGGGTGTCGTCAACGGCTCCAACCGCACCTGCGCCTATAGCGTTGATGACTTGCTGGGGGCCTGTTCCCCCTGCGTGTCCCCCTGACCCCCCTGGCTGGAGGGACCTTTTATGATGGAGAGGACGTGCGGTTGCTGGACGCCGGGGGGCACCTGTTCCCGGGTAGATCGCATGGTGGGGGTGCCCCTGGGACTCGACGCGGCGTTGTGCCGGAAATGCCTGGCGCGGGGGGACAAATCGCTGCGATCGAGATGGATGCGATTGAAGCTGGCGCTGGAGTTTCGCAGGTACTTGAGGGGGAAGTGGGGCCGCAAGGGGCTCTCCTACCTGAGATCGTTGAAGAGCCGGGGACCCTTCATGAAGAAGGCGAGTCCGGACGTGGTGAGGAAGCGATGGAAGCAGTGCGTGGAATGTCCGGCGTTGAAGGGGGTGTACCAGAGGGAGACGTGCGGGGCCTGCGGCTGCGGGGCCAACACGTACTTGAGGTTTGGGGTGTATCCGAAGCTGGTCTATCCTTACCTGGAGTGTCCGAAGGGGAAACCGGGCTTCAGCAACGAGGGTAAACCGTGGCCGTAACCCCGAAGGTTGTCTTTGCTCCACGGGGACGAGCGCCCCAGGCGGCGATGCCCCACCCCCAGGGGGGCGTGCGCATGGTGCCGTCCACGATCGGGGAGCCCATCGTGACGAGGGCGGACGGGTCGCCGCTCCACCTGCGCGGAATGTATGGGGGGGCCTCGGTCTTCCTCGTGTTGAGCGGGCCTTCCCTGAAGGAAGTGCCCCTGGAGGAGCTTTCCAGGCGTGGCGTCCTGACGATGGGGGTGAACAATTCGTGGCTGGTCCACCGTCCCTACCTGTGGGTGGGGGTGGATATGCCGGGACGGTTCTCCGACACGGGCTGGAGGGACCCTCGCATCCTGAAGTTCGTGCCTCGGACGCAGGCGTACAGGGAGTTGAGGACGCAGGAGGCGGGCCGGTTGGTGGGGATCGGGAAGACGGTCGTGAACATGCCGAACGTGGCGTTCTTCAAGAGGGAAAATGGGTTCGATCACGAGACGTTCCTCTCGTCGGATGGGTTCCAGTGGGGGTGTGAGAGGAACACGAGGGACTCGCTGGGGCAAACGTCGGGACGCTCGGTCTTCCTCGTGGCGCTAAAGATTTTGTACTACCTGGGGTTCCAGGACGTGTACTTGCTGGGATGCGATTGGCGGATGGATACGAGCATGGAGACGCCCGCGTACGCCTTTGGAGAAAGCAAGGAGCAGGGGCCTCGGAACTCGAACAACGCCATGTACGGAATCGTTGGACGAAGGCTGGAGATGTTGCAAGGCGTGATCGTGAGGGACAAGGTGCCGTTCCGGATCTGGAACTGCAACCTGAAGAGCCATCTCAAGGCGTTCCCGGTGAAGATGTTTGGGGAGGCGATGGAGGAGGCTGCCGGGGCATGTGAGAAGGTGGTGCCCGAGGGGGGCTGGTACAAGTAACTCGCTAGAATACGAGATATGAACAACACCCAGATCACGACCGATTGGATCTACCCCACGACGGGCTGCACCATGAGCAGGGAGGGGATGCGGCACAACGTGCAGCCTCCCAATGCGTATGCGCTCACGGGTGTGGAGGCCCAGGTGGACGGGGGATTGAGGCCCTTCTCGGGGTTCAAGGAGGCATACAGGTTCCAGGTCACGTCGCTCTGGGGTGTGGGGCATAACAGTACGTCGGAGATCGTGGACCTCTTCGTTAAGGACATGGTGATCGGGTCGTCGTATGGACTGGCCATCGTGTACCGAGTGAGGAGGCAGTCGGTGGCCGGGGTGCCCTCCAGCACCTGCGATATCTTCCTGGATTACTTCAATGCGAATAACAGGCTGTGGATTCAGAGCACGCGGCTCTACGAGGGCGTGCCGCTCCCGCCCGAGGATGATCCGATCTCCGGAGCCCAGATGAGCGTGAGTGTGTTTGGACGCTTCGTGTACGTGTTTGTCGAGGGACAGGAGCCCCTGGCGTTCTGGGTGAAGGAAACCGGGCACGAAACCTCCGAGGGCACCCATGTCACCACGGAGATGACGTATGGACTCGTGATCCAGAGGAATACGGGTCCGGGAAAGCAGCCCACACTCCTCTCGCCACGGATCATGACGGAGTTGGGGGCGATCACGACGACGGGTGATCCCAATCGTGGGGGCGCGGGAGGGGTGTTCCTGACGCAGTATGGGCCGAGCGAGATTCCACTGGGGATCTACCCCACGGGCACGCCCCACCAGGAGTATGCGGGGATCCGGTCCCTGAAGCCGGGGGACTACGCCTTCGCCTACGTGCTGTATGATCCGGAGAGCGGAAGGCGATCGTCGCTTTCACAGGTAGCCGAGGTGCGCCGGGTAGAGTTCGCGCCCGAGGTGTTCCTCACGACCGGATCCGCGAGTTTCACGCCCCACATCACCACGGGGCACGACACCGTGCTTTCCTCCATGTACGCGGTGCTGGAGCTTGTATGGGACGCCAGCGTGTACTCGCAGGCCTACGTGTACAGGTCGGTGCAGGTGCAGGACGCGGGGGGTACCTACGTGGCGTCCATCCTGCACCTGGACAATATTTTGGATTTGACGGAGTTCAAGACCGCCAACGAGAGTTCGGTGACGGACACAGCGACGGGCACCGATCTGCAACAGGCCATCTATTATTATGCGTTGGAGGATAAGCAACTGGTCTTCCAGGACACGTTCCTGGATCGAACGCTCTTCGATGAGCAGATGCCCTTCGGCGGCGCGTCACTCTGGTACGAAAACACCATGCTGGTCTCGAAGATCAAGGGAGGCCAGACCAGGAGCGCGACGGAGAGGAACAGGCCGGGCGACGAGCTTCGGGGGCTGGGAGAGATCCGATGGTCCTCGGTTCCCGACGTGAGCCCCGAGTTGTATCCCCCCGAGAACAGGTACGTGCCGACGCTGCCCTCGAACTCCGTGGTGGTGTTTAAGCAGATCGGTCCCAACGCCATCGGTTTTTCCAAGGATCGGCAGTACCACTTCCGCAAGGAAGGGTCCTACATGAAGGTGCAGGAGTTGCACGAGGGATTCGGGGTTACCAGCAGCAAGGCGGCGGACACCGTGGCCTCCCTCGTCTACTTCGTGTCGAACAAGGGCATCAAGGCCGTGGATACCAATGCCCAGCTTGATGATGTCCGCACCCTGAACAGCCTCATCATCGAGGAGTGGGCGGACACGCTCGATTACGTGAGCGTGGCGTTCGATCCGGTGGTGGGCGTGCTCTGCATTTTGAATCCGGCGACCGAGGAAATGGGGTGCCTGTGGTTCAACACGGCGAACACCACGATGGTGAAGGACGTGGCGTGCCGGACGTGCGTGAGAGGATCGTGGCCCTTGAACCTGGAGTTCACCGAGGGTTCCGTGAACTGGCTGCTCCAGGAGTGGGCGAGCGAATCGACGCGGTGGTTGAACCCGCTTGGGGAGAGGGTGCTCTTCGTCAAGAACACGCCCGATCGCGCCCTGCATAATGCCGAGGCGTACTACTCGCTCATGGTGATCGACCATCGCAGGGAGAAGGCGCAGACCTCGGGGGAGATCATTGGAACGGGGATCCGGCACAGCCTGTTCCCGGTATCGGGGGACGCGATCTGGACCCTCCAGGATGCGTACACGACGAGCGGGCAGGCCATGCGCCTCCAGACCAATACGATGGGGGGCCCGGGATACACGAAGGTGATAAACCCCGACACGTATGGCCTCAAGATGTACGTGTTGAAAGCGGCAAATCCCCTGCTGGTGGGGAGATCCCTGACGATCCGCTCCGCCGTATCCCTCGGTATCCTCCACAGATATGATGTGTTCTTTCTGGAGGGAGATACTTCGGAGTTCATCGGGCTCCAGGCGGGGGATATCGTGGGAATCTCCCCGGTGTACTTCGAGTGGCAGGGGTACCCGGTTACGGCGCAGACGAATGAGGGAGTGCCCTTCCAGAAGCCCGACGACTACTTCACGGTGAAGCATGTGCGTTCGATGGGGTGCGCGTTCACGAACGTGGGTGGAAACGCGCTCCTGTATCCGGACCTGGACACGGACGCGAGTTCCGAGGTGCCCACGGGCAATATTGCGAGGTACCAGGGGCTGGTGTACCGGGGCCAGGAGAACGAGCCCGCCTCGATCGGGGACACGAGGGACACGTCGGGAAACCTGGTGAGGTCGGTCGTGGAGAACGAGGCCACGTACTGGGCCGCGATGGGGGATCGGCCCTCGGAGGGCACCCGGAAACTCCGGGGACGGTTTGGTGCGTCGGGAAGTGTCCTGACTCCGGGCGTACGCTTGTTCTGTCCCGATCTCGACTTCGAGTTGATGGGTGTGATGGTTCGTGGCGAGGTCATGGCGACCGTCAGGACAGGAAAGTCCTCATGATTACGATCAGGGAACAGTTCAAGCCACCCCCG
>OFQX01000305.1_pt1 | contig 15585 bp, 11 predicted proteins | sample 1542951 | NCBI WGS metagenome assembly OFQX01 (sample SAMN07774215, study PRJEB24372) | wastewater metagenome | isolation source: WWTP Novara (Effluent) | place: Italy: Novara | collected 2015-12
TGCGGTGTCGTGCTGATGGTTGACTCGTAGGTGGCGAGCCAAGCGTCGCGGACTGTGGTGCTGAATTGTTTGGCCATGTCAGTTCACTCTGTTCGTTACGGTGAGGTATAGATGAGCCCGCCAACTTCGACAGCCGCCATCTTGGATGCGTCAGACGCTATGGCAGAAGCAAACCAGCTTCTGTTGCTGTCTCTGGCCGTCCAGTTGACTCCGGAGTCGAGAGAGACGTACAGCTTTCCGCCAGAATCGCAGGCCAACAAGATGGTGCCATCAGCTGAAGAAGACCCGCCCCACCAACTGCGGCTGCTGTCTCTGGCCGTCCAGTTCGCGCCTGAGTCTGTCGATGTGTAAAGCTGATCGCTGTCAGCTGTGGCGAGCAACTTGACCCCATTGGAAGAGGAGGCCAGGCTGGTCCAGTAATGGGTGCCCGATACGGTGTTCAAGGACCAATTCACGCCTGAGTCGGTCGACGTGTAGATACTGCTGCTGGCATTGACCGCCGCAACAAGATTCACCCCATCGTCGGAAGAGGCCACGCAGGCCCAGCTTCGGTTGCTGTTCCTGGCAGTCCAGTTAGCCCCTGAGTCAGTAGACGTGTAAATCTGGCCACCAGAAACCACAGCAACCAGCTTAGCTCCGTCACCAGAAGAGGCCACACCAATCCAACCTCTGTTGCTGTCCCTGGCAGTCCAGTTAGCCCCTGAATCAGTAGACGTGTAAATCTGGCCACCAAAGACCACAGCAACCAGCTTGGTGCCGTCTGAAGACGAAGCCACCGAGTACCACGCCCGGTTGCTGTCTCGCGCTGTCCAATTTGCGCCGGAGTCAGTTGAGGTGTAAATCTGGCCGCCATTGGCAACGGCCACCAATTTCGCGCCTGTGGAAGAAGAAGCGATGCCATGCCAGGACAGCGCGCTGCCGTGGGAAGTCCATGAGAACCCTGGTGGGTTGGTCACCAGCCCAACGAGCTGCCCCGTGAACGGAGCGATCACTGAGTCCGTACCAGAAGTGGACGAGGTAGATGATGCCACCACACTGCCGATCATCTGCCCTGTGAAGTCCCCAAGTGCCTGCCGAGCGATGTTCTCGACCGTGTTCGCTCCACCGCCTCCACCTCCGCCGCCCCAGATCACACCAGGGACACCGCCGCCGGTGTACTGCCCGATGTCGCCACCCCAGCAAGTGAACGCCACCATGGGCACAGCAGCGGAACAGTCAAAGGTGATACCTACCACACGGAACTTTTTCCCGGCGCTCAAACCGTAGCGAGGCCCTTGCAGCGTCACAACATCATGCAGCTCAAGATCCAGCAGCGCGTCTGTCATCGGTACGCTGAAGGTGTAAAAGTGTCGACGGCCTCCGTACAGCACGAAGTAACGCTCCAACCACATGCGTGTGGCGAAAGAATTCTGCAGCACCCGCCCTGGAATTTCCACCACAGCTGCGGCCGCTCCAGGGTTAGCCAAGATGGTGCTGGCTGAGTACCCTGTCACCGTCAACCAATAAGGGTCACGAGAGAGGTAATCCTTCATCTCGTTGGACGCCCCAGCCAGGATCTTGCTGGCCTGCGTCTTTCCTGCGCTAACCTGCACACTCCATATCGGCACCTCCATACCGGAAACAGGTTCGCGTTTGAAATCCTTCACCTGGTCAGTATTGAAGGTGCGCAAGCTGGTTGTAGGCACTGCAGCCGGCGGCCAGACGCTTAAACCGGAGCTGCTGGTCACGCCGTAGTAGTAGCCGTCGTCCTCAGGAGAGCACAAGAAACCAGACTTGAAAGTATCAAGCCGAGTGAAGCCAAAGAAGCCTTGGTAGGCCAGGGCAGCCCCTGACAGAGTGGACAGATACGATGAGGCATCGTCTACAAGCACGGAGGCCACTGGCAGCATTGCTGAGCCAGAAGCGACACTCGCCCTGGGTACGCCAGCCCGCACGGCCAGCAAGTCGGCGGTGTAGCTGCCGAAGGCGGAGCCCCAAGCCAGCATCTCCTTGGAAGTGGGGACACCTTGGGCGTACACCCTCAGGTCATTGGCTGGTGGGCTGCCCAGGCGGAAATACACCGGGCCGTCAAACCAACCAACCATCAAGGGGTTGGCAGGCCCGAAGAAGTACCGCACTGTCCCGGCTGCCGGGCTGTTGGCCAAGATGTCAGCAGCTGAGGCGTAGTTGGGCTGTGCTCTGTCAATCTCCACGCCGCCTTCGAACACATCAAAGTTGTTGATCGGGGTGGGGTTGGTGAGGTACAGGTCTGGGTTAAAACAGCCATTAACCTGCACCAAGTAGATCTGCTTGGCGTAGTCGACCAGGATTGGAGTGATGAACCCTGGGTCTCCTGAAATCCACTGCTTGGGCTTGCTAATGCCCCCGTTGCCCTCAAGCCCGCCGCTGCCAAGAAAACCTTCAGCAGCTAGGGAGTTGTCTAGCAGTTGGAGTTGATCCCTCAGGCGGAACACCAGCTCATTCACATCCGCCAAGAAGCTGTGGCAGTAGGCGATGTACACGAGCTTCCAGGAGCCTGGGTAGGCATCTCCAGGCACGCCCCAGTAGCACTTGATGCGCGTGCCAGCCAGGCCGTAATCCACCCAAGCGTCAAGCTCTCCAGACCCACCCTTGGTTTGCACGGGGTTCCTCAGCACAACGTTGCCGTAGTTCGGCTTGATCGCACCTGTGACTCGCGCCTCGCTGAACAGATCCCGCTTCAGGCTACCTGGGTTCGACAGGAAGGGTTTGACCTTGGTGTTGCTTGGTGTGTCTGCAGCGCCTGTCGAGAAACCCTGGGTGGAAAATAGGAACGTCTGAGTGCTGCCGTCTGAGGCGACGACAGGACTGAACTCCAGAATGAAAACTCGCTTGCGTTCACTCATGGCTTGGCTGCTTCCATATTGGCGTTCTTCTGGGCCTTCTCGAAGTTGTCATTCAACTTGTTGAGGGAGGCAATCAGATCAGTGTAGATCTTGCCCTGTTGCAGGATTTGTTCCTTCAATGTCTTTTGTTGCTCTTCCAGAACGACCAGCTGTTCCTTGGCTATCTGGGTTTGTTCAGCAATCGCAGCAGCGTCCGCCTCCTGCCTGGCGGCAATTGCCGTGTCTAAGGCTTGCAGCGCAAGTACCTCTTCCTTCGAGGTACTGACTGTGGTCGCATCCAGGGCATCCAAGGCGGCATTGATCGCCGACATCTTGTCGATCTGCACCTGCAACGCAGCAATCTGTGGGTCCACGTTCTGCGCATCCAGCCCAAGCTGATTCAAGGAGGACAACACACCCTCGAAAATCGCGTTGTACGGTGCGGTGGCGCCACCGTAGTAGTTCTGCGCCTCCTTCAAGTAAGCTGAGGCATTACCTTGGACATTCGCCACAGCGTTCGCATCACCATTCCGAGCCTTATCCAACGTGGTGTAGTACAGCGATTGCGCTGCGTTGAGTTGGTCAGCATAGTTCTGGCTGCTTAGGTCGGAGAACTTCAACTCGCCGATGAACTGGCCCATGTTGGCGGCCAAGTCCTTCAGCTTCTTGAAGCCGTCAAGTTGGCTCTTCAACGAGTCAAGCTGGGCGTCTCTAGCCACCTTGGCCAGCGAGGCTTCTTGCTCAGCCGCCGTGACCACGATGGCCGCTGTTGCCACCTGAATGGCCGCTTCAGCTTTCACGCGCTCAAGAATGACGCTCTGGAGTTTGCTGACGACCGCAGCAGGGTCGGCCGCTGTACGCAACTGCGAGTACAGCCCAGCTTCCTGCTCACGCAAGGCAGCGGCCTTGTCCTTAGGCGTCATGCCGGCCAGACGAGAGGAGAGGATCGCGTCCTTTACACTGGACCGGGCATCCTTCAACGCCTTCTGCGACGTCAGCATGTCCGACAGGATCTCCTGAGGCGTCTTCTTCGCGGTGCCCAGCAAAACGTCTAGGCTTTCAGACAAGGTCTTGAGGGCAGCTGCGTTGTCTGTGTACTGCTGGCTGATGGTCTTGAGTGGGGGGTTGATCAGATCCATTGCGGCCTGCAGATCACCGTACTGCTTGGTCATCTCGGCGATGGTCTTTTCCATGCCCGCTTTGGTCGTGTCGTAAGCCAGCTGTGCCGCAGCGTCCTTCAGGTCAGCCAACGAGCCGGCTGCTTCCGCCACGGAGGTCTTCGCTTCAACAGAGGCGTTCGACATCGTGATGAAAGAAGTGGCCAGGTCGTAGATGTCCTGCTTGGGCAGATCTTTCAGCATCCTGACCAAGGTGTCTTCTGGCGTGGTGTTGCCAGCCTTGATCAAGGACTGAGCAACCGTGTGATAGCCCTTGTTGATCTTCTGCGAGTCAGTCAAGAACTTGTCCTGCGCAGCGCTGGCAGCGTCATACAGCTTGGTGGCCGCTGCCGCAGATGTAGCCGCATCCGCCAGGTTGTAGAGCTGCTGCTGCAGCGAGATCAGTTCAGGGTGCGTGTTCTGCAGGGCCAGCAGCTCGCGCTGCCGCTCGATCGCAAGTGCCCCAGCCTCATCTCCCAGCGCGCGGTCAACCTGAATCTGCAGGTCGTCCCGTGCTGCTTTGAGGGACGCAGCGTCCGTCAGGGCGTACAGGTTCTTCTGCATGTCGACCAACTCAGGATTGGTCTTGCTCAGTGCGTCGATCTCCCGTTGGCGCTCAATCGCAACCGCAGCGGACTCCTTGCCCTGGGCACGCAGCATCGCGATCTGCAAGTCGGTCTGCTTAGTCAGATCCTGGGCGTTGCTGTCCAGCGCAGCGAAACCATTGGCAAGTTGCATCAAGGTGAGGTAGGTCTTCTCTCCCCCTTCTTGTGCACGCCCACCACCGGCCACGAAGCTGTCGATCACGCCCCGGAAGGCTTCCTTCGTAGTGGGCAGCGCGCCCATGTTCAGTTCTTTGTACTGCGCCGTCAAATTCGACAGCGCAGCCCCCTGCTGCTCTGCCGCGCTGTAATAGTTGGTGTAGTACGTGCCGAGGGTGCTGGTCAGCTGGTCAAATCCGCCAGCCAGTTGCGCCAGGTTGAACAGCGTGTCCGAGCTCGAGTTGGCCAACTGCCCCAGGGAGCCCGCCATCGGCTTGACAGTCTTTTGCAGCGCCAGAATGGCGTCCTGCGTAGCGTAGATGCTGGTGGCCGCGTTGGCCAAGTCTGAAGTAGAGAACTCCGTGCCCAACGCATCAAGCTGCTTCTTGGCCCAGCCTGGCAGGTCAAGGGTCTCCATGCTCGTGCGTATCGCTTGCGCCGTCATGGTGGCGAACTGCTCGGCCGCCTTGGTCGGATCCTTGTCAAGCGTGCCACTGCCGCCCACGGCTTGCGGCGTGGCATCAAACGAGCCGGTCTGCTTCACGCCGTCCTTGAGCAAGTGGTATAACGCCCAGGAGCCGTCGTTCTTGTCCGATTCAAGCACCGCACGAACGCTGAATCCTCCTGAGCCACCGAATTTCGCGCTGAAGGTGTTGAGCAGACTGGCAGACGACTTGGCTACATCGGCCATAGCCTTTTGAACGCCCGCGTCCTGGTTGCCCTGCTGCTGCGCAGTAATGTCCGTGACGTTGCCGGCAGCGTCTGAAAGAGCGTAGCCGCCAACGTGCGGAGTGGACTTGGTGTTCCCGATCACCGCGATGAGGGCAACAGCAGCCGCCAGGTAGGGAGCAGCCGCGCTCAGAGTCGACAGCAGCGTCCCGGCTGCGCTACCAGCAGCCGTGGCCGTGCTAGCCACTCCAGCCCAGCCAAAATCGGCGGTCTGCGCAGCCAGCATGGCGGCCTGAGAGCCCGCACCCACTGAAGTGGTGCCGATGGCCGCGCCATAGGACGCTGCATTCCCAAAAATCGATGACCCAATGGAGCCCAGAGCTGAGCCCAGCATGTTGCCACCGGCGCTGCTGGCCAGGCTCCCAGCCGCTCCACTGCCACCGCCTCCGTTCGTGCCGAGCATCTGCCCGAAGAACATCTTCAGCTGAGGCTCGAGAACCGTCTTGGCAAACAGGTTCTTCAGCCAGTCGCGTAAGCTGAGCCAGGCGTTCTTGAAGCCGCTGCCACCCTTCATGGCGGCGTCGGTCAGCGACTTGGCCATGTCGTCGCGCAGCGCGATGGTCTCTTTGCGTGCCTGCTCAAGTTCGGCAGTGATGCTGGCCACCCCTCCGCCAGCAGCCACCTGCGACTTCAGGGCCGCCAGCTTGGCCCTCAGCAGCTCAATGCCGTCGGCCGTCATGCCAGCGTCCTGCGCCAGCTTCACCAGTCCCATGGCATCGTCGCCCTGCTCCGACTTCACCAGGCTGATCGCGTCTTGATAGCCCTGCAACTGCACCACCAACTTGCGGAGCTCTTCTTCCTGTTTGGCAATACCTTGAGCTGCTGCGTCCCTGAACGCCTGCTCAGCCGACAGGCCAGCCCGCTGCACATCCGACATGTCTTGCATCTTGATGTCGAGCGCCAATTTGTCTTTCTGCTTCTGCAGGTTGACATCGGCCGACAGGCTCAGCGCGTCAATCGCCTTAGCCTGTTCGTTGATCCCCTTGCGCAGGTCCACAGACAGCAGCTTCTCTCGCGTGCTGATCACCTGGCGCAGCGTGACGATCTCTTTGGTGTACTCCTCATTGGACAGGCCTTGGTCCACCAAAAGCTTGCGGTAGCCCTCAGCCAGTGCCTTGGTCTTCGGATCCAGGGCGGCAAAAGCGTCGCCCACTTTGTTCGAAGCCTCTACCAGCCTCTCAAAGCCACCAGCTTCATTGGCAATCTTCCCCAAGGCCTTGCTGATCAGCTCATTCCGGGCAACCCAACCTTGTTCAATGGCGTCTGTCTGTTTGGCGTCTGCCGTGATGATGGCCACCAGTGACTGTGTCTGGTAGTCGGCTTCCCCGAGAATCAAAGCCCTGTGCTTGGCGTCCAAGAGTTGCTTCTCGTCTGTTGCTTCTCGCTTCAGCTCCTGCATCAGCGCAGAATGCCGCGCCTTTTCCTCAGTGAGGATGTCCTTGGTGAAGTTGTAGTCTGCAGCATGCACTGGACCAGGCTTCGTGGGCTTATTGAAATCGGCTGTTCCTTTCGGGCTGGCCAGGTTAGCCTTGGCTGCTTTATCAGCAGCGTCTGCGTACTCCCGAGCCAGCGTCTTGACGGCGCTGGTCTTGGCAGAGATCCGCTCAAGAGACTTGAACTCCTCTTTGTTCAACTCCCTCAACCTCAACTCCGCCTGGCCCAGCGCGGCCGAGTACACGGCCGTCGTATCCACTGGGCCGGCCTTTCCCCCACCAGCAGCCCGTTCCTTGGCAATCGCCTCCTGATTGCTCGCGATGATTTGTTGCTCAGTGGCTTTCAAAATGGCATAGCGCTCACTGATCTCTGCCAGAACAAGTGCGGTCCTGGCTTCTGCTTGTGCTTGCTGCTCAGTGCCCCCCTCTTTCATTTTCTTGATCAGCAAAGACAGCCGAGCGATCTCGTCATCCAGCGCTTTCTCTGTAATGGCTGAGCCTGCTGCCAAGGCAGCCACGCGCTCGCGGCGGGCCCGATCAGCCTCTCCCTCCTTGAAAGCCATGTAGGCAAGCGCTGCCCCGACTGCAACGATAACGATGCCCACAGCCCCGAGCGCCAACTGCAGCCCGGTGAACGCCACTGAAGTGCCCAACACAGCGTTGGCCAAGGAAGTAGCTCCAGCAGCCAGCCCACTGGCCCCCAGAGCTGCGGCAGCTTTAGCTGCTGCCAAGGCAGTCAACACCGTGGAGGCAGCCCCGGCCGCCAACGTGACACCTGCCAGGCCTACCCGCCACAACACGTAGGCTTGTGCAAGATTTGCAATGGCATTGAAGTTCTCCACCACCACTCGAGTAAACGTAGCAACCCCATCAGCCAAAGAAACGAGGGCCGATTTGAACTCCGCTGACCCAAATGAGCGAGTAAGCGAAAGAGAGATTTGAGACAGCGTTGGCTGCAGTGCGTCAAAAGCTTCCACCAGGCTTGTCTGCAAAGAGGACTTGACTCCCTTCATCAGATTTTCAGAAGAGTGCGCCAACTGGGCTGTGGCGATAGCCATGATGCCAGGGGAGTCGGCAATCTTATCCATGAGCTGCTGCAGCCCAAGGATGGTTTCTTCCGAGCTCTTCCCAAGGGCTTTCTGCTCTGCGCGATAGGCTGCCATGGCAGCCACCTCAGCTTTCATCCCTCGCTCATTCATCATGCTCTGGAGAGCACGCATCTGCCCCAAGCCGTTCAGCCCGCTAAGCCCCTTGACAACCTCCAGCGTGATCTCTCGAAACGGCCGCAGTGCCTGCTTGTCAGCAGTCATCACTTGAATGCCGAGCGCTTCAATGGTCTTTCGTGCCTGCGCGCTGCTTCCAATCAGCTCGTTGTACATCTGGCGCATGGCTGTGCCGCCGGCCGTCCCTCGGATACCAATTTGGTTGAGCACGCCCAAAGCAGCAGCGGCATCCGTCAGACTAACCCCGTACTCTTGGGCCACCACAGAAGACGACTTGAACGCCGCTGACATGTCGGCGATCGTCGCCGTAGTCGCAGCAGCCGTGGCTGTGATGATGTCGCCTACTCGACTCCAGTCTCGCGCCGAGTAGCCAAAGGCCTGGGCAATCGCTGCCAGCGTTTCAGCAGCTTGCTTGGTGGGCATCTCACCAAGCTGAGCAAACTGGAGAACAGCGCCCAATGCTGCAATCTGCTGCTTGGCATCCAAACCTGCCATAGCCATAGTCTTCAAGGCTTCAGCAACAGCGAGCGGGCCAAAGACCCCACCAGAAGACACTTTCAGCAGCTCTGCGTGCAGGGCTTTTACGCCCTCAGCACCTTCTCCGCCGAGTGTACCAATGATGGATAGCGTCTGCTCCACAGCAGCCCCGAGCTTAACCATCTGAACGACCGCATTGGAAATAGCCGCGCCCGCCAGCAATGGCACCATACTCCCCCAAGTCAGCCACAACAGGCCGAGCCCAGATGCAAGGCCCCGGGCTGCGCTGTGCGCTTCGTTGGCGTGCTGGGCGAACTGCTGCAGAGCACTCGACTGCTTTTTCAAAGCCTCTGTGCTAGACCCGACCTTCACTGGGTCAGCTACTGGCAACTCCGGGGTCACCTGCTTGAAAGTGCTGAGGCTGGAGTACGTCCCCGAAGGCGTGAGGTTCAACGCCCCGCTGTTCGCCCCAATCTTCGCAGCCATCTCCGCCGCTTTGACAGATAGCTTCAATTGAGCAGCGTCCATTGCTGCCAGCTCTTTATTCCACCAGGCGCTGTCAGCAGGCTTGTACCCTGGGCGCTCAATCGCCTTCATGACCTTTGCGACGGACCCTTCGAGCTTGGTTGCCTCAGAAGCAAGCTGTGCCTCCCACTTGGTGAAGGCTGCTTTCTCCGCATCCTGCGCAGCGTAGAAGACGGCTGCTGAGTCCTTTGCCGACCCCCCGGAGAGGGTTGCGGCCCTCATGACCTTGTCAACTGCTTTTGCAACAGCGGCTTCTTGCTTAGCAAGCTCCGCTTGAATTGCCTCCCCTTGTTTCCGGATCTGCACTCCAGGAGCGTTCGCCGTCCCCATGATCGAACTGAACGCGCCAATCGGGTAGGCCGTCTCCCCTGCCACGATCTTCTTGATCTTGGCAAGCTCGCTGGCCACAACTGCCTCGGCTTGGTTGAGCGAAGTCTTCGCCCCCTTCTCCACGCCCTCGCCAAGCGCCTTGCCCGCTGACACTCCGGCCGTGCCTATGCCGCTCATGGCTGTGCGCAATTGCTCAGGCAGCCCCTGTACCACGCTGGACAATTCGCGAATGGAGTTCTGCAGCTGGCCCAAAGCTGAGCCACTGGTGCCCACGCCAACGATGATCCGACGAAGCTCTTCAAGGGACTTCCCAGTCCCTGCCAGCTTGCCAACCGACGTGGTCAGCTTGTCGAGTGTCTCGAGTGCCCGATTGAGCTCTGGTACACCTTCAGGGGTGAAGTTGATGCCTGTAGCCATTGGGAGCCCCGTTGCGTGACCTGGGCATTATGCCCGTGCCCCACAACGGAGTCACTTATTCTTGGCGGCATCTATCTCGGATCTCATCCTCTTGCGTGTGAGATCCACCTGCACATCATCAATGAGTTTGATGCCGTCCCACAGCCAGGCTCGATCTTGATGTTCGATTCCGTGAATTTGGCAGTAATCCATAAACGGGCCCCACAGCAAGGGGTAAGGCCAGCCCCCCTCGGAGTAGGTCCGCGACCGAGCGACCTCAAGGTACTCACTGTAGAAGAACAGCAGCCGTGGGCCCAGCACGGGACGATTTAGCAGCGCGGCCGGAACAATGCCGGTGCTGTCCTGCATGTCCTGGAGCATGCCCAGTGAGTCTCCCCACTGGGCATTCCACTCCAGGAAGGCTGTCACTTTCCCGTGTCAGCGTCTTTCTGGACAGCCTTGAAGCGATCGATGTCTTCGGCGCGCTCAAACACCCAGCGGCGGAAGTCCTTCACGGCCAGCATCGTCTTCGCGTTCTCAACCGAGTACTCGAGCGGCTCGCCGTTCCACAGCAGGTCGCCACGCCAGCCCAGCAGCAGCGCACGCGCGGCCGTGTCGATGATGATCTCTTCGGCCTTGGCCTCCGAGGCATCGTTCTTGGCATCGATCAGGCGCTTGTTCTTCTCAAACGCCTTGGTCATGAGCCGGTTGTACTTCTTGTTGTTGGCCCGGGCAATCAGGAAGGCCACGCCATCAGCGTATTCCTCCCACGCGCCTTGTTCTTCAGCGGCGAGGTCGGTGGCAAATTCTTTGAACAGGTCGACTGACATTGTTTCTCCTGGGAGTTGGGTTGGGATTGGACGCGCAATTTTAGAACGAAAAAGGGGCGGTGCACCAGCACCGCCCCAAACAGGCATCCCAGCCCAAAACCACAAGAGAATCACGTCACAGCAACGCCCACACGATCGATGAAGATCTCCTTGCGCAGGGTCGCATCAGCGTTCGCACGGTCTTCCAGCAGCGTGACCACGACTTCAGCCATCAAATCCTGGTCCTTGCCGCCAGCAGTCACCTTGAACGAAGTGATGTTGCAGTTCGGCATCGTGAAGATGTAGCCATTGCCCGACGGATCCAGCGAGGCCCAGATCAACGACGTCGAGGTGTTCGCAATGAACTTGTCGTAGATCGAGCCGTTGGCAAAGTACATCGACAGCGTGGCCTTGGCCGCAATCGTGCCGGCAGCCACGTCCACAGGAGCCAGCGAGCCAATGGCGCTTTGCTGGCGGATGGCGTTGTCATACTCGAGGCTGATCGACTTGATGTAGGTGCCGGCCACCGGAGCGCCGCCTTCCCAGATCAGCGACTGCGGGTTGGATACCGCGCTGTGGCCGGTGTAGGCCAACGAAGCCGTGTTGGTGGTCGAACCCGCGATGTTCGTGCTGGTGTTGCGCACCGTGCCCAGGCCCATGAAGTCAATCGCCATGGTGGTCAGCGAGCCGCTGGCCGCACTGATCGTCGCCTTGGACGGCACCTGGCCCTTGTAGGCGAAGTACTGGCCCACATCGAGCATCTGCTTCTCGATTGTGAACGAGGTGATCGTCGTGCCGTGGGTCAGACGCGAAGTGCAGACCACACCACCAGCGGTGGAACCCACCACCGAAGCCGGGGTATTCGCATCCAGCGTGATGACAGTAGTCGTCGGTGCCACAGAAGTGCTGACGCGGAGCAGCTTGCCATCATTGGCACTGGTGGGGTGCAGGAACAGAAACCACTGCCCCTTCTTCAGGTTCGCGTACGAGTCATTGCCAGCCGTGGCCGGGCTGGCCGTCAGCGTGGTGGCGGTGGCAGTCGTCGTAGTGTTGGGCGTGCCCTGAACACCATTCGTTCCGTACACCGTCCAGGTCGACTCCATCAACGAAGCCAGGATCTTGTCGTACTCAGCGTAGCTCAGCTCAGCCTGGATGCCGCCAGCAGACGAGGCGCTCACCGCCACCTGCGACAGCGTAGTGCGGCTGGAGTTGATCTCCTTGGAAGTCTCCTTGGTCAAGTCGTAGTTGAACGACTCGCCAGTGACTCGCAGGTCATAGCTGTTGCCGACGGTGGGGATCGTGCCGAGCACGGTCTCCAGGATGTAACGCATCTGGATGCGCGAGGTGCTTGCGAGTGCCATGTGGTGGGCTCCTTTGCTTCAGGGGAGTGTAGACAGACGAAGAGGGCTGAACAACGAAAGATGGCAGGCTTACGCGCACATTGGCGGCAATGTCATACCAACGTGTCAGCTTCGAAGGGAACAATGACTGGGTAGTAAACCCAACCCAGGTGCGGACGCTCTTTCACGGGGCTGGAACCCCACAATCGAAGGTTGCCAGAAGACCGCATGTGCAAGGATGGAACGAAGAAGTCCAGCAGCTCGTTGGCTTTGGCTGACCCTTCGTTTTCCCGCACAGCAGCGGAGATGTGGAGCTGTCCGTAAACCCGGTGGCTCGCGCCGGCCAGATTCACTTGCTCTCCGGAGATGTAGGCGATGCTCACGCAGAGAAACGGATTGGTTTGCGTCTTGGTGTCCACCAGGATGCGGTTGTCGTACTCCACCACAAGGGAGTACGACGACCAGGCCGCACGACGCGCTTCGACCAGGGCCACAACGGCTTGACGAACTTCTTCGCGAGTCATTCTTCACTGCTCCAGAGCAGCACCCCACCGCGCGAGTACTTGTTGATCACGTAGTAGGTCATCATCTCGAACGGAGGCACGTGCATGGGGCGCAATTCCTTCTTCTTCGGCCCGACGCCCACTGACACTTCTTCAGCGTACGCTACTGCGTTCTCAAAGCGCACCTTGGTGTTCCAGTGCATCTTTTCAATCTGGGGCAAGGCCCGCTCCACGGCGCTGTACGCTGCCTCCCCATCGCCGATTTGCACAGGTGTGTAGGTCTTGTCTTTGAACCCGCCGGTATGGTTTTTCTTGTACCAATTCACCCGTGTTGCCGGCCCGTCATTGGTCAAGCGCACCTGCCAGTTGGCAGCCAAGTTTCCGGACCATTGCGGCGTGTGCAGCACCAGGTCCTCAAACACCTTCTTGATGAACTCCTGGTACTGGGCAGTGACCTGCCCCGCCACGCGAGCCTTCTCTGCCTGGATGGATCGCTGCCAACTGCGCAAGCCCTGGACGTCAAGGTTGACCATCAACGCCTCCGCACGTGCAGAGCCCAGGCATCCTGCTCGGACGCCACCTGCTCCACGCGCCAGTTCAGGCTTTGCACCGTGAGCTCCTGCCCTGGTGTAGGCGTGATTGAGCTCTTGGCCACCACCAGCGTGTGATCGCCTTGGTGGTATAGCTCATCGGCCGCCGTGCTCTGGCTGTACAGCCGCGCCCGCTCGATCAAGATGCCTGGCACCGCTGTGCTCACTACTGTGCTCGTATCAGTCGCCGGCAGGTAGGTGGTGGTCGTGAAAGTGGCGGTATGCAGCGCGTCTGCCCCAAGGTCATCCACGAACGCGGCTGTGAAACCGGCTGAGTCGTCATTCGTGGAGCGCACCCGCATCAAACGCGAACCCAGCGCAAGGTACGAGCCCCGCGCGATCGTCTCGCTGGTTGAGAAACTGACCAGGTACTGCGTGAAGTAGTCCGAGGTCGACAGGCCGTCTACCGTGTCCTTGAAGTACTCGCGCATGCAGTACGCCGCCGTACCGCCGGCCCCCAGCGCCGCCTGGCCGGGCGTGCGCACCGTAGGCAGGTCCGTGCCCTTGCGCGTCCAGTAGCTGGCCCGCAAGGCCCGGTTGAACAGCCCGTCGATGCTTTGGCCGCCCACGATCCAATACTCGTCCAGGATGCGCACGCAGCGCCGCGCCGGCATGACAATGTTGGGAGCGGCCGAGAGCACTCTCCGTTTGGCCAAGGACCCCTCAGGTTGTGCTGTTTCAAACGCAGCCTGCTGCGAGCGAAACAGATACCTCCCGCTGTACCCGTCGTACGTGTCGAGATCGTCGAAAACCTGCGAGAGGTTCCGGAATTTCATGTGTTGGTCACAGGATCTTTGGCGATGCCCACACCCACAACCATCGTGCGAATGGTGCGCGTCACCGTGTCACCGCCGAACAAGGCCACAAAGGCCGTCGACAGCTTCAGTCGTAGGGACTCACACCCGGCCAGCACGCCGGCCTGTGTGAGCTGGAAGGGGTCTTTCACCCGCTCCTTGTGGCCTCGGCCATCTTGCATCCGCAGTTCAGCGAAGTAGGGCAATGACGTGAGCAGCGACTTTCCGATCGCATAAGCTGAGTAGAGCTGCACCAGGTCGAAAAACCGCTTCTGCGCCGTGCTGCGCGTTGCGTAGTCAATGGCCGAGATGGTCTTGAACTGGTCGACCAACCCTGTGTTGATGTCGTCCAGATCAAGAATCAGTTGGCGCTCGAACAGAGGCTGGGCCAGTACGGCGTCTTCGAGCTCCTCATCGGCAACGCCGAGCACTGCTCGAATTTCCTCATACGTGGTATACTCTGTCAGCATTCCGGTCTTTCAATGTGAGGCAAAAATGTCAGAACTTATGGGCAAGGCCAGGGCTAATTTCCTGATCTCACCGGAGCTCCTGGGCCTGTGCAAAAGCGAGGCAGAACGACAGGGAACGAGTCTGACAGGGCTCATCATCCAGGCGCTCACCGAAACCATCACTCGCCGGGCTACCACTCTCGAGCTGATGCGTTTGGAGCATCTCCCGGAGTGGGCCCGTCGACCCATGGTCGTAGCTGAGGCTCCCAAACTCGCTGATCCACACCCCCTCAATGAGCCCCTCGTTCCTCCAGCGCCGGCCGAGAGTCATGACAGCCTCGACTCACGCCTGCTTTGACGCTTTGGCCGGCGCAAGCGGAGCAGAAGCGGCTGCCAGGGCCAGCGCAGCCGGGGCCCAAGGATCCTTCACTGGCTTGATCGTGGGCTGGTCCTTCGCCCAGGTGCTGTATCGCGCCTTGACCGGCACCATGGAAGGAAAGTGGCACTGCGCCACCGGGTCGTAGAAGCCAAAGGCGCCAGAATTCAGCAGCCACTCGCCGTCGGGATGAGTCACTTGAGGGGTCATCTGTCAGTTCTCCAAACAAAAGCCCGCCCGGAGTGGGCGGGCTTTTTTGGGCCGAGGGCCAAAAATCAATCGATCGTCAGAACGTCAAATGCCTTCAGCTCGCTGTCTCCGAACATGCGATAGCAGGCTTCAGACCAATCGATGCGCAGGGCGCTCTTTCGAGACATGACGAATGCTTCCGCAGCGCTGTAGCTCGCCGCTGTGTTGACCACCTTCACGATGCCCCGCGAGCTGTCCACCGCCCAGACGGTGTTGGCCGGCACTGGGCCGCCGGAAGCAGCGTCATCGGTGATGAACCAACGCACGTCGTTGCCGAAGCCCCCGTTGATGATGCGAGCCTGCGGGTCAACACGAGCCAGCGTCGGGTCGTAGGCGTTCGAACCAGGGCGGCCGGTGCGCGACTCGATCTTCAGGTACGTGTCGATGTCGGCGGCGACGTGGGTGATCTTGCGGTACTTGCGATTGCGAGCCAGGAACTTGACCCAAGCGCGATGAGTCATGACGCCAGCCGTGGCCGAGCCGTTCAACGTGGTCGAGGTCACAGCCGACACGGCGCCCGTGTTCAGGTCGCCATCACCGGTCCAGATGTCCGACATGAATTCGTACACGTGGGCGTCGCGCTCGACTTCCATCAGGCGGG
>OFQX01000306.1_pt1 | contig 15361 bp, 18 predicted proteins | sample 1542951 | NCBI WGS metagenome assembly OFQX01 (sample SAMN07774215, study PRJEB24372) | wastewater metagenome | isolation source: WWTP Novara (Effluent) | place: Italy: Novara | collected 2015-12
GCAGCGATAGCGGATCGCTCCCGAAGGCGTCCACCCGGCAGAATAGGTCGGCGCGAATCTCAGGCATAGCGCCGGACTTCCTCGAGCGAGAAACTACAGGTCACGCCGTTTACGTCCTGAAACTCGAACTGGAGGCCCTTCACCATGACGCGGAAGACCGGCATGTACCAAACGCCGATATCGCCCGCCTCGGCCACCGTCACGGTCTGCGAAAGCGTTCCGCCCAAGCTCGCACAGTCGGCGTCGATCACGCCGTCCTTGTAGTAGACCGCCGGATGCGTACCCGAGGAAACGCCCGCTGCAACGGTCCACGCCACCGGATGCGTGAGCGAGTAGAGATCCCCGATCCCTGCATCCGAGAAATGGTCCATCTCCCAGATATGCGGAACGAAGTTCACCGCCTCGCCTTTGGCTGAAGCCATCTTCAGGCGGCGGAACGAGTCCTCGTTGATAAGCTGGAACGGCAGATCGAAGATCAGCCGCGCCGCCTTGTCGGACGCAGCCACGCCCGCGTACACGCTCTGAACAACGCTCTCGCCGCTCGCGGTCTGAATCAGAAACGGTTCGTCCTCTTCCGCTTCCTTCCAGCTCATGCCGAGCGAGTGCCCCTGCTCGGTCCACTCCACGCCGTCGAGATGAGGAACGGAGGACAGGTAGCGCGAATCCCAACCGAGATAGCCCATTAGCCACCGCCCATCGTGCGAACCGAAAGCGCGCCCTTCTCCATCATCTGCTCGAAAGCCTTGACGATCTGCGCGATGAAAGCGGCGGAGGCGTTTGCCGAACTCAAGCCGAAGTAGGCGAAGGCGCGAGACTGGATATCCTTGCCGCCCGTACCGGATCCATCGCCCGTCCGGATCGTGCGCCCGCGTACCGGCTCGGACAGAACTGTCGTGTTGAACGTCACGGTCGGTGCGGCGCCCCCGCCACCGCCGCCACCACTCGGACCCGAGAACGCCCCGCCCTGCGGCAGGCTACTCAACGCGCCCGCCAATCTCTCGGCGTGGTCTGCGGCTTGCTTCAAACTGTTCGTGAGCTTTCCCACTTACCAACCTCCCCCGCCACCGCCGCCGCTATGCGCTCCCACGCCAATGCGCCCGAATTGACTCGCTACATAGCGCTCGATTGCCTCACGCGCCGCCGTCACACCGGGACATGGCATCGAAACCGTTCTGCCAGCGTCACGGTTCGCAATGGCTCGCATCTGCGCGCACCGGCTCTCCTCTTGAGCAAGACGGATCTTCAAGTAACGCAGTATCTTGTCGGCGTTCTTTGGATCGGGTTTCGAGTTGAACGCCTCGCCCTCGGAAACATCTGCCTGACGCTCCATGCCTGAGGCGGCAATCGCGCCAAGCTGGACGAACCGATAGGGATGCTTTTTCTTCTTCGACCGGTCTACTTCCGCCTCTTGCTCGCCCGCTCTGTTCTTCGCCGCTAGCAACGCATCGCGCACCCGCTTGGCGTGCTCGATGGCGTTCTCCAGCTTGATTGCGAACGGATGCGTTGCGGGCATCAGATATCCGCCTGCGAACCGAGAGTGACGATCTCTTGCAAGATCCCGCGCAACGTCTCGGCCAAGGGGATCGCTTCCTCCAGACCGTCCTTCATCTTTCCCAGACCTTCGGAGGCCTTGTCGGTGCCCCCCTTGGCTTCGTCGCCCAAGCCGTCCAGCGAGCCAGAGAGGTCATCCACGGTGCCTGCAGCATCGTCCACCGATCCGGAGAACTCATCGAACGAATCTGTCGCCCCGCCAAGCGAGTCCATCACCCGGTCGTGCTCAAACTGCGACTTGTTCAGCCGGTCCAGGTAAACGTCCCACGCCGACGCAGACGCGTCCGCCGCCTCGGATTCGGTCAGGAAATCGTCGGCAGTCTGAGTGAATACCTTCCCGAGATCCCGAACGGAGCCCGCCGCCTGTGCTGCACGATCCTTCAGCTCGTTCAGTTTGTTCAGTTCATCCGGGTCTAGCGTCGGCTGACCCTCTAGCCGCTCGATTTCCTGCCGCAGACCGGCGATATCAGCTTTCGCCGCGTCCGCCTCGCCGGATGTATCAATCTTGCCGCCTGCATCCAGATACTTCGCTAGCCGCGCTTCGTCCTGCGCGAGCTTGGCGTCTAGGGCGGCGCGCTCTTTTTCGAGCGCCGCAACGATCTCGTCCGCCGCCTTCTGTTCCGCCTTGGCGCGCTCTTGGGCGGACTTAACTGCGGCCTTCTCTAGCGCCTCTTCCTCTTTGGCGAGGGACTTTGCTGCATCCTCTTCGGACTTCTTCCCTACCTTGTTCTCTTCCGCCGCCGCCTTGCGCGCCTCTTCGATCTTGGCGAGCATCTGCGGGATCGTTTCGGCTGTGTTGGCGACAACCGTGGAGGCTCCCTCGGATCGCTCCGCGAGGATCTTCATCCCCTCTGCGGTCGCGGTGATCGCATTCGCAAGGAGGTGCGTCGGGTGGATCAGCGAGTCCATCGCCAGACCCAGACCGTCCAGCGTTGCCTTGTCGGCTCCCGCAGCCGTGGCCTGCTCGATAAGCAGGTCCTTGTTCCGCTGCATGACCGGCTCGAGCGCCTTCAGGTTGTCGCGCAAAATGGCGACAATCGACACGCCCGCGCCGATGCTCTTTGTCATCCCCTGCACGGAGAGGTCTGCCCCGGTCGCGCTCTGCTCGAAAGTCTTCGTGCTTTCGGAGGCTTCCGCGAACTTATCCCGTGCCTCGCCCAGTCGCCGTGTGGTGCCCTCAATCTCGGCGTTCGTAACGCCCGCCGTCGAGTTCAGCGTCTCCAGCTCGGCTTCGAGGTCGCTTACCTCTTTCGCAAGCGCCTCCAACTGCGCCGCAGCCTGCGCGCCTTCGACTTCTATCCTGATCTTGTCGTCGTCAAACGCCATGCATCCCCCTGCTCAGAACTACAGCGGCAGCGGGCCGAGAATGGAGAGGAGGGAGACACCCCCGGCCCGCCGCCGCTTCCATCAACTTAGAGCCCCAGGTCGGCGGCTACGATGTCCGTGTCGATGATGACCTCGAGATCCGCGCCGATATCCGTCAGACCGTCGTAGGTAAAGTCGCTCTCCGGCTTGAACGCCCGCAGGGTCAGCGTCTCGTCGTAGTTCTGCGCGCCCTCTTCCGCGTCGTGCATGGTGCCTTCGACGGAGAGGTAGGGAAGAACGAAAGCCGCGCCCCAATAGTTCGCGGAGGTGCCCACGATGGTGTCGTTCCGGCCTTCGATGACGAGCGATACCTGATCCGCCGTCATCAGGGCCTTCTGCAAGTCGAGATCGACCAGACGGCGATTGATGTTCACCGTAACGTCGTGCTGGCCCTTGCGATCCGTGCCGATAGCCTGCTCGCCGCCGGCAGCGTAGCGAGTCACAGCGCCGGGAACGTCCACGCTCAGGGTCACGCCGTTGTCCACGTAGATCGCCGTTCCGTCGAGAACGAATCGGAACTGCGTCTCCGCGAGCGGGCGCGGGGTTGGGTAGTCGGCATCGACGACGGACAGGGTGCGCCGCTTGACGAACTCCCAAACGTCGTTGTCTACGAAGTCGCCGTTCGATCCGGTGGCGAAGTAGACCTCCACCTGTGCAGCCCGACCGCCCAGAGGAACGGTCGAAGAGGCTCCGGTGTAGACGTAGCACCACGATCCCTTCGTTGCCACCTGAGACGAGCTGTAGGAGCCTGCGGTGGCCTCCTTGGCCTGGAACGTAACAGTCGTAGCGTCGTCGGAGATGACCTTGATAAACACATCCTTGTCGGTCGCGTCCGCCGCCCAGTTGCCCGCCGTGGTGCCGCGCAGGATCGGCTTGACGACGCCCGTACCAGTGACGGTCGGAACCTCCCAGAAGTCGAACCGGCCCGCCTCCACGCCGAACTTCAAAGAGGCGTTCTGGCGCGGCGTGATGCCCAACTCCATCGAGCGGGCAATAACGTCCACATGGCGGAACGGGATGCCCTTGTCCGAGTCGTTGACATGGGTGAGCTTCTTGAGGAGCTGCGTCCCGTCCACCGCCTGCTGTTGCGAGATGCGCCACCGGCTATGACCGCTCGCGGTCGAAACCGCGTAGCCCTGAAACAGCGAGAGGAGGAAGGCAAGCTGACCGTGGTTCGAGGGGTCGATATCGCCAAGGTTTAGCGTCTTGCCCGCGTTGTCCACCTTCGAGCGCATGTCGAGCTCGCGCATCGGGCGCGTGAGTACCGCCTGACGACGGATGTTCGTCGGAGACGGAGAAAGGACGCCGCCGTACGACTTGTACGGGACGAGCGCAGAGTCGAGCGCGGGGATGCCGTCTGCCGTCTGGAACGCCAGGAGGCGGGTAAGGCTTGCCGGATCTCCGGCGGTGCTGTTGAAGAATGCTTGCGTCACGGTCTACCTCCTGTTATGCGCCGACCGTTACGAGCGGCCACAGGCGCGGCGGAATTGTCTTGGCGTTCACTTGCACTAGATAGGGAAAGTCGATCTGGAGATCCCAGAGATTGATCCCCTCGCCGTTCTGGGGCGAGGTCCGTTGTTCGATGTTCGTCTGCGGGAGATCGACGCGGGTGGCGAGCTGCACCGTACCAACGTCGGTTCCGTTGGTCGCAGTGTCGTAGCTCAACTGCTGGTACTTCTGCACGATCCCGATAAGGTGCGAGACGACGGTATGCAGGCCGGGCGTCCAGAGCGCTTGTTCGGAACTCACCGCCTCCGAATGGAACCGGATCACGTCGCGCACCACGACGACCTCGGTGTTATTGCCCGGTCCCGGCTTGCGGTCGAAGCTCGGCAGGGTACAGAAGAGCGCCGGCACAGAGCCCAGCTCGAGCGCGTCCCCGAACGGGCAGCACTTGATCGCCAACGGGTCCAGACCGGGACCACCGAACAGGGCGACTAGGCTCTTCGTTGCGGCGTTGTCTGCCCGCAGGATCTCGACGTGCCGAGATAGCACCATCTCTGCCGGCGACATTTCCGCGAAGGTAAAGCCCGCGTCGGTAACCCAGCTCACGCGACCGCCCTCGGTCCCTGTACGCCGACGCCGAGCGCCTTGCGCGTCTCGTTCTTCACCATCACGGCAACCGACTTGCGGACCTCACTCGAAACGGACAGACGACGGCGCGGGATCTTCAAGCCCATTTCCAGCCGCTTCTTGGTCAGCCACACCCCATAGGTGAGGCCAAGAAAGAAGCGCATCGCCCAATCCTTCCCGCCCTTGGCGCGCTTCTTGGGGTAGACCTTGACGAACGGAGCGGAGCCCTGGTGGATGGCAACCTGCTTGAACTTGCCCCGATCTACGCCGATCTCGATAGCGTTTGCCGAGATGTTCTCCACCCCGCCAGTACCGCCGAGCCACGCAGCGCGATAGGTTCCGCTCGCCTGCATCGTCTTTCGCGGGGCCTTGCGGGTGCCGAAGTCCTGCGTCTTATCCCACGGAGTAGACCCGGTGCCGCGATACTCGGTCTGATCCTTGAACTGATCCGAGATGCCGCGAGTTCCGAAGCGCAAGAGCTTCACGGCTTGCTTGCCGCGAGAGTCGAGTAGCGGGCGCTCGAGGATCTTCTTGCCGCCACGAAGTCGTCTGGCGATCTTCTTAGTGAGCGCGTTCCGCACGGCCATGAAGTCAGCCACAGAGCAGGCCCCGGTACATACCGATGGTGCGATCCCAGCCCTTGACCGCCGCAACGTCCGGCGAGCCCACGTCCTCCAGCGTCAACTTTCGTCCCGCGCGGTACTGCCAGTTGACGAGATCCAGAACGAGTTGCCGAATCGGACCCGGCTCCGCGTCGGTCGCATAGCCGCGAGTGGCGACGATCTGCACCAATGCCCTGCCATCGGGCCACGCCAGCCCCGAGGCGCGCAGGAACTCGGAACCGTACTGTTCGTAGTCCTCTGCATCCAAGAGCGTCCAGTCCTCACCCACGGCGTCGCGCACCGAAACGGAGGTAACCGCGCTCAGCGTGTCGTTGACCCAAACCGACGTGTCGCCCGTCCCCTCCAGCGTGTAGGTATGCGATCCCGACGCCCCGAAGTAACGACCCGTAGCGCGCTCTACCAACGCAACGGCACGCTCTTCGAGGTCGGTCAGAATCGCTTCATCGGCGGTGGTAAACGTGCCGCCGAGATACGCCTTCAGGTCCGCGAGCGAGATCACTTGTTCTTCGATTCCTTATAAGCCTTCGTGCGCTTGTCCACCTTGACCGGCTCCGGCTCGTCAGGTTCCACCTCTGCGGCCACAGGCGGCTCCACAGCGGGCTCGAAAACCTCGAGCTTGGCGATCCCCTTCGCCAACAGGCGCGCAGCTCTGGCGGGCGTGACGTTGAACTTCTGTCCCGCCGCAACGATCTGGTACGGAATGCCGTCGTAGTTGAAGCCGGGGTGCTGCAACAGAGCCACCATTGCTACCGAGTGATCTGCGTTACTCATGCTTCGCTCTCCAATCTTCGTGAAGCCGGCTTGTGCTGTTGCAGGTATCCGGCGAGGTCAAGGATGCAATCAACGTCGTCCTTCATCAGCCCCAACGCCGAGTTACAGCAGCGACACAGGAGCCCACGAATAGCGCCCGTCTCGTGGTCATGGTCAACGACAAACCCCCAGTCGTCGCTGGGCGGTCCTCCGCAGGCACCGCACTTGCCCCCCTGGTCCTCCAACATCGCGTCGAACTGGGCCACGGTCAGTCCGTAGTTGAGCCGGAGGTGCTTCGCTCTCTGCTGGCTCTTTGCGTACTCTTTGTTCTTCTCGCGCCAAGCCGCCATGCAAGCAACTTCGCGTTCTCTGGTTTCCGGAGTACGGGAGTCGCGGCGCTTCTTCATCTTTTCCAACATGGCTTCTCGGTTTTCCCAATAAGCCACCTTGAGTTGCGCTGATCGGAGACTGACCTCGCACGAACGGCACCAAGAGCGCAGACGATCACCGCGAAGCCGAAAGGCTTCAACCGGCTTTTCCTCTTTGCACTTGGTGCACTTCTTTGCGTTGGCTTCCATGTCTCCGTCTCTGCCAAGAAAAGGGGGCGAGAGGCCTGCGCCTGCTCGCCCCCTTGATCTACTCAGGATTCCACAGTCAGGTGCTACGAGGTCAAACTCAGTTCAATAAAGAACTCCGGGCGCGGAATGGCGAGGCCGAGCCGCTCCTCGAACCGGATCGCCAGACGGTTGTACTTGAAGTCGTCGCCGTCCTGATCCGCGAAGGAAACGTTCGGGCTCTCGCGGTCCACGATGTACGCGCCCTCCTGGAAGTCGCCCATGAGGATCGTGCCGGGGGCGATGCTCCGGGTGGAGACGAGCGGAACGCGCCAGAGCTGGTTACTGCCGCCGTCGCTGCCGGCGGGAAGCATCCAGTGGTCGTCGAGGCCGACCGAAGTCTCGAAGGTTTCGTGATCGTTCGGGTTGATGATCGCGGCAGACGGCATCGCGCCGACGTTCTCGAGCATCGTGACGCCGTGGCGCATCATGGCGAAGCGACCAACCGCGCCGGTCACTGCCTGCGTGTAGCTCTGAATCGCAGGCGAAGCCAGGATGCCGAGGATGGTGCTCGAGGTGCCGTCGCCGTACAGGAACTTGTACTCTTCGAGTTCCGCCAGCCCGCGAATGCCCATCGTGTTGATGTCGGACTGAAGCCCGATCACATCGTCCAGCGCCTGCTTGCTGACGCGGAAGATGTGCGCGATGAGTTCGACCACGCCCGTGACCGAGCGCGGCAGAAGCTTCGACTCCGGCTTGAGCGTGTTCTCTGCGACCGACGCAGCGCCCGCCCAAGTGCACAGGTTCCGCCAGTAGATCGTGCCGTCCGCCGTGTCGTCGCCAGGATCGGCCAGCATGTTGTACGTCAGGGTATCAGCGGTCGGGACGGAGACGACGTTGAAGTAGCCGTTGTAGTCCGTGTCCGAAGAGCCATAGACCTGAATGCGATCCCCAACGCGGGCACCGTGCGCGGTGTAGGTCAGGGTGGCAACCACGCCGGTCGAGCCGATGGAGGTAGCGGTCAGCGGGGTGTCCGCGCCAGAGCCCATGTACTCCAGGTACTCCCACGCGCTACCGACGCCGAGCGAGCGCGACGGCAGCAGATCCCGCATGACACGCTTGCGACCGTGCAGCGGGAGGACGTTCGGGAAACGGTTGACCGGGGCGAAGTTGGTGGCGTCCGAGGTCAACATCGTCTTCTGGACGTTCTCGTCCGTGGCCGGCATGTTGAGCGCCTTGAGCGTCTCCACGGCGGCGAGATGGTTGCGGAGGGTGCCACCAGCCAGAGCGAGGCGTGCCGTCTCGCGGCCCGACTTCGCCCGCTCGCGGATGTTCGGATCGCTGAGCCAGTCGGTCACCTGCCCGCCGAAGCTCTTCGCCTTGGGCGCGCTGTCATCGACAACCGAGACGCCCGTAGCCGACAGAGCGCCAAGCCGACGCTCCTGCGCTTCGATGCGCTTGGACAGCTCTTCCGAGATCTTCGCGCCGGCATCGTGCGCCGCCTTCAGCGCCACGGCCTGCTCTTCGCGGGCTTCCTTGAGCTGCTTGTCGAACTCCAGAACCTTTTCGCCCGCGTCGAGCGCCTTGACGATGCGCGCCTCGATGCCCTCAATCTGGGCGCTGACCTTTTCCAGATCTGCCATTTCTTCTCCTAGTTGGCCGCACTCAGACGGCGGTTGATTGCTGCTAGACGCCCGGCGATTTGGTCGAGCTGCCATGCTTCGATGGCTTCGTTCAACTGCATGGCTTTGCCGGTGATCGCCTCCGTCTCATCGACCACGGCTTCTGCGGGTACTTCTGCATCGGTAAGGAACGTAGACAGGCACTTGCCCACGAGCGGCAGGCCGGCAACGAACGAACGCAGCGCCTCCCGCTCTTCGTCCGAGAGTTCGCCACGGCCCACGCGCAGACCGTCCAGGGCATCGACCAGCGAGCCCAGATCGGCCATCGCCTTCGCGCTTACGGTGTAGGTCTGGTCATTGACGGCGAGATCGGGGTCTGCGGGACCGGCTTCGTAAAGCACCATCTTCGACAGGTAGTTCGCGGTGACGCCTTCAGCGTTCTTCCGCTTCGCCTGCCCGCCCTTGGGAATGCGGGCCTTGAAGCTGTAGGTGGAGATGGTGCCGTCCGCGACCATCCCGAAGATGCGATCCGAAGTCGGGTCTGTGCGGAACTTCTGCGCGGTCCAGAGCCCGGTCGAGTCCTGTCCGGCGTCGAGCGTCTTTCCCACGATGACTTCGTGGTTATGCTTGACGGGCACAAGGCCCTTGCTCACGCGGGAGGTATCGAACGCTCCCTGCTCCACAATGTCCCCGACCGAATCGAGGTTCCCGAAAATGGAGACGTACGCGATAACTTCGCGCTTCGCCGTCTCAACTGTCGGCGGGGGTGCCTCTGTGGTTTTCTGGACAATGCCATCCATGCGGGGCAGTTATAGGCCCCGGCGGACGGCCAACCGTCACAGTTAGTGATGTTTGCTATGAAGGGTGCGAGCGTCGAGGACAATCAAATCCCAAGCGATCCGGAACCATCGACCGTTGGGGTGCGCTCGGTAGAAGTACGCGCTGCGCTTCGTGGTGCCCGCGAGATCGCAGGCCAGTTGAACATTGCACCGCTGGAACTTGACGGCTTGGCGGAACAACTCTTCGAGGAAGAGGTCGCACCACCCCGGAGGGTCGGTCAGGCGGCTCGGTTCTGGGAGCGGCGCGGGCGGGCGGCTGTTCTCTGCGTAACGAGTCGCGTTCGGCATCGGCATCGCGGGTGGATTCCGGGTTGGTAGGCTCTTTCGCCAAGGTCGGACACAAACTGCTCGTCTACAGGGACGCGCTTATGGTCGAAGGCATCGCAGCGCGGGCAGACCTTCTCATCGCGGCGTGTCACCCATTCCTTGAAATGCTTGTCTGCGTCCAGTAGGCCCTGCCGCTTGGCGGTGTCGTAGAGGGCCTGCTGTGCGGTGGCGATGGCTTCCTGCGCAAGCGTCTGCCCCTGGAGCTCGGCTCGAGCTTCGACAGCCTGACGGACTCGGCGGCGCATGACCCGGCGCACCGTCTCGATATCCTCTTTCGTCAAGGGGCGCTCTACGCCACGGATCGGCGGCTTGCGTAGATAAGCGATGGTGCTCTGCGTCTCGCGCACGATGATCGCCGCCTGCTGCGCGTTCAATCCGAACATCTGCGAAAGCTGGATAGGATCTTTGAGAACGGCGAGCGCCGGATCTCGGGAGGCGTCTACGATCCGCTCCAATCCACGGAGCGATTCGTCAAACTCCGCAAGATGCTGCCGGAAGATCCCCCGAGACAGACGACGGCGAGCTAGCGCGGTTGCCTCTTCAACGTCCACCCGACTGCGGATGTTCGCCGGCAGAGCCTCTAGGCCGAATTCAATCCCAGCCTCTAGCGCGTCCTCAATGGCAGCGGCTTCGTTGTCCGTGAGCTTCGGAGCCTTCGCCTTCGCCACCGACTTGGGCTTCGTAAACTTCATCGCCCGAGATGCGAGAGGCCGGATGTTCTTCGCTGCGATGTTGATTGCAGACGGCGCACCGTAGGCCAGGGCGAGCGCGAGGGTAGGCTGATGCAGACCCGCCCCGGCCTTCTCCCACCGCCGGAGAATGTGCGCCTTCAAGCCAGCCGCGCACGTATCGCAGGCGTCGTCCATCCGTTGAAAGATGGACTCCTCTTCGGCGTTACTGAGAAGCGGTCGCACTGGAAGTTTCCATTCCGTCTCCGGCTTCCCACCTAATGCGCGGTTGCAATAGGTGGTCGTCTTTCCTTGGCCTGCTTGGGACGTTCCATGACCGACCCGGAGTTGATCCGACAACGCGCCACCCAGAAGCCCTCAAGGATGCTCCGCCCTCGGTATCGAGCGTGTACGTAATAAGCCGCCGATAACCGAGGGACTTAGCGGCCCTCCAGCAAGCTCCGTACAGGAACGAACAGGCGTTTTTATCCCCGGTTGTGCATACCCGCAGAGCCTCCAGCGTCATTCCATCGTCCAATCTCCGAGACAGTGGGCGACCAACAATCGCTACCCCAACAATCGACCCATCAATCTCGGCAGATATAGAGAACTTGTGCCCTACAACTGGGTTCGAGTGTCGATGATGCATCTCAACGAAGGCGTTAGCCTCGCTTAGAGAGATTGGGGCCACCTGGAGGCGGGATGCCATTAGGCGATAACTTCTCCACGGAAGCGAACCACGCATCCCGAAAATCCCGGCGCAGGAACAATGTGAACAACCCCAGCAGAGTCCGTCAACCTGTGCGTTGACCCGCCAGAACTGAACTCCACCAAAACTGGAGACTCGATGCGGTAGATGCGCCCACCAAAGTCGTACTCTCGCCATTCCTCAACGCCAGCCAACTTGATCCCCTTGAGATTGCTCATTTCTGTTCTCCTTGTTAGTTATCCTCTTCGGCGTTACTGAGCGGGGGGCGGGTCATGCGTGTGGACGCTTTGTTCTGCGCGATCTGAATTCAGTCTGGTGCGCCCGGTCGGAAGAGAGATTTGCTACCATCGAATCCCTGGTCGTCCCGCTGTCTACCGCGTCCAAGTGCGCGCCCACGGCGTCTTCGTGCGCCTTTGCTGAACGCCCCTTGTCTTGCAGTTCCTTTGCCCGGCGAGCATGATAACTCGCCGCGCTGCGGTGCTCTTCTGGGGTTCTGGCGGATTCTGCGGCCATTCCCTCTTCGCTGATCCACTGCCCGCCCTCGTCTCCGCCAGGATCGCGCGGCTGGGCGGGGTTGTACATCTTTTTCTTTGAAGGATCGTCGCCCATCCCGCTTCCATCCTTGCCGTCGTTCATACCGCCCGGCATCTCTTCCGCATCATCCGGATTTGGCTGCATGATTGGATTCGAGGCGAACGCGGCAACCGGCGGCTCCTTGATCCCTTCCGCCGCTTCGGACAAGAGCGTCAGCCCGGTTTCGATGAACACCGAATCTCCGCCCTCCGTGTCCTCCAGCCCGAGGTCGAGTAGGTTCACGCCATCATTCCGCGAGATGCCCGAGCGGATCGCCTTGCCCAACTGTTCAATCTTCGCCTCCCGCTCAGCCCTGAAGAACGGAACCTGCGTCAAGTCGTAGGTGATGTACACCGAATCCGACTCGCGCTCTTCGTCGGTCAGGAGCGACAGGTTGAGCGCATCGCGCATAATGTCCGCGAGCGGCAGCACACCGTTGTCGTACATGAAGCGCACGGCGGTTCGTAGGTTGTCGTAGGTCGCCGCACTCGAATCGAACATCGCGGGCAGCATCCCGAACGCGGTTGCGATCTCGGCCACGGTGAGCTCTCGGTCCTGCGGAATCATCATGTCCGCCGCGCTGAAGCCGAAGGGCAGATAGTTCGTCCCGGCGCCGAGCACCATCGGCACGACTTCCTTGGCGTTGCGCTGCCAAGCGCGCTTGAGCTGTGCGTGAGCCTCCGTCACCAGCTCCGTCGTCGTCAGGCTCGCGTCTGTGATCGCACCCGGAGGAACACCCCCTGATGCGTAGAGCGTCTTACGCCACTCGGCAGAGGCTACGTCCGCCTGCACAGAGGCCCACGCAGACTGAAGCATCCCGACGCCCCAGATTGGGTTGAGCGGGTCCGGCAGGCGGCAATGGATGAACTCCTCCGGGTCTACCTTCCGGATCACCTTGCCGTTTTCGAGGATGTTGTACCCGATGATCCACGCCGGACCCGGAACGGGCTGCACGTTGACGGGCGAGGCCGGCCAGAGTTCGATGGTGCTGTTCGGCCCGTTACCCCCACCGGCTACCCGGCGCAGCAGACCGTTCCCGTTGATCGCCAGCCAAGCGAAGGCGTAGTAGAAAACCTCCTTCGCGCTCATGCTGCGATTCGGGTAGGCCAGGAGCTTTGTGCGCCAGTCGTTCGGGTCCGGCTCCCAATCGCGTTCACCCTCGCCGGTACGCTTCTCCACGCGCCACATGAGCGAAGATGCAGCGGACGCAAGGCGGGTGACGCAGGCGTACACCCAGACATTCTTCTTGAATCCGTCGCGCACTGCCGTCGTCGGGTTGAGATCGTTCTGCGGCACGGTGGTGCTGCCGCCGGGGTCGATGGAGATTCCGCCGAGCGCCTGACTCGGGCTCATCTTGCGGACCATGCCCGCGAGTTCTGCGGCCTTCTGTGCGAGTTCGGCTCGCCGTGGTGCGGCTAGGGCTTCAATGAGTTTCACGGCTTCGCCTCCGGCTTCCTGATTTCTTCGTAGTACATCTTCCGCACGAACACGAACGCGACGACGCCAAGCGCCACGCCGACCGACAAGGGAACCACAGCGGCGGACCCGGTGAGCATGTAGACGCCCAGCGTGAGCGAGGCCCACGCGCCGACGATGGTGCCTAGGAGTTGGGAGGGGGTCACGCTGCGAACATCCCGCGCTGTACCCCAGACACCTTGGCAAACGCACCCGAGCAAGCGTCTTGTTCGTCGTCTACATTGGAGTATGGAAACGCCGTGCTGCGCGTGATGAATCCGTGATTCCACGGACCCCGGCTCATGGTCACGTTACCCGCCTCCTGTTGCGCTGCCCAGACTTCGGCGCGCACGGTCTTCGATCCAGTGACATGCTCGGCCCGCACGTTGAAACCGCGCAGGGCTGCGATGGTGGCTTTCGTCCGATCCTTGCCGCCGATGCCCGCCTCATGCTCAAGCCACACGTTCGACAGAGGCACGATCTTCGCCCACTGCTGGCATGTGTGGGCAATCTCAAAGTCTTTGCGCTGTGGTCCCCACTGCCCGCGCACAACGTCGGCAATGTGGAACTGCCCGCGCTTGGGATCGAAGCCAACGAGCGCGCCTGCGGTGTGATCTCCCCCGCCCTCGGTGCCCGCTGTGTCCCAATACGCCACCCACGACATGCCCGCTGGAATCGCATCGAGGAACCGCCCCTCGAAGTCGGCCCACTTGAACATCGAGCCATCACGCGGACGGGGGTACTGCTGGTAGAGCGAGGCCCACACCCGAGGCCCACGCCGCTGTTCGATCTCGCGCAGTACCTTGACCGGGTAACGCTCGGGGCACAGCGCCTCTCCGGGCTCGCGCCAGTCGGGTTCCAGTGTGCAGGATGCCGGCAGGTCGATCATGTTCTCGGGGTCGTAGATCGCCTGCATGTTGACTACGTGCCAGCACTCAGGGCTATCTCCCGCCTCGCGCTCGAGCAGGTAGCCAACGAGATCCTGTTCGTGCCAGCGGGTCATGGTGACGGCGAGCGCAGCATCGGGCGCCATGCGGGTAGACCAGACCGACTCGTACCAGTCGATTGCCCGGCCACGGATCACGACGGACTGCGCCTCCTGATCGTCCTTGACCGGGTCGTCAATGTCCCCGAAAGAGAAGCCCTTGCCCGTCGATCCCCCGCCCACGCCGACCGCCCAACAGCCGCCGCCCTTGCCCGTCTCCCAATGCTTTACAGCGGTCGTCTCGGGATCGTTCGCGCCCGACGCGGAGAAGTAGTGCCGGCGAGCGTGCCGGTTGAACCCATAGGCCAGGTCTGCACCGTAGGACGCAATTGCGGCGAACCGTTCGGGGAAGCGATAGACGTAGTACGCAGGGAAGAGGCGAGAGACGAGCTCGCTCTTGCCGTGGCGGGGCGGGGCCATGATGATGACCCGGCGCAGCTCTCCGGAGATCACGCGCTCGAGCACGGACCCGATGACCTCGGCGTACTTGTACCAGACGAAACGCGGGTTGACTTGGGAGACGAACTCGCGGAAGGTGAGCGGCGTGGCGGTGGACTTCGCCTGCAAGATTGGGCGAGCCTGACCGAACAGAGAGAACGCCTGCGCCTGCGCTTCCTTGCTCGGAAGCGCGGCGACCTTCGCCACAAACTCCGGATAGGTCAGCAGGGGATTTCTTCCGGCTTGACGTTCAGCAGTTTGGCGAGCGCCTTCACCGGATCTTCGACGGTAATGCTGGTGCGCTCGCGGTACTTGTCCGGGCGAGCGCCCTTTAGCAGGAAGATAAGCAGCGTGTCGCTGTACTTCCGAACCGTGCCGCACACCTCGCCCTGGTAGTACACCGGCTCGTCAAAGCCGTCATGGGCGCGCCTGCGGGCTTCCTCTTCGAGCTTGTCTGCGGCAGCGTCAAGCGCCTCAGCCGCAGCCGCCTTGTATTCGTCGTCTTCCTGTAGCCACCGCGAATGCGAGCGCCGGTTGATGCCTGAAGCCTCAGCCGCCTTGGACACATTGCCAGTCTCGGAAAGTGCCGCAAGGAACGCCGCCTTTTTAGCGTGGGACAAAGGGGGCGCCTCTTGCTTCGCGGTGAGCTTCTGCGCCACTACGCCGCCGCCTCTGGCTGCTCATCATCGGCGGGGAAAGGCTCCATAGCCGCGAGCGCTTCAATCTCAGCTTTCAAGCGAGCGAGTTGGTCGATCTTCCCCGGCACTTGAACTTCCGGCGAGGGTCCGGAGGCCGGGGAATCTTCGCGGGGTTTACTGGCGGGAGCGTC
>OFQX01000307.1_pt1 | contig 15353 bp, 33 predicted proteins | sample 1542951 | NCBI WGS metagenome assembly OFQX01 (sample SAMN07774215, study PRJEB24372) | wastewater metagenome | isolation source: WWTP Novara (Effluent) | place: Italy: Novara | collected 2015-12
AAGCCAGCGCAGCGGCGTAGGTGGAAGCCAGCGCAGCGGCGTAGGTGGAAGCCAGCGCAGCGGCGTAGGTGGAAGCCAGCGCAGCGGCGTAGGTGGAAGCCAGCGCAGCGGCGTAGGTGGAAGCCAGCGCAGCGGCGTAGGTGGAAGCCCAAAACATCAAACCTTAAACGAAAAAACCGCAAAAACCTTGAAAACAGGTGCAGGGATTGCTTTACCCTGAATTTTGCGAGTGTGCCATGTCAGCACACTGCGACTTAACCTTAATGGCTAGGCGAATCGCAGTGTTTCGGGCGCGTGCTTATTCCGCGCATAACCAACCCTGACTGGCACTATAACCAATCAACCTTGCAAGCTGCTGGAAAGCGCAGCAAGGAATAGGAACAGGCACGTTCTCACACGCGGCGCCAAGTGGCGTAAATTTGTTCCGAAAAGTCTAGCTCTGACGGGCAACAACCTTTCCTTGTGGATCGACTGATAACGGGTGCTTGTAAATGGGTTGAGATGGTTATCGGATTGAAACCCGACTAATGAAATTTCCGCTTGCGAGTGCGACAACTCGCCTAGACAATCGAATTTCGCCAATGCTTACCCAAGCCTTAACCTGGGCGCGATGTTGTCTAGTGTTTTGCCTTTCCGCTTCAAACCCCTCACATTCGCTGCATACGCGGCTTTCAGGCCCGGCATATAGGTCGGGTCGCCACATGGACTTTTGATCCAGCCTGGCTTCGTGACGTGGGTTTGTTGAGCGCCTTCTAACGAGGGCGCTTTCTTCTTGGTCTTTCAACAAGGGCCAAGAAGGAATTTAACCAAGGAGAAAATCATGATCCGCTACCACCTGGAAAGAATGACCCTTTGCGAAAAGGATGATGCTGATTGCCCGGATGAACTTTGGCATGTGCCGCTTTATAAGGTTGTCACACAGTCTGGCCGCGTCGTTGAAGATTTGCTGACACATAGTCAAGGTCTGTTAGCCATTGACGACCTCGAATTCAATGACAGCATGTATGACAATGTTTAACAACCTCGACGTCGACATTGAAATCGACGTCGACATCAACCTCGACGTCGACTTCAAAATCAGCCTTGAATCCAGGGTTGATTTTGAAGTCGGAAATAATACCCAACCCGCATAAATCTGGCCGAAAGCCTTGCAGCACAAGGCTTTCCACGACTTTACATAATCCGAAAGTTTTGAAAATCGAAAATTTTCCGGAGATTACGGTCAAAACACTGTTTATTTATCCAGTAGTTTTGAGGCCTGGCTTGGGCAAGGGTGTTCGCCAAGGCTCAAAGTCGGTTTCCAAGTGAAACATGGCTTCCAAGTGAAATCTGGTTTCCAAGTGAAACCCAGACCCAAGCCGATAGCAAAACCTGTGCCAAGGTGAAATCCAAAGTCTAAAACCGATTTCTAATCAAATGGCATATTTGACTGTATAGGAATTCCAAGCCAAGTAGCTAATATATATAAGAAACCTTCTTCTTATATATATACTGAGTTATACGTCGACCCCTACAGACTCAAAAAACGTGTTTTTGCTTTTCATTTTTTCGAAATCAAAAACGTCTTCCAGAAAAAAAAAAGTAGACGTATAACTAAGTATATACACCTTGGCAAAATTTCCTAAGTAAAACATAGGTTTAACCTCTCAAACCTATGACAATGCCAAATGAATACTTTGCCTAAAAAATAGGCAGATATAAGAAAAATCTATCAAATCTAAATCGTTGATAGTTTTTTCTTATATCGAAATTGCCTAAAAAATAGGCAGTCAAACCGCGCTCGGCAAAATTTTGCGCCCATTCACGTTGCCTAAAAAATAGGCAAAAAATATGCGCCTAGCATCAAAAACTTTTGTAACAGTTTGTAACAGCCAAAAAGGAGTCAAAACCATGCTTGTTTACGAGTTGGATTGCGCCAGAAATTGCTGGCAGCTTGTGTCTGAAACCAAAGTCAGTTTCTATGAACATATCGAAGCGACCTATTTCGATAGTGATCTGGCCCCTCGCCCGGCCACCTCGATGTGACATACTTCAACTAAAGGAACCATCATGAAATACTTCGTCCCCTTCATCGCTTGCCTCCTTCTCACATCTGGCATCTTCTCGCACCAAGCCCTTGCTGAAGCCGTCGTTCTTACTTTCTTCTGGCTGTTCGTCGCTGGCTTCGCGTTTTACAAACCCAAGGTGAAACCCTTGCGCCCCAAGTGCCGCAAGATCTATACTGGCCGGGCGTTGTCGTAATCTCAAACAAAGAAGTACCTTGTAAACCCTCTGTAAGCCCACTGTTCCCTCACGGGAACCTCACATAAAGGAGTATCAAATCATGAGCAACCTCAAATCCGTAGTTCAAAACCAACTCCAAACCCGCAAGCAATTCACATTTCTTGGGTCGGATGGCTGCATCGTGCAAGCCAACAACTACGACGGCGTCCTCGCCGTCCTCGTCACCGGCCCCGATGGCAAAACCTTGTTCGATCACTACACCGAGTTCAAGGTGCTCTTGAGGCATCTTGAACTTCATGGTGGGCATGTTCATTGACCAACGGGGCAACCTAAACCTTGCCCTTGTCACAACTTCAAATAAGGAACCAAAACCATGTTCAAAATCAACTCTGAAATCGGGCGCTTCCAGATCACCATCGGCGGGATCACCTTGTCCGCAGGGCTTGGCCCGGTGCACTACTGCGACGCACGGTACGAGAAGCCCGTTGACGGCGTTTTCAAATCAGCCAGCGTCGAAATAGCCTTGTTTGCCGCTGACGGTGGCGACTGGATGACCAAGGAAATCTGGAAAGAAGTTATTGGCGGCGACCTCGACGACGACGTTGTCGGTTGGGTCACGCCAGAGCAATTTGCACAGCTTATTTCGTATCTGAATGAAAGGGCGAAGTCATGACCAACACCAACCCTGAAACTACAAGGTATAATGACACTACTTGAAAATAGGAGTGACTATGGGAAAGCCTCTTAAAGATGAAACCGGAAAGGTTTACGGGCAGTGGACTGTAATTGGCAGAGCTTCGTCAAACGCTAGAACTGCTGCTAAGTGGTTTGTTCGATGTTCCTGCGGAACAGAGTCCGAAGTAGTTGGCACTTCCCTACGAAGCGGGTCCTCAACCCGGTGTCGGTTCTGCAACCAAGACGGGTCAAACTCAGTCACGCACGGAATGAGCAAGACAAGAGAGTACGACATCTGGTGCGGGATTATACGTAGAACCGAGAACGAGAAAGCAAAGGAGTTCAAGAACTACGGAGGCCGTGGGATCAGTATGCATAAGTCGTGGAGAAGTTCGTTTGAAAAATTCCTAAGTGACATGGGGCCGGCTCCTAAAGGAACTTCTATAGAACGAGTTGACAACGATGGGCCGTACTCACCTGAAAACTGTATCTGGGCCGCGCGAGAAATACAGGCAAGAAATACCCGCCAGAACGTGAAGATCACGTTTGAGGGGGAAACCCTATGCATGGCTGACTGGGCCACAAAACTCGGGATCCCTTACTCGACGATTGCTGATCGAGTGCGGAGGTTTGGACTATCAAACCCATCAAAAATACTTTTCAAAGGAAAACTGAAATGAAAAACACTTTAGTGAACTGCGATGAAACCGGCGTCCGATATAGCTGCATCTATCTGAACTCCCTTGACAGCGACCTCGCCAACGATCTCTGGATGAACGCCGAAAATCTGAGCGAGGCTGAGGCCTACGCTGAACTCAAGTCGGAAATCGAACGCGACGCCGAAAACATCGAGGAGGAGGTACGCATCGCAGTAGCGGAGCGCGACTACGCCATGCTCTCGAATGACAGTTACATGGAGGACGAAGTCGAGGCAGCTTACAACCGCCTTGGCTACGACGACCGTGACGACTACATCGACACCCGCCTCGAACTCGAATCAGAGCGCATCCAGATCGAGGAACCCACGCTTGCTGGAATCTGTGAGGGTGTGCGCTACGAAATCTCTTGTCTTGGCGGAGCGCCCATCTTGTTTTGTACTCATTCTCCATTTACAATTACGGCAAGGCTTTGCAGTCCGTGCGTACCTGGAGCAATCGACATAGATTCCCCAGATCACGACGGGTACGAGGGGTACTGCCCGCCTGTTGACTGGTTTCCAGAGGAGAATCGAGATGAGATTTCAGGATATATCAGGGCAAAAGTTTAACAGCCTGACCGCTGTTCGCAGAGTTGAAAACAGGGGGAAGGTTACTTACTGGCTGTTCATCTGCGACTGCGGGACAAACCTTGAGGCTTCAATATACAGGGTCAAGACCGGAGGTAAAAAGACATGCGGGTGCAAAACCCTAGACCGTCCTCAGAACAAACCGAAGGATATGGTTGGGTTGACCTTCGGGAGGCTAACTGTCCTTGCTAGAGATGGCAGCACAAATGACAGAAAAGCACGGTGGGAAGCTGTGTGTCAGTGCGGAAGTAAGGTGGCCGTATCTGGAAAGGAACTCAGAAACGGGCACACCAAGAGTTGTGGGTGCCTGGTCCGTGAAAGCAGGCTCACCACTTGCCTGACCCACGGGAGGACCAAGAGTCGTGAGTACCGCATTTGGGCTGGCATGATTCAGAGGTGCAGCAATCCGAACCTGAAAAGTTACAAAAACTACGGAGGAAGGGGAGTCTCTGTTTGTGAAAGGTGGCACAAGTTCGAACTGTTTTTTGAGGACATGGGGGAATGCCCAAACAAACAAACCATTGAGAGGATAGACAACGACGGGAACTACGAACCATCCAACTGCAAGTGGGCTACCCTCCTTGAGCAGGCTCGTAACAGAAGGCCCCGCAGACCAACAACCAGACCCAAACCCTAAACCGTTTAGAACCCTGTTCCCGTGGGGGAACTCAAGCGAAGGAGCAAATCATGACCGTCTATGAATTCGACCCTGCCAAAAATGCGTGGATTCCCGTGTCCTCGACGCGGGTCACGCCCTACGGTTCCCTGGTCGTCAAGTATCACTAACCTGTCCCACATGGGACTCACAGGAGAAATACCATGTTCAAAACAAACAATCTTGGTGGCTGGATAATTCCGGCTGGAACTGAAATTGCGGCTGAAACCGGAATCCCTAGTTATTCTGAGACCGACTACGGCTGCACTATCGGCAACCGCTGCACTATCGGCTACGGCTGCAAGATCGACTACGGCTGCAAGATCGGCTACGGCTGCACTATCGGCTACGGCTGCACTATCGGCTACGACTGCAAGATCGGCTACGGCTGCACTTGGCTAGGCGTCAAAGTCAAATCCTGGCTCACTTTGGCAAACGTGGATGGAAGCAACCGTCAAATCAAAATTGTAAGGAGCGACGAAGGTGAAATCAAAATCGAGGCAGGCTGCTTCATAGGGAACCTTGACGAATTCATTGCCAAGTCCAAGTCCGAAGGCAAACTCAGGTGTGTTGCCGTTATCGGTGCGATTGCTGAACACGTTTAGGAGAAATACCATGTTGAAACACGTCTTGCTCCAACCTTGTACCTTCGGCGGCCTATACCTTGGTACGAACCATCCGACAACGCCCGCAACGTTCTCGATCAATTTCCCGACCTCACCTTCAGCCACATGGAATATGAATCCCACGCCTGGCCTGGGGGCTACGAAATTTCCTACATCGTCAAGGACGGCGGAGTCCTTTGTCACCAATGCGCCAATCGAGAACTTGAACGCACTCTCGACTCCGACGACGACCAATTCCACGTCGTCGACGAATTCATCAACTGGGAAGACTCCGACTTGTTCTGCGATCACTGTAATCGCAGGATTGAGCCGGCTTATGAGGAGGGTTGAGATGAAACCCGACCTCGACCTCGCCCTCCTCGAACTCCTCGCCACCATTGATGCCGGCATTGAATACCCCGATGCCCATCATCGCGTCACAGCCATCTACGGCTTGACTGTGCGTGAGGGGGAAACCCTGACCAAATGTACGACGAATATTGTGGAGAAGGAAAATGAGATCAACCCAACAACAACAAAAGCGAATCAAGGCTGAGACCTGGTTCAAGAAGATTGTCGATTCGGCAAGCCCTAATGCGCACTACGCCTACCTCTTGAAACAACGAGGCTTCACGTATTGCGAGATCATGGATTACTTTGCTGGAAAGGGGTTCAAATGAAAGTCCAAGTTTTCGCTAACGGCAGAGCCTTCACCGTTTCAGGCCAGGACAAAATCATGAATATGGTTTTGGAACTTAACGGAGGGGGTATGACAGAGCAGCAGACACGCAAAACCATGCTCGACATGGAAACCCTTTCCAAACTCGGCGAGGAACTTTCGTGGCGGGTGAAGGGGATAATTGTAACCCTTGTCTCAATCTCATAGGGGACTGAACCATGACCAAAAAACACTTTGAAGCTATCGCCAAAATCCTGCGGGACAACAAGGCTGACCAAAGCCTTATCCAATCACTCGCCCAATACTTCGCCACCACTAATCCCAACTTCGACGCCGAGCGCTTCGTCAAGGCTTGTCTCAATTCTAAATAAGGAAAGACCATGACCACCAAAGCCCAAGAAATCCACGCTCAAATCAAAACTCACTACAAAGAAGAAAAGCCAAACCCTTGGCTGCTGTCAAACCATCTTCGTGCTGGCCGGATTGATAGAGGGGACAAAATGAAACACATGCACGCCGGATTCAACTCCCCAGGAAACTACGACGAAGCCATTCCCCTCGTCATGTATTTCGATGACGACAGTGTTCTTGTCGTGACGTGTGACCGTATCTTTACTGCTGTGGAGGATCAATAATCATGACCCAATCTCAACGCACCAACCCAAAATTCAAACCCAAGTGGCCGATACTTTATCGCTAACATTCATTACTGAACGCCAACAATTGCACGCTCATTTCTGAGCGAGGGTGTATCTACCAAAGCACGCAGAAAAATTCCGCGTGCGCCATTCACGTCGCGATCAACGGTGATGCCGCCGGACGTGATTCTTTTTGCTGCACCGATCTGCTTGATTTTGCCAGTCCAGCTTGCGGTCTTCGACGTGTAGGCTTCGCAGACGCGAAGCACCAGCTTGCCGAGTTCCTTGGCCTTGGATTCGAGGCGCATGCCGAACTTGTGGAATGCAAAGCTCAGCATGGCGCGGACGGTCTTCGAGCGAATCTTGCGATTCGACCGGGCAACCATTTCGCTCGTCTCGAAGGTTGGCAACAGCACAGCGTCGTAGTTCTTGAGCAGGAACGCAATCGACTTGAAATGCAGTTCGTCGATCAGGTCCCACACTTTGAACTTCATGCGCGACAGCGCTTTGCGCAGGCTTCGCTTCTGGCGGCACGGGGCTTTTGCAATCCGGGATTGCAGGTCGTCCATGTGCCGGCCAAGCCGCGCAATCCGCGCAAAGTCGCCGCGCCCGATCTTGAACACGCCGTCTTCAGCAAAGCCGGTCAAGAAGGTGCGCACACCCGGATCGAGCGCCACCACCCGGCCTTGGTTTTCGGCGCGAGAGATGGCAACTCGATACGGGACGATGACGAACCACCGGCCATGCTCGAAGATCAGGCGCGAATCACGCGCATCGTCGGGCAGCTTCTCGGACATCTTCAACTCGCCAGCAATGCGCGGGTAGATGCCAGAGTCCTTCAGTGCGGAAGACGGGATGAAGCACGATTGGCGTGGGTCCTTGGCGGACCTGAACGACAACCGGAACGGCGCCCCTGTCTTCTTCGCTTTCCTGCAACCGTTGGAGAACGCCTTGTAGGCATCTTCCACGGCAATCTTCTTGACCTGATACGGGATTTCCTTCGCCCACTCAGGCAATGTCGGCAAAATCTGTTTCGCCGCACCCATCCAATGTGTCGCCCGCAATTCCTTCGGTTGATTCAGGTGATCCACCGTCAGGTTGTAGGTCTTTCTTGAGGTGCCAAACCAGCGCTTGAACAAGCTCTTCTGCGCTGGCGTCGGATAGACGCGGATTCTCTTCGCCCGCATGGCTACGCTGTCCGTGCATGCGGCAAGAGAAGTGATGGAGGATGGCGAGTAGATCGGCAGTGAGTTCAGCTTGCTTGCTGGTCTCAGCGTATGGATCGAGAACCACGAGTTCTCCACCGTTGCGCTCGATGAGAAACCGGAAGGCGTCGAGACCGAACCTCGCCAATCTGTCTCGGTGGGCAACCACAATGCGGAGCTTGTCGCCGCGCATGAGTCGTCCCAGTAAGGCCTGAAAACCTTTTCGCTTGAAGTTGAGACCAGAGCCGATGTCTTTGACGATTTCGGCTTCAGGGTAGATTGCTGACAGTCGTTCGACTTGTCGCTCAAGGTCGTCGCGCTGCTTGTAACTACTAACCCGGCAATAGCAGACGGTAGCGGCAACAACGGAAACGCGCAGGAAGGCATCAACGTCGAAGAGACGTTGCCCCGCTGCGTTCCTGATTGTTGGTATCCGTTGTTCATCTGCGTATTTCCTTAGTGTATTTGGGTGCAGTCCAAGCTTTTCGACGGCCTTCCGAAGTGGAAGGTAGCTCATTATTAGCATCCGTGAAAGAACTTGAACGAACTATAGCAAATCAATTACTGTTTGTCAACCTTCCTTCGACCACCAGGCACGAGAGGCCGGGATTCGCAGCAAGCCACAAAACGATTACAGCGCCACCGTGCGCTGTGACTGGTGCGATTTTGTAGAGTGCATGAGGCGCACTGGCCAGATCAGCGAATCCCTTGCCAACCGGGCTACTCTTTGACTCAATCTCAAATAAGGAACTACCATGTACAACCTCAAACAAATTGCATTTGAAATCGAGTCCACGGCCCTTGGTTACGCTTATTACGGCAACGCCCTTTATGTGGCCAAGGGTATTCCTGGTTTGACTCAGGATGAACGGGCATTGTTAGACGCTTGGTTAAGCGGGCGCAGACCCGATAGCTGGCGCGACTTGCAAGCGCTTTCTAACAAAATTGCTGCAATGGAGGATCAGTAATGCCTATCACCCGCAGTTACGCAATTTCCTGTCAGGGTAAGCCCGACGACACTCTGACCGGCAATTACTGTGTTGCAGCCTATGACGCCGCCAAGAACTACGTCAGCCTCTACCTGCCCGGCTACACCTTGATTTCGTGCAGGTATGTGAAAGTGCAAAACACTGAAAAGCACGGCTTGCATACGTTGTGGCGGGCTGAGGCACACAACCACGAAACCCAGATGGGCGAGGTTATCTGGGTCAGGGAACTTTGACACTTTTTCATAAGGAGTAACACAATGAAGCACAGACCCACAACCAACCCACCGAAGGGCTGGAGTTATTTTGGCGACATAAACCTCGAGTACGGGGGATATTTCTACAAACTTACGGAATGGGGTTACGCCGACGTAATTGAAGTCATACCTTGTTCTGACGCAGGCTGCCAAGACAACGCTTGGTGGATTTCACAGGGAACAAGAACCACCGACGTTCGGGACGAAGACCTGGTTTCAGCCCTTTCCTGTATCGGGTTTGAAGGCGAAGTCACGGAGGAGATTAAAGTCGAAGCCCTCATGGCCTATGGGGGGTTCGAGCGTGACTGCCAAGAGGTTTTGCAGATCGGGCCGGACGACCCCTATGCCAGAGACTACGTTGAACCTACGATCAAACGCAGGGCGGGTTCCGACCTCGAAAACTTCGTCCGTAAGTGGGCTAACTGGGAGTAACACCATGTCAAATCAATACATTCCACCTCTCCCCTTCGTCACTTGGGACGAGGATTCACAAGAGCACCTTAACGACGCCGACAAGTGCGTCAAACTCATGGTTGATTCGTACATTGAGTGCGCATGTTGGTGCGATAAACCGGACGAGGAGGATTGGTGCGACGCCGAAATCAGCCAGGAATCCGAAGCCCTCGCCCATTTCGAGTGCTGCGCCTTTCTACGCTTGGCCAAGTGGCACATCAAGGATTGGAGCATGTCACAACTCGGCCACGATTTCTGGTTGACTCGGAACGGGCACGGCACGGGATTCTGGGATCGGGAGTTTGGTACACAGGAGAACCGCGACCGTCTCACTGAGATTTCTAAACTGTTTGGAAACGCGAGCGCCTACCTTGGCGACGACGGCAAGATTTACATTGAGTGAGGGCCGAACCCACCAACAGGTTTGACATTTTAGTAATTTAGGAACACTATAAAGACTACTCAATTGGAGGTTGGTATGTCTAAAGTCAGACGAGAGGATAGGGTTGGAGAGGTTTTCGGAAGGCTAACAATTACTTACACAGTGATGAACTCACGGAGGATGGGCTGCCAGTGTGAGTGCGGAAAGGTAGTTGAAGTGCAGATGCCAAATCTACTTGGAGGACGAACCCTAAGTTGTGGGTGCCTTAGATCAGAGCAAGCAAGGGGTCAGTTCACTAGCCACGGTAAGTCAGGGTCTCCGACATACCTGTCGTGGAGGTCAATGAAAAGTCGAATTGAAAATGTTAAAGACAAAAACTTTCAAGTTTATGGAGGGAGGGGGATCAAGTTTGACCCTCGATGGGACGACTTCTCTGCCTTTCTCCTAGACATGGGAGAAAGGCCTTACGGTACAACCCTTGACAGGTATCCAAACCAAGAAGGCGACTACACTAAGGAGAACTGTAGGTGGGCCACAAAGAAACAGCAGATGAATAACAGGCGTTGCACCTTGTATGTAGTTGTAGACGGCAAAAAAACACCGTTTAGCGATCTGTGTAAAGCCCTCGGCCTAAGCAGGAATCTGATTTACTCACGTTACGCTTCAAGGAAGACACGTAATCCCGATGTCACTTTGCAATCGGTGTTCGATGAGGCTTATTTGAACTTACTCCAGAATCGAAATGTGTTCATCCAAGCCTTTGACATGGCGGTTGATTGGGCGAAGTTTGACGAACTTTTGAAGGAGGAAGCATGAAAAGCTACTTCAACATTGAAACCCAACGCAACTTCGACGGGTCTCGCACAGGCTACGACGCGACAGGGCGTAGTTGGCGTATCTATGGGCGCCACGGTAACTGGACTGCGAGGGCTAATGTAACCAACCAAGGTCTACTAGGCCTATTGCTTGGGTATGAAACCTTGCAGGAAATATCCGAAATTCTTTATACGATTGGAGAACCCAAATGAAATTCAAAGTCCACCTGTTCCGCGAGTACCGCGAAACCTACGAAGTCGAGGCGGATAATGCGGATGCTGCTCTCAACCTTGTCGATGAAAACCCCCCAGCCCCAATACAAACCGACATCCTTGACTACCTGCCTCATGCCCATATCCACCTTATTCTGCCTGACGGCACCGTTGACTATGACAACTCGGTTTGGCGCGAGTAGTTGAGGGTTTGAAACAGTAACTTGTAATCTACCATAATTTGTGATAATCTTCGCAAATGGAAAAGAGATTAGTCAAAATCGGTGAAGCCGCAAACCTGCTCGGATGCAGCGTCAGCACGTTGCGCAAGTGGGAAGCCAGTGGCGAACTCATCCCGGCACGTAAGACCGCTGGCGGGACGCGCTACTACGCCGTTGCCGACCTGCTCGGTTTGGGCGATGCGGATGCGCCGACGGTTGGGTACGTCCGCGTCAGTAGCCATGACCAGAAAGCCGACCTCCAACGCCAACACGACATGGTTGAAGCCTACTGTGCGGCGAAGGGTTGGCGGTCGGAGACCATCAGCGATCTCGGTTCCGGCATGAACTACAACAAGCCCGGACTCAAGCGCCTCTTGGAAATGATTCTGCGCAAGCAGATGAAGCGCCTCGTCATCACCCACAAGGACCGCCTGCTCAGGTTTGGCAGCGAATTGGTATTCGCTCTTTGCGCCCATCAACAAATTGAAGTGGTCATCATCCACAAAGGTGAGCAGCCGACGTTCGAGGAAGAGCTTGCGAAAGATGTGTTGGAGATCATCACCGTCTTCTCTGCCCGGCTCTATGGCAGCCGCAGCAAGAAGAACCGCGAACTGATCGCCGCCATGAAGACCGCCGCTGAGTATGCATCGCGTCCATAAGATCAAGCTCGACCCCACCGCCGCGCAGGAGGAATACTTCCGCCGGGCGTGTGGTGTCGCGCGGTTCGCTTTCAACTGGGCCTTGGCCGAGTGGAAGGCGGAATACGAGGCTGGTGGCAAGCCCAATGAGGCGGCGCTGCGCAAGCGCCTGAACGCCATCAAGGGAGAGCAGTTTCCGTGGATGAGCGAGGTCACAAAGGTTGCCCCGCAGAACGCCATCAAGAACGTAGGTGTCGCCTTCCAGAACTTCTTCCGTCGCGTCAAGCAAGGTGGCAAGCCGGGCTACCCACGCTTCAAGAAGAAAGGACTGCACGACAGCTTCCGCGCCGACAACGGACCGCAGAACAGCGAGAGCCATGCTGTCGAGTGCGTCGGACGCACGATCAAGCTGCCGCGCTGTGGCGTAGTCAGGATGCGCGAGGAACTGCGCTTTGATGGTCGCACGTTGGCAGCTACCGTCAGCAGGATGGCGGACGGCTGGTATGTGGCCATCCTCGTGGATACGACCGACTGCCTGAGCGGCCCGCTGGATCGCGGCACCGTCGGCGTCGATCTCGGCGTCAAGGAATTCGCAACACTCAGCACCGGCGAAGTCATCCCGGCGCTGAAGCCTCACCGCGCGGCTCATCAACGGCTCGTGCGGCTTTCCCGTAGTCTCAGTCGCAAGCAGAAAGGCAGCAGCAACCGCGCCAAGGCGAAAACCAAGCTGGCAAAGTTGCATCAGCGCATCGGCAACATCAGGACCGACGCGCTACACAAGCTGACCACGAAGCTGGCAACCGAGTTCGACACCATCGCCATTGAGGACTTGAACGTGTCCGGGATGATGAGGAACCGGCATCTGGCACGCAGCCTCGCCGACGCAGGCTTCTTTGAGTTCCGCCGACAGCTTGAGTACAAGGCGGTGATGACCGGCGCCAACGTGCATGTGGTTGATCGCTTCTTCCCGAGCAGCAAGACCTGCCATTCGTGCGGAACGATCCATCCCATGAAGCTGAGCGACCGTGTGATGGTGTGCGACTGCGGCAACATCATGGACCGCGATCTGAACGCTGCCATGAACCTGAAGAACAATGCGGCAAGCTCTGCCGTGTCAGCCTGTGGAGAGGGAGGCTCTGGCCTTGATCGCAAGATCAAGGCGAAACCGGCCTCGGCGAAGCAGGAAGTAGAGGTTTGAGCAGAAATGCTCAGACGCTACAGAGCGGTAAACTCGAAACTTTTATTAGGAGCAGCATCATGACCAAGCAAGAAATCATCAACGACGAAACTCTCTTCCAACGCGCTTGCGGACTTTGGGTCGAGCGCAATATCGGCCCGTGCGTTTCGAGTCTCATGTACGACGTGGGACGTAACCTTGAAGAGTGTTCCCGCATCTTCGACTTCGACTACGACGAAGCTATTGGCTGGTTTCAGCGTGAGGATTTTGAGGAGGTGGTCAGCTACCACATTTCAAACCTTGATCGGGACGAGGTTGTTGAGTACCTGACAGGACGCAGTATTGAGTGTAGGGATGACGAGGATATTGCCACCCTCCGAGAGGCTATGTTCGAGGACATCAAGTCTGAAGACCTTGACGAGTACGCTCGTGAAAACGGAATCGACCCCGACTACGACGAAGTGTACGAGCACTACATTGTGAATTCCAGTTGGGCTGCCGATGACCTTCGTGCTTACGGCCAAATCGTATTCGAGTTCGGCGGGCTGACCATTTTTGGGCGCTGCACGACCGGACAAAGTATGTCTCTTGACGGGTGGACGCGCAGATTGATGCGTGATTTGCCTGACGATCACTGGATTTGGAGTGCAGTGAAATGAAAATCAAAATCTTCCACGACACACGCTCTCATCTCATCTGGGCGGTTCGTATCGTCGAGAAGGGCGACAAGTACGGACTCGACGACTGCCTGGATAACGACGGCAAACCCCTAGTCGAGTTCTACGACACTCGCTACGAACACACCGACCTTGGCCAGTTTGTCAGCCGATACTTCATTGACACCTTGACGAGAGGGGAAGGAGGGCTGAACCTCGACGGAGGAGTGCCTAGCTGGAATGTCAATGAACCTTGCATGAATCGAATCCGAGACTGGTTACGGAGGCAAGCATGAACGCCCATGACGAGCAATACGAACCCGGCATGAACGACGAAGAAGTCCCAGAAGGCTACTGCGACGACTGCGCCATCCCCTGCTACGGCGTCCTCGTGGATGAAGGTATCGGTGCCTATGAATTCTGGGGCACCAAAGGCTTTCACCACGACTACGTTTACAAGTCCCACTGCTGCAACGCTGAAATCCTGGACCACAACCCGTGTTGCAGCGAATGTGGGAAGCGAGAGATCGAGGATTACGGGCTTTGCCTTGCTTGTTGCGAAGCTCTTGTTTGACATATTTTCATATTAGGAGCAATCATGAGAACGAAATCAATCCCGGTTTACACCTACGACGAACTCAGCGACACCGCCAAAGACGCAGTGTGTACCTGGTGGAGTCAGGACATCGACTACGACTGTGTCTATGAGGACGCGGCGACCATCGCCGCCCTGCTTGGTATTGATATTCGCCAGACTCGCAAGACCTTGATGGGCGGCGGGCACCGCTACGATCCAACGATCTACTGGAGCGGATTCTGGAGCCAAGGCGACGGCGCGTGCTTCGAGGGAACCTACAAGTACAAGAAGGGGGCCGTCGACGCGGTCAAGGCCTATGCTCCGCAGGACAAGGAACTACATCGCATTGCCTACGCCCTTCAGGAAGCGCAGCGTCCCTTCCTGTACAAACTCTACGCCACGATGAAGCACCGTGGGCACTACCAACACTCAGGCTGTATGCAAGTCGAGGTCGAGATTGATTCCGACAACGATTACAGCGACAGCGCCACTTGGCGGAACTCCGAGGACACGGTGATCCAGTGTATGCGGGACTTTGCTGACTGGATTTACAAGCGGCTCGAAGAGGAGTACGAGTACCAGTCCAGCGACGAAGCCGTTTCCGAAGCCTGTGAAGCCAATGGGTACGAATTTTACGAAGATGGGAGCATTGTATGAACGAAGACCTTCAGGATTACGTCAGCAAAGCCATGCGGAAGGCTTTCCAGCTTGGTCAAACGTACTGGGCTCAAGCAGACTCTGAAAGCTGGAAACAGAACAAAAAGGCGGATGAAACCATGAGCAGATTCCACGATCTTGTAGACGAGGTTCGTAACCACATCGCTGAGGAAGGGCTAGGGCCATGACCATCAAAACCCAAACCGTCATCCGTGGCATGACCATCGACGACGACAATCACAGACTCGTCTTTGATCGTGTCGATAACGAGGTTATCGTCTTCGAGCACTACGTCAATGACGAGGGCCAACCCAAACTGAGAACGACCAGGATCGTGCCGTTCAGCACGTTGATCG
>OFQX01000309.1_pt1 | contig 15309 bp, 14 predicted proteins | sample 1542951 | NCBI WGS metagenome assembly OFQX01 (sample SAMN07774215, study PRJEB24372) | wastewater metagenome | isolation source: WWTP Novara (Effluent) | place: Italy: Novara | collected 2015-12
TTTTCATGTGTAACTCCTTTTAAAAAATATTCTCTGGACAAATGCAAAAAACTCCTTCACCATTGATCCCTAAAACTACAACTTTTAGGGTGGTGAAAGAGTTTTGAAAGATCTTTTTTAAGGGATTGTTGTAGAATCTTCTTAAAAATCTTCTGAAATTCTTTTTTTACTGTTTTTTAGAGAAGGTTGGGGAGGTTAGAACGAAAAGAAGTATAAAAACAGAGACAAAAACTTCTTCTCCCTCCCCAACCACAAGATTTTACGCTACGATATACTTTTTTTCCATGTAGTTATAGACATCCGAGGATTCAACTTCGTAATCCTTTTCACCAAAGTATGTAAAAACTTCTTCAAAAACTTCTTCTTTAGTTGTGTGTACGATACCTTCTGGAGCTTCATCACATACTAAAGTCAAAGCTCTTCCTGGAACTTGTACAAAAAACCATTCTACACAGTCTTCTAACAACTTTGTAAAAACTTCTGTAGCTTCTTTTTCTTTAAGCTCTTTTACAGCTTCATCACTCAAGACTCTATAGGATCTCAAAGCGTCTTCCAGTCCCAGATCGCGCTCGCTAAGCAAGATCTCCAAGCTCCCCGCGATCTCCTCTACAGTGGTCAAGACATACCCTCTAGGAGCTTCGTCACAGATCACATAGATATCGTCTCCGCCAAAAAAGTCTATCACAGCGTCTAAGATCTCTTCGTAAGTAACTTCTGCGATGGTGTTTGTGTTGTCGTTCTTCATGTTATTCTCTCCGTTTTTTGTGTTATGGGGTTCTAATCCCTTGCTCTACTCTCTCTAATATAACACCTTTTCTTTGCTTTGTCAAGGTGTTTTTTCTTTTATTCAGGTCTTTCGGGCACTCCTCCAGACCTCTCTTACAATATAGTCCAAGCCAGGGAGTTTGTCAAGGGTCTTTTTTCTTTACTTTCCATTTTCTCTCCTCCTGTTCTACTTAAGTATTTACAATCTTGACAGTGTAAAGATGACGAAAATCTTTGCAAAAATTAATAAGTTTGCAAAAAATACCTGGAGGTCCTTAATGTTGTATCCAAATGCAGGACACCCCTTTACAATCTTACTGGTAAGAAATTTGAACAGTTTTTAAGAAACTACTGCTCAAATGTGTATTATTCCACAGTGGAATATTCCTGTGTGGAGCATTTTCCGAAACATGTCTAGAAAATCTTACATGTAAAATCTTACCGGTAAGAAATATTTAGATGTAAACTGCACCTATTTTGGTTACAGTTAAATTTCTCACACTAATTTCTCACACTAATTTCTCAAATCATTTTCCACAACATCTAGTAATATATTTTCAAAAACCACTAGATATTGTGTGTGAGAATTATTTTGAGAACTAGTTTTTGTTAGATGGCCAAAGACAAGCTAAAACAATCATCCACAAAGGACAACCAATACAACTTCCGAGAATTACTACACCAAGAATTACCAACATTTTCTACCACCTTTTAAAAATTATTTACAAAAGATCTCAGAAACTCCCTCGACCACTCTTTCTAATATAGTCCAAGGAAGGGAGTTTGTCAAGGGTATTTCTGAAAAAGTTTGTAGGGAGATTTTTAAAAATTTTTAAAACATAAATATTATTTTAGGAGTGATATATATGGATGTCGAAAAAAGTACAGAAGAATTAGAGAAGTTTTTGCACGTTAATCTTCAGGTTATGTGTCAGAGATGTGTAGATCAGGGTTATGACATTTTTACAACTTTAGGTTATATCGAGGCTTTAACAAAACTTTACAAAAACAATTTCACAAAAGAATACAAAAAAATGTGTAAAAATCGTAAGAAATGGGAATCTGAAAATAAAGTTTCTGAATAATTTTTACAGATATTTTTTGAAAAGGAGTTGTGATGGAAGAAATTAAAATAAAAGGAAGGTGATCTTTAAAACATGGAAGAAATTATTATTAGACCTACAGAAAAACAACAAGAATTTCTAAGTTCCAATGCCGACATTTTGTTGATGGCAGGTGGAGCTGGTGTTTTGGCCCTCTGAGATTTATTCTTGGGGGGCAAATAAAAAGGTTCTGGAAAAAGTTGGGCGATTCTTTTAGATGTTTTGGGACTTAATGACACAACACCCAGAATACAACTTCCACACTATCGAGCATTAATTTATAGAAAACAATATTCACATTTAAGCGATCTTATAGACAAATCCAAAGAACTTTTCAAAAAGATTTGTCCAGATTCTTCATATAATTCTACGGAAATGTTATGGAAATTTCCTTCAGGTGCTCAGATACAGTTCACATATATGGAAAATGTTATAGATGCAGAAAAGATACAAGGTAAAGAATTCCAAAATATTTTATGTGATGAGCTTGGACAATATAAAGATGATAAAGTTATGCGTTATGCTTTGTCTAGATTGCGGTCATCACATGGTTTAAAATGTTATTTCCGAGCAACATCTAACCCTTCTCGTTATAAGTGGTTGAGAAATATGTTTAGAATTGATGCTTTCGGAAATTCTACTAAATTTTTTGTTGAAACTGATCTTGGAGATGGTGTTATAGAAAAAAAATGTATTCAATATATTCAAGCAACTCTTTCTGATAATCCACATCTAGGAAAAGATTATAAAGCACAGTTGATGTTACTTCCAGAAGATGAGAGAAATGCTTTGTTGTATGGTCGTTGGGATAGTTATGATAAAGTTGATGGTGGAATATATACAAAAGAAATTGCTAAAATGTATACTGAAAAACGAATTTGCAAAGTAGATTTTCAACCAAGTTTCCAATATTATGCTTCTTTGGATTTAGGTAGGAATGACACAACAGCAATAATTCTTTTTCAATTTGCTGGTTTAGACAGATATATTTTTGACTACTATGAAAATAATTGTGAAGATATTAATTTTTACATAGATTGGTTGAAAAAGAAAGGTTATGGAGATGCTAAGATAATTTTACCACATGATTCTAAACAAAAACGTATTGAATTTAAGTATAGTGTGTATGAAACAATTTCCCAAAACTTTAGAGATGTTACAGTTTTAGAAAGATCAGGTTTAGAAGATGGTATAGATATTTCTAGAAGAATGTTAGACAAAGTTTATATAGATAGTGTAAAATGTGAGCGTCTAATAGAATGTCTAAAAAATTATAGAAGAAAATACAATACAAGTTTAGATGTTTACGGAGAACCTATTCATGATGGTTATTCTAATGGGGCTGACAGTTTTCGTTACTGTTGTTTGTGTGAAGATAGACAACCGATTAAGATAGACTTTTCCAGAATCAGTTCATACAACTCGATTTAATGGTAGTTTTCTATAAATAATCAAAAAGGATTTACAAATGGATTTCGAAAAAGAGTTTGAACCAGAAATTGAAAACGAAGAGTTAAAAAAGACTGATGAAATTCAAGATTTGGACGATATTTTTGAAGAAGCTATTGAAAACTATAAGATGGCGAAGAATAGTTGGAAGGAGATTTTTGATGAATCTATTGAAGACAGAGAATTCGCACTTCAAGGTTTACAATGGGATGCGAGATTAGAATTAGCAAGAAAGAGAGAAAATCGTACAGTCGCAGTTTTCAATAAATGTGTACAAAATATTCGCTATGTTGTAAATTCCAGTTTGAAAGAAAGTCCTGCGATAAAAGTTTCTCCAAAAGATTCTTCTAAAAAAGTTGAAGCTGAAACTATTGGAGATATTGTAAGATTTATTGAGAATGAATCATGTGCAAAAGATATCTACTCAAGTACGTTTCAAGATGCTGTCGCTGGTGGGTATGGTGTTGCTGAAATTATTGTAGACGATAGTGCAGAAGTTGATGAAAAAATTAAAATTAAAAGAATTCTCGAACCCACCACCATTCTACCTGACCCTTTTTGTATTGAACCAGACTTTAGTGATATGGAATTTTTAATCAGAGAGAAGACAATTTCAAAAAAAGAATTTGAAAGAAAATATCCAGAAATTAATTATGAAAACCTTAATGAATCTACTCGTAATATGTGGTCTGATGAATGTGTTATTATTTTAGAGTATTGGAAAAAGGTTGGTAAAAAAGTTGAGTGGTATATTTTAAATGGAAACGAAATCATTGATACTAGTGAAATTCATGGCTCTTATCTAGGAAGTCACATCCCTTATATTTTCATGATCGGAGAGGATATTTCAATTAATGGTGAACGGCATTTCAAATCAATTATAAGAGACATTAAAGATTACCAAAGAACTTTAAATTACATGGAATCTGAAGCAATTGATTATGTTGCAAAGAATTCAAAAGCACCTTATATAGCTTCAGATAAATCAATTGAAAGATATATGGATCAGTGGATGGATTCCAATACAAAGAATTATCCAGTATTGATTTACGAAGAAGGTAAAACCCCACCACAAAGAATTGAACCACCGAAAGCTCCAATTGGCTACATAGATGCCATTCAGAGACTCGACAATGATATTCGCACAACTATAGGTATCAGAGATCCATTGCAAGACATTCCGGCGTCACAGTCAGGAAAAGCCATAAAACTCCAACTCGCACAAGCCAATTTGGGTACCTACGTTTGGGTTGACCATTTAAATAGAGCTATAAAACGTTGCGGAACAATTTTAGTAGATCTTATTAGTCAGTATCATAATTTCCCTCACACACAACAACTTTTAGGAATAGATGGTCAATTAAAATCCAAAGATATTATGATTCCAGATCAAAAAGGTAAGTCACTAGATCTTTCTGGAAAATATTCTGTAACAATTAGTGTTGGTGCAAATTATGAAGATCAACGTCAAGAAACTAGAGATATGCTTTTGGAAATGTCTAAAGTAAATCCACAGTTAGCACAAGTAGCTTCAGACGTTATTGTTAGAACCATGGATTTCAAAGAGTCGGATGAAGTTGCTGATCGACTTTTTGCAATGCTCCCTCCAAATATTCAAGCTCTCAAAAAAGATGAAAACCAAGATCCAGATATTGTTATGGGACAGATGAAATCAAAGATGGATCAATTAGGAGAAGCATTAAAAGTTACTACAGAAAATCTTCAAAAAGTTATGTCAGAAAATCAAAAGTTGCAAGAACAATCTCAGAATAAATCTCAAACAGAAATGATGAAAATCCAAGCACAAAACGAAGGAGATATTCAAAAAGAAACATTGAATAATAATTCTGACGAGAGAATTGCAATGATAAAGGCTGAAAGTGATTATAAAATTAAAGAAATGGAACTTCAGTATTCTTTTGAGATGAAAAAACTTGAACTAGAAATGGAAAAACTAAAGTCTCTAAACAATATTTCGAATATAGTTCAAACAGAAAATTCTCAAATGTTTTCTGAAAATGTTTTATAAATAACTTTGATGGAGTTTACTCTTGTCTTTGCTACTTATCCTCCTAGAGAACCATTGATCCGAAAAGATTGATGGTTTTCGTTTTTTAATAAATATAGGTAAAGGATAATTTTATGATATTTAATGCTAGAGAATTACCAACACTTCTACCTAATCCTGGTGATAAAAAAGTATTTGAGTTTGTTGATAAGAGAGGAATAAGTTATATAAGTCCTTGGGGTGTTCCTGTACCTGATTTAGAAATAGCTTGTAGAAAAACTGATGGATCTTTAAACGCAAAACATTTCAAAATAATTAATAACTTAGATTTTGTCAATTTCGTTTATAGATGTGTTTGTTGTGGTGCTAGTTATACAGAGATTGACAATTATTTTTATAAACTTGTTGAAATAAAAACTAACGTAATGGAATCTATAAGAAAGTATCCAGAAACAGCTTTGAAAATTAGACAGATGCAGATTCAAAACCATAAAGATTGTGTATTAAACTTTGAAGATCTAAAAGAAGCTAAGACACCAGTTGAAGCTAAGATGGCAGAAATTAGATATCGTTCAAGAATAAATTTACTAGCACGTTTTGAACCAGAATTTAAAGACTCTACTGGATCAAATATTTCAAACTCTCTTGCTAAAATTATATTACTAGCAAAAGAAAAAGAAGAAACAGACGGAGAATAAATACAAGAAAAGGATGGAGGATAAATGATTAAAATAGAAGATTTACAAGAATTTAACAAAATGAACTTATCAATTAATTATGAATTTGTTTTGTTAAATTTGTTTGATAATAAGAATGTTAATAAGATTGTAAGAGAATATTTTAACGAGATTTCAGAAAATAATCGTCAAGGATAAGACGTAAACACCAAAGGAAAAATATGTCAGAAGAAAATATTGTTGAGAATGAAGTTATTGAAAATGTTGCTGAAACTGAAGTTGTTGAAAATAGTTCAGAACTTAATTCAGAAAATGTTGCAGAAAAGCCTGTTGTAGAAGAAGTTTATAGACCATGGAAAGCTGAAAAGAAACTTCCAGAAACTATTCCTTACACACGATTTTCTGAAACTGTTGCTGAAAGAAATGCTGAAAGAGAAATCAATAGAAAGTTACAAGAAGAACTAGCTCAATATAGAAAGTTACAAGAAGCTACTAAAGAAATTACAGACTACAAAGACATTAATTTAGATACTTTACCTATAGACGATTTACCTTCAACTATTGGTCAAATTGCTGAAAGAAAGGCTTATGAACGATTCCAGAAAGAACAAGAAGCAAGAGTACAGATGGAAACTCAAGTTCGTAAGGTTCAAGATTTTTCAGGAAGAATGGAAAAGGCTATTTTAGAACAACCTGAATTGAGAGAAGCTTCTAAACATGTTGGAACTTATATTGATCAAATTCCTTCATATATTCAGGATAGTATTATTGAAGATGAAAATGGTCCTTGGATTCTTTGGGAAATGGCTACACAAAAAGGATTGATTGAAGAATTGTCAAGACTTAATGGTGTAGATGCTTTGAGAAAATTAGGACGTATTTCAGCAAAGTATGATAATAGAAATTTTAACAAAGAAGTTCAAAAAGAAACAGTGAAAGATATTCCCACATATGAACCTAAAGCTTCTGGCACACCAAGTTCTCCAAGAGTTTCTGATACTGGTGCTGGTGCTGTTCGATATAAGAATACTGGAGACTTATCTGAATATAAAGCTTGGAGAAAATCACAAAAGTAATTTCTAACAATTTTTATATGTTTGTTTTAAAAAGGATTCTGAAAATGAGTCCTTTTTTATTTCAGAAATGTTTTTAAAGATTTTTATAAATAAAGTTAGATGCTCAATCATCGTAAAAAAATTGAACAGTATCTTCCAATTTATTAGAAGCAAAAATTGAGAAGAGTTAAATCGAAGCTTCAAAAGTTCGCTTTAGTTTTTCGAAATATTTTAAAATTTGCTTTTATGCAAAGGGATTCTATAAAATGGCTCTACCTCAAAACAAAAACATCTTGACTCCTGACATCATTGCTAAAGAAGGTGCAATGGTACTTGATACTTCTGTCGTACTTGCTCAGAAGGGTGACTGGAAATATTCTAAGGAATTCGGAAAGGCCGCTGAAAAGATTGGTGATTCTATCCGTATTAAGAAACCAGTTATCAGTTCAACTGTCACAAACGATCCTAATTGGGTTGATAATCGTCCTTATCAGGGTTCTTTGACACTCGAAATTGATCAGTCTTTCTTAACTCCACTATCATTTTCTCAGAACGATCTTTCTCTTCGTATTAATGATTTCTCTGGAGATTTTATCAGAGACAACGTAGATATTCTTGCTTCACAGATTGACCAGTATTTTTACAAGAAAGTTATGGAATCTTGTCACTGGACAGTTGGACAATATTCCACAGCCATCTCACCAGACACTATTCGTGCGGCTCAAGAAGTTCTAGCAATTTCTCACATGCCTAAGTCAAATGTTTTCGGAATTCTAACTCCAAAACATACTCGTAACTTGGCTACTGGAATGCAATCTTTCTTCAATGCTACTCCTGAATTGGCTGAAATCTATCGTAACAACTCAATTGGTCGTTTTGCTGGCGTCGATTTTGCCGAAAGTACCAATAGTCCTGTTCATACTGATGGTGATGCATGGACCGCCGCTGGAACTGGTTACATGAATTTTGCAAGTTCAACAGTACTAACTTCTGGTTGGGCTGAAACTTCAACTCTTTCTGTTTCTGGATTCACTGCCGCTAAGACTTTGAAGAAGGGTGACGTATTTACTCTTTCTGGTACTGCTGGAAAGATTTATAACTACTCTCCATTACTCAAAGGAAAGACTGCATATCCTCAGCAATTCGTTGTTGTTGAAGATGTTGATACTACAGTCACAGCTTCTCAGTCTGTAAAAGTAAGTCCTGCCTTGGTTATTGGTGGTGACTATCAGTGTGTTGCCTCTGCCGCTGGAAATTTCAACTTGGTTCCTCACACAGACTCTGGTGACGGATCTGGGCAGGAAGGTTTGATATTCCACAAGTCTGCCATTGCTCTTGCTAGTCCAAAACTAGTAATTCCAGACGGTCTTGATGAAAAGTCTGCTATGGTTTGTGGTGATGCCGCTAAGATTAATCTACGCTACACCAGAGATTGGGATCCTAAGACCACCACTTTCATCACTCGTTTGGATGCAATTGTTGGTTGTAAGGTTATCCGTCCAGAGTGGGTTTGCAGAATTCGTTAATAGTCTTTTAAAAATAGTGTAAAACTAAAGGTTCTGGATTAATTTCTAGGACCTTTTTTATTGTCTTATTTTTTAATAAATATAAGAAAAGGATTATAAACCTAATGAAGAAAATTTCAGAAATATTAGATTTAGCCGCATTGAATCTTGGAATCGCTCAGGCAGGAGAAGCTTTAGATGCTCCTGAAGCTAATGTTCTTTTACAAGTTTTAAAATATTCTTTATCAGAGATGAGTATAAAGTTTTGGGGTTGTAAAAATTATGAAAAAGATACTGTAGGAAAAAACCCAATCATTCTCGGAACTAATTTTTCTGGAGTTTCTGCTGATATTGCTGAAAGACCTAGTGTGATTGAAGATGTTAGAGTTAAATTTGGTGATATGTATAGAAGTTTAGATATCAAAAGTTATTCAGATTATTTGTCACTATCTTATCTAAAACCTTCCACAACTTTTCCTAGCACTTGTTTTGTAAAGTATGATAATGATTATGTTTCTATATATTTTTATCCAGAGATTTACACAAATACTGAGGTAAAGATTTTCGGAAAAGGTTATATGACAGATGAGAATTTAAGTTACTCTGATTATCTACAAGTTCCAGATGAGTATATTTGGAATATTGTTCAGAGATTAACTGTAAATGCTTGTCGTCCTTTTCATCAGACACCTACTCAAGATATGCTCACAGCTTTAAGTTCTTCTGAAAAAAATATCAAAGCAAAAATGATACTAGCAAATATGGATACTATGGGATCGGATTTTCAATTAAATTATGGTCGAAAAACGTTTAATAGTTATACTGGAGGATTTTATTAATGGGTGCCTCACAGAAGCTTTTTAGTTTTGGTGCTGTTCCATATGCCTCACCCTATCTATCAGTTGGACAAGAAGAGTGTAGAAATTTATATGTTGAAAACTCCATTTCTCAAACATCTTTAGTTTCAAATTATTATGTTTCTGTTCCTGGGCTGAAAATATTTGTTGAAAAAGATGCTGGAAATGCTTGTCGAGGACTTTATAAAACTTCAGATTCCAGGCTTTTTCAAGTTCATTCAAATTATGTAGACGAGATTTTTCAAAACGGTCAGAGAATTACTAGAGGGTATATTACAACTTATTCTGGTGTAGTTAATTTTTCAGATAATACTAGACAATTAATGATAGTTGACGGAGAATTTGGGTATGTTCTTGATCTAGCTTCAAATATATTTTCTAAAATTGATGAAAACACATTTCCTAACGGAGCTACACATGTTGTTAATTTAGATACATATTTTCTAGTAAATGTACCTAATCAAAATATTTTCAGATGGTCTTCTCAAAATAATGGTTTGTTATGGGATCCTTTAGATTTTGCAACTAAAGAAGGTTATTCCGAAGTTGTAGTTGCCATAAAAGAATTGCATAATAATTTATTTGTATTTGGTGAAACAACAACTGAAGTATTTTATGACACTGGAGATTTTGCAACACAAGTTTGGCAAAGAATTAACGGAAGTGCTTTTGATGTTGGATGTGCGGCAAAACATTCTATAGCAAAAATTGAGAATAATATCTTTTGGTTAGGTTCTTCGAGAAAAGGTGGGATCGAAGTTTACTCAAACGATGGATTAAATCCTGTAGTAATTTCAACAAGAGGTATTGAACAGCTAATTGATAGAACTACTGGCGGAAATTTTAGTGACGCTATAGGTACATCATATTCTCAAGATGGTCACAATTTCTATATTCTACAGTTTATGTCTACAGACCTTACTGTTTGTTATGACACTACAACTAAAACTTGGCATATACGTTCTAATAGAGATTGGAGAGGTGATAATGTTAAATGGCGCGGAATTCATCATGCATTTGTGTGGGGTAAGAAAATATTTGGAGATTTATACACAAACGCTTTATACACATCTGAAATGGATTATTACCAAAATGATGAACCAAATGATTTAACAAGACCAAGTTATATAATTAGAGAAAGAACAACTCCAGTAATTCAAGCTAATAAAAAAGTATTGTTTCATGGAAGTTTTGAAGTTTTATTTGAAATGGGCGTTGGATTGAATGAAAATAATAATCTAGGTTTCGGAAAAGACCCTCAATTAATTATGAATATTTCTGATGATTGTGGTTATAACTGGTCTAATTCAAGATATAAATCAATGGGTAAGATAGGTAATTATTCAAATCGTTGTAAATTTACTTTATTGGGAAAGTCTAGAAATCGAGTTTATAAAGTTACTGTGACTGATCCTGTGAAAGTTATTTTAATTGGTTTCGTAATCGATTTATCAGAAGGTATTAATTAATGAAACCTGATCCGATACAAATTTACGAAAAAGTTATAAATGAAGACAAAACATTTACTAGATATTTCTCAACTTATTTCAGAAATCTTTCACAATATATTTTAGAGATATTCACACTAAAAACAACAAACAACTTAAATTGTATTGTGAATGGTTCTATAGTTTTTGTGAAATTTTATTCTGATGTTGGTGGAGAAATAGTTTTACCTTACAAATCTTTAATTGATCAGAAACTACAATATTATGTTTTTGAAAATAATGTTTGGAATATTAAATTTATGGATATTTCAAAAGATCAAATTTCAATAACTTTTTCAGAACCTCAAATAGTTGTTGATTCTAAATTGTTCATAAATCGAGTTTAAACTATAAATACAATAAAAGGAATTATTTAATATGGCAGAAGCATCAGGAATAAAAAGCACTACTGGAGAGGCATTAAAAAGTCCAATCGCTGGTAGTTTAGCTAGTGGTGTCGGAACTAGTATGTATGGTCCGATTGGGGGTGGTTTAGCGGCGGCTGGTGTGAGTCTATTAGGTAATCTTTTGGCTGGTGGTGAATATGATGAAGCCGCCGCCAAACAAGCCGCCGCCCAAGAAAGAGCTTTAGCATTACAAAACCAGATTTACCAAGAAACTAAAGCTAATGCGGCTCCTTGGTTAACTGCGGGTCAAGATGCATTACCAGAATATCAAAGAAAAGTTGCTGATTTTACTCAACCAACTTATAATTATAATCAAGAAGCTTTTGATAAATCTAAGTTTAAGAGTGATGGTTATGATTGGATTTTAGACCAAGCCACAAAAACTAATAATGCGGCTATGGCGGCTAAAGGTATGTCATATGGTTCAGGTGTTATGAAAAGTCTCCAAGATCGTGTTGCAGGACTAGCTTCTCAAGAAATGGACAAGAGTTATGACAGATGGCTTAAAGATTCGCAATTGAGACAGGGCCAAGCTGACAATGCATATAATAGAAATGCTACTTTCCAAAATCAAGATCTATTAAATTCTCAAAATCTTTCAAAAGTTGGTCAAGATGCGTTGAATACTGTTGCTGGTGCTGGATCAAATTATGCTCTAGGTGGTGCAAAAACACTTGGAGACTTAGGTGATGCACAAGCTTCTGGAGATATTGCTCAAGGAACTAATTGGGTAAATTCAACAAAATCTATTTCTACAGCACTTTCCAAATATTTTGAAGATGAAGCCTCTAAAAATAAAACAGGAGCAAAATAATGTTAAATTGGCTACCTAATGTAAAATTTAATGATGAGTTTAGAACATATACCACAAAAGATATTGAAGCTAATGCAAAAAATATTGAAGAAAGTCGTAAGGATCAAGTTTCTGCTAGATCTGCTTTGAGAGATTTAAATAGAAAAAGAGCTATTGAAAAAGCCACAGCAAGTGCTATTGATGCAAAAGGAGAGATTTCTGAATCTAAATTAAGACAATCTTTAATAGATGCTGGTTTTGGTGAAGAGGCTACAGTTACAGCAAACAAAATTTATAAAGAAAATGTTGCTGGTCTTGAACAAAATCTTGAACTTAGAAAGAAAATTGGGCAAGCTGTTGCTGTTGGTAATCTTACAGAAGAAGAAGCTAATAGGATTTTGGGGTCTAATTCTCCACAAACTTCAGTAGATAAACCTTCAGATATGCAAGCTATCGCAAAGAACCCAGCATCTTTTTGGGAAACAGCAAAACCACCAGAACAAACACAATTAGGACCACAACAAGCACCAGCACAAGGACAGGCACAATCATCTGGACAAACTCAAGTCTTAAATCAAACACCATCACAATTCTCACCAAAATATGCTCAGATGGGTCCTATGGATTTTTCTCAGTATAAAGATCAACCACAACAAACAGACAATGTGAAATTTTCTTTATCTTCCGATCCAAATCTACAATCTAAACAAATTGCGGCTATCAAACAAGAGCTTTCATTAGATATTCCAAAAGGAACCGCTAAAGAAATTGTTGATAAAATTGTCAATGAAAGAATTGATCAAATGGCTGGTCGTGGAAATGTTATGCCATCAACTGTAGCATTTGATGGAGATGTTGCTAAAAAGAAAATGAAAGAAGCTGAAATTGCTAGTGCTGTTGGTAAGGCTAAAAATGATCTTTTAGCGAAAGTATCTGGTCAGGTTAATACTGGTAGAAGTCTTGTTACTGGAGAAGTTGGTGCGGCTACTGGAGTAAAAGCCCAAGCACTAAAAGAAGATGAAGTAATGGCAGATAGAACTACACCATGGGCAAAAGGAATGCTAACGGCTGGTCTTAAAGATAGAGTACAAAAAGCGTCAGTACAATCAAAAGGTGCAATGAGAGAGTATGAAAAATTCGAAAATATTGTTAAATATGGAAAAGGCCAAACAGATCCAGAGTTTAGAAACACACTTTTTAATTTAATAAAATATACAATTAGAATGAAGGGTTTAGAAGCATCTGACCAAAAATTATCTACTGTTGAAAGTAATTTTAAGCCTGGAGTAAATATTGATAATTTATTAGAAGGTTTTGAAGGTGATGCTTTTAATATAGCTAAAAATATTTTAACTGAAGCTTATCGTGGAAGTACAACGAATATAGATGCTGTTAAAAACACAGTTAAAACAGCTCAACAAGAAGTAAGAGATGGTGTACCTACAGCAAATACAAATTATTCTAAAGAATATTTTGAAGAGTTACCTTTAGTTGGAGAAACTACAGAACAACAAGAACGTTTAATGTCTGCCCCAAAATCAACTTCTTCTAGACAAGCAATCGAAAAGAAAATAGACGATAAGAAAAAAGGCAGAGGAACAGGAACTCTTAAATTGGGGGGTAAATAATGCCTTTTGATCCTAACACATTTAGAGAAGATATAAAATTAGTAAAAGAATATGGGTCAAATGTTCAAAACGATTCTGAATTAATGAGTCGTTTAAATTCTTATGTTGACAGTGGTTTAGTTACAAATGAAGATGTGAATGGAATTATTAAAAATGATAGTGTACCAAGTCACGTTTGGGGTGTTGTAGATTCTTTGAAAAATTCTAATTCACCAAAACCTGTTGTAGCTCCTGTAGAAAAACCAGTAGAAAAAACAGCTATGGAAACTATTTTAGGAGCAGTTTTTCCAAGAACAGTAGATAGATATAATGAAGGAAAGACTGGTTTGGTTGGAGATGTTGTTGCTGGTGGATTAGATGCCGCAAGTTTAATTCCAAGAATATCTAGTAATATACAACAAGCTCCAATCGCATTATCTAATATGGTTCAATCTAATAAACCACCACAACAAGCTTTAAAAGAATATTTTAGTAATATTGGAGATACGCAAGGAAAATCATTTCAAACACTAAATGCTCCAGAGTGGTTACCTGATATTGTACAAACTGTGGCTAATAAAATACAACCAATAAATCAAGGTATTGGAGAATTTATAACTAGTGTTCATAGAGGACCTATTATTCCAGGAGGAGTTGTTGGTAAATTTGTAACTACTCCAGCTAGTTGGATTGTTGGTAAACCAGCTATGACAGCCGCATCAGAAGCTCTCCCGAGTGCTCTAAAAACGGCTTTAGGTGTTATTGAGAATGTTGGTACAGGTGCGGCATTAGGGACCTCAGAAAGCGTTGCTAGAGGTGAAGGTGTTGATGGTGGCGGTGTTGCTATTGGAACTGGGTTTGGACTTTTACCTTATATTGGGAGAGGAATTCAAACGAAAGCTAATAGTAATTCGAATATTACTTCTATTGATAATTTAATAAAAACATATCAAGATGACTTATTACATGGAGATGATGCCGCAAAAGAAGCCGCATTAGAAACATTAGAAAGTATTAAAAAACTTGGAAAAGAAAAATATGCAGAAATATTGAAAAGATCTATGGTACAAGGAGCTGATATTGAATTATCTCAAGAAGGTAATGAGGCGATTCAAGATTTTTATATGAAAACTGTAAATAAAAATAAACCAAAAATTTATATAAAACCAACAGCAGAACCAACACTAAAACAAACTGTAGATAAATTAACAAAATGGAATGATATAACAGTTCCTGGACCATTATCAAAATATGGTAAAGAACCTATTATAAGAGATGTTGGTAGATCTAGACAATCAAATAACCCATTATCGCAAGAAGAAATGATTTTATTAGGTAATACTGGTAGATTAGCAAACGCAAAATCTGGTTTATTAAATATTTTACTTGGACACTCTCCAGCAGATTTAATCACACCATTATCTAGAAATTTACCAGATGCTACAGCTACCAGAAATTATGGCACATCTTCAGGTAATTTATTAGTAAACCCATTATTAGATTATTTCTCACAACAAGATTCTACAAAAAGATAATAAAAATAGTTTCTAGAAAAATTTATAAAGACTAGCTTTTGTTGGTCTTTTTTGTTGTTTT
>OFQX01000310.1_pt1 | contig 15269 bp, 36 predicted proteins | sample 1542951 | NCBI WGS metagenome assembly OFQX01 (sample SAMN07774215, study PRJEB24372) | wastewater metagenome | isolation source: WWTP Novara (Effluent) | place: Italy: Novara | collected 2015-12
TATTGATTATCAGCATACAATACAAACCGAATTTACATCAGGAAATGCAACGCTGTTGCGTATTTTGGCATGGTACACCTCTCCCACATAAATGCAACCATGTTGCAAATATTACAACCTGAAGCTAAGACTTATGAAAGCTATGTCATAGATGATTTCCTCGTAATATGAGGCTGAAGCGGAATGGATCGGGTTAAGGGATTTGTAGTCGTCATTCGCTATGATGCCGCATGCTACCAGTAAGTCCTGGATGCTTTGCTGCTTGTTCACCGTATCGGTTACATACCTGTCTTTGAAGTAAAGCCGGAGGGAGAGTGTGGCTTTTTTGAGTGGGAATATCAGCCCTTTTTCAGAAAGTCGTTCCGACCATTCGGAGGACTGCGCATGAAGGACAGGCTTCATCCTTACTACCCAATCTTGATAGTCAGTGTTTGGTCTGACCTTTGATTTGCATTTGGAGATTGCATGATTTACGTCAGCCCATGTTGGTTGCCTGCCTGACTTTTGCTGTTTTTTAGCCCAATCACGGGCAAATCTGCGGACAGCTACCGACATCTGGTTATTTTTCTTACTTGGTATCTTTCCAGTAAGTACAAACCTAATTGTTGTGCTACCAGCACCTAATTTTTCTTCTTTAAATGGAGGAATTGGTACTCCAAAGTAAGTTTGAAAACGTTTTTTCATAAAAAAGCCCCATTTTTGGTTATTAATGGGGCAAAGCTACAAAACAAACACCTATACTACATAGTTTATTTTAAGATGATGGTGTTTTATTGGATGGTTGTTTATGGGTACGGATTACTTGGTTAGTACTTTAGCGTCAAAACCTTTACAACGTTCATCTGGGCATTAAGGATTTCTCCTATTGTATGGTCGTACAATATTGACGACAAAGGAGATTTTTCCCTGCTCGAAAATTCATCTTTTACCAAATCGGCAAGATCGGCGCAAAGTCTTTTTGCTCTTGAAACCTTGTCGTCATTTGATGGGTTGAAGTTTAGCCCAACTAACTTCTCGCCAAAGGTAAGTTCTCTTGTTGGTTGAGAATCCTGAATAGATCCTGGATCTTTTTCCATACATTATATATGGTTACCTATACACCAAAAGGTTTTATTTGATTTATAAATTTTAGGGTACGGATTAATGGATTATTTATTTAAGTTACTGTGTTTTTCGTCCATATCAATTAAGAATTGTCGAAGGCGTGGTACTTTGTCCTTCATTCGTTGGATTAATTCATCATCTCTTTCCACGTATTGTTTTATTACTCTTTCATGGATTGGAATGTCATCGAATACCATTAACCGTTCTTTCTCTGCCCATGCCTCTTTGAAGTCCTCCGATTCGGCACTTAGAAAGTTCCCGTTCCTTAACAACCACTCATGTTCACTAAATAGAATACTTTCAGGAGCCGATACAAGGCAATAGGCGATGAATCCACCCGTTGCACCTGTAAGGTCAAAGTAAACATTTAACTGATTTACATAGGCCGTTTCTGGGTCAGCAAATAGCTTTGGCATGAAGGTATCTAAGTCCCAGGAGGTTTTTATATCATCTACCGTTTCTGCCTTCAGGATGCTTTCACCCGTGAATATGTCTGGATGGCCAGTGAAAAAATCATTCTCCAACCTTTGCTGATTCTTTAAGTATATTTTTTTATCAACCCTACAAAGAAGTGTTATAGAGTCTTCTTCGGCTAAAATACCCTTATCAATCTGCTTAGTGGTAATGTCTTTCTTTCGTCCATACTTCTCTTGGTTGTATATCTTCACCAACTCCGCCTGACAAGTTTTAGATAGTTTTCCGGCCTCCCTATCGGCTTTTGTTTGCGGATCCGTCATTAAATTCCCCCACGAACTTGCCCTGAACTTTACTTTATTCCAATCTATTGTACTCATTTAAGTTGTTTTAGTTTGTTATCATAAGCCTTTTGAAAATCTGGTTTACCCTTAACCAATAACTTGTAGGATTCCAGTGTCTTGATGTCTTTGCATGATTCAATGTCTTGGATTAGTAATCCTATTCTTATTTCTTCTGGTTTTTGGATTGGAATGGCCTCTTGATTAACTTCGACGTAAAGACCTTTATTGTTTTCTATATGAAAACTTTCTACCATTGCTTTTGCTTTGGAAAGAGCAATAGTGGCATCTTCACCATCATCCAATTGAATCTCCAATCCTATTCTTTCATTGATATACATTCCAAGTGGGAATACCTTCTGGTAGCTTATTCTATCTACTTTCATTTGGTTTTGTTTATTTCGTCAATAATCTTTTATAATAAACTATTGTTTTGTAAAGCATATTTTACATTATGAATTAACACACTTCTCTTGACATAAATGCTCGTTAGGGCAGAACTTAAACACGCACTCTTTTCTATTGAATATACCCAACTCGTCCGCAGTAGGCTGTCTTTGGGCTTCCTCGTTAAGAAGTTCTATACCTTTTGAAATAGTTATTTCTTTTGCATTAATCTTGTCGTGTATTTCTTTGAAGAAATCAATTGTTATTTTCATTTGGTTTTGTTTTGTAAGTTAAAAGAAAACCAGCTTGTAGAAACAAGCCGATTATTGGTTATGACTCGGAAAAGAAATACTTTTCTTTAGATTAGCCTTTTTCTTTAGTGCAGAGAGTATTGCGGCATCCACGAATGATGTCATATTTCCTTTGGTCATGGCTATATGAACCTTCAATTGCGTATGAACATACTCGCTTATCTTTAGTGTCTTTGTGCTATTGCTCATGGTTTAAAGTTTTTGTATTTTCTATAAATACTAAACCAATAATCTGCCCCTTCTTTTGTATCACCCCAATAAAAACCACCTATTATAGCATGATATAATGAAGATTCCTTATGTTCATAATTATGTGGTTTTTTATATTCAAAAAAGTAAGCCTGTGCTTTATCCCGTATTTTTTCTGGTAAATACTCAAACCATACATATACTTTTTTCATTGTGGTTGTTTTATGAAAGCAAATATACTTTCCACTTTACCACTTTACCAAAAGTATTTTTGAACATTTGTTGCAATTCCCCTGAAACCCGCCACCATACTGCATGAAAAAAAGCCAGAATAAGAATATTCCGGCTACTAAAACCAAACTTATGAAAACAAAAAAAATGAACGAAGAACCACTAAGGTAGTAATTCTTACGAAACCATTACGAAAATTCTACGATTATGACGAAAATCAGTTAAAAATACACCATAAATCATTGCAAATCATTAACAACCCACCACCAAACCAATTAATGAAAAACATACACATCTACTCACTCCGGCATTGGACGCTACATTAAGGGGGGCTGCGCTCTGAAGGGGAAACGGGAATAATTGAAGGGGTGGGTAGGTAAATTTCGATTTCGAATTTGAATAATAGGTTGATAATTAGCGGGCTGCCTGGTTGCTGGTTGTTTAAATCGACTTGTAATTGTGTTGATCTTAGCCGGTTAATGGGCTGTTATTGGTTGGGTGTTGTTGTGTTGTGGGTTGGGGGAATGGGTTGGTGGCTTATTTCCTTTGTTTTGGGTTGGTTCCTGCCTTGTGGCTGGCTTATGCTTTCTTTCCCTTGTGTTGGTATGGTTGGAAAGATAGGGCAGTGTTGGGGCTGTAATTGGCTTAAGGGGGATTGGGGGGGATTGTAGGTATTGTAGATGCAAATTAAAATAAATTTGATGGAATCGTAACAAATCGTAACTTAGCGTAACAAATCGTAACAAATCGTAACAAATCGTAACAATGATTAAGAAGATTGAAAACTGCCTTTATTGCGATAAAAAAATGGAAAGCAAGACGGCTAAGAAAAAATTCTGTTCAGATAGGTGTAAGGTGTATTGGAATAGGGAGAAAAAAGCGGCTAAAGGGACTTTTCAGGTTAAGGACGAAAATAAGCCCACCACTACCGTTAAAAACCTAACAGAAAGTAAGCCCAAGTCTAATTACACCATCAATACAGAAATCCCACCAATGCCAATAAGAAATAAAGGTGAAGATGTATTTGATTTTGCCGCAAGAAAAAACGAATGGAAAACAAGACATAATCAGCCATAAGTGTTATCGGCTCGGCACGGATGAATTAAAAAGTATTTTGTAACTAAAAATAAATAAAATGAACAACTTAAATGACTTAGTAAATGAATTTGAAAAAATGGACACCCCTGATGCAAGATACCAGAGGGCTTTAATTTCAAAATATAATCCAACACTGTTTATGTGGGTTTTCAAAAAGGACTTACTTGGTTCGTTAGCAAAGTGGGCTATTAAACAATCTCCGTACTTATATCCACAAAACCTTGTAACAGTATTAGATAAATTTGCCGACCACATAGAGCCGTATTTTACAAAAGAAAACTCAACGGTTGGTATGAGAAAATTTAAGGTACTTGAACTGGAAGATTTTATTGAAGCCAATTTAAAAACCATACCTGAATATTTGGACTGGAATGAGAGGGTTAATGGGAGGGATGGGGTTGGTGTCGTTACAAGATTTGATGATGACTTTGAAAAAAACCCTGATGATGATTTTATTGATTTAGGAGCTTTAGTTAGAAATGTGGCACATGATATTTATGATACTGGGTCGCCGTTTGAAGAAACTACGGATATAAAGACTGGTAGTGCTGACCAATAACTAACAATGAATGGAAACTAAAGTATAATCAATAACTAAATCAAAAAAATTATGAACAAGATAATTTTGCTAAACATTGAGTGGAACAATTACAATGGGTTTATATTGGATGTATTGAACTTAGATTTATATAAACCAATATTAATGGATCACTCCTTATTTGGTATAAATGTCTCAAAACAATTTTTGATTATAAATATTCTTTTTATACGTATTACAGTTTTTGATAAGAATGAGCATTTATATTAACTAAATCAAAAAAAATCTTAACTTGCAATCAAAGGGAGTACGCTACCATAGAATAAAAACAAAGCCCCAAACGATAAGTGAGGGGTTTCCCTTTTTAAGGGCATCTTTATTCTGGCAATCCTCCATGATGACCATTTTTTAAGTGCCAGGTTTTTCATCCCCGTATTTTTGTTGGTAGTATAACTTCCCTGCGTTAAAAGATTTCTTATAGAACCCTTTATCCCAGCCCTCATCATACGCCTCCTCAATCTGCTCCCTATCGGTGGATAAAAGTCCTTCATTAACGATATATCGAATAGTCCATGCGTAAGCATCTGCCCTATTTTTATCAATAGTCTCAGCTTTTTCTTGAACGTCCAATAGTTTGCTGACTAATATTTGCATTGCCGTTTTCTGTTTCATGTTAGTGGTTTAATTTATTTGCATCAACAAAATCAAAGTCTACAACCATGTCTTTACTGTTTAATATTTCGTAATACTTTATATTTACCGTATCTCCATCTTTTAGTTTTGAGTAAACATTTATGTTGTCTATGGGAAATATTACACCATGACTACACTTGAATACTATGGTGTATTTTTCTTTGTCTCCTACATAGTGTGTGGTAATAAAATTACCATTTGAAGATGTTCCTATTCCCATTACAGTTTGTCTTGTATCTGGGGTAAATTGTTTACCAACGACTATTCCTGATTCAGTTTTTAAAATGTCAGACTTATGACGGCAGCCCGCCAGTATCAATACTGCTAATAGTAATTTTTTCATTTTGTTTTGTTTATTTAAAAATTCCTTTCTTTTTCCATCCTTCTAAGGCATTGTAACGGAGTTTCATTTTTTAAAAGAGTATAACTACAACCAACTGTACCGCCTTTCCAACTTCCTTTACGCTTACCAACTTCTTTATCAAACTCTATTTCAATACATCTATCTGACTTACTAAATAATTTTGTCCATTTAAAACCATGTGGTCTCCATTCTCTCTCCTTAACACTAATGGTTGCGTTTACTTTAGTGTTATCATATTTGTCATTATACTCATACGTCTCTTTCCATTTATTTGCATTCAACCAATCATAACTGCCTATATCATTACTCTTATCCCACCTTATTCTATTTTTCTTGTCTTCATTAAACCAACTTCCATCCTGCATTAATGTGGATGTTCTTACCCATGTCATATACCATAGCATTGTAATTGTTTTCCATTTTTTGCCACCTTGAAAATTCCCACCACCACCAACATAAATCCATATTTTATTATCGTGATAATTAAACCCCCATGCGGCACTATCAGAATCTTGAATCCCTGTTTTAATAGGCAAGTTTATATACAGTTTTCCCCACCCAAAAAATAAAAGAGGCGTTAAGAGTATTAGTAATGGGGATAGTATCGTAAGCGGACGATTGCGACCAATATAATTAATTGGGTCAAACTTGTGTGTACCACTGGCCTTTCATCAAAGTATCCTGCTTTTTCAATATAAAAACTGCTGTTAAATTTCGGGTAAAACGATACCCATTTTGAATCTTCTGTTATGTATTTCATATCCTTTATTTTAGGTTAATTGTCAACTCTTGGTTGGTTAACGGGCATTCCCCGCAGTTTTTAACTATTAGTTGCATCCGATAAAAGAGTTGATAGGTAATTAATCATTGGTAAATAGGTAGCTCTTAACTCTGGCTTGACAACAGCGTTTTTAAAGTTATCGTTTTCTTTACGATACATTTCAAACATCTTGCTTTGAGTTAATTTAGAATATTGAACATTTGCTATCCTATCGCAAATCTTTACAAAAGAGGCTCCTTCTGTTTCCCTGATTCCTAAATAGTATTTCTCATTAGCACGTTCAGCCCTATTCTTTCCTTTCTCGTTTGAAACGGCATAGACAATATCAGCTACATACTTCCCCAACACATTCTCGCAGTCATTGTAAGAAACTCTTGTATCTTCTATTAAATCATGTCCCCAACAAGCTATTTCAAGTTCAGACCATTGACGTTCCGGTATCTGAATAAATTGCTTACAAACATTTACCACCATTCTTAAGTGAAATTCATACGGCAAATAAGTATCGTAAAAGTGATTAGTTTTTTGGTGCTGTTCTATGCACCATTTTATTTTATATTCCATAGTTTAACTATTAGTTGCATCTGGATTTGGTTTAGATTTTATAAAATCAACAGAAAGTAGTTCAAATAATTCAGGTAAGGCTGATTCTACGTCTATTGAAAAGTTTTCGTAATCAAAGTATCTAATAAAGCACTCTCCCTGTTCTCTATCTATAACACAATCCATTGTTTTACCATCCTCTGCCGTTAGAGTTCCGCAGCCAGTACATTTATCGCAGACACTTTCTTCTGGATATTCACCATCTCTTACAGGCCGACTCGTCCAAGACTGAGAATAGCTGGAAGCTATTTTATTCAGTAACTTTTTTGTCTTATCTGCAAACTCGTTCTTATCCATAAAAACAGGAGCAGGTTCTTCAATTATGAATATATCTTCCATCTTCTTATTTTAATTTATCTCAACAATAAATAGTTGCCCGTGCGGTTTATTTTATGTTGTTACCCAATCTGTATTTTCATTGCAAACTGTACAAACCCAAACTTCACCTTCTTCTGGTTTATCTGGATTATATAAGGCAACAGATTGCTTTGTTTCTGTCTTGCAATTATCGCAGTTTCTTGTAAAAAATTTTATATCAGGATTCAATTCCCATTCGTTCTCTTCTTCCTTTTCTTCTGCTCTTTTAATAGGCTGCTTTTCCATCTGATTACTTTTTGGTGGTTTATAATGTTTGAGAATTAAGTGTTATTGTTCCGGCAGGGACTTTTGAAAGGTTTTCAAGTGCCTCTTCCAATGAAATATTTTCCTCTTTAGCAAATTCCTTTACTTCTTCAATTGTTCCATAACAATCCCCGCAATCCCAATAGAAATCGTTTTTCGATATTTCTATATTATCTATCATTATAAGAGTTTCTTCGTCATCAATACCAATTAGCACAGGTTGGTTCAATTGTTCTTCGGTAAGTGTAGAGGAAAGTATTTTCATTTGCCTCCATGTAATATGTTCGTTTTTTTTTGCTTTCATCTTCATTCAGTTTAATTTTGAATTGATTATTTTTTGGTGGGGGAATGGGTTAATTATTTAAACGATTTTGGATTAGAATCTAATTTTGCTTTTAAAAAAGTATCACCTTCTCTTTCTTTTTCGGCAAACTCTTTCAATTCATCTGTCGTTAATAATCTTATTTTAAACCTTTCAGATAAAGCTATGAATAAAGCAAATGCGGCATCATAGGTTAATTTTATAGTTGTATTCTTTATCACGTCCCTGGTAACTGTTTGTAATGCTGTTGGTATTTTGGACTCCTCTTTGGTGCATAATTTCTTGAAAACTATCAATACACATTCATCGGGCAAATCCTGAACATAAATTCTTCTATTTTTATTTTTTATGCGGGTTGCATTTATGTAGTTTTTTATTTCTGGTTTTTTATCTTTCATTTGATTTTATTTAAAGGTTAATTGTCAACTCTTGGCCGGTTAATGAGAAGTAGAGGTTTTGGAGTTGGTGAAGATGCTCGACTTTTGGCATAGGCAAATCAGACCCATTTAATTTCAAATCAAGTTCGCCTTGACACATATTATCATCGAATAAGCTAAATATTACATCCGTGTAGCTTTTTTGCTCACCAATACACCATCCGTTATTTAATCTTGAAAACCCCGCCATCTCTAATATTTCGGGGGAAAGAGGTATGGGCGCATAATCAATTTCTGACCACCCTTCGCCCTTCTCTTTTTCATACATTATAACAAAATCAGAAACACCAATCTTAGTATTTACAAATTCAGGCGTTTCGTTTTTGTCTTTATATAAAACCCAGTTTCCTAATCTTAATTCACTTGCTTTCATATTCCTTTATTTTAATTGTTATGGGGGAGGTTTTGAGGGGGCAGTTGTCCGGTAAAGGCCATTTATCATTAATCCTATCCCAACCTTTAGCATCAGGATGATTACAATAAATAGACCCCGTATAAGAGTCTTCATACTGTAGTGGACAATCTTGACACCACTTAATTTCTATATACATATTAATTAGTTTAAATTATCTCACGTTTCCAATAAAATCTTATCTCTTCATCACTTTTCCCAAACACAAGTACGCTAACCAATTCCCATCCTTTCTCACCTCTTTTAATTAACGCCTCTTGATGTTCTACCATGTTTCTTGGTTCGTCCCAATCGTATTCCCATTTTTTCATATCATATCATTTTAAACGGGCATTCCCCGCAGTTTTTAACTATTAGTTGCATCTGGATTGGGTTTACCTGTACAAAATGGTCTTTCTCTTGTTGTTCGCTCCCCTGTTTCATATACATATCCTTGCTCGTAAACATAATGGTCATAAGGCTTATAATTCGTTATAGCCATTAGATACTTGAATGTCTTTTTAGTTCTCTTGCATCCGCAATTCTGACAAACATTATCTTTCCATCTATGGTTACCTTTCTTTTCCATCTGATTACTTTTTGGTGGGGGAAGGAATTGGTGTATGCCAATGTGTAGGGTGAAAAGCGTCTCCTGCATCATTTACCCAATGTCCGGTTTCAGTAAAACGATAAACATAGATGTATGGATTAAACCCATTTATATCATATACTAAATAATCTCCTGTTTTCTTTGGGGGATTATCAATACTTATCCATCCGCCTCCCCTCAACCTCTCATTCTCTTCCTTCAGTTCTTTTATTGTAATCCGTTTACGCTTAACGCTGTTAGATAAAACAGCATATACTGTTTCCTTTTTTAGAGTTAAGTATTCAACCTCTTCCTTCAAACTGGTGAGTTCTTCGGAGGCAATGAAATAGCCGTCAAACACCCCTTCACGATATAAAGGCTCTTGATTAAGATTGCATAGGTTATCTATTTTAGATTGCTCCTCATCCGGTATTCCCCCGCCTTCAATCCCTGGGGAGTAGAATTTTTGTATTAGTGTCATACTATTAAATTTTATCAAGTGTTTGAAATATATCATAAGTCAACAGCCCATCATTTGAGGGATGAGGGTCATGCACAAGAACACCGTTTTTAAAAATACATATATGTTTGACGCCTCTTAAAGAATCGCCACTTACAAAATAATATTTGTCTTGCAATTCCATAAACCAACCAGCCCACTCTGGAGTGGGAAAATTTTCAATATGAAATACTTTAAATCTAGTATCTGTCACCAACTCACACCCTCTTAAACGTAAATATTCATCCATCACTTCAATCCAGTAAGTTTTGGATATAGGAAAGAATACTTCCACGTTAGGCACTTCTGTAATTGGAATTTCAAGCATTGATGCAATAACAGCAGCATAACAATTACCACTCTGAACCGTTTCACCCCTGCTGTTTTTAATTGCTACTTTTGTTTGTTTTATTGGTATCATCGAATTCAATTTTTATAAATGATAAATCAGCTTCTTTGTAAAAGGGTCTGTTGTTTGGAAGATTCTCAAGCATGGTTGCTAATGGGCATTCAAATTCTTTTCCTTTGCAATCATTCATCTTTCTATTTTTAGTGATTAAAGTTTTTAACTATTAGTTGCATCTGGATTGGGTTTAATCGTTACCAATTCCTCTGGAATCCATCCCCGACTTTTACAATGCGGACATTTACTTCTTTCGTACTTAGAGTCACAGTCTCCATCACACCTATCGCCATTGCAGCATTCAGCACAACCATACCCATATTTAGGATGTTTAGTAAATACTCTCGTTTCTAGTCCGTATGCGTTTATCTTTTCCATCTTCTTATTTTAATTTTGAATTGATTACTTTTTGGTTATACCGCTATTTGGAATAATAATTTTGTTTGCGTTGGGTGCTTATCTATTCGTGGTCTACTTTGACAATTCCAACTTCCACCGCCTCTTTCACCTATTAACTTCCATCCACTTGCGTTTAATGATGTTCCGGATTCGGTGTTTAGGATATAGGTAATTAGCTTTTTATATCCCAAATTTTTTGTCACACGCCAAGCAGCTGAATAAAGCATAGAGCACCCGTTTCTAATCCCTTCCTTGACACATAATCTTGTAACCTCTAATGTTATACCATCTTGCAAGTGTCGGCTAACTGGTCTACCAACTATAACAACTCCTACAATTTCATTTTCTTCAGCAATGGCAATCTGGAATACACTACCAACTGGCTTTTTGTGATGCCTGTGAAATTTAGACACAAACTCAAAAGCCTCTCTTTGGAATATTGGGACTATAGATATTTTATTATAGTCTTTAATATTATTACTTTTTGGTGGGGGAAGTAGGCATCTGTCTCCAATATGATGTCTTATCACAATGCTTTACGAGAAAGGTATCATATACGGTTATTTGTAATCCTTTTTGAGAATCATTTACAACCCTATATAATAAAACCTTTTCTCCATCTTTTTCAATATCCGGCAATCTATCTTCAACACTTATCCACCCCTCTCCCCTCAACCTCTCGTTATCTTCCTTCAAACGGGCGAGTTCTTTTTCATACCTTTCACGCATTGCGTTTTGGTCGTCAATTGCATTAGCAGCATCCATTACCCTGAATCTTTCAGAGGCCGCTAAACTCGATTGCAAACGGGCAATTTCTTTGGAGTGCGTATGATTTATTTCATTCACAATAGCACGTACTCTTTTTAGTGGCAGAATATCATCGTCATTCAGTTGCCTGTCTTTATGGTAGTAATATGCCTTTACGTGTTTGCGGATAATATCTTCATCCGGTATTCCCCCGCCTTCAACCCCTGGGGAGTAGTATTTTCGTAGTAGTGTCATGGTATTAGCGTTATAATTAAATAGTTTGTTATTAGATGAAAAACATTGTCAGTAACGATTATAGACCAAGGAGCCATTGGAGAATTAGCAAACTCTGCCTTTCCTGTATTAGTCATAAACCATTTTATAAAATTGGTTCTATCAATTGCAAAATGAAATAAGAATATTAAGAATACTTGAAGCGGATTACAGATTATAAGAAACGGAATCGAATATGTTGCACAATGAATAAAGCAAGCAATAAATCCTTTTATTCCAGCCTTCTTTTTATTCAACGCCATCCAATCGTTCTGAATAATATAATCTCCGAACAAGTGTAATAAGAACTGTTCCATCTTTCTATTTTTAGTGATTAGTTAATAGGTCGGGGGAATACTATGTTTTTACGAGACTTACGCCAGTTAATTGATAGTAGTTTAGGGTACATAACACGTGCGTAATAAAGCCTTGTTTTTTTAAACCTTAGTTTAAATAGGTTTTTTAACGAATCCAGAACAGTTATATTCTTTCTTCTAAACCTTCCATGCCTTCGCCTTAACTTACCTCTGAATTTAATCTGTCTCATTTTTTGGGGGTTTAGTTAAAATGATAAATCATATTTTTCCTTTACTGCTTGTACTGTTTTGCTTGGCTTATTAAAGAAGGGGAAATGTTCGGTTCCTTCTACTTCAGATAGAATCTCTGCCTTTAATTTTTTGGCAAATAATTCTGCCCCATCGTCCGAATCTTTATTCCAATATTCGCAATTGTAAATTGGTCTTTTGTGCATGGCGTTATTATTGGATATAATGTCGTCCACTTGGGTAAAAAGTTCAGACAAGTGGGGTATCTTACAATCCCTAATAATCTGATATTTGAATCCGTCAAAATCTATTTCATAGATTTCGTTCTTACAGGTCTTGCAGGTTTTATTGTCTGGATTATTCCAACACCTCCCCTCGTGGGCAATCATTCTTTTCTTGTCACCTACCGCCTTTGCTCCGCACTTATACTCACAAGTGTATTTAATAACTTCTTTTGGCATTTTTATTTATTTTAATTTAAAACGGTGCGCTGGCTAATGGTTTATGGGTGGGTTTTTTAAAATATCTGGTAAATGCCTTCTTTCCGTAGGGTCTAAATCAGGTTCAACCTTAGTAAGTCGCTTCAAAACATCATGCCAACATCCCATCATTTGCTTTTCTTCCCAAGATGCTTTATCAAATAAGGTGTGGTGATCTGGGCATAATTCTATCCAATTTTGAGGATGAGTAGCCACACTTGGACATACCGCAGGTCGCTTTGCAAGGATATGGCAAATTGAATAAACGGCATACTGATAAATATGGGTTTCCGTCTTAGCGTGACATTCAGAGCAGTACCCTGTCATCTGCTTCATTCTTGCCCTGTACCACTTCTGCAATTCGGTATCACCCCCGCCACGTTCCTCTTTATCTACCTTTTCTTTGGCTATTTTTTTAGCAGACTTCTTAGGGATAACGTAATTTTTCTTTGGCTTAGGTTGACCCGCATTCTCTTTTAGTTTTCTTATGGTTTCTATTGACATTTTTTATATCTATTATTTATTTTATTTTTAATAATTGGAGTTGTAATTGCCTTTTCTTCACTCCATTTAAGGCAAACGATTCTTCTTCTTATTCTTGATGGGGATATTTTGTATTCAATAGCCCATTGTGATATTGTTTTGGTTTCTCCATTTAGACTAAGAGTAACATTCCCCCTTCTGTTATTTGCCTGATCCGTGTACGTTGCCCACCTACAATTCGATGGCTCATAATTTCCGCCGCCGTCTACCCTATCAATGGTAAGAGTATCATTATACCCATTGTCTAATGCCCACTTTTTAAATGCTTCAAAATTACCCCATTCTTGACATACAGAGATCCCTCTCGCACCATAATTTATGTACCCAACATTGCGCTTGTTTGTACACCTTTTAATCATATTATACCATATTCGAGCAAGTCTATTGTTTTGCCAATCCATCGTTTTTGTGCCAAACCTACAACACGATTTCACTCCCCCGTGAACAAGCGAACCAGTGGAAGCCATTTTAGTGCCTCCGCATTCACACAGACATTCCCACAGCACATTTTTTTGAGCATCCCTATACTCGTGCCTTTTTATAACAAATAGGCGGCCAAATGTTCTTCCGGTTAAGTCAATGCCATTCATTTTTTTACTTTAACTGTGTCACACAAATATACAAATAAATGTATTACTACAAAATTTATTTTTCAAAATGTTTGGTTGGTATTATGGATTATACTATGTTTGTGAAATGAAAAGCACCAAAGCAGTAGCAATAATCAATGAAGTGGCCATCAGAAACCACGATGCAGACATTGTACAAATGATTGCCGATGGCATGACAGCTAAAGAGATTGCCCCCCATTATGGAGTAAAAGATAGGGCTATTGAAGCGAGGATATTAAACCTTAGAAATAGAATTGGGTGTAAAAACACCTATGGGCTGGTGGCTATATTCTTTCGTAATGGGCTTATTAAATAAAAACCAACTATATGATAGCAGAAAAAAGAAAATCATTGATAGATGATAGGCAATCAATAGGGAAGTGTAGTATAGGGACATTAATTTACTTGGCTTGGAGACACAACGAGTATTATGTTCCCCAACTTCCAAAACAAGATAAGAGTTACTTAAAAGAAATCATAAAAGATATATACACTGTTTTCGATGTGGATGCAGAGTATTTAAGTTGTGCAAAAAAAGACAGAGTACGGGCTATAATCAGGTTTATATATTGCTATGTGGGTAGGACTAAAACCAAAGCGTCATATAAAGAAATTGGCGAACTCATTGGCAATAGAGATCATGCAACAATTATTTATGCCATTAGAGAGGCCAACCAATATATAAAAGACAACCAAAAGCAGTTTATGGAATATTGGAACTGGTATAAGAACAAGTCCTCTATATGGTGAAAAAAATATTGGTTGAGCTTTACATAGATGGTAAACTGCACGCATCCACAATGGCTGAAGAAACAAGATTGAGTAGTGTTATTGGATTATATAGGTATATGGCAACGATTGATTCAGATGGCTCTTTGTTTGAGATATTCATAATTAAGAAAAGCATTAAACATTGGAAGAAACTGGACAAAAAAACCCAAAAGCTATTCGATGAAATTATGGATTCAAAAGACGCTTTATTTTTTAGTGATAAATAAAACACAAAACTTATGACATCAAAAGCCGCTATTGCACTTGCTTTATTAGAAGGGAAAGTTTTGAGTATAAAGAACGGGTTTGATTTGTTCGGGGTAACTAATGTTCCAAGAGAAATTGGACGTTCTATTGAAAGAGAAGAAGATGGAGGGTTTGGCGTACAGGTTTCAAGAGTTGAACGAAATGGATATTCGAGATACGGGCAACCTGTTAGGTGGATGGAGTATAGGTTGAATAGGACGGATTATAATAAAGAGGGAATAGAAAAAATGAAAGCCTATGTAAAGGAACAGATGCAATCCATGCCGCCAAAGACAACTAAAGAAGCAAAGGTATTAAGACAGGCTAATTTGTTTGTAT
>OFQX01000313.1_pt1 | contig 15220 bp, 17 predicted proteins | sample 1542951 | NCBI WGS metagenome assembly OFQX01 (sample SAMN07774215, study PRJEB24372) | wastewater metagenome | isolation source: WWTP Novara (Effluent) | place: Italy: Novara | collected 2015-12
TATAAATCCATGGTTTACACGATTTCTAAGTAAAAGTAAAAATACAGTAACTTTTGGAATACAGCGAGGAGGAGATGATGTAAGTACTGAAAAATATTACGAATTGTTCTTAAACTGTACAAACAAAACTTATTTACTTATGTTATCAAATAATCATAAAGATTGGTTATATAATATGTTTTTAGAAATATTTTTAGAAATTGATGTTGATGATTATACTGAAATTGAATTAGGTGAAAATTGGTTACAACATCTAGCAAAATCACAATGAAAATTATTATAAAAACCAATAAACAAAATTTCAAAATAATAAATCCAAAAAATCTCTCAGAATCTAATGAAAAAGAATATCAAAAAGAAATTCTGAAAACCTTTTTGAGAGATTCTTTGAAAAATCGTTAGAAATGCCTCTAGGAGCTTAATGAGGGTGGGGAAGTGGTTTTAGACAACTACTGACCCATCTTTTCAATAAACCCTCTAGAAACTTCTCTAAACCTACTACACGCGTGACCCGAAAATTTTTTAAAAAGGAAACCCAACCAAATGCTAATCTCCTATGAACCAAACAATTTATATCCAGAATTATCAAAAATAGTCTTCAAAAATTATTCAAACAATCTCTCTGCAACTTTTTATTCAATTATTTTCTCAACAAATGCAGAAGATAAGAAAGATTGTATGGAGATTTCTGAGCATATAATTGAAAAAGATGGTTTAAATCAGAATATCTTCAACAGTCTTTATCATACATTTCTAGAAGCTTTTTTATGTAATTTTTCTGAGAGTTTTGATCCATTTAAACTTTATGAACCTTTTGAATTTGAGTTTGAGTTGGAGTTAAAACATTCTTCTAAAAAACCACAGATATTAAAGAGATCACATAAAAATAGTATTGAAAAAAGAGAGTTATATATTGATACTGTAATAGTTAAAGGACAAGAGTTTTATAGAATTGCTTTTAAAAATATTGAAGGGAAATATTCTACACAAACCTTAAACAAACAAAACTTTACATTAGAAGAAGCTGTAGAAATTAGAAATAAAATGATTGTTGAAAAAGGTTTAGTAAAAAATTCTAAAAACTGTGAATTATTTGGAGAAAGTAAAAACTCAAGAGAACCAAAAAAGAGAAGTTTACACAAAAAATCTTATGGAACTTCTGGACAACTTTATATCAATGAGGGTGTAGTAAATGGAAATAAAGTCTGGAGAATAATTTTTAAAAATAAGGTTGGGAAATTTACTTCAAAACAATTACCTCACGAAAAATATACTTTAGAACAGATTATAGAAATTCGCGATAAAATGATTGTTGAAAAAGGTCTTTGGTGTACTTCTGTAGAGATTGATGTTTAAGATCGATTTTAAGACGGTTAGGAAGGTCTACAATCGATTTCACAAGGTTTTCCACACAAGTACTTCAGAAAATATTACGAACGATTCTAGGGATGTCTGAGAGCTTGTGTGAAGATTGTTGTGAAATTAGAGATTGTTGAGGGGTGTACCGTATTTTAGTACAACATTAAGGACCTCTAGGTATTTTTTGCAAACTTCTAAATTTTTGCAACGACTCCTATAAGGTTATTTGTAAATAGTTAAGTAGAGGTTGAGTTTAAACAAGGAGAGATAAAAAATGAGCATTTGGAACAAACTTTTTGGCGAAACTAAATTTAGATATTCAGACGACGATTCAACATTTGATGAAGTAAAGCAAGAGATACCAGAAGAAGTCTTAGAAGAAGTAAAAAAAATAAAATCTATTAGAGATAGACTTTTTAATACTTCAGATAAAAAAGTTATAGCTCAAGTAAATTTTTTTAATGATAAATGTAGAATATATGATCGTTACAAGTTAATAGATTCTGAGTTTAATGTTGAAATTTTAAATGAAATTGTTACTAATAAAAAATATTTGAAATCATTTTATGGTACTACAGATATCATTGAGGTTGATAAAAGAATAAAACAACGTGAAATTATCAAAGAATTAAATAAAAAATTTTATGAAGAATACTTAGACGATAAAATTGAGATTTTTTCTTATGAGGGAGGTGAATAAAAATGTTTCTTTTTATTATGTTTAATATAGTTGTGTTTTTATTATTTTTATTATTTGTTTTGTATGGTGGTGTATTTGGTAAAGTATTTTGGACATTAGCTTTTATAGGTTTTACTTATTTTAATGTCTTCATAAAATATCCAGAGATTTTAGAGAATGAAAGACAAAAAACAATAGTACGAGAAATATCACAAGAAAAACTAAAAGATTGTGAGATTCTAATACCGCGAGATAATATTGTTGTTTATCATTGTCCAGAATATACTACAACAGAAACTAGTATTCGTGTAGGAAAAGGAGTAAGAACTGAAACTGTGACAATTAACAACAAATAATTTAACAACTTTTTCAGAAAATATTTTAAAAATGAAGCTCCAAATCTTTATTGAAATGGAGCTTTTTTGTTTTAGATCACATTTATTAATCCATATGCTTCTAAAATATTTCTAATTGCTATAGTTTGGTTAGTGATTGAATCTCCTGAATTTACGGTCGGGATAGTTTTTAGATAAGTTGATTTACCATTAATACCAAATCCAGAAGTTAGATATAGACATTCAGATTTTAGGATAGGTGTTGAAGAAGGATCAGTTCCAAAGACTGTTAAAAATGTACCAGAACTTGATAGATAACTTCCAGAAATACCAGCAAAAGGTCTAGAATCTTCATTTCTTAACAACACTTGGTTTTCATAGATCTTAGTTTTATCTATAGTTCCATCAGCACTTTTTAGAATTATTGATGAATTACTTATAAGATTTGTTGCAGAAATATTACCAGCAGACACATTTCCATAAAAGTTTCCATAAAAGTTTTGAGAATATGTGTTTTTCCATCTAAAAGAACTTGAACCTAAACTGTTTCCAATATCATCATAGGGTACAAAATCTCCACCACTTAAAATGAATTGGTTTGAACTACCATTATATCCAATACCAGCAGTTCCAGTTCCCATGTAAAGTTGGCCATTATTTCCAGCTTTTGTTAATCTTAAATCGTTAGAAAAATATGCTCCTACTGCTGTAATATTACCAGAATGATACACATCACCATTCTTGTAAAATATTGTGTGTTCTTTATCTGATCCACCAGTATAATTACCAAACAGTAAATCACCAGTAGAATCAGCCCTATAACCAATCGACCAGTTATCCTCAGTTCCAGCTAATGATGAAGAACGAGTTAATCTAAAACCACCCCAACTACCACTAGGAACCATTACTTTTATACCTTCAGACCAACCTTCAGAAACAGCAGATATCTTAAGATTTCCTGTTAATGTTCCTCCAGCGGCTTTAATACTAGCTAATGTTGAACCTTTACCATTACAGAAATTATAGTTATTGATTGCAGAAGTAGCTCCACGATAGTTTATATACAATTCCTGAGAACTATGAGCATAACCGTTTGAGATTGTAGCTTCATTTCCACCATCTACATTTTTATATCCTTCAAGATTTCCCACAAAATTAGTTGCAGTGATGTTTCCAGAAGCACTTACGCTAGTACCTTTTAGAAGCCCTGTGAGAGTTCCGCCAGATAAAGGAAGGTATGCTGAGATAGTCTGACTAAAACCGCTTGTAGGTGTGTATGCTGACAAATCTGTGGTATATGCAAAGGTTTTCAGGGAAAGGTTTTTATCACGAATTTTCAGAGTTAATCCGTCAAAATAACAATCACCTGACAAAGTTGCTGAAGTACCTAATGAATTTGAGAAGTTTAGATGTGGTGCAAGCTGATTATCAAAACCAATTAAGAGATGACTTTTAATATCAACAGCTTCAACGGCTCTATCAAAAACAGTACTCATAGCAACAGAAGTTATATCTTTAGTGTAAATTTTGTTCCATTTATAAGAATCTGAACCCAAATCATAAAGAAGTGAATTGATTGGAATTATACTTCCTTCCATATTGATTTTATTAGCATTTACTGAAGAGACATAAAGGCTTGCATATGGGAAAAATACTGAACCCAAATCATTAAAAAATGGTGCTGTTGGTCTAATATTTTGAGATACTACATCACCACCAAGAGTTCCACCAGATAGAGGCAAGTAATAATCACCTAAAGTATCTAAAGCATAACTATTAGAATCCACACTTCCATCAGCTTTTAAGAATTGTGTTGAAAGACCTCCTGGAATAATGTGACGAGAACCAATTAAATCACCAGAAGCACTCAATTGAGATTTTATTAGTAATTGTCCAGTAAGAGTTCCACCAGATAAAGGAAGATATGCAGACAAGGAAGTTTTATCAGCTTTTAGGTTAATTTGATTTTGTAGATTTGCACTAATAGCAGAAGTTGTAGCTGTAGTTGTATAAACATTTGAATCTAAACTTCCATCGGCTTTTAAGAATTGTGTAACTAATCCACCAACTCTTACGAAAGCTGAACCAGTAATAACATCAGAAGCTGAAATAGTAGAAGTGGTTTTTAATTGTCCAGATAATGTACCACCAGACAAAGGAAGGTATGCAGACAAAGAAGTTTTATCAGCTTTTAGGTTAATTTGAGATACTAGACTTGCTGAAACTCCACTCACTTCTGTTCTAGTTGTATAGTTTGCTGAGATGGAATTAATTTTTGTCAATAAACTTGCTGAAATTCCTGAAGTAACTGTATTTGTAGTGTAGTTTGAAGATATACTTGTTATTTGATTTTGTAGATTTGCACTGATAGCTGATGTTGTAGCTGTTATAGTATAAACATTTGAATCTATAGAACCATCAGCTTTAAGAAATTGTGAAGAAGTACCACCAATTTTCACAAAAGAATTACCAGAAATATTACCAGAGGCTGAGACATTATTGGTAATTTGAACTAGTGAACCATTGTCGGAAATAGTAGAGTCACCAACAGAAGATGTAGTTACGAATTTAACAACTTTATGAACTGTACCAAAACCAATGCCAGAAATAGAGTTTTGTTTAAGAGAATTAATTTGGGTTTGGATATTTGCGGACACATTTTGTAGATAATTAATTTCTGTAGTGCTTGCTGTGGCTTCTACAATTGTTTTACCATTAGAAACAAGAGCTTTTGAACCAACGAAATGGAAATCTGAAAAATCTAATGCTGAAACAGAACCAGAAGCTGATATAGTTGTTCCTTTTAATTGTCCTGTTAATGTGCCTCCAGAAAGTGGTAAATATGCAGAAAGAGAATTTTTATTATTTGTTATCTGGTTTTGTAGGTTTGTGGAGGATGTTTGTAAAGAAGCAGAAACATTATTAAATTGAGTTTGAACGTCAGCACTCACAGCACTCAAATATCCATAAGTTGAAGCTGAAATATGATAGTAATCTGGTCCCGTTCCTTGTAAACCTTGAAGTGAATTATGAACTAAATTTTGATTAGAATCTGGGAGTGTTTGAGTTGTAGCAAGATATACTAAAGGCGTTGCTGAAGTTATTCCGCTTCTGATAGTTAATGTTACTTCATCATCTTTGAATCGTAAAAAATCAAGTGTTATACAATCTAGAGAAACTGGTTGCGTAAGAATCTCCAAATAATCAAAAGAATAAACATCTTTATCAGACCATAGCCAAGTTCCACCAAGTTCTACATAATTTTCGTTTAATGAATTTATTAGGTCCGCATTAATTCGCATTTAAAGATCCTTATTTTAATTGTATTTATGAGATTTTGCTTGACTTGTGAAATTAAATATAGTAGAATAGAGTTTCAAGAAGAGGATTAAAATGAAAGCTAGAGTATATACAAAAGAAATTATGAATCAAGTTTATGAAAAAGAATCTTGTTTATATTGGAACGTAAGAAAAAATAGAATTCAAAAGGATAGTTTATGTGGAGGATTAGATAAAACTACTGGTTATTGTCAAGTTAAAATAAATGGAAAAACTTATTATAATCATAGAATTTTGTACCAGATATATCATAATATTATTTTACAACCAGACCAACAAGTAGATCATATTAACAGAGATAAAACAGATAATCGAAAAGAAAATTTAAGATTAAGAACACATGGAGAAAATTGTTGTAATAGAAATAAACATAAAAACAATAAACTTGGTATTAAGAACATTCATATTTACAAAGAATATTATAGAATATTCATAACGATTAACAAAAAACAATTTATTAAAAATTTTAGAACTGACAAATTTACATTAGAAGAAGTCATAGAAATTCGTAATAAAATGCTTTTAGAATTGCATGGTGATAATGCTAGTTTTGGTTAAATCTTCTTAACAATCCAAGTATAATTTGTGCCTGTATAACAACATTTACAAGTTAGTTCATCATAATCTGTCATCGTGCCTGTATCTCCAGTTATATTTCCTACACTATTTACATTCCAACTTATTCCAGAAATTACTCCAAGAACAGTAACAATTCTTCCACGATAGTCTACAGAGGGATTTGGTAAAGTAACTGTCGAATAACCTTGCACACAAATTGTATCATCATTGTCAGTAACCACATAGCTAGTATTGACATTTGTTTGTTTTCGCCATGAATTTGCTGTACTGTTTATCGAAATAACTTTACCAAGAGTAGGATCAGTAATTTCAGTAAACTTTATCCCACTTCCGGGTAGAAATTTAGATTTAATATAACCTAAAGCTGGATCTGTGTTGTCTAGTTTAATAGTACCAATCTCAATTCCACTCAGATTTCCAGCATTTGTAGTGATTAACTGTTTTCCCTTAAACTTATCAAAATTTATAGAACTTGTATAGAAAAATGTTGGATACCATTGCTGAAACTGTTGGTAATTTATTAGTGATTTAGTTCCGCGAGTATCTATCTGGTCACCAACAATTAAGGAACCTGATGTTATGTATGTATTTCCAGCATCAATAGAAACATAAGAGTTAAAACCTGCTATTCTAAGTTGACCATCTTTAGTTTCAAAAAATAATTCAGAATTTTCTGGACCAAGATTTATTTTAGTGTTATATGGATTAGTTTTTCCTTCAATTTTTATTCCAGACTCAATATCAGAAATCTTTGTAGAACTAGTTTCAAAATAAATTGCTGAAATAGAGTTTGCAGACATTGTGGGAGAAGTTATAGGACCAGTGAAGTTAGATCCCGAAAGTGTTGCGTAGGCGCTCAGAGAGATTGTTTGAGCACTTGTTGGAAGAACTGAAAGAACACCTGAACCATCAATTGCTAAACCAGAACCTACCTTTATACCGCCAAGAGTTGAAGCTGTTGCGGCGGAAAGTGTGTAAGAAGATCCAATTTCAGTGTTTGCACCAAGACTTCCTTCAATCCAATCAGCAGTTTTAACAACAAGTCCATTAATATCCTTCAAAGCAAATGTGTAATAACCAGAAGTTAAAAATATTGTTGGAAGATAACCATAAGAATCTAAGTCTATCGGATTAGTATGTGGGAATAATAGTTCATGATCAGTATATAAAGGTTTAGGAATTGTAGATAAATTTTCATACGAGTACAATTTTGCATTACTGAGTGGATTCCCTAAAGCATCTCGAAACTGAGCAAACCAAAATGGAGGTAGATATGACATTTAAATTCCTTACTTTAATTGTATTTATGTTAAAAATGATTAAAAAAGAAAAGCTCCAAATTAATAGAGCTTTTTAGAAAAATTTATTAGAAAAATGTTTTTAGTTTTGTTTTCTGACTTTTGTTATGTCTATAATATCACTTGCAACTTTTGATCCTTTTGCTACAGACCAACGTTTATTACCATGATTCCAGTCAGTGTTATTGTTGATATATCCGAGAGATTGTAATTTAGCAAAATCAAGTCCAAAATATCTCCAATCAAAGAAATTAATGCTGTATGTTGCTAATAATGCGCTTAGACTGTTTACCCAAAGATCCAAATTAGCTGTATAAAATGCTGAAGTGAATCCTGGAAAACCTGTATAAACGATAATATCTACATTTGGTGTGTTAGTTTTTAGATTTACAATATATTTTGTCCAATCAGCTAACCATGCACTCAATGAAGTAGTTGTTGCAATATCATTATGTAACATATCTACGAAAACACAACAAGCTGATAATTTATTGATTGCAAAAAGAGATGCATAAGTAGCCGCAGAAGAAATTTTATCAGCTATTTTTGCTCCACCTGCGGCAATATTAATCATATTCAAATTTGTTTTTGTAGTATCTTTACAAACAATTCCATTAATTCCACCAAAAGTACTCATTGCGCTTGTGACAGTAATCTTAACAGGAGAAGTATCAACAACTGATTTTGTCAATGTTGCAATACCAAAAGTGGCTGATCCATTTAAATTTGCTGAGACTGAAGTTGCATTTGCGGCAGATAATGTAAGTACTCCAGATAATCCAGTATCCTTTAAATAATAAACATTGCACTCGTTCCAGATATTTGTTGGTGCGAATTCCATTGTAGAACCAGCAACAGTAGATTTCCAAGTATTCGCTCCAAGAAGTCCTGAATGTGCTCCTTGTACCCATGTTCCAGTTTGTTTGATTCTTGGATCATATGCAGATAAAGCAACATCAATACCCTTTGTTCCGAAAATTGAATTATTAATAGCAGGTACACCATTTGATTTCAGAAGTTTTTCTACAATTGATGAAATGATATATGGTTCGGCTCCAGAAAGATTGTTTACAGAACCACCTAAACCACAACCAACACCAGCAGTATGAGAATCGCCGTCAAATAACATAGTACAAGAAGAAACTCCACCAATAGTATCAAATATAGCGTTTCTTAGATTAGGAGTATCAAATACAAGATTTCCTGCAATTGTTGGATAATCTGATAATACAACAGATCCAGCAGATGTAGTATAAACTGAACCAGAATCATCAACACTCGCACTAGTACTTAAACTCTGTGAAAGACTCCAATCAACTGGTTTAATTTTTACTTTAAGATTGTTTGAAGAATCTACATAAGCAATTGAAGTATTTTTCTCAGAGCCAGTGATATTAATTATCTTTACTGATTCACCATCTAAAGTTGTTTGAACGAAATCCATTATAATGTTACTCCTGAAGCTATATTTAACTGTCTTGACCAATCTACTTTCTTTTGTTTGATTTTAAGAGATCCAGTAGAAGAAATATAAGAAATCTTTACTTCAAAATCATTCATATCAACTCCGACAATAGTAACTAATTCTCCGTCCAAAGTAGCTGTCATTTTTTATAATTCCTTTTTCAGTATTTATGTTTAGATTAGATTTTCAACAATTTTATAGAATCTGTTTGTTGAAAATGGTTTGATAAGTTTTTGTGGACTTGCGCTTGTTGAGATTGTATTGTCAACTAATGTATCAATAACAATCTCTACATCATTTTCTAGAAGTGTTGATAAAGTGTTTGACATATTAAGATCAAAACCATTTCTCACAAACTTCCAATTATCAACCAATAAAGCATAACCATTTCTGAATAGTGGTTGAGATGTTCCTGAGATATTTTTAACAGAATCTACAATAGAAGGACATACACCTCTCATCAAAACTTTATTTCCAACTTCAGTATAATCAATATCTACAAGCCATTTATTTGAAAGCTTATTAACACCTGAAGAATAATAATCAAATCCACCATAATTTTCTAGAGCAATTACATAAGTATCAGGAGTTGTTGCAGAAATGTTTTTAAAGTATGTTTGTGAAATTAGATTGTTAACAGGAATTTCAGCAATCCATTCAATTTTAACTTCTGTATCTGCATCAACATATCCAACAAAATATACGTCACAATTAGTATAAAAAGGTGTAGTTGCTGATGAGTTTAATGTAATATCTCTTCTACCCAAAATGTCAGTTAATTGTATAGGATAATTTGCCGAACCTTCTGTCTCAACAACTGGTCTAAAAGAATGTTGATTGATATTGTATGAGAATTCGGTTGTGATAGTGCTTGTAGAGTTGTTGGATAAAATACCAGTCTCCATGAGCAATTTATTAGAACCTGTCCATAAACTGGTTGCAGAGGTGTTTAAGGCGACATTTACACCACCTTTAGACCAAATATATTCAGGTTCAGCAACACAGATCTTAAAGTAACTATTTCCAGCATTTTTTAGAGAAACTTTTAAACGACCACCAAAACGAACAAATTTCTCAAAACTAGATGAAACTGTTGGTACATAATTGTAGACATATGTAGATCCAAGTTCGTCAGGTTTAATTGTAGATGCGGCATAAACATTAGTGTCAAAAGTATATGCTTGGTTAAATTTAATGAAATCGTCTACTAAACTTACATCAATAGCATCATCTCCAAGTTTCGATCCCCAATTATCTAAAGAGTCTGTGAAAATACCTGAAGTAAAGATTTTTGTACGATAGTCTACAGAATTTCTTTTACCATTAATTTCAAGACTTCCACCTTCACATCCATTTAAAGTATAGTGATTAGAAGCCTCAGAAACAGTAATATTATCAGAAAATGAACAAGAATTAAATGTGGCGCTTGAAGAATTTCCCTGAACCAATTGCTTATAGTTTTTTGCATAGAAGTTTGAGTTGTTGATTACATTATTTCCAGACAACACTAAAACTGGTTTGAAAGTATCTGAAGAGTCATTGTAATAAAGATTTGAAATAACAGTATCTTTTACTATTAGAGAGTTAGCTGAAACTGGTGTGATAGTAACGTTTGATATAAGTCCTTCAATTTTATCAGTACCAGTCATCAAAAGGTTAGTAAATTGTGAGTTAGTGAGCTTAGAGATTTTTGAACATGGTGTAGAAATACCTGTATAAATCACATTTTCTAATTCTGAATCTTGTGTAATTAGTTTTCCAGAGATATATTCAACATCATTTAAAATTACTGTGTTGCAAGTTCCATCACAAACCATTCTCACATTTTCTGCATTGAGTGAGGTTCCGTTTAGTGAAGAGAAGAGTGCAATATTTTTTAAAAGTAATGTTGAAAAAGCTAGTGAAGAAAGAGTTAGTTGTGGCATTTCAGACTTTTTGATATTTTCCGAACGAATTGAAATAGGCTCAGTGGTAATATGTGCTCCAGAAGAAACCATAGACTTTGTTAACAGAATATTTCCAGATCTTAGAGCCGCTTGTACTGGAATTGTATCATCAGCACCAAAACCAATAGCTGAGAAAAACTCTGGGGTTATTTCAAAAGGTATTGTAATTGTTCCTACTGTTGAGAATTGTTTGAAAGTAAAGACATTAGCATTTACTTTTTCAATCAAACTTATAGAAATATCCATTGGTGAAGATGTGTTGAAATAAATGTTCTTATTACTTTTGAAGGTGAAATTGCTTGGAATAATTAAAGATTCAGTCGTTACAATATCTTCGTCAAAATTTATTAAACATTCTTCAGAAGTACATTTTAATAACTTTTGAACTCTACCTTCGACATTATCTGAGTAGAACCAAGAATATTTTACTTCATCATTTGCATAAAAAATCGGTTGGACTGTATTTTTAAAGCAATCTGGAGAACCTATAAAATTACCATAAAAAGAAGCTGTAATTGGTAAGGTAGAAACGAGTGAACCATTGTCAGAAAAAGTTACATCAGCACTTGTTTGGAAATTACTGTTTAAATAAATCTCTCCGTCAATTATTAAAGGCTTTGCATGACGAATAGACGCTGTTGATGCCGCACTTAGATAGATTGCTTGAGAAACTATAGTACTGTAAACAACCCCTGCCCAGCGAGGATCTATAGCCTGTACATCATATCTTCTATAAACACCAGTAGTTGAAGGTTTAAGAATAATAGAATCATCATCAGGTTCTAGAGAAGAAATATCTAATACAAACCAACCTTCACCACCATCATTTTGTGTAGTTCTTCCTTGACAAAATACAACAGCATAAGGAGAATTTAACGCTCTCATTGCTGAATAATTTTCTACAACAACTACTTCATTCATTGCCCAGGAACCAGTAGCGGAAGTTTGAATAGAATCTTGTGCTGAACCTCTAATAGCAATACTTTCAATATCCATACCAAAACGATCAACTAGTCTTAAAGTATAGCTTCCATTTAAGTATATTTTAGCTCTAGCGGCATGATTTAAAATTACTGGATTTGTATTAGGGACAGTTCCATAAACGTCTGAATAAGTTGGTTTGTCTGAAGTTGTACCAAGTTGATAGGAATGAATAGCACCAGAAACTAATCTTTCACCATAATCATCGAAACATTGTAAACCTAAACTAAAAAGATAAGTAAGCATTTATAGAAATTCCTTTATCTATATTTATTATAAAATTCAAACTCCAATAATAGCTGATAATATTGGTTTGAGCATTGTAAAAATACTTGAGCCAGTAGCTTTAAAAACTAGTATAAAAGCACCTATACCAATACAAGCACTAAAAGAATAGGTTAAACCATTTATACACATATCTAAAAAACGGTCTTTGAGTGGCTTATTCATAGAATTTTCAATATTTTTTACTTTATTTTCAGTATTCTCTACACGATTAGTTAAAGAATTCATACTTATAGTAACGCCATTTTTAAATTCATTTAGATCCTTCGAAATACAATCAAGTTTATTTTCAATTCTCTCAACAAGTTTTTCTAAAATAGTTTCTTCTGACATAATTTCTCCGCTTTCTTTTATTTATTTTAGAAACAAAAAAGACCATCCTTGTGAGACAGTCTTTCAGAATTATTTTTAGAAAACTTTTGTTAATTCTCCTTGTTGTATCCAATTTCTCTAATATCTGTCATTCTCATTGATGCTTTATTGTCTACTACTTTCACTGTTCTTGTACATGGTTTTGACGTTAATTCTGCATAATATTTGTCACCATTTTCCGTTTCAAAACTAGCGTAACGATAACATAAAAATACCTTAAGTTTTTGTGGATATAATTTTGTGAAACTCTTTGGACAATCAATTTCTACTTCATTATCACAAAAAATGGCTTGAATATCAGGTTGGATTGGATTAAAACCACTTAAAGATCGTAGTAAAACACCATAAACTTGATAATTTAATTCTATTAACTCATCTTTATCATCTAATAGTTTTGGGTTAATAATGCATGATTCACAACGATCCTCATAAGAACCTTTAAAAGTAATCTTAACAGGAATAGATTTAAAATTACTAGGATCAAAAATTCTTAAACAACTTATTTTAGTAATCTCACCAAAATGTTTAACTGCCTCTTCTATATTGTTTGAAGGCATAAATTTAGTTACAACCTCAAAATCTTTCCATTCGTTTTTCTCACATAGTTCCAACATTTCATTCCAATATTGTTCTTTTGTCATACTCATTTTTAGTTCTCCTTCCTGTAATCATTCATAAAATCTTCCATACTATCACAATTCATATCTTTTAAAGTTTTGATCAATAAATCTAACTTTTCATCTATCTGAGCAATCATTAACATAATCTCTTTTTCTTTGTTCATTACTTATCTCCTTTGTTGAAACGCTTTTTAATATTTTTTACTAGAGGTATTAATTGAATGTTGTCTAGAGAATAATTTTTACTCTCATCAATTCTATCAATACTACTAAAATCTCCACTAGCTTCAATAATCTCATGCAACTCTCTATTTTGATACATCCATGTGAAAAACTCTTCTCTAGTCATTTCTAAAGTAATGTTTCTCTTTTGATATGATTGAGCTTGAGGATTATTTTTCACACTTGGGTTATCAGAATATTTTGCATCTTTACATCTTTGATTTAAGCTAGACCATCTATTTCTAACCATTTTCAGAAAAGGATCTACAGAATCTTTTCCTTTAGGTTTGTATTCTAGGACTTTAAAAACTGGTTCGTATCCATAATATTTCATAAACTTTTCGTTAGCTAGTTCCAAAAAATCTTCTTTAGAAATTTGTTTGATACTTCTTACGATATAAAAATTTACATAAACTCCTAGAAACTTAAATCTTGACTGTATTTTATAAACATTACAATCACCAACTCTAGTTTCTTTAATGTGTTTTTCTTCGTACATCCATCCTCCTTAACTGCCTTTCTATTATTTATGTAAGTAGAGTTTGAGATTTTAAAGGATCTATACACACCCCTTTTTAGCCCTTTTTAGTCATGTTGTCCTTGGACCAAACCATTTCTTAAAAAATTCTTTCTAGAAAAAAATCTGAACTTTGATTTACCCCTGTGTATCCCTGTGTATAGCTCGGAAGCGGCATGGTGTGTGGCTTCCGGAGCATATGGACCCCTGTGTATACCCCTGTGTATACCCCTGTGTATGGGTGTGTATAGGGTCTTTTTCATCACTTTTCACCCCAATAAATGTCTAAAATCTCTGTAAACTCATGAAACATATGTAAAATTTCTGTGTAATTATTTTTAAATTTATATACTGTAAAAATTATATTATTTTTTATATATTCTTCTCTCACATCTCTTTCTGCCATATGTTCACTAAATTCTGGATACATATCACAATCTAAAACATATTTTTTATAAACTTCTAATTTTGTCTGTAAAACATCTGAAGTAATTTTATATAAGTTGTTAGTTTTCATGAATTTTCTCCTCTAAAAAAAGTTCCGGTTCTCGCGTGTAGTAAATGTTTCATATATTCTCCTTCTTTGAATTTTCTTGTTTAATTTTTATATCTTTTTCATATGATAAATTATTTGACATTACAGCAGTTCCTTCAATAAAATCTGTTATGAAACTTGTAATATTATTTGTTTCGAAATGGTTTAAATAATTTTTATAATTTCTGTGTAAGTATTTTTGAAATTCTAAAATGTTTTCAAAATCCCCCCTATACATACAATCAAACATATAATAGCATTCCCAATAAAACTTTTCCAATGGGTTTACTTTTAACTTTTTAAATAACGCGATCATATATCTATCAATAATTTTATAAGCTTTTTTATCAGAAATCCCTCTTAAAACTAATCTTTCTTGGATCGTGTAAACTTTCATACCTTTTTCTCCTTCATATTTTTGTTCATTTGTTTCATCATAGCCAAAAGTTGATCGATTTTTTCTTGCATTTTTTGAGCATTTTCTTTCAACTCTCTCAAACTTTTCTCAGTATTATTTTCGAATCTATAATCTTTTACGTCTGAAAACATATTAAACTTCCTCCATAATTCTTTTAAAACATTTTCCTTTGTTAACTCTTCTTGTGAGTTGTGATGCGTAAACAATATCTAGCCATTCTTGTGTATATGGATCTAGAAAATTAACTGTCACAACTTCTTTAACAAACTC
>OFQX01000315.1_pt1 | contig 15190 bp, 15 predicted proteins | sample 1542951 | NCBI WGS metagenome assembly OFQX01 (sample SAMN07774215, study PRJEB24372) | wastewater metagenome | isolation source: WWTP Novara (Effluent) | place: Italy: Novara | collected 2015-12
CTTTGAAAAGATCCATAAGCCTGACTCGCCATTAACTGAGTTAATCCATTAACATCCCAAAAATGTGCAAAGCCTATATTCTGTAGTGTGTAAGGTACACAAGTTGCTTCAGGACTATGCACTGTTAAAATGTAATCAGATACGTCATTGCCGTATAGCATATATATCTTTTTATCCGTTCCAACAACTAATGCACCTACTTGGGTATCCCCAGTTTGTTGTTTCAATCCTGTGATAGTTTGACCTGTAGCTATCTGTGCTGCTCCCGTTAAAGCAGTAAATGAATAAGGTTGGCCAATACCTGATACAATTAGTTCTGATTCAATAGAGACAATTAATTGTTTTTTATGACCAACAATAAACTTAGGATTATCTGTACCCACTCCAGTTCGGATTGGAACTAGAATATCACCATCATACTCATGAGCTTTATTTACACCATCACAAAAGTACAGTCTCTCTTTATCTACAGAACCATAGAAATTAATAACATCAAATTCGAATTTACCATTTGGTTGCAATGTAATATCAGTTACTGCTCCGTTGGCTGTTGCTTTATTAGCAGCACTAACTTGTAGTATTTCATTATCAATAAAGGTTCCAACAACTAAATCTAACACTAATGTTCCAGCTCCAGCCGAACCCCATGTACCAGTTCTTAGTAAAGATCTTTTTACTATAGCAGTTGCTAATGAAGTAACACCTGATATAATGTCACCTTCTTTTATTTCTGCTGTTGATGCATCAAACTGAAGTTCTTTACCAAATGTGATTTGTTGCCATCCTGATATTGAGGATTTAAACATATTACAAGCTAAACCATCTACACTATTCCTAAAGGCATATACATTACCTTTCCAGTATTTAACTCCAAGAATACTGCCTGACCCTGGAACAGAGGTTATAGCTAATCGGGTAGCATCTGCTGCAAGTGACTTATATAGTGCATGTTCAGTTCTACTTGATGCATTACTATCTGGTTGAATATGATCTAAGTATCCATAGATAATACCACCTACTAAGAAAGCTTCTTCGTCTATCCAAGTACCTTGCACATCTGTGAGAACAAAGGAATCAATTCCAAGAATAGCAGCTATTGTAGCTTGTGCTCCGGAATCTGTACCAACAATGCGATCGCCTACTTGTAATGCCTCAATAATGTAGCCTTCTACAATTTTATAATCCATGGTTGAAGGACTTTTGTGACCATCAAATCTTTCTATCCCTTTTATCCTTCTATACCCACCACTGATATCTGGCTCGAAATTACTTGCAAATATACATGTACCAGGTTTAACTAATATCTGAGGAGTTACCATATTAACTCCACCTACCAATGGAACTATCTCTGTTTGAAGCTGATTAAATTTTGGCATTTAAAATCTTCCATTTCTTAATAATCCAGGTAGTTGATCAATCTCCATTTGTCTATTCAACCTTGCATACTCTTCCATAGCAAAGGTGAATTTCTCAGGATAACTCTCATAAGCTCCATAGTGCTTTAATGCACCATACACTAGCATCATATGAAATCTCTCTGGTAAATCTGGTATGTCTGTATCAGCTACTAAATTAGTAGCAGTTCTTTGATAATCTCCTAAAACCGTATAAGCATAGTCTGGAGGCAATGCAAATATTAAAGACTTACTAGGAGATACAGTAACTACATTTGGTTGACTGTAGCTAGTTCTCGTGGTGTTTAAAAGATATGTATCCCTAAATGGAATATAATCTAAATACCAAAGTCGTAATTCATTACTAATTGTATCTTTATAAATTCTAAAACTTTCTACTATCCAGCTTCCATAATCTGTTAATGATATTGGAGCTGAAGTTACTGGATATTCTGCTTGATTAGCTATTAAGTTAAACTGCACACTCTTACGCATAAATAACCAATCTGATCTTTTATTTTGTATATCTATCCAAGCTTGATTAATCCATTGAGTAAATCTAAGTAGTTCTCCAGATGCATTAGCAACAGTGGTAACATTATTTACACCTGATGCCCCAGCTTCCGAGATTGCACGTTTAACTAAAGCTAAATAATTCATTATGCAGCCATACCATGATAGAGTTTAGCAAACCACTTATACCCTTTATCTCCTGCTGGATCTTGCATACCGTCTGGTAAATACTGAATTGATAGTGATGGTTTAGAAGTAGTTTTAAATTGTGTTTGTCTTAAACCAGAAGAATCTAAGGTTTCAAACGTTTCAACATCAGTCACTGTATTTATTAATGCATTCAGAAACTTACGTGGTAGTACATGTTTAACACCACGATAAATGCAATGAGTTTCACCGTTTACACCTGCTAGAATTGGATTTGGTTCATTCTTGTCATGTGATGCTGAAACAGTAAATGATACTTTTTGTTCCATAAAAGCTAAATCTTCAAAATACTTATCACTTGTATTCTCACTAGACACAAGTAAGTCAGGTCTTTCTATTTGTTCTATAATTGGATTTGAAGGATCAATAATAGATTCTTTTACATCTGCTACATCAGCGGTTGTAATTTTAGGTTTTTGCATATTCTTCCTAGAAACAGGGAGCCGAAGCTCCCTTAATTAATTAAGATATTTGTGGGCGTGTTGGTAAGTTTGCAACATCTTGACGCAAGTAAGTAATACCTGTAGCACTTGCTTGGTTGCTTACACCAAACGTCCAGTTAGAAGCAGTGCTTCCTGCTTTCAGCACCATGTACGCGAATGGACATACAGTGTCTGGTGTTTGTGGCATTTGTGGAGGCTTAATAAAGTTAGCATCACTATCCAAATCCTCAATCGTACCTTGATATACTTTAATGGCATTAGCAGCAGCAGCTTGACCATCATAAGCAAATACAAACACTGATCCTTTGTTAGGAGCAACTGCAACAAATGCTTTTCCTGTGTTACCATCTAACGTAGGAGTTGCTGCATTAGCAGCAGCAGCGGTAGAATAAATCTTACCTTGAATAGCATACTCAGTGGCATTAGTGGTTGAAAAAGTTGTGGTTGTGCCAGCAGCTAAGGTAGCCTTGCTCAAGCACATTGTTAAACCATTAAAATCTAAACTTTGCATAATGTATTCCTTAAATTTTTACAGAAGGATCAAATGATCCAATTGGACTGATGTACTGTACTGCTAGTGTGGCATCATCAAGTGGTGTAGTACCACCAGTAAAAGCACCAGTTGCAGCATTAATAACAATCATCCCTACAATTGCTCTACGTTGATCTAACTCAGGCCATTGAATACCAGCTTCAGTAGTAGCATCTCTCTTACCAATCTGTGCTCGTACTGTGCCAGCTTTATCCACTGTAAATACAATAACATTCCACTTTCCATTGGCTATATTAAGACCTGTTAAAGCAGGCATATCAGTTGCTGCTGCAATCCTACCTTTAACACCATCAGCAATATAGTGAGCTATACTAGCACCAGTTTTAGCTAGAGTTGAACCACCAACTTTAATAACCAAACCAGCAGTTGATAACATACATGATCTGGTACGTGAGAAGAGTGGCTCTAATAAGAGTCTTAGATTATAAGCTAAACTCTTATCAGTAATAGCTTGTAATCGTTGTGATAAATTATCAAACATTCAATTCCCCTTATTCAGCTAATGCACTAGTACCTACTTCTACGACTGCCATTTGACCTTCATTTAAGCGTACTGCATTATGATAGAATTTAATACCTACATAGCCACGTTGACCTAGAATATCATTCTTATCTTTTTGACCTACTGGTAACAATGTTAAATCATCTTTAGAAAGGGCTAGACCTAGGTGTCCCCAAGCTTTTTGACTTCCTACAATAACTTGATACACATCAGCATTAGTTCCAGATGTAGACAGCAATTGAGGTACTGTACCTGCTACTGCTGCACCAGAATCTTGAATAGCTACCAACTCAGGTGATACAATGAAACGAAACTCTTCACATGAACCACATTCATTTGGTAATGCCATGCGACTATTACCATAGATAGACACATCTTTAAAGTTAGGCAGATCACGTACATCACTAGTCAAATCGGTAGAAATGAACACAGGGTAGCAAGCTTGTACTGGTAAAGTTCCATAGTTGCCTGATGCAGGAATCAGTTGCAACATTTTACGTGCTGCTTCTGAGTGTTGTGCTTTCAAGCTACGTTCCACTTTACGTAACAATTGTAAAGTTAGACGACCATTTACAGTAGCACGTGAGGTTCCAGTACCACCATAGAATTTATTCGTACAACCTTTCAATACACCAAACAAGTTCATTTCACGGATAAGACCTGTACGTTCTCCAACAAACTCTTCTGCAATTTCTGGAATTGGATCTTCACCCATATCTACTGTTTGATCAGTAAAACCATAGATGAATGCAAATTGTTTTTGTTCTACAGAAATGTCTTGTGGTACTAAAGTCTCAGCCATAGGTGTAACACCTTCTTGAGCTAAGTGCTGTGCTACAAAAGCGTTAGTACGATCCCCTGTACCATTTTGAAAGAATACATTAGGATTAGAAGCAGTTGCACCACGTGGAAGATAACGTCTATAAATTGTTACACGGCCAGTGTTTTTCTTTCTATCATCTTTCTCACCAAGCGTACCCAATACTGATTGTGGCATAGCATGTGCTAAGATACGTCCAAGTGACGCTCCAATACGATCAGGGGTGATTATTGTTGATTGTAAACCCATTTTATTTTCCTATATTTTTAAGTTAATCCAGCATACCGCTTCATCTCGCGATGCATGGCGGCTTTAATTATTTCATCCTCCGTGAGTGCTGTACTAGCTGGAGCTTTGCCCGTAGGTAAAACAGCTTTACGCAAATCTGGCTTGATGTTTGTATCAACAGCAGGAGATTCTTTTTGTGTTTTTGAAGTCTCACTGTGTTGTTTATACTTACTTATTATTTCTGATATTTTTAGAATTTCTTGTGGCGATTCACCATGCATAACTACATTGCGCTCGTCATCTTCTAACGCTTCAACGAATTCTCCAAAGTTCTTATCTTTCCATTCAACCTTGTTTAATCCTGGAGCAATTTGTTTAACACTAAATCTAGCTACAGTTTCAAAATCTGGATGATCCTTACGAAGTTCTCTCATGGCCAATTCAACATTGAAAGGGTCAAAGGTCTTTGCAGGTTCTTCACTATCTTCTACTTTTGTAGATGCTTCTTGCTGAAGATCTTCTATCGTAAGTGCTTGCCTCATACCATCTACAATAGCTTGACCAAGTTCTGGATAATCTTCTTTAATCTTTGCAAATGCAGGATTATCGATGTTTAACCCATCTAGTTTTATCTGACTTGGTTTTGACTTAGAAAATGTATCAAGTTGAGTACGTAGCTTCTGTAATTCATTACCGTAAGTACCATTGGTCTTATCTACTGTTTTACGAAGCCGTGCATTATCTTCACGTAGTTCTTTAATAATATCGTTGATACTAGGTTCTGGTGCTTCATCTGGTTGTTGCTCTTCAGTGGTTTCTTGTGTAGTCTCTATTGTTTCTATCACAGGTTCTTCGAGAGTTACCCCAGCTTCAATACCCATTTGTTTATTAGTAGCAGCTTCTATTATTTGATCTTCTGTTAGTTCTTGTGTCATTATTGGCCTTTGGTCAATTGTCTAGGTTGAGTAAGGATTTTCTGATAGAGATCCTTGCCCGAATTATTAAAGTATCTTCTTGGGTTAAAGACATGTTGTCATTTCTTAACCTGTCTTTCTCATTCTCATCTTCTAAATATTTCTTTAATCTTTTCCACAGATGTCCTTGTTTCTCAATATCTGTTAATGTAAATATTTTAGGTTGTTCCATTTTTAATTAGTAAAGCTTTTTCCAACGGGTGCTTGTTGTGGAGGTTCCACTGGAGGTGTTGGAAGTCTACGAGCAGGGGCTTCTAAAGAAGCAAGTTCCTTGGTAGCTTGTATATCCATAGCTTTCTTAGAAAGATCTGCTTTCACTTTATCTAAAGAGATTTTTTCTTGTTGTGCATATTTAAGCATTTCAAGATCTCTATCTAGTTGAGCTTTTTCTTTTTCTAATTCCAGTTTAGCAAGGTTGTATTGCTGTGTGGCAGCGTCTCTACTCGCTTGCATTTCAGAATAGACAGTATCCCTATCTGTATCTGTTTTAATGCGCTGTAGCTCCACCTGATTGCGTTGCTCAGCTATTGCCATATCTTTATCAACATTCATCTGAGCAATGGCTAGTTTAGGATCTGGTTGTTGTTGCTGTTGAGCTTCTTGTAGTTGTTGTTTCTCCTCTTCATCCATCATTACTTCAGATGGAGAGAATCCCCAGTCATCTACAATTTTAGCCATAATCTTAGACTTACTAAGACCATAACTAGGATCTTGTGAATACTGAAGTAAAGTTTGAGCTTGCATTTCCTGTATTTCTCTTTCTACAAGAACACTAGCTCCAATAGCTTCTATTTCAAAATCTCCCTTCTCATCATCTTCACCATACAGCAATAACCAATCATAGTAATTTAGGATTAAAGGTTCTGTTACATCCTCATCACAAATACGTCCAATTCTTCTTAAAAGAGCTGAAGCATTCTTGTGTAGTAGTTCCATACCTCCTACAGTATCAGGAGCTGCACCTTGTTGCCCTTGTAGTAATGAGTTAACACCAGTAGCATCTTCAAACATCTTTCCTGCAATAAGCATAATGTTCTGAAGTTCTTGCTGCATAGAAGGTATTGCTAATACTTGAATAGCTTCATTGATGTTTCTAATATTGTCATCAGTTAACCACCATACTTTACCCTTAGCTAATTCCCATTTACCATCTGCAGGTGTAACACCTTCACGCCTCATACCAATCATTGGCATAGCACTTAATCCCATATTATCTACAAGATTACGTGCAGAGGATAAAAGGAGCTGTTGAGCAACTCTTCCTTGTCTAGCAACACCTATACCAAAAGGACTATCATCTCGTCGTTGCCAGCAGAGGAAATAATAAGGAAAGTTTCCTGATACTAAAGGATTCATATGTGCTTTAATAATAGTGTTATTCACCATTACTATTTGCACAGACTTATATTCTATTTCCTTTTTATTTTCCTGTAGTTCTACCTCACCTTCTACAACATCATATTCTGGCTCTTCACAGAATCTCTCATCAACAAGATCCATATCATTGATATCCAGATTACCTGTATAAAACCATATCTCATAAATATCACCTTCGTCTCTGGTATCTTCATTGATAGATTTTATTGGTTTCTCTTTGAGAACTTTCTCAAGATTTTCATGCATGTAAGAAGGATCATCTCGTAAATCTGATAAACCTTTTCTAGTTATACGATCCTTTTCAAACATGTAATCACCTTTGTGAATATCATCCAAACAATCCATATCTGGAAATATATTAAAAGGATTGACACATTTAACAGCAGGGATTATTTCTTCTTTCTCTACTAGAACACCATTAACTATAGCTTTGTTCTTTCTAAACTCTACATAAGGTGCTCTTAATACTCCGGTGCCTATCTTAGCTGCCCAGTCAATAGCACGTCGATATTCTTTGTGATATCTACTTTCCACTAACCAATCTTTAATACGTTTCTCACCCCTAATGGTTTTATCTACATTTACTGGATCTTTCTGCTCAGGATTTATATCTTCATCTACAGGGGTTTTCTTAATTCCCCAATTCCAACCACCTGATGGTATTTGAATATCTCCTGCTCTCGCAGAAGCTGATTCTACAAATTGTCTTGTAATGTTAAAAAAAGCTGTACATTGATTTGATGCTGGATTAGACTTACGTTCGAGACTACCATCATAATGTGGCTTGATATAAGTTACTTCGTCTCTATTGTAATCGTCTATACCTTCAGTATATTCAATATCTTCTAGCCATATCGTTTCAATCTTAGAAGCTTTCTTATCATTTACGGCTTTATCACGTAGCTTTGCTATCTTGTTTTGTAATGTAGCAAACCTTTGTTCTTTCCGTTCAGATACTTTCTTCTCAAGATCTTCTATTAGTAGTTCTACGTTTATCTCATCCATTATAAAAAGTTAGTTGGTTTTAATGTAGATAATCCACCTGCTATATTAGAGTTAACTGCCTCATTAGTTTTAAGAAAATCAACTACTTTTGGTCTGTTACCTGGCCAAGTGTGGGAAACTTTAGAACCATCAGATAGTGTCACAGAAGCAACATAAGGTGTTCCAGCACTCCAGAATGGTTGTGTTCTTTGCCATACAATTATATTTGCATGTAGAACATCTCTTTGTCTTATGTATATACTCTCATAACTAGGGAAGTCATATTGTGCATCTATATATGCATAATCTGGTGACATGTCTTTTTTAGCTTCTAGTTTAACCCTCTCCCTTGCGTCAATACCATCAGTTGCTAAATAATCATCACCTTGTACTTCTGGGTTTAGTCCTATATTCCCTATGTAGTTTTTAGTTACACCTGTGTTTATAGTTAATTCCCCCATGAAATATCTTAGAATTCCTGGGAATGATCCTGGAGGAGTACCATTAATAACTAATCCTCCAGCTAAACAACCATTTGGTGTATTGATTCCAATTTTCTTAGATTCTAGTCCCGTCCAGTCGGACGTACCTATTCCTGTGATACATCTATGAACAAAGTCTTTCTTATAATTTAAAGAGAAGAACACTGGTGTTTTAACGAAATGTGTCTTTAAATAGCCTGCAAAGTCACGTAAGCCTTTTTCATATGTTAGTAGACTACCACCATCATATCCAGCAGCTGGAGCCTCTGTAGCGCTTTCTAACGTGCCCCATTGGCATACATAGTCTGAAGTGTCTAAAGTTTTACCATCCATATTAGGAGGTATATAAGTTGATAGTTTTTGTACGAATGTATTTAATCTACTTTGTACTGTAACGTCCCATAGTTTAGGGTAGTATCCATTATTAGATGAATGCTTCCAAGCGTATGTATATAGGGTAGTACTACCAGATTTAAATCCTCTCATATCATACGGAAGTATTTGTGAGACTGGTCCACCTTTCATACCTATTGCCAGGATAAGTCTTTTCTTATCTAATGTTGGATTGGCTTGATGAAACTTATATAACTCACTTAGAATGTAATTAATAGTTTTCATTTGTTGCCAAGTGTTAATGTCTGCAGAGGTTTCCATTTCACCCCATGCAAATGTCCATTTAACACCTCTTAGTGCTGGTATTGTGTATAGTTCACCATCCTTGTAGTTTGCAGCAGCAGTACCAATAATTGTAGCTAGTGAGTTACCACCAGTTTTGTTTGGTACACCATTATCTATTTCTACTTGCCACCCTTCCACCTTCATGTAGTGTCCTGGATAGAACTTACTTGCTGCATCATCCGTACCAGTTGTTATAGTAATAGAAGTAGAGTAAGTATTATTACTTTCATCAAGCTCAGGAAATCTATTAATATCATCTACTAAAGCAGAGATAGTATGTGTTCCACTTGGAATTGTATAACTACCACCTTGTGTACCTATTGTTGTAGTTGCACCCGCTGCTAAGGGTGTTGCAGTACTTCCCCATGTAACAGACACACCATCTACTTTATAACCTACTCCAATGGTCTTGTCTGATGGGGTTGCTGCTGTACCTGTATTTTGTACTGTACTTGTAAAGACCCCATCAGAGTAAGTAAGATTTGTTACAATAACGTCAGGTAGTGTTATCACATTTGATACTGTAAATGTAATAGAGCTACTCACTGTACTATTACCAGAGATGTCTCTAGCAGTTGCTACTAACGTATGACTACCATTGGCAACAGTAGTGCTGTCCCAGGCGAGTGAGTAAGGTGCTAATGTTATTTCAGCACCTATATCTGCTCCATCCAGTTTATATTGCACACCTGCTAAACCATTATCGTCTGCTGCTGTTACAAGGAATACAATGGAACTACCAGATAATGTTGCACCTGCTGTGGGATAATTAATCGTTATCGTTGGTGGCAACTCTGGATGATCTGGAACCCATGGAGTAGGATCAACAACTTTTGGTCTACTGTAAACTGATGATTTCTTTAGTGTTATAGGCATATTTGAACATCCCAACTCTCTAATGTCATGGGTTCGTTAACAGCTCCCATCATTCTAAATTCAATTGTTTGATAGATACTATTATCAATGTTATACTTTGCTGGTGGAGACGTTGTTATAGTACCCACACCTGAAGCACTACCTGCTGACCACATCTGTGTTTCTGTATTATTTGTGTTGTTGTTCAGCCCAATCTGTGCTCTAGTACCAATTACACTTGCACCTACCCCTAAGTTATAGTTATATATTTCTTGAGTACCATACCTAACTTTAAGTCTTTTAACATTGATATTTCCTGAAGGTACGGTCATAACAGCAGAGATACGTACAAGTGATTGAGTATTCAACCATGGACTTGTTATTTGATGTACAATAATATCTTCGTTTGCTAGCTTTAATACTGGTGTACCTTTACCAGCAAATGCTGCTGTAACAACAATGGTATTAGCATCTGTTACTGTCTCAATTGGATATCCAGTGTTAGCTGTCCATCCTGTACCAGATGCAACAGGTAAATTATATCCTGCCCATGTAGTTCCAGTAGTAAGCCCATGACCTGTAACTGTCAGAGAAACTGACGCACCTGCATTAGCTGATGCTATAGCTGATGGTTGTGTAGCTGTTTGTATATACTTAACACCATCATTAAAATGACCTAGCATTGCTAAACCATTCAATGTTCTCCATATTGTACCATTTGAAAAGACACTCCAAGGTACAGGATTGAAAGAAGCATTGTTACCTGGATTGCGTACAATGGCCACCATGTTATTATTAGTAGCTGGTGAAGGTACATCTGACAACTGAGTGTATACAGCGCTACCAGTCTCTCCAGGAACGTAATTAACAACTATCTCTTCGTTATTAGAGAAGTTATTAGTACCTGCTAAGTATGTAACTGGTATAGTACGTTTAGCACCAGTATCAATCACATCCCCTGATATTTGATATATTGCTTGGCTTATATCTGAATTAGTATTACTAGATAAGTAGATATAACCTTTCACAGTCATTGTGTCATACCATGTGGTTAAATCTATTGAGCCTTGCCCAGTTTCATTAACATAGATTTCTGTAACAAGTCCCAAACTTGCATTGTTAAATGCAATCTTACCAGCAGTAACATTGGTGTTGTTTAAGTCAGTAATGAATGTGCTACGAATACCTGCTTTATCGCCTTGTGTTCCTGTAAATCCTGCTACAATGTGACCTACTGGTAGTAAAACTATCTCGCATAGCTCTAGATCGGCTGGAAGAATACCTGCTTTAAATGATACAGAAGCTTCTCTATAGCCTGTTTTATTAATGATGCTACTGGAAGTTATAACTAATGTACCAAATACAGTGTTTGGATTGGCTGTACTACGATATAGAATGACATCACTAGTGGTTGAAGCATTTAGCTTGGTAGCAAATCCATTCGCTTTGTAGTCTGTGTCATCTATCCATAGCTTATTAATAGAGCCTAATGTGGCAGAGTTAAACTTAAACTTACCTACACCTGGATCATTATCAATGATTCCTGTGCTGAATGAAAATAAATTACCTTGTGTTGCAAATAGGTTATGATTGTCTGTATAAAGGTTATACCAAAGGTTTAACCCTTGTAAGTTTTCTCCTGTTTCCCTTCCTGCTATTTGGTTTTCAGTAATTAAAATATTTGTGGGGGAAACCACTCCGGGTGTTGGATTACCTAAAAGACTATTAGCTGATGCTGCTGCAAGCATTGCATTCGTAACTGATCCAGCAGGGGGTGTACCTCCACCTCCACCACCACCTCCTCCTGCACCTCCTGTAGATAATGGCATTTAGTTTTTCTCCATTGGGGATACTTGAACATGAAACCAACACACACCTGCACCTAACGTTTTAGTGATATCAGTACTGCTGTTACAAAAGTATAATCCATTGTATAGTGGCATACCCTTCTCACCAAAGCAGAAGAGCTTCTCTGAGTTTGCAGCTACTGTATAAAATACATCTGGTGTAGCTCCGTTAGCGGGTGTAGTAGCTTCATCAAATAACTGAAGGAATATCTGTGTACCACCTGAGTTATACACTGAGAATCCATATAGATTGCAAGGGTTTTGTGCTGCTTGAAAGTCGGCTACATAAGCACTAGTCTTTCTATTGAATATAGTCATATTAATCCTTAAAATATTGAAACATTTATAATATCATCCTTTTAATTGAATCCTGGTACTGTGTTATGAACTGTATTAAACGAGACTGCTCGATGTTCGTTCTCATTTGTTAGTGATTCAGCATTAATAGCTAAATATCTAAATGCGTCAGCCATATGACTAGACTCATCATGCTCTGGAGAACCTGGTTCACCATTCTTAGATACCCTACGCTTGTATCGTTTTAAACACTCTAACAATCGTGCTGATTTATGTTTATCAAAAACCATTTGTCTAAAACTCATCCTTGCTAACTTAATACCTTCTTCTACTGAGATATTAGGAGTGATCTTTACTGATCTACCTAATCGTTTGAGTATTTCTTGTGTGCTTAAACCTGTCTTGAAGTCTTTGTGAGTACCATCATGAGGTAGAAAATCAAATCCCCAGTTGTAGCGTTTCTCTTTCAGTTCACTTACATACCAATCTATTGTCTTATGACTATCTTCAATTGACTCTATAATAGCTATCTCATTCCTTACTCTCTGTACGAGTAATATAGACATCGCATCATTCCATCCTAGATCCCATATGGTATGTACTTTTATCATAGGATTATAAGGGATTGTTGTTATACGCCCTTCTCGCATAGCAAGATCAACTTCTTTTGCGTAGATAGCTCCTACTACTGCTGATCTGCATTCACCTTCCCATATTGTCTTATAATCCTCGGGATTGATCTCTTCACAGTGTTTACGTTCCTGCTCTAATACTGAATTGAACCATGGATTGTCTTGCCAATTTATGAAGGCAACTACTGCATCAGGAGGAGGATTTACAACAAATCTAAGGTAAGTTTCATCTGTATCTAGTTCAGGGTTGAATGATATCCATATCTCTGATCCAGCAGCACGAATAGTAGGTTGAAGAATATCCCAACTATTCTTAGATATATTTTGAGCTTCTTCTGCCCATGCAATATCTATCTTCTCAAATGATTTAATACTTTGGACAGTGTGATTAGCTAGACCACTAAATAAGAACTCAGTACCATTAGCACCACGTATTTCAGTGTCTAATACTTGATATTCTGCACCTAGTTTTAATTCTTGTATTTGATCAGAGAGTAATTTGTGGACAGAATCTTTAATTGACTTTTGAACTTCCCTTACACAAAGTATCCGAAGTTTCTTCTGAACTCCTAAGATTAATAATGCTCTAGCAAAACTCCAGCTTTTAGCACTGCCTCGGCCACCATATGCAATCTTATACCTATGAGGTTTAAATAGGAATTGTAATTTCTTTGGAAACTTTGCTTCTACTACCCCACTCATTCAAAACCTACATTCACTGCAATGGTTTTCTCATTTGGATCTTGAGTTGTATTATCATCAATACGATACATTTTACGTTCTAGTTCTATGAGTTTCACTGTTGTCTCCACCATGGCTTTATAAGATGATGTAGCATCTCTAATACTCCATAAATCTGTAGCATCCTTTTTGAATACTGTATCAAACTTCTCCCGAAGTTTCTGACCCCGTTCTATATCAGCAATAATATCTCGTTTGTGACGTGCTATAATCTGTGCTGTTACTGTTGCAATTGTTTCAGCAATATTCTCGTTCATGTGCTGGATTTGACTGGCACTTCTATCAGCACTCTTCTCAAGTATATGAGCTATTTCTATTTCATTTACTTTATGTTCAGTGAGAGCTTTAATCTCTTCTGTAAGAACTCGCTTCCATCCATGCTTCTTCGCATTAGTCATTAAGTGACTAACACTAATATCATGCTTTGTAGCTATCTCTTTAACTGTTAAGACATTAGCACAGTAATCTATACCTACTCTTTCCCAGTCTATGCGTTTACCACTAGCTCGTGGCTTTCTTGGTTTCTTTTCCATGTGTTGTAATAATTAAAGATTTGCAACACATTAAATTATTATGTTGTTGCTTGATGTATAAAATGATCGAAATCCCCAAAGTTTGCACCTACTACTGCATGTTGACGTAATTGTTCTTCTCGGTGTTGGGGATGTGTTTATGATTTATTCCAATTCTGCAGCTATATGAATAGCTAGCATTAATTTCTTTGTATTCTTTGCAGATAACTTAGCAAATCTAAGTACATCTTTAATGTGTTCTTGACCTTCTTCTATTTCTCCATGTGCTTCTGCAAGCTTGTCACAAATCATTATGTGATCTGTTAGAAACTGCATTAGTAACACATATGCTTCTTTTGCATCAGATTGAGTTGAAGCATTCGATTCTGTGTCCGAGCCCAATTGGAGTTGCTTTTGAATATCCATTCCCTAAATTCACCTCTTTAGAAACTGCTATAATAGATTCAATGCTTGAGTCTATAGCAAATTCATTTACATTATTCATCTGCCACCAGAAAGCGCTTGCTTCTAATGGAAATCTTGTTGCCACTAATTCTGGATTCTTTACTACATCTTCTGGTACTGTTTGATCAAAAGCATAATAGTTATTATAGAAGGTAAGTCCTATATAACCTCGACCTCTGTACTTCCATCCATCTTGGCTAGCTTCATTACCATTACCCATTCTATTAGCATATACTCTGCTAGCTATTAGCACAGGCTTACGTTCATATCGTTTAGCTTGCTCTTCATTGAAGTATTTCTTAAATACAGTGAGAAGTCCTTTAGCACTATAGTTTAAGTTCTCATTAGTCTTGGTGAAGTTAGAGCTTTCATGCATACATTGAGCTAAGAAATGTCTTATTTGTATATCAGTTTTAATACCATACTTAGCTAACGTTGGTATTCTATCTTGTATATGTTTTGGAATATCCATAAAAAAAGGGGTAAATTATTAGTCTACCCCTACCAAAAACGTTAATAAGTTGATACGTTTTATTTGTTATTTAAGAATTACCTTTATATTCATGCTATTATAATACTATTCAATATATTGTCTATATTATAGAGACCTCTGCATAACTGGCTTTATCGAATGTGTGAGCTCTGTAAGCATTTGATTTAATTTGTCAGTTTCAATTTGCATAAAA
>OFQX01000316.1_pt1 | contig 15177 bp, 20 predicted proteins | sample 1542951 | NCBI WGS metagenome assembly OFQX01 (sample SAMN07774215, study PRJEB24372) | wastewater metagenome | isolation source: WWTP Novara (Effluent) | place: Italy: Novara | collected 2015-12
GTTGTGGTTCATGAAGTCACGACCATGCTTGAGGGTCAATGACTCACGGAATGCAATCAGTTCCTTAGATGCGTGGTGGAACTTCTTTGTAGCCCGTACATCGTGTGCGTTGTACTGCTTGAGTACCTGGGTCTGTTCTTGGTTAAGCACCGTACCGACAGGGAACGGTAAGTCACTCACGTTATCCAAGCGCATGTTGAACTCAAGTGCTTTGAGTCCAGTAGCACGCGCCTTGTTGTCGAAGTGGTGAATCTTGTACAGGTCAATCTGTTCAATGTAGCGGTCACTCGGATAGACCATGTGCTGCCACTTGTCGAAGTCCTGTGACTGGATAATGTCCTGACACTTGGCGTACAGGGTAGCTGCTGTGGTGTGTGGGTTCTTCAACAACTCATGCAGGATCGGATAGTCAAACCCCACATTATTGAACCCCACCATACGCGCCTTCTGACTACGCAACCATACGATCCACTCAACAATGGCTAGGTAGTCATTGCGCCATGGGCTTATCTCAAAGCACCATGTCAGCGGGTAGTCTGCGTGTTCAGCGCATAGGGTGAACACATTGGGGTATGTTTCAACGTCCCAGGCGAGGTCAAACGACATTCTGTAATTCTTTCAGTTTCTTCCTAACGACTATCAGTTTTGAAATACAGTCATCAAGTCGTTCAATCTTTACAGAATCACAAAGTTGGTCAATCATTGAGTTCATCTCGTCAACCGTCATGCTTGATGCTCTCGATTGTTCACTTCCTCTCTGTCTACGTTTCCTCAATCGCTCACTTTGTCTACGGATTGCCAACTCCACAGGGTCTGTTATTTCAGATACTCGTTTTGACATTTTCATCCCTCATTGGTGATGTGTTTCTCTTGATTGTTCAAGAAAATGTCACGCGCTAATTGCAACTGTTCGGCTTTCAGAAACTTTCCTGTAATGTTCGCAAGTTCACTCGCAGTTTTAATGTCGATTTCACCTGTTTTCAGTTGTTCATACAATTCCGACATATCGCTCTTAATTCGGTTTAAGTTCTTCATTTCATTTCTCCAGTCGTAGTTGTATCCCACCCACTAAAGGGTTCGGTGTTTATCGGGGAAAATGGTGGGGTGTGTACTCCCCCGAGAACCCTCAGAGGCACCCCACCGAAACGCTTACATGAAGCTAGGCATACCCGGCATACCGGGGAATGGTGCAGCAGGCATAGCAGCCTGTACAGGCGCAGCAGCAGGTGCAGCCACAGCACCGAACATACCCGTCACATCAGCACCGCCGCCACCGAACGCATCACCGTCTTTGGAGAACTGAATAGCAACCAAGTCGCAACGCACACCACGGCCATGTGTGTTCTCTTGCAACCACAGGCGGATCGCAGCGTTGACGTAGCAGCCACCATAGACACCCCGCGCGATGGCTTGGTAGGCCATGCTGTTGGACGCATCGACGGGTTGACCGTTGGGTTGGATCATCTGAGGTTGACGGTTGCTGATTGCACTGACGTAGGCGTTACCTTCATATCCATCGTAAGGTAACAGGGTGGTCTTGTTGACCTTCTCAGCACCGTTACCATAGCAGCGGGACTTGCGATCAGCTTGGATCATCTGCATGATGGTCTGAGCGCGTTCTTTCCACTTGTCCGCAGCCAATGTCATGTACTGCTGCATGACCTGCTTGTATTGCTGTGAGTCGGGAGGGAGGATGAAATCGGCAGACCATGCTGTACGCACTTCACCTTTTTCATTGGTTGTTTTCTTAGGCTCAACGAGTTGAGGGAAAGAGACACGGACGTTCGAGAGATAAATAATGTCGGACATATAAAACCTTAAAGTAAGAAAGATGGAAGATCACTTGAAACTGCACCAAACAGCGCAGCGGCAGACAGTGTAACACTGGGTCTTGGGTCTGCACTAGCCACGATTTGAATTTTCCCTTCGCTTTTTTTCACACAAGTCTCCTGCAACTGCAACAGCTTGGCGGGTGTCACTTGGCATACCGTACCGTCACGCTTAGACCAGCGTACCTTCTCGATCTGTGCAGGGCTAATCATTGTGGTCTTGTAGATCGCCGACTTGGGGATTCCTGCTTTTTTCAGGTGCTCCTCCATAGCCTCATCGTCATGTACCCAGCTACGACTACCACGCCCACGTACAGCCTTCAACCCGTCAATCTCTTGACCAGCTTCAAACCTGCGCAGTGCCTCAGTCTCAGCAGCCTCGATCATCTGACGCAGCAGTGGTGCAGCCTCAAGTACCTCACGTAACTGCTTGTCAGTCATCGTGGTAGGTTCTTTACTGGCAGTCTGCTCCACCACCTCAAGGTTAGCGAAGCTGATACCAGCGTTAGACAGTGCCTGTGTGGTGCGTGCAGTACATGCACCACCGTGTGCACAATACTTACACTGCGACTCACCTGGGTTGAATGGTGCGTCAGGGTCATCGGTAGCAGCAGCTTCTGCGATCAGTTTTCCCTTGATAACCATCAACTCACCCAGCGTATAAGTGTGCGAGTCAATGCCACGCAATCCCTTCATGCGCAGCTTGGGTTGAATGATGGTGCAGGTAACGTAGAGTGGTGCGAGTTTGCCCTGTGTCTGCATCTCAGCAATGGCCCCCACAGCGTACTGCTCCATCTGGTGATTGTCCTTGGCTGCGACCGGGTTCATCCCATCTTTGTAGTCGATGATCTCCAGGTTGTCATCGGCTACAACCTGAATGTCAACTGTTCCAGACATATCATCACGTCCCACCAGTGAGTCAGGATGTACCCGACGCTCTGATATGACCATACCAACACAGCCACTAACATAGTCCAGTGCGAACTGCACACGCTCTGCGCGGTCAGCATCTACCTTGAACTCACCATCGTCGTCTTTGAGTATCTGACCTACAAATTCACTAGCAGTCTTACCATCATTGACGCACTTCTCCAACAGGGTATGACTGTGTGTACCATCAATAGCAGCAGGGCCGCTAGGACGTTCGGGATACTTCGCTTCCTCGCGCACACTGGCGGGGCATACACCCCACCGATGGCGCGCACTCGGTGATAGTTTGGAATGGGTGGTCATTTCCCATCCTTCACAAACACGCCCGATGGCATCAGCGTACCCTTACGATCCTTGATGACCTCGTATGCACCGTTCAGACAATCCACAATATCAATCTCGCGCAACGCGCAGTAGTTGATAAGACATACGAGTACATCACCCACAGCATCCTTGATTTCCAATGTGTCATCGTGGTTCTCTGCATCACACAGTTCACCCATCTCCGACACAGCTTTGAGTAGCTGACTCGATGCCTTCGCATTGGGAATGATTCGGCGTTCACACGCCCACTGAATCACATCCTGTTTGAGTTGTTCAAAGGTTTTCATTTTGCCAATGCCTCGATGCCAGCTTTTAACTCACCCCAACGTGCAGGGTCAACGTCATTGATGTTGGCGTAACCCATAGCTGTCAATACGCCTTGGATCATCGCACCCTTCTCAGCACCGAGTGCACGATAGGAGTTGATGACAAACTGGGTCATTTCCTCTTTGGAGGCGAACACAGCAGGACTAGAAGGGGATACCACAACAGGTGCGACTGGCGCAGCTACCACTGGGACCACTACGGGCACAACTGGGGTAGCTGCAACGGGGAAAGGGGCAGCAGGCATCACTGGTGCTGCGATCACAGGTGCAACCACAGGCGCTTGCACAGCCACAGGTGCGGGTGTATCCTTCGCAGCCTTGACGGGTTTGGCAGACAAAGCAGCAGCAATAAGTTCCAAAGCTGTGGCGATACGGGACAGGTCAGATTCGATCATATAAAGATTCCTTGATTTCTTTCGGTGGTTGGATAGTCAGTCGAGATTCGACAAATGCAGTCGCAAGTTCGCGCAGTACATCAGATGTACCACCGAACCTATGCGCCTTCGATATGAAGGCTTGTCGCAGTGAGGGCGACAACCTCACAGCAATTACGGGGGATGAACCTTTTTTCATCAAATTTATCCTAAAGTGTTTAACGATGTGAAGCAGTGTACAACAAAATCTGCTACATTACGACCACTTTCTAAAAATATTTTCAACATGACCCCACAAACCACAGTTCTAGGTCTACCCACCAGCTTCGACGCCTACATACGTCACGGATGGCGTCTTGTGGCCATCCCACCCGGCTCCAAAGGCCCAAAGACTATGGGGTGGAACCGCAAAGAGAACACCATCGCAGACAGTACCGCTATCCCCCCTGGGTATGGGGTGGGGTTGGCCCATGCTTACAGTGGAACAATGGCTCTGGACATTGACAACTGGCAACAGGCTGCATCGCTACTCGCTGCTCGCGGTATCGACCTGAACGCCTTGTACAACGCCCCTGATGCAGTCACCATTGAGTCTGGTCGTGAGGGTCGCGGTAAGCTGGTCTACGCTATGCCATTCGGTATGACCCTACCCACCAAGCGTATCAACTACGCAGCAGCCGATGGGTCTAACCCTGTGGCATACGAGCTACGATGCGCCACAGTCGATGGTAGTACCGCGCAGGACGTCATGCCCCCGTCCGTGCACCCCATCACACAACAGCCATACCGTTGGGGTGGTAAGGGTCACTGGTCACGCCTACCCACGCTACCCCTTGAACTGCTGACCATCTGGCAGGAACTGAGCGCACGCGATACCACACGCCATATCAAGACCGACACTATCGACGCATCGAACGATGACCTGCGCTGTGCACTACTGCACATCAACCCATCATGTGACCGTGAACAGTGGGTATCCATCGGTATGGCTCTGCACTCTACGGGTAAACCCGAACTGATTGAGCTATGGGATGAGTGGAGCCAGCAATCAGCGGAGAAATACCAAGGTAGAAGGGACATAGAAGCCTGCTGGCGCTCTTTTAAGCCTAACGATGGCATCTCCATAGGTACGCTGTTCCATTACGCCTACAAAGCAGGATATACCCGTCCAATACCCGATGTGGCTAGTCTGTTCAAAGACGTAACCCCAAAGGAACCCGAGCGTATAGGGCGCTCACCCTCGTTTTACCCTGAACCACCCACTGCTGACCTGTCCGTATGGCCCGAAGTGCTGCGCCGCAGGGTAAAAGAAGTGGCGGAATCGACTGGATGTGACCCTATGGTGCCCTTCATGGCGGGACTCGCTGCTATAGCGGCCTGCTGCGATGCACGCTCACGACTGGAGATTGTTGAGGGCTTCAAAGTTCCACCAGTGCTATGGTTACTGACCATTGGTGATCCATCTGGTAAGAAAACACCCGGTGCTGCCCCTATGGTCAGTCTGCTGCGTGAACTTGAAAAGGAGGACTTCACCCGATACCAGTCTGACCTGCTGCGATGGGAGGCAGTCAACGCTGCCCATGCAGCCTCTATGACAGCGTACACAAAAGAAGCAGCACGCCCTGAAAATAGCCTGGGTGGACAAGTGGACTTCAACGCACTACCCCCAGTCATCGCTGCACCAACGTGGAAACCATCGCAGGCTCGGTTGATAGCTTCGGACATCACCAGTCAGAAGTTAATGCGGATTGTGGCCGATCGGCAGCGCGGCATCCTAGTGCACCTTGACGAAATGGGTGGATGGTGCCAGAAAGTGACGGATCCACGGTCGGGCGAAGATAAAAGCGCATGGACAGCATCGTATAACGCGGGATTCGCAGTTATAGACCGTGTAGGTGAACAGGCATCTATTCCAATTGACAACTATGCCGTGAACATCTTTGGAAACCTGCAACCACAGCTTTACAAAAAATACGTCAACATGATGACCGACGATGGACTACTGCAACGATTTATCCCTGCTGTGCTGTACTCAGATCGGTCAGAACTATCACAACCAATCCCGTCCATGTTCACCAACCAGCATGAATACGACGCTATGCTGAGAAATATCTACAACACTCCGACTATGACCTATAGGCTTGATTCTCAGGCATACAAGGTTTATCGGGACTTCCAAGTATGGTATGACCAGTTGAAGCGCGATGAACGGGTTGTAGGCGCGTCTATGAGCTATCTTCAAGCGTTTGGCAAGCTGGAGGGTAACGTGGGCCGCATAGCCCTTGTCATGCACATGGTCGAATCCCCTGGACTCCCGACTATAGGGCATACGACTATGAGCAATGCGGTGCACTTCGTGAAGCAGTACCTGATTCCGATCTACAAGTTCACACTGGGTGATACTGGCGGGTTCACTCAAGACAGTGTGGCGCAGAAAGTCCTAGAGTATGTCCTGATGCATTCCGAACAGTTAGAGTTAACCTTATCTATGGTTCGCCAAGGTGTACGCAAACACCTAGAGGATGTGCCATTAATGCAGCGCAATGCTGTCATACACGACGCAATGGGGCGATTAGAGGGAATGGGTTGGGTCACATGCTTGAATGACCATTACAGCAAAGCAAGCTGGGTTATCCATCCGGGTGTTAAGACTGTATTTGCTGACCATAGAAAGCGCTTGATCAAGGCACAGCAGCGGATCAGGGACAAGATCGCAGAGAATAGCCTAGAGCGATATGGGCGCGGGTTAGCTACGCCCAGTGTTAAGTATGCTTATCTGCTTGAAGATGAATAGCGATTGAATGACCCAATGACAAAAGCCCCATCAAATGGGGCTTTTCTTTTGGTGCGGTGTGTTAGTCAATCATCGACCATTGCACCTGCGATGATCAGCAGCATGGCGATCAGTAGGGCTAGGATCATACTAACCCTCACTTACTGTCAATTCGGCACCACGTCCAATAATCCAATTGCCAATATACGCAGTACCTGCATTGGAATACTGGCACATATAAACCCGGCGCCACTTGCCCTCGAATTTCACCATTGTGGTTGTCGGGATACGTTTACCGTAACCACTGGCGGTATACGACAAACCTCGCGAGTGGTGCGACATTGGTGCGTCTTTGCTTTCCACTTCAAAGGTGCGATGGCTGTCTGTAGTGCCATCCGGGTGAAAGCATTTGGAGTGTACATAGTAAGTCATTTTGCAAACCATGCCTTGTACTGAAGATGTGAACCTTTACTAAATGATGCCGATCTGACAGCATCAATGCAGCGCGGGTAAGCGTTCGTAGAGTGGATGTACATCCAACCGGTACAACTGATCGGCTTACCGTTAGTGTCTACTTGCCGTATGAATACATCAATTTTTCGCTTATACACTTTGCCAAAGTGTGCCATATCAACTACTGGATTTTTCATTCTGCAACCCTATCGTCAGTTTCCAAGCGGGAGTAATCGTTATCGTATTCTGGATCATATTCCCGGATAAAGGCGCAAGTAGCACCACTCGCGCTGTCGTATCTATCACATCCAACATAGCGCCAGTTAAGACCAGATCGACGTGATAGTGCGTTAGCGCAACCCCTAGGTGACTTCGCCTTGATGATGTGACGAGTCACCCATGAATAGTTAGCTTCACCGCCAAATGTGTCGGTAATTTCTACGAAAAATAGAGCTTTCATTCCACTACCCCTTCTTGATATTCACGTTCTTTCTCGGCTGCATTTTCTGCTATTGAATCGGCAGCATAAGCTGCGCTGATTGCATCGTCGTATATGTCCTCTTCAACACTTGATGCCATTCCTTCACCCATAGACCATCCAGCCATAAACCGGCCATGCGGTAGATACACGACAAGACCTCGAATTTTTGAACCGTCGCCATGTTCATCGCAGAACCATCCGGTATGCCTTATTGATTGCTCCACATCGTCACACCATTTCCAGCGGGTAAACGGTTGATTATCGGAATCCAAATAGAACCCTTTGCCACTCGCGTTAGGTTTTGGGGCATGGTAGTAACCACACGTGTATCTGCGCTGTTCTTTCTTCTTGCGTAGGGTTTGCAGTGTTGCCATGTTCGCCACGTATCGAGGCCAGACGAAACCCGCAAAAGTGAATTGTGGTTCTAGAGTTTTCATCCTGTAACCCCTTCGCCACGTTCAATTGCAGCATAGATAATTCCACAGTCGTACTCACTGGTCACACTGGGGTAAGAGTACAAACCATTTAGGCGTTGGAAGCACTCATTGAAAAACTGCACATAGTCGTAAGCTGGACCGTTATTTCTCTCCCATTTGGACAAGCTATCGGCTTGTGCGTCTTCCAACTGAGATTCCAGATTCTCCACTTCGGCTTTTAACTCCACAATGCGGGTCAATAGCTCGGCTTTTGATGTGTCGCCGTTAGTGTATGCGACGCACTCTAGTTCTTCAGTCGTCTTCATTTTTGACCCCATGCACGGCAAGCGCGCGAAGATAAGTAGTATTCTGCAGATGGGTCGCACATGCGGTATTCCGCAAGCATCGCACGCGCCTCTTTGCGGGTTGCGAATTCATCGACGGTTTCAAGGTAACCCTTACCGCGCCTTTGAATGTAAACCATGGTGTTATTCTCCTTCGCTTTCAGGGTTGCGTGATTCGCACTTGTGATCATTCTTTTCTGTGTATTCCCTGCATTCCTGCTCAGTTTCAAAATCGTATTCTTCACCACACTCTGGGCATGAGTAAGACCACGAAACATCACCAGCTAGCGAGCAGTACACGCAACCTGCCCAGTCTTCGGAATAGATATAAACGTTACCACTCGATTGGTTTACCCCGGCTTGGTAGTACTTGTCTACCGTCAAGCCCTCAGACCTGATGCGCATCAGGCACTTGACCAGTCGGTCTAAGTCAGCGCCTTCTAAGCCTGCAAATAAGTTGTTGTCCATGGCTCAAGCTCCAAACCGATTGGTTAAGAGGTCATAACTACGCGCGAAAATACAACGTGCTTCGTATGGGGTGAAGAGCAAGCCGTCTCGTTTGGCTATGTTCAGGTAATACTGCATTGCAAGATCGGACATGTTCAAGCTCCAGTAATAACAGAGAAGGCAATAGAGGCGCGCAGAGCGACGAACTGGCGCAGGGTGATGGGTTGATAGCCTTCCAGCGTTGCACGCAGTACGTGATGGCTGTAAGCTGTTCGAATAGATGTTGCCATGTTAGATAAGCTCCAAAGTTGATAAGGTCACACCATTGGGGTCTAAGGTGTGGTTCAAGTCTTTCCCAGTTTCATACACAGCCAACATGCTAGCTCTATCGGATGTTGCCATCTTCGTTCGGTGCATGTTGCGGTAGTGTTTAACCGCTTGATGTGGATATTGTCGTCATAAATTGTGTGTTGATCAAGTAGTTTTTAATGATTCTTTGACGATTGTCCTTTTTTGTTGATTTTAGGGGTAAACAGAATCATTGGCAAAATTGGTACGAAAATGCCAGGGAATGGGTAGTCTGGAATGGAAAAGACCCTCTGGAAAATATATCTAAAAAACCCCTTTATCAGGGGCATGGAAAACCCGGCGCGTTTTCACCAATAATTCTTTGAACCCCTTGGTTTCAACATAAAAACAACACTTTTACCAATGATTCTATTGTTCGTACCACACAATCAATGAGCCATTTAACATAATTTATGAGCCATTTAACACAATTTGTTCAGTGTTTTTGTCAATGTTTCATTGAAAAATACCAATGATTTATTGATTGGCTCACTGATTGTGTGGTGCATTGACGCGCTGTACTGGTGATCAGGTGGCGCATCTGGATCACTGGTGCATTGGTTGACCTGACGCGCTGCACCAGTGCTTCGCTTGCCAGCCTGACCCGCTGACCCGCTGAGGCGGGGGGGGAGGTGAGTCGCTGATTTATTGTTGTTCTAGCTTGACCCACACACCCACCGATTCACAAATTCAATTTAATAGATTATTTGATGATTCATCGGTCTGTTTGCACCCACCGATTCACAAATTCAATTTAATAGATTATTTGATGATTCAATCTCCCCAAATAACTTAATCGTCCGACAAACACAATAATCTCTACTTCTGGTAATATCCCCCAATGGAAACCACCACTGCATTACCTGCGTGGATTGGAACAACCCAGACCAGTGTTCCAGTTCAAACTAATTACGCCATTCAGTTGGAACGGCAGAACCACATCTTCGAAACGATTTGGGACTCATTACTGGATAGAACCTCACTGGGTCACAAACTCAAGGACATTGCCAGTGATGACCCTCGTGGAATTGATCTATCGAAGCTGACCCGCTGGATCAGTAAAGACCCCACCAGAAACAAAGAGTACAACGCTGCCAAGCGCATGGGTACTCATCTGGTGCTGGAGGAGATGATCGACATTTCAGATGGTAAGGACAGCATGGAGGATGTGGCACGCTCCACACTGCGGGTGAACACCCGACGCCTGTACCTCAAGGCGTACAACCGTGATGTGTTCGGTGATCAGCCTGCCCAGTCTGAGAACTCCCTGGCTGGTGGGATAACGATCAACATTGGCGCTGTTCAGTCACCTTATGCTGCTCCGATTACAACAATCGAGCAGGAACCACTGGTATTGGAGAACTTGCCCAATGAGTAACCTTGACTTCCAGATGCTCAAGTGGCAGCGCGAGGTGCTGAACGAAAAGCCACGCTTTAAGGTGGTGGTTGCTGGTCGTCGGTGTGGGAAGACCCGGTTCAGCGTAGTGGAGACTATTATTAAGGCTCTACAGTGCCCCGACAAGACTGGTGGTGTGTTGTACGTTGCACCTACTCTGTCAATGGCACGCACTCTGGTATGGGACTTGCTGTGTGACCTTGGTAGACCAGTGATCGCTAAGATCAACATATCCAGTAGTGAGATTACGTTCGCCAATGGGGTGAAGGTGTACGTGCGTGGTGCTGACAACCCGGATTCCTTACGGGGTATGAAGCTGTTTCACGTAACTCTCGACGAGGTGAAAGATTTCAAAGCCAACGTGTGGACGATGATTATTCGCCCTGCACTGTCGGATATGAAGGGTACAGCTACGATCATTGGAACCCCGGAGGCTGGCCCATCGGAGTTCAGGGATATGTATGATCGTGGGCAGGACGATGAGTTCCCCGAGTGGTATTCGCGCCATCTGACCACACTGGACAACGAGCTAATCGACCCTGCTGAAATCGAGGAAGCCAAGCGATCCATGAGTACGCAGGCGTTCAATCAGGAGTTCATGGCGAGTTTTGCCAGCATGGAGGGGGCGATTTTCAAGGAGGAATGGTTACTGTACTCCAAGGATGAGCCGAAGCAGGGGGATGTGTTCATCGCAGTTGACCCCGCTGGATTTGAGGCGGTGGCTGACTCAACGCAGAAGAAGCACCTGGACAATACCGCTATTGCTGTGGTTAAGGTGATGGACGATGGCAAATGGTGGGTGAGGAAGATTGAGTACGGGCGGTGGGATTCTAGAGAGGTCGCAGTGAGGATACTAAACGCGATCCGCACCCATAAGCCACTCATGGTGGGGATTGAGAAGGGTAGCTTGCAGCGTGCACTGATGCCCTACCTGAGTGACCTGATGAGGAAGAACAACATCTTCGCACACATCGAGCCCATCCAGATTGGTGGTCAGGGGAGTAAGATCAGTCGGATCACGTACAACCTTCAAGGATTGTTTGAGCATGGTCGGATCAGTCTGAACACGCGGGAGAATTGGGATCAGTTTAAGATCGAGTACATGAGCTTTCCGTCCAAGAAGGCGCACGATGACTGTTTTCCAGCAAGTACACCAATACATACTGCCCGTGGGGTAATACCTATCGTGAACGTAACCACTGACGATATGGTTCTGACACGCAATGGGTATAGACGAGTATTGAAAGCATGGTGTAAAGGTAGTAAACAAGTTATCACGCGACTTGGGATAACAGCCACTCCTGACCACCGAATTTTCACGACGAACCGTGGATGGGTTGTGCTTGACAAATTGACAAGTGACGATACACTCCTTCATGCAAATAGCATTGAGGAAACATCATGTTCACACCAATCAGAGAAACTACCCACTTTGGGACAGTCCGTGAAAAAGTCGAGTTCAATGGACGCTGGTATTACCGATACCCTGACGCCAAGCAAACAAACCATCGAAGGTACTACTCGTCTCACGCAAAATGGAAAGAAACACCTAGACTCTTACATCGGGATATATGGGAGTTCCATAACGGGTCAATCCCTGACGGACACCACGTCCATCATGAAGATGGAGACTTCAACAATAATAATCCAACAAACCTCACTTGTTTGTCAGGAGCAGCACATCAAGTCGAACACGCCAATGAGCGGAGCATCAGGGGAAAATCCGACAGACAACTCACACATCTCGCAAATATCAGAGACTCCACAAAAGCATGGCATTCTTCACCAGAAGGTAGAGAATGGCATCGACAACACGCTGCGAATTCCCTCGTCAAAGACTACCCTAAACAGCCATGTATCATCTGTGGAACAATGTACAAACCTGTCATCAATCGACCCGGTATGTGTAGCGATGAATGCAAGCGAACGAGACGCAATAACCTTCAAAATGAGCGTGCCCGTTTACGATCTAATGGTGGAGACAGATCATGAGTTTTTCGCATGGGGGGTATTAGTGCATAATTGCATTGACTCCCTTTCATTGATCGCAAATATGGTGGTCACTACCTATGCTAAGGTAGACGATAGCGATGACTACGAGGTATTGTCGGATATTTGTGGGTTCTAGCATCAGTGCTATACAATCCCTAAATAAGTGGAGGTTGTAATGCTACCAGTCTGTTATCCGAGTTCCCCCAGTCCAACCACCGGGCTACCGGAGGCTGTTGCTTACGCCTTATCATCTGTATCAGGGTTAACCCGATGGGTTGACTACATTCCTGTCAAGTTGGTCAGTGGTGCGCTTGGTGTGAATGAGCAGAGTACCAATGTTGGTGGTTTCACCCCCATGCGACTGCTTGGTTCAGCGATTGGTATGGCAGCATGGAGTGACTACATCCCCGTCTACGTGGACAACTCAGCGACTGAGGCATGGGTAACGTCTGCCAATGGGTATATCCCATACGCTAACAGTGTTGGTATGGCGTCTGAACCCTCCTACTACCTCAACCTGACGATACCCGGCGGCTCTCCTGTCACCATCGCAGACGGGCAAGCTCGCGGCACCATCACCAGCACCTACAACGCAGTAATCACTGCCAGCATGTCCCCATCACGTATCACGGGTGTGGCTCCGCTGTATGTCAACTTTGACATGACGGGTACAACGTCCAGCGCCAGCACCAACCCGACGCATGAGTGCTTCTTTGCTACCGACTTCGGGGATAGTGGTGCGGGTGTCTTTGCTAACGGTGTGCAGTCTGCCGGATTGACCAGCAAGAACGCAGGGTATGGGCCGGTGACTGGGCACGTTTACGAGACTCCGGGCACTTACTACCCGTCGATGACGGTATTGGACGGCAACGGGAATCTCGTTACCAAGACTGGCACGATTGTGGTACAAGACCCTGATGTGGTCTACGCCGGTACGGCAACCATCTGCATTAGCCACAGCAACAACTTCACAGGTGCGCCTAGTGGAGCGCAGCAGGTCAATACGGCTGGCAACACCGATATGTATGCGGCTTGGAACACGCACAAAGCCAGCAACAAGCGGATTCTGTTTTGCAAGGCTGATAGCTGGACAGCATCTGCAACAGTGTCACAGGATGGACTTACATCTAACTTTTTGGGAGGGTACGGTACAGGTGTAGCACATACGTTCGCATCTGGAACGCTAGTCCCAGTCACGCCAGCGACCGGCATCAACATCCTTTTCCAAGGCGGCGGTAGTAATGATTGCCACATTTGTAATTTCAAGATCACAGCCGACGCAACCCACTCAGCCGTTTCTGCCTATACCGCAGACAGCGTAGCATGGACACTGTACAAAATCGAAGTTCGTGGGGCTACTGGAGGATTTGACACCTCAACTGGAGGAAGCGGAGCGAGTTTTTGCAGACACGACCAACATTGCGTATATGAGTGTCTTGTCGATGACGTGTATGGATACGCAGGCGTACCCGCCGACACACCAAGATTTACTGGTGCAGTAGGTGCGGTAGGAACACCTGGGATATTCACAGCGACAGGCCATAAGTTCCAGAGGTTCAACAAGGTTGAATTGGTTGGTACACCACCGACAGGTCTGAGTACAGGAACGTCCTACTACATCAGCGCGTCCAACCTCACTGCTAATACGTTCAGTCTGAGTTCAACTCTCAATACAGACACGCCATTAACCATTTCAGGAATTGGTACTTGTGACGTTGTGGCGACGAGTTTGAGTGGTGGAATTGGGGCATTTACTGCTATGACACGAGGCGGTTTCATGGGCAACTATCTTGATGCCTGTAACCACGGTGAGCAGACCTTGCGTATGCCGTATGTCCACACATCACACATCAACAATAACTACCTAGCCCGACCCAACCAAGGCAAAAACGTATTCAAAATCCACTGCCGTGGCTACGACGACATTTATACCGTGTCCTCCGGTTACTCCGAGAAAATCGTCATCACTGCCAACGTGATGGACTTGCGCGGCGGGTATTCGTATGGCGAGGCCATTCCCAACAATGGGCAGACTGCTACATTTGTTGGCACATCAGACATTGTGATCGGAAACGGAGGAGTTAGTCCCGGCGGCGAGCGTGTGCGAAATGCAATTATTCAGCACAACTTCACGTATGCCTGCCTAGGATACTCAAAGGATTCCTATGGTTTCGCCTCCGTTGGTTGCCCAAATGTGACTGTCCGTAACAACATTGCGGACTTCTCCATTGGTAACAGGACTACAACAACTCCGGGGAATTACGCATATACCGGGATGTATTTTGGCTCAGTTGCATCTAGCATTACGCAAGTGCAAACTACAGGTGTCCGGTTCTATAACAACACCAGCTACTCTAATCTTTCAGACTCGGAGACTGCTGATTTTGTGTATGTTGGACTACCTGATGTTGGTTATGCCGATGTGGACGATTTGAAGATTAGAAACAACATTTGGTATTACCCATTCGCAGCCACGTCTAGCAAGGCAGCGTATAGAACCTCTTTGACGGCAAACCCGACTAATGTAGTGGCAACGCATAACACAGACAGCGTGAGTGGGGGAGACGCAAATAATACGCCTAACTTTGTTTCCACCCCACCTGTTGCATTGACAGACTGGAGACCTACAACAGGGTATGCAGTGAATCAAGGGGTAACGGTTCCGGTATTGCGTGACTTCAATAACGCCTCACGTTATGGTGCAACTTATGATTTGGGAGCAGTATTACCATGAGTTTTTCAAG
>OFQX01000317.1_pt1 | contig 15165 bp, 18 predicted proteins | sample 1542951 | NCBI WGS metagenome assembly OFQX01 (sample SAMN07774215, study PRJEB24372) | wastewater metagenome | isolation source: WWTP Novara (Effluent) | place: Italy: Novara | collected 2015-12
GGAGGCACCAGGGAAAGATTCTATAGCTCTTTTGACCTGTTCGACATCTCCTAGTCCCAAAAACTCACAGGCCTTCGCTACGAGTGTTGCGTTTGCACGGTTGTGTTCGCCAGCTACTTTAAAAGGAATAATTTCGCGGTCATCAAGTATCCAGGAGCGTTTAGTCGGGACAATATTGATAACTGTGTCGCGCCGCCACATGATAGCTTGATTCGACTGAGCGAGAAATGTCGAGAAGGCGTCTACATAGTCGCGTTGGGTGGGATAGGTATCTGGATGATCGAAATCGACAGAGGTAAGCAGGGTAAGGAAGGGGCGAAAGTGCAAAAAGTTTCGATCATACTCGTCACATTCGTAGACAAAATAGGAACTCGCTGGATCAAAAAACCCGCTTGGACCAAAACTAATCGTGCTCCCGGCAGAATAGCTGATAGGGACACCTAGCTGGTTCAAAACCCACACCATCAATGCGGTGGTCGACGTTTTTCCGTGTGTTCCCGCGACTGCAATAAGTTTGAGATTTTTTTCCTTTATGATTTGTGTCAGTAGCTCATCACGTTTGCTTATTGGGATACCTAGCTTTCGGGCCATGATTAGCTCGGGGTGGTCATCAGCGAGTGCTGCCGTATAGACAAACCAGTCAATCTTTTTTTGTTCATGACACCGCGTGAGGAAATCGCCAGATTGATCAGTACTAAATGGGATATTTTGACGCAACAATTCGTCAGTTGTAAGACTTTCGGTCATGTCCGAGCCGAATACTCCATGTCCAGCATCGCGAGCGATTTCTGCGAGCGGTCCTAGCCCAACGCCGCCGATGCCCGAAAAGTAGATGTTCATGCAGGTAGTATAGCATGAGCTGATTGTGATATACTGACGACAACCATTGATCAAATAAACAGACCATATGTTACAGCGTTTTATCCATCGTTTCTTTAGGCCGCGTCACTATTGGCGCAGCGTTTCATTTGATGAGATTGCCGAACTGTATACGTCGCGACTCATCATGGTCTTTGCTGTCAACATCGTCAATCTCTTTGCTGCCGTCTATCTCTATAAGTTAGGCTACTCCATTCAGTTTATTGCGTGGTTTTATGCCGCATGGTATGCCTTTAAGGTTCCATTCGCAATTATTGCAGCCAAATATGCTGCTTACTTCGGACCAAAGCATGGTATTCTGTTGGCGAATATACTACGCATCCCTTCGCTGATTGCTTTTGCTCTTGTCGCCGTCTTGCCATCTCAGCAAGCGATTGTCGCCATCGTATTGTTTGGGTTTTTCCAGCAGATGGCGGCAACACTTTATGATCTCTGCTATACCATCGATTTCAGCAAGGTAAAACATAGCGAGCACGCCGGCAAAGAAATCGGTACGATGCAGATCATGGAGAAAACAGCCAAGATTATTAGTCCAGTGGTTGGTGGAACTATTGCTAGTCTTTATTCTCCTCAGGCTACGATTATTGTTGCTTGCGTACTGTTTATCTTGGCTGCTTTTCCACTCTTTCGATCAGTTGAACCGACCCGAACACGCACCATGCTTCGACTATCGGGTTTCCCATGGCATCTTGCCCTGCCAACACTTGTAGCAGAAACTGTGGTCGGCTTTGATTTTGTCGTTAGCGGTACGGTGTGGCTGTTGTTTACGACCACAGTAATATTTTCGGGAATGGGGGAGGGGATTTATGCGACGCTTGGTAGTCTTGCTTCTCTTGGCGTTCTCATCTCACTGGTTGCCTCTTGGACATTCGGTCAGATTGTTGATAGGCATAAAGGTGGCATATTGCTCACAGCGGGCACCATCGCAAATAGCATCATCCATCTCTTCCGTCCCTTTACAGCCTCTCCTTCAGCAGTCATGGGGGTAAATATTGCAAATGAGACTGCGACAAGCGCCTACGCAATGCCATTTACCAGGACAGTCTTTGAGGTTGCTGATGATTCGGGTTTTCGCATCACCTACTCGATGTATATCGAAATGATGCTCAATATCGGTGCAGCGCTCAGTAGTACCCTATTTGCGCTATTTGTCTCAGGGCTTGGTGACCGCCACGGTATGGAGTGTATGTTTGTAGTCGCTGCTGTCTACGAACTCGTTATGTTGTTGGTGTGGCGGTCTGCACGGTAAGATCGTCTAGACGCATGGTATACTGAGAGCATACTGTGCAAGGTGGGAAAATTACATGTCTGATACACGTCAAGTCAGAAAGACTGTCAAACAGCTACAGATGATAAAAACATGGCAGTTAGCCATCGCACTCTTTCTATTTGTATTCCTTGTCGCATCATTTTTGAGACTCAATAACGTTGGTATGATTCAACGGCGAGAGGCAGTATTCGCTGCCGACAGGACTGGTGATCCAAACGAGATAAGAGCACGGATTTACGATTTACAGCGATATGCAGCGTCTCATATGAACGCTGATACGGGTGATTTTTATCTGCAAGAACAGTACTCTCGTGACTCAAAAGCCGCCATCGATGCCGCCTCCCGCGCATCCTCGGCGAGCGCGACGATCAACGCTGAGGCAGAGGCGGTGTGCCATCCGCAGTTTCGCGGGTACTCGTCGGCCTATATGCAGTGTTTCATAAATGAACTTGCTAAGCATCCTACTAGCTCGAGTTTGCCAGAACTGTCGTTGCCAAACCCGACACTATATAAGTACAATTTTTCGTCTCCCCTTTGGTCGCCTGACTTCGGTGGTTGGTCATTAGTGCTTGCAGTTGCTCTCTTGATTGTAATTGTACTCAGATTAGCCGGTATTGTATTTCTACGACTCCTTCTCAAGAGACGGTACAGGGAAGTATAAACAATCCAGCCTTAATAGGGGTGAAAAGTGTTGACACTGTTGGCGAGACGCGCTAAGCTACTAGAGTAAGACGCTAATAGGAGGTATAACTACATGGCTTACAAGCACACGAATTCAAAGGGTGTAACATACTACCTGCACAAGACGGAAGTTACTCTTCGCGGTGGTAAACCACAAACCATCTACTTCTTTGCCAAGGTAGAGAAAAACGCAAAAGGTACTCCAGTTGATCTGCCAGCAGATCGCGTTGTCAAAGAGAACCCACGCAATGGTTTCTTGACTGTTTCAAAGAAGAAGTAGTCTCTGTTCTAGGAAAGAATATCTTACCCCCGGTCTATCGATGATCGGGGGTTTGCTGTGGAAAAGGTCCATGGATAAAATCGCTTGCGCTTTTTATACGAACACCATATACTAGAGTTACAAACAAACAGGTGCCAAAATACCTCGGTTGCTCTCCGTGTCGGATGCGCTACCGGGGTATTTTTGTGTCTCTTACTGCTATACTTAAGAAATGAGTCATATTATTTCAGTGAACAACTTAACCAAGCGGTATGGGGACAAGACAGTCGTCAACGCCATCAGTTTTGACGTCAAAAAAGGAGAGATATTTGGCATACTTGGCCCGAACGGCGCCGGTAAGACAACTACTCTCGAGATGATCGAAGCATTGAGAGAAATTGATAGTGGCAACATAACGGTTGCCGGCATCGATGTGTCGGCACATCCTGACGAGGTTAAGGAAATCATAGGCATCCAGCTACAGTCGACAAGTTTTTTTGACAAACTGACATTACGAGAACAACTCAAGATGTTTTGTGGCCTCTACGGGGTCACCACCGATGTTGATGCTTTGCTTGCTGATGTACGGCTCACCGATAAGGCAAAGGAGTACGTCGAGAATCTCTCGGGCGGTCAAAAACAACGGTTTAGTATCGCAGCTGCACTTGTGAATGAACCAAAAGTCCTCTTTCTCGATGAGCCAACGACTGGCCTCGATCCGCAAGCAAGGCGAAATCTCTGGGAGCTGGTCGAATCAATTAAGGGTAGGGGTATTACCGTGGTACTAACAACGCACTATATGGATGAGGCAGAGCTTCTGTGTGATCGTATTGCCATTATGGATGAGGGTAACATCATAACGATAGATACCCCAAAGGGTTTGATTAAGAAACTTCTGGGACGTGGTTTTAAGAAGGAACAGATTGTCCAGCAGGCAAATCTCGAAGACGTCTTTATCGATCTGACAGGAAAGGATATACGGGAATAACATGAAACGATATATGCAAGCTGTCTTTGGTCTCGTTGTCGCATTTCAGAAGCGGTTTATGCGCGATAAAGTGTCACTGTTCTTTACCTTTCTTTTCCCACTCATATTTCTGTTTATATTTGGTGTGATTTTCAACAATAACTCGGTTAGTTTTCGCGTTGCGATTCTCGACCACGCGAACAATAGTTTCTCAAAGGAGTTTACAGCATCAGTAGGCGAGAACAGTGCGTTTAAAGTAAATAAAGATATAACGACCATCGAAAGCGCCAAGCAAAAAATGAGTCGTGGAGAAATTGATAGTATCGTCGAGCTCCCCGAGAGCTTCGGGGCGATAAATGAAGCCCGCGTTCCCTCGGGCACCATGAACGTCTACTATCAAAAAGGTTCTGACCAATCAGGCAAGACAGTTAGTGCGGTGATGCAGCAAATCCTTGATGAGATAAACCGCAAACTTGGCAGGCCAGATGCCGCGCTTAAGGTGAGCGAAAAGGCAACAGACACGGCCGGCCTCAACAATTTTGACTATACTTTTTCGGGCTTGCTTGGCTTTAGCCTGATGAGTATGGGTATTTTTGGCCTGGCAAATGCTATGCCTCAGCAAAAGCAGCGAGGTTCATATAAACGACTCTTTGCCGCACCCTTTACCTCCGGACAATTGATTCTTGCTAACGCGATTCACTTTATCTTGATTGCCATGCTTAGCTTAGCAACCGTCATTATCATGGGACTTCTCGTATTTAAGTTCAATATGCGCGGTGACTGGATGAGTTTCTGGCTATTTGCACTGTTATCGGGCGCGATGACAGTCGGCTTTGGCTTGCTTATTGGCTCGCTTGCAAAAAATGAAGACCAAGCGGCACCGCTTGCTAACCTCATTTCATTTCCGATGATGTTTCTCTCGGGCAGCTTCTTCCCCCGTTTCATGTATCCCGAATGGCTTCAGGGTGTATCGAGCTACGTACCACTTACACCGGTTATCGATGGCTTCCGTCGTATTATGACCGAGAATGCAAGCCTAATAAGTCTCTTGCCCGAGATCGGTCTCATTGCCGCGTGGATGTTTATCGCTTACATCATCGCGATCAAATTTTTCACCTGGGAATAAGACGAAATGAAGTGGTTGGCCGTTGTCGGTTCTCGCTATGTAACGCCAGAGATGCGTCGTGATATCAAGCGTTATGTGACTCAGAAGGTAGCCGATGGGTATGGTATCGTATCGGGGGGGTGGTACTGGCACTGACACCTATGCAGTACGGATGGCTCTGGAAGCAGGAATTGATATTAGCCGTGTAAAGCTATTTCTCCCTGGCTCTGTTGAAAAATACAGCGACGAATTACGTCGGCGAGCGCTTGAGGGAAAATGTAAAAGCGATGATGCCGAGGAGACCATACGGCAGTTGCATAGCCTCGCAAGCAACACTCTGGACATACTCTTCTACTCAGGGGATATCGAGACGATAGATGCAAGAGCCTTTCATGCGCGAAATCGACGTATCGTCTCCTGCGCCGATGAACTCGTCGCGTTTCGGCTAGGGCAGAGTAGGGGCACTACCTATTCGATCGAATGCGCTCGACAAAAAGGGATATCGGTCCGAGTATTTGAATATTAGAAACATATATTGACATATTATAAAGTTTATGCTATATTTCTCTATGTGAATCGTTTACGCACAGACAAAAAGAATACTACCGCAACTCCTGACTCGCTTCGTATACCGTACGGGGGAGAGCTTGCTCTTTCTGCAGAAACTCGAGAATGTCTCGGAATACAAGGAGTAGCACTGGGTTTTATTGACACAGTGCCAAGTGAGGCATTTGTGACTCATGCTGAGCGAGCCTATCATCTTGATAGGGCGTTATCTCATCTTTCGCAAGCACATATGCGTGATGGAAGGCTCAGGGGAGGAAAGGCGCCGTATCCAGCACAGACGGCTGAAAATGCCTTAGTACACACGCAATTAGCCGATGAGCATATTGCGCGTGCAGCCGGTTTACACTATCTTGTTGCCAATGGTACACTGACAGCCCGTGATCTTCGTGCAGAATCGGCGCCGACGCGCATTGCAATGAAACGGCAATTCAATGGGCCAGATAAAAAGCCTCAGCGCAATAACTTTCATACACTTCTGGCACTTCAGCAAAAAACAGGCAAAGATGAGATCTCGGCACGACGTGCAGATGTTCGTCAAAGATAACCATAATGTTTCTCTCAAAAAACACCAGCCAAAAAGCATGGTGTTTTTTGATGGTGGGGGTGGATGGGATCGAACCATCGACCAACAGGTTATGAGCCCGCTGCTCTAACCCCTGAGCTACACCCCCGAGGCTATACTGTCCATTATAGCGCACTTGCTCGCCGCTAGGATATAATACGAACAGTAAGATGACAGACCAAACACTCAGAAAGGTTATATATCGATTGAAGCGTTATACGACGCTCAATACCGTTGTGATACTGATTGGGGCAATTGTTGTGTCGGGTTGGGTGTGGGGTTCTATTACGACGATGCAACGTAACTATGCCCTGCAGAAAGAAGTTGATGCCCGTGAGCGTAAACTTGCATTGACCCAGCTTGAAGTCGATACTATGCAGCTCCAAAAAAACTACTACGCAAGTGATGAATACAAGGAGCTAGCTGCTCGCGAACGGCTAGGCTTGGCTGCGCCCGGAGAAAAGGTACTACTATTGCCGCCCAACAGTGCTGCCGCGAAGGCAACAAACATTACCGAGAAATCACCAACAGCTACTACTCGCACGCTCACAAATTTTGAGCAATGGATGCTATTCCTGTTTGGTGGCTCAGCTGCTCGCTTGCAAAACTAGGCTACATCTGTTAGGATGATGAATGTACCGCGGGGTGGAGCAGCCCGGTCAGCTCGGTTGGCTCATAACCAACAGGTCGCAGGTTCAAATCCTGCCCCCGCAACCAAGAAAATGTCCCGTACCTTTTGGTATGGGACATTTTCTATGGGCTAGGGCGGGTAATTTATAGGGATTTGTATTCGAGTAAAGCTCTATTTCTTGACATACCCCTATTAACCTGAGTTCAAATTTTAACCAATTCTTATCTGATATACTCATTACATGGCAGAAGTAGATAAAAATGTGGTCGCCCAGTACTATATCGAATGTGAGTTAGATAATATTGTTACAGGGGATAGTATCAAGCTTCGTGAAGGTACTTACAGCAGCAATATATCTCGGTTGCTTGAGGCACTTTCGTTTACATATAGGGCGAATGGAGTATTTGACTGTATTGAAAGTGGTAACTATCGCTGGGAAGAGCGTACCGTTACTCTTGACGAGATAACACTTACGGGTATGGGCGAGAGTCTCACGGAAATTATTTACGGTAATGAAGTTCAACAGGAGCCAATAAAATTCGTTGAGTATATCAAAAATCACAGTAATGACGATCGTTTCAGAGAACTACAACCCAAGAAGGTTCCACAAAGCCGGCAAACACTTATCCTAGTAGAAGAAAAAGGTATATTGAAGATGCTTGATGGCTCACATCGCCTCTTATCGATGGTTATGGACGGGACAAAAAGTATAAATGCGTATATTGCGGTCGTTGCTACTGATGCTGCAAAACCAATGGTTGGAGATGCAATTTTCTTAAGGCTCAGGAAGCTATGGCAGCAAACAGAGGACCCTCAGTTTAGAGATTCTATAGAAAGTACAGTAGTTGGCATGATAAAGGCCACTTCAAATGGTGAACAATCCGTAAATGCGTATTGGGTAGAGATGGCACCAAATGAAAAAGTCCGAGATGCGGGGCAACTTTTGATAGATAGATCAAAGGTACTGGCAGAGTGCTAGTTTCGGGTGCCATCACAATATAGCAAAAGTCCACTTTTTCTCGTCAGATCGGGCGAGCTATTTCTCATGAGAATACACATTGGCGTGAAGCTAGTTTTTCGCTAATTTTCCGCAGGCGACGCGCACTGCCTCGCTCCAACTCAAGAATGCGTGCGGGGTATCGGCAACTTGGTGAGCAGTTAATTCATATTTGACGGCCAGCGTGAGCTCGTGGATGATCTCTGCTGCGTGCGGCGCAACCACAGTTCCGCCAAGCACCACTCCGCGTTTGTCAGTAATGACTTTAACGAATCCGTCACGAAAGTCACTAGTATTGCTCCGGGCGACGATAGTGAGTGGGGCAATTGTTTTTTCGATTCGGAGATCTCGTCTCAGACAGTCATCCTCGGTGAGACCGACAGATGCAACACCTGGATAGGAAAAAGTGAGTCGGGGAGTTGCAGTATAGTCAGGGGAAATCTTGTTTTTTAACACAACATTGTGTGCTACGACACGACTTTCGAGAAGTGCGCTGTGTGTCGGACGGCTATACCCGAGCACATCGCCCGCTGCGTAAATATGTTTGGCTGTCGTCTGCAAGAACTCATTCACCTCTATACCTTTGGCAGTATATTCGACGTGTGCATTCTCGAGACCTATATCGACGACTGGAGTACGACCGACTGCCACGAGAACTTCATCGACACGAACTGATTTTTCGATGCCACCACGCGAGTACACGACCCGCTTTCCAAGACCGTCTTTTACCACGGAAAGAGTGCGAGTGTGGGTGAGGGAAGTAACACCTTTTTGTTCTTCTAGTAAGCGCGACATCAACTCCCCTACCTCTTCGTCTTCATCTGGTAGGATTCGGCTTGCAACCTCTGCTAAGTAGACTTTTGTACCAAATGTCGCCATCAACTGAGCGATTTCCACACCAACTGTACCGGCTCCAACGACATAGAGGCTTTTGGGCGGGCGAAGTGATTCCAGGATGGTTCGTGGTGTTAGGTAGCCCGCCTCGGCGAGGCCTTGTATATCCGGCAGAGTCCACTGCGAGCCGGTAGCAATCAAAAAATGCGCAGACGAAAGATGCTTGCGATTAACTGACACCTCGTTGGGGGTAAGGAAACGAGCTACACCGAGATAAACGTCAATGCCTTGAGATTCATAAAATTTTCGATTGCCACTAGCGCCTGTGCGTTTTACCGCGAGCTCTTTCCAGGCACGAAGTGACGGGTAATTGTATCCGAGCGTGGCAGATCGCAGACCAAAGCGGGCTCCATGGCGGGCTTCATCATAGAGCTGTGCAGCATGGAGCAGCGCTTTTATGGGGACGTCACTCCAGTTGGGTGAGTCACCACCAAGCGTATCGGCCTCGATGATTGCGACTCGTTTCCCCTCGCGTGAGGCAATGGTTGCCGCAGCGCTTCCCGCTGCGCCGCTGCCGATGACGATGAGATCGTAGTCAAACTGTGATTTTCGTGGCACGGTGCTCTCCTCTACATGATAACGTTATGGTGTCGATATAAATATGCCGCTTCAGGATGCAGTGCGTTTAACGCGCTTGCCGCCCGCTGGCGGAGGTCTTCGTTGGTCACTTCTGCCTTGTCCTGAAGCCATAGCGAGACGCTGTCACTTACCTGTTTGGCAGTTAGCTCGGCCTGTCTCGCGGGCGTATGGAGGCTGAGGCAGGTAGCATAAATACTTGCAGCTAGTTTCTCTGGATCATATGGTTGCGAAGAGCGGCGGCGATGGTACTGTTTTATAACGTCTGTCACTACTACCATCATAACCCTCCCCGCAGGATGACGCTCGCCGCGATCGCTTCGTTGACGAAGGTAAAGAACCCTAGTATGAGTAGTCCACTTCCGGCGGCATATTGCAAAAACTGTTTATTTGATTCGCGCCAGCGCTGAATACGGCTTATCTGAGTGCCGCTGCTAATCAATGAGTAGACTGTCACAAGGGGAGCAATGCTGATGAGAACATACAGCGCAACGCCCAGTAGCTGGAATGAGCTAGGGAGTGTAATGATAGCGAACGCTGCTCCTACGAGGGACGCGGCCATAAAGACGAGCTCAGAAATACCACTCACCAGCCCTAGACTAAATGCTTCTGTTCCCGAAGTCGTTGCTTTCGTACGATCGGACAAAAAACGCGACATTCCTCTGGGAATCCAAAGGGCAGTGCCTCTCCCGGGTCGATAATAAAATAGCCATACTGCGACGCCAAGCCCCATCATTAGCCCAGACACGATTGACCAGGCAAAAGGTGACACGCCGTGTCTTGCGAAGATACCCGAGACATAGCTCGCCATACTTAGCAGCAATGTCGTTATGACCAGTGTGCCCACGACAAAGCTACTACTGAGATGTAGGAGACGCCGCCGTGATACATTGCGACTGAGACCGTGACCACCTAGTAGTGTAAGCATACTAACGCTTAGTTGGAAACTTGCGTGAATCAACGCCGCGAGCGCTATGATGGCGAATGAGGTGTAAGTATCCATGTTTGTGTATAAATAAGATTCCTCTCAAGACCATTTATACCATAAGCGTGTCAATGAGGTCAAAAAATCAGCAAAATGCTACGTATTAACTCACCACCTTTGCAACAACCTCACTAGGTGTGCAGTACTGTATACCCCAGTGTAATCGCTTCGTATTGTAAAAGTCCAGGTACGCCGTCAGGCGTGCCTGGATAGTGTCTTCATTCGGCCATCGGCCGAGGCACTCATCTTGCAGTGTGCGGTTAAACCGCTCGATGTGGGCGTTGTCGTTCTTGTGACCAAGACGTATCCGGCGTTGGGTAATGCCATGGGTGTTAAGACACGCTTCGCAGGCTCTGCCAAACTCTTGCCCGTTGTCTGTCTGGATGAGTTGTATGTGAAACGGTGCAGCTTGGAGCGCAGACAAAACGAAGTTATTCGTCCTGTCGGGTGAGATCCTGGGGCTATACTCAGCGTATACCCATCGGCTCTTGAGATCGATGAGCGTATAGACGTAGTAGGCTTGTTTTGTCTTCCAGTCTTTGAAATGGATGGTATCCATTTGCATGAAGCTGCCGGGGGCTTCTACTCTCGGTCGGGGTGTACGGTGGCGATGCGTCTTGCCTTTGCCTCCAAATCGCTGTTCACTGCGATGGTGACGCGCCAAGATACGTCCAACACTTGCAAGGCTCACGGAGATGCCCTCGCGTTGCAGTGTCGCATGGATAGCACCAGCGCACCGCTTCAGAGTATCCCGTAACTCAAGGATGCGTCGCACGATCCAGTCAGCAATTTGCCTCGGATGAGAGTGTGGTCTTGAGCTACGAGTCGCAAGCTTCATTCTGCCGTCATGGGCATCCTCATGCTTCGTCCATCGCCAGATTGTCGTACGATGTACGCCGATATGGCGGCCAACTTGGTCACAGCTCCATCCCTGTAGTAGTACAAGATTAACTGCTCGACGTCGTAGAGCGGGAAGGTAAATATTGGTAGAATAAGCCATAGATAGGCTCCTTTCTGTAATTAGGTGATTCTTATTACAGTCTACAGGGGCCTATCTTTTTGTTGCAGAGGTATTGAGTGTATACGATGCTATTGCTTTTTTATTAATTTTGTGCTATATTAAACCTATAAGACAACACATAACAAAAAGGCGCAACAAACACCATGAACACAATCGATCAAGAATCTGTCGGCACGAGCGACGTCTTTGGCCTTGCCACTTGGAGCCGTCAGCGGAGCAGCGAGGAGCTGCGAACATTTGTGGAGTCGCATCATGACGAGCGACTAGCCGACATCGTTTTGGAATAAAGCGAAATCGTGAAAATTATCATACCTGCTATCCTGTCGTATCTCGCATACTGAAGCATGAAACGTATAAACGGAGAGAACAGTATGCTACAAGATGAACAGCAACAAACGACCGAAGTTCGAGAGACAACTGTGCGCGACGGTGCCACGTCTGTCCAACGTCAAACGGTTGCAACTTCAGCGACAACCAGTAGTACGGTGGTTATGTCTCGCGTCGTGTTGTATATCGCCGGATTTATCATTGTACTTTTGGCACTCAGAGTGCTCTTCTTTTTGCTTGGCGCCAGCCAATCATCAAGTTTCGTCGGATTTGTGTATGCACTCTCTGGAGTGTTCTCAGCACCCTTCACGGGTATATTCCCGACCCCTGCTGACGGGTCGCATGCGCTTGATAGCGCAAGCTTGGTAGCAATGGTCGTCTATGCATTGATCGCCTGGGGTGTTGCAAAACTCTTTACTATAAGTAAGCCAGTAAGTAGCTAAACTTGGACCTATCGCTATAGCACAGAAAAACGACCACCTGAGTGTGGTCGTTTTTCTGTGGTAGCACTGACTAGGATCGAACTAGTGACCTTAGGCTTATGAGTCCTACGCTCTAACCGACTGAGCTACAGTGCCGAGTGCAGCCAATTATAGCAGAGGAGAGTGCTAATTTCTAGAGATGAACACTGCGCGAGCGTTTCAAGGCGCAACCGAGAAATTCGGCTACTTTGTCGAGTTCGGTCCAATCACGAATTCGGAGAGGTGTTTCAACATGCAGATTGTAGTCCTGTGTGTAGTGCGCATGAAGCCAATCGGCGTCTCTAGCATCGACTATCGTAGGGCGATCATCAAAAAGTATTACTCCCGAACACTCCGATTTTCGTTTGCCGATATATGCTTCATCGGCAGCGCGCGGCCCGAGGTATCGTTCAACTGTCACTAGCTTTTCGCGAATACTCCACGGATTATCAGAGATGGGGGCAGAACAGATACGGGCATGAAAACCGAGTGATCTCACGAAGTGCCAGGCTTCTATAGCACCCGGTATGGGTTCCAGTGATTCAAAAAAGCCTTTCGAGTGCTGAAGGTCTCTTACGAGAGCAATATGCTCAGGGTCGGCAAGGCGCTTAGTCATATAGAAGTCTGAGCGTGGCGGTATGGCAATGCCATGTTGTTCTAGCTCAGCCTCAACACGGGCGTCAAAGTCGAGGATGACACCGTCTAGGTCAAATAGAGCGACCGGCTTAGCCGAATCTTCGGGGTGTTCTGCCATACTCTGGAGGTACATCAGGCGTTGAACCCGCGTCGTCAGTAGTTGGTACCGGGCACGAGTTGCTGGGTTCGCAAAAACGTATTCTCTGGTATCGCTATCAACTGGCGCTTGTTCAAATGACTGCTCTGGGAGGTATTGGCTGCGCGTTAAGTCTAGTACGTTGCCATCAATACGATTGCGGTAGTGGGTTTCGGTGGCCCCTGCATAAAGTGTCCCGAGGCGTTCGATGTCGCCACCAAGGTAATCTTGGACCACGAGCGATGTGGGAACGCACTGTCCCCTGGTAGGGACATCATCATTCCATGTATCAGGGGTACTAGTAGTTTCTAGCGACCAACTGCCTTCTATGGCTGTGGTAAGTCGTTCGGCACGAGTTCTCATTCGTTCTTCTCATCTCCCGCCCGTTAGCTGTGTATCCAAGTATAGCATTAATGGCGGCGACAGTATGGTATATAATAGTGAGTATCTCCGGGTGATACTCACTGCCTCTTTGGTAAGCGTCCCTCACCACTGGATCATCAGTTGTCTTCGGATACGTCGCTAGAAACGGGCGGGGAAAACGGGCAACACATTTCAATAGATCGTTTCTCTTATGTGCAACTAAGAGGAGTTAGTGAAATGAATGATGAACTTTATCTCAATGAACGCGTTCAGGTGATAGCGACATTTGCTGATGGTCTGGACTTGTGTGTTCCAAGGCGGATACGCCGTTCAAACGGCAAGGAGATCGCGGTCACCGAGCTCGGACTTCGCCACCCAGTTATGAAGGGAAGGCGCTTGATTCATGTTTTTGAAGTGACTGACGGGGGGAGTGACTACCGACTAGAGTTTGACGCTGAGCGACTCACCTGGACGCTGACAAGGGAGGCGGATCACTATGAATAATGACTGTAATACGGCGCGTCCACTTGTGATGCATATCGATCTCAACAGTTGTTTTGCGACTGTTGAGCAACAAGCTCGGCCACAGTTACGCGGTAGGCCGGTAGGGATTGTCAATCGAGCAACCGATCAGACATCGATCGTAACCGCGAGTTACGAAGCAAAAGCGATGGGGGTAAAGCTTGGTATGAAGCTACGCGATGCAAGAAAACTGTGCCCGGCACTCGTAGGTATCGAAAGTGATCCGCCGAAGTATCGCTATGTCTATCATAAACTAATGGCGATCATGAGCGACTATAGCCCTCACTTCACGATGAAGAGTATCGATGAGGGTGTGATTGATTTCGCGCAGTCCCCTGCCTCGATGCGGGAGCGGGATTTGGTAGAAGTGGGGCAGGAGATTAAACGTCGATTACGTGAAGAAATAGGCAGAGCGATGCGCTGTAATATCGGGATTGCCCCAAATCGATTCCTCGCAAAGACAGCCGCTAGTCTGCATAAACCTGATGGGCTTGATATCATCACTCACGAAAATCTAAGGGCCACCCTACTAGACCTCTCGCTTCAAGATCTGACGGGCATCGCCTCACGCAACGAACATCGTCTCAACGCAGTTGGTATCTATACGCCACTCCAGATGCTCGACGCTGATAGGGCAACGCTCAGGCTTGCCTTTAAGAGCGTCGTCGGCGATTGGTGGTATCAACGGTTGAGGGGTTGGGAAGTAGACGACGTCCAGTACGATATGAAGAGCTGCGGCCGTCAGTATGTCATCGAACGACGAGAGCTGCCTCGCTCGGATGTACTCCAGAGACTTCATCACCTCGTCGAATCGGTGGGAACAAAGTTACGCTCACAGGGAAAAAGCGCGCGGGGAGTAGGGGTGTATGCGCGACTCTACGCGACCGGCGCATCGGGAGAAGCCACAAATGGCCGCTGGGGAAGACGGGGGAATTATTGGCATGAAACATACCTCGCTCCCCTGCCCTTCTACACTAATCAAGCGATTTGGGAGATAGCACGCCGACTTTTTGAACACGTGCCAGGTGGTGATATACGCGAGATCGGTGTTCATTGTTATCATCTTCATGATGGCGCAGATCGTCAGTTGGTATTATTTGGCGATCAATTTGTGCGTGAACAGCAGGTAACGTGGGCGATCGATGAAGTCAACAATCGATGGGGTGAGCGCACAATTCACAGTGCCGATACCCTAGGAACCGGTATCTATGTCAAACAAAAGATACCCTTTGGGAGTACGCGTTATCTACGTATTAACTCACCACCTTTGCAACAACCTCACTAGGTGTGCAGTACTGTATACCCCAGTGTAATCGCTTCGTATTG